>OJTP01000002.1_pt1 | contig 157599 bp, 137 predicted proteins | sample 1599641 | NCBI WGS metagenome assembly OJTP01 (sample SAMN04436832, study PRJEB24849) | human gut metagenome | biome: human gut; feature: NICU; material: stool | host: Homo sapiens | place: USA: Saint Louis, MO | collected 2011-07-12
TCAAGGCTGAGATTCGTGACCTAGCTGACGTGGAAGTGAACTTCGATGGCATCACTTACGCCAAGGGTGCATCCGTTCTTCGTCAGCTAGTCTCCTACGTCGGCCGTGACGAGTTCTTCGCCGGGCTGCACGAGTATTTGACCAAGCACTCCTACGACAATGCAACGCTGGATGACCTTTTGGGCGAACTCGAAGCAGCATCCGGACGCGACCTTGACCATTGGTCCCGCGTATGGCTCGAAGAAGCGGGCATCACCACGTTGAGCACGGTCGTCGAAACAGATGACGAGGACCGCATGACCCGACTGGCAATCCGCCAAGAGCCGTTCACGCCGGGTTCCTCGCTGCGTCCTCACCGCCTGGCAGTGGCAGGCTATTCGCGTTCTGCCGCACAGGATGATTCCGGCTCGAACCGAACGACACCTGTTGAGCAGGTTTTCCACGAGGAGCTCGATGTCGACGGTGAGCTGACCGAGGTCAGCAGTGTCGTCGGCCAGCCTCGCCCCGACCTCATTGTTATTAATGATGGCGATCTGGCTTATGCGAAGATCCGCCTCGATGATCGTTCCCTTGCGTTCGCCACCGAAAATATCACGCGCTGCGCTGATTCTCTGCTGCGCAATGTGATCCTGGCTTCTGCATGGGATATGACGCGCGATGCCAAGATGCCTGCGCGCGCTTTCATCGACCTGGCGCTTGCTGCACTGCCCGTTGAGGACAATATGTCGATGCTCCGTCTGACGTTGGCACATATTGCCACCGCAGTGTCGAGCTATGTTGCTCCTGCTGATCGTGCCGACGCGCAGGCGATGGTCGGCAGCCGCCTGCTCCTGCAGGCCCGTTCGGCAGCGTCCGGCAGTGACCAGCAGCAGATCCTGATCCAGGCGGCGGCCCGCCACGCAGTGACCGACGATCAGGTGGGTGCTGTCAAGGCTCTGTACACAGGCGAGCAGACCTTGTCTGGCCTTGATCTCGATGTCGATGTGATGTGGGATTTGCTTATCGCTCAGGTCCGAGCTGGCCACGCATCAGAGGCAGATATTGCCGAACGTGAGCAGGCGGATGACACGATGACAGGCCGGCAGCGCGCAGCTCAGGCTCGCGCGGCGGTTGCAGATCCGCAAGTGAAGGCTCGCGTATGGGACGAAGTCATGCACAACGTGTCAATCGCGAACGATACGCGCTGGGCACTGGTCTCCGGTTTCTGGGCTCAGGCACACACTGCACCGGATACTTACACCGCCTTTGTCGACGATTATTTCGCCTCGATCGAAAAGGTCTGGTCAGAGTTCACCTTCCACATGGCCGAAGACATCGTCACATTGATGTTCCCGACCGCCTTGGCAGGCTACGTTGATGGGCTCGACTTGGCTGAACGCGGTCGCCAGTGGATGAACGATCATCCTGATGTCTCTGCCGCACTCACGCGTATTATTCGTGAACGCGTCGCGGTTGTTGAGCGCATGACGGCGGCACAGAAAGCGGACATTTAACCCTTCCTCTTCCGGTTTGAACGACCGAGTGTCGGTAGGGCTCCATCATGAGCCCTACCGACATTTTGTCTGCATAGCGGCCAGTTGCCCGGCCGTAAACAGCTGGTGCGTGTTAATCTTCGAGTAAGGGCATCAGTACACAGGACGTTCAGAGGAGTTCCCCATGGGCCAGGCAGAACAAATACTGGGAGCATTAGGCGGTTGGGACAATATCAAGGATCTCGAAGCCTGCATCACCCGCATCCGTGTTTCGGTTGGTGACGAAGAACTCGTGGATGAGGATGCCCTGAAGAATGCGGGCGCCTTTGGTGTCGTGTCGGTGGGAACGTCCATCCAGGTTGTCATGGGGCCGCAGGCTGACAGCATCGTTGAGGAGATTGAGAAACTCAAGTGACCCGTGTACTTGCTCCACTTGCTGGGCAAGTGATTCCCTTATCTGACGTGAATGACCCCGTCTTCGCAGAGAAAATCGTCGGCTCAGGTCTGGCAATTATTCCCGATACCTTGACCGCGCATGGGCACTCAGACGTGGTCAGTCCGATCGCGGGAACAATCATTAAGGCTCTCCCCCACGCATTTGTCGTCCGGTCAGCCGACGGCCCCGCTGTTCTGGTTCACGTGGGGCTCGATACCGTCAAGGCCGACACCTCGTCATTCATGGTCATCGAGGGTGACCACAGCACTGTAGAGACCGCTCAGCCAGTTGTTTCATGGAGGCCCGCGCATCTTGTCGACGGTGGTTTCGACCTGACCACCCCCGTCATTGTCATGGACAGTTCGGACGCGATGATCGGGTCACACGCTGAATATGGAACGCACGTCCAAGCGGGAGATTTCCTGTTTGAAATTCTCCCCGCCTGAACGTGCGGTGATGAGCGCCTGTTACGTTACTTCTCGATCGCGGCGCGCAGGAACCACGCCTGCTTTTCGAGTCCGCGTGCAGCACCGACCAGGATGTCGCCACTGAGTGAATCGGCATCATCGACCTTTTCAAGATCCGACTTGATGCGCTCGGATGCAGCCATCAGCTTGCTTTCCATCTGCTTGTAGGCGTCGGCAACCGAAATGGTGCCTTCAGCCACGTCACCGATTCCGGAGTCCCTGGCAACCGTGGCGGCGCGGCCATCGGGAGTACCACCCAGGGTCGAAATACGTTCGGCAACCTCGTCGAGGTCTTCACGTACCTGATCGACGATCTCATCGAGCGCCAGGTGAAGAGCGCGGAAACGATCGCCTTGAATATTCCAGTGGTACTGCTTTGCCTGCAATGACAGGTCGGTCAGGTCCACCAGTGCGCGCTGGAGCGCATCGATCACGAGTTGTTCTGCCATTTTGGAGTCCTTTCTACTCAGTGATTCTTCTAACATACAAGGGCGCACCCTCATTTGAAAGACTTCCGCTGCCACGTTCGCTGCCAGACAAAGACGGTACGAACGCGAACGCTCCTACTTGGGCAACGCCTCGTTGACCACATCGAACAGTTCAGTCATGTGATGGTCGGATGCCAGGCGCTCAGTACTGACTTCCCTGCCCGAACCATCGCACAGCGGGACACACCAGTTCGGGTATTCCGTATTGGTGCCCGGTAGATTCTGAGGGCGGATATCTCCCACAGCGTCCACCAATGCCACACCCACCAGACGCGAAGGTGTCATCGTAATGAAGCGATGCAAAGCTGTCACGATTTCTTCCTTGCTGGGCTCTGGCGAGTCCAGCAATCCGTATTCGCGCAGACGCACCAGCATGCGTTCGCGCTCGATTTCCTCCCCCGCGCGCACCACATCAACAGGATCGACCAGTAAGCCCAACTGGTCACGCAGCGTGGTCTGCACGCCGTCAAGGTATCCCGAAGTGGGTGGCAGATCATGAGTGTTCACTGTCGCAAGAACGTCGCGCCGGTATTGATCCGCATGCAGCGGCCAGCCAGAGTCCTCCTTTTCGAACCACAGCACCGATGTTCCCAGGATTCCTCGATCATTGAGGTAGCCGCGCACCCACGGTTCAACCGTGCCAAGGTCCTCACCGATCAGCACTGCTCCGGCGCGCTGGGCTTCAAGCAACAGCACACCAACCATCGCTTCATGGTCGCAGGACACGTATGTTCCATGCGACGCTGGTTCTCCCTCGGGAATCCACCACAGTCTGAACAATCCCATGATGTGGTCAATGCGCACTGCTCCGGCGTGGGACAGCACGGTTCGAATCATGTCACGCAGAGGCCGGTACCCGCACCGCGCCAGTTCACGTGGTGACCACGGAGGCTGCGACCAGTTCTGGCCTTGCTGAGAATACATATCCGGGGGTGCTCCCACCGTCATTCCCGGTGCAAACAACGTGGGCGTGGCCCACACGTCGGAGCCTTTCGGGTGAACGCCAACGGCCAGGTCAGCCATAATGCCGATGCTCATGCCCAGTTCTGTGGCCAGGGCCTGCGTATCTCGCAACTGTTCGAGGGCGACCCACTGACACCATGAATAAAAGTCGATGCGATCGGCCAGTTCAACTCGTGCGCGTTCAATCTGATCAGTATCAGTGAGCATTTCAGGAATCAAGGGCTGATCGTCGCGTTCCAGATTGCCTGCCACAGACGACCCGGACGCTTCGATGAGCGCGCACCACAAGGAAAAGTCCGCCAGCGCATCGCCTCCTTCGTTCGTGAAACGGAGGAACTGTGCGCGGCGCGATGGGCGCATGGGTTGCGCATGGAGGATTGCGAGTGCCTGAACCTTCGCCCGCCAGGAAGTGTCACGGTCAATCAGATCCGTGCGTGATGCGCCCCAAGACTCCTCGCGCAGAGCATCAACTCGGCTGCGGTCCCGTTCAGACAACTGCGCATATTCCGGCAGCGATTCAGGATGAATGTACAGCGGGTTCACCCACCTGCGTGTCACCGGCAGGTAGGGCGAGTTCTCCAATGGCGAGATGGGCGCACACGCGTGAACGGGGTTAATCAGCACAAACTGCGCACCGCGCGCAGCACTGACCGACACGATGTCCTGCAGATCCGCGGTGTCGCCGATACCCCACGAGGAGGCAGAACGTACCGAATAAAACTGCGCGGAGGTGCCCCACTGCTGATCGGACTGCGTCAGCGCAGGTGGATCGATTCGGTCGGGAACGACGATCAGCGGCGCGGAAAACACTGTTCCGCCCTCAACGGTTGCGACAAGGCGGTGCCATCCCAATGGCAGTGAGGCTGGGATTTCGAACGTTGCACGTCCCACTAGCTGATCGCCAATCTGACGTGGCGGCACCCATCGGTCGAGCTGGGGGCACTGTCCCCCCTCGCCACTTTCGAGTTCGTAGCTGACTGTCACCCTGCGGCCGTGCGGCACGTGAACGGGTACGTCCCGGGTGCAATGCTCGCGCACAACGGTGCAGTCAGGCAGGATCGTGGACCAGTGTTGATCCTCAGTGAATTCAACAGCGCGTTGAAGGTCCTGGACGGTGGAATCCTCATCGAGAGGCAATCCCAGTGCGTGTAGAACCTTCAGCAAAGATGCGGCTTCGACGTCAACAAGGTTGCCATACCAATCCCAAAAGTGCGTCGCCACTCCATTGGCTTCGGCCACCGAGCGCAGCAGGTCAATCTCGGTGTGTGCTGGTGCAGCTAGATCCATGAAGGTCTCCGACTCATCTCATCCACAGCGGTACTGCTACCGATCGTACACGTCATGAACACAGTTGACGCAGTTCGCCCATCACACGTTCCGCATCTATTCCAGTGACCAGCTGCACGACATCGCCTGAGCGCACCACCGCGATAACCGGCGGTTGTCTCAGTAGGTGTTCATCGATGCTATCTTGGTCGCGGACCTGCACGCGGATTCTCAATGCGCACGGTTCAAGATCGACAACGTTGTCGCATCCGCCCAGCCCCTGAAGTATTTCCCGGCATCGTTGCGGCAAGGATGGCTCAGCTGTCCATTCGCGATCCACGCCTGCCTGACGATTTTTGTGCACCATGTGTCCATCGTAGAAGATTGCCCACGATGCGCACCTGCTGTGCACAAAATGCCGCATGAACGGACAATAGAATTATGACGACACCGATCGACGTACCGTTGACCACCGATGAGCCCGTGGCATCTGTCCTGCGTATTCTGCGATTGACCGAAGATGCCGAGCACGAGGACACCTTCACTGCTCACTCCCTGCCGCAGGTGAGGCGCGTATACGGAGGACAGGTCATCGCACAGTCGTTGCTGGCGTCAATGGCCACCATTGACCAGGACGATCGGCTTCCCCATTCCTTCCATGCCTACTTTCTGCGCGGCGGTGACCCGGAAGCTCCGTTTACACTGCACGTCAACCGTCTGCGCAATGGCCGTTCCTTTTCGTCGCGTTCCGTGACATGCAGGCAGTCTGAACGCGAAATTCTCACACTCGCCGCATCCTTCCAGGGCCCTGAATCCGGTCTGACATACGACATTGAAGCGCCTGATGTGCCCGGCCCCGACTCCTGCGACTCAGCATTGGAGCTCTTCCGCATGATGAATCACCCGGTGGGCCGATTCCTCGGCAAGACTGCTGCATTCGATGTTCGTCATGTCCAGGACAGTTTGTATGTCAAACCCGACCCTCACCCCACGAATCGCCAGCAGCTTTGGATGCGTCCGCGCTCTCCGATCCCCTCCCAGGTCAGTCAGCTCATTCACCGCGCGCTTCTGGCATACGTCGTCGACCAAGTCATGTTAGAACCAGCCATGCGCGCCACCTCATTGTGCTGGATGACTCCAGGTCTGTCGGCAGCTTCCCTGGACCACGCCATGTGGTTCCATCACGATGTTGACATCAACGACTGGCTGCTTTTTGACGGCACGTGCACCAATGTCAACAGCGGCAGAGTCCTGACCCATATGCAGATTTTCTCCTCCGATGGCAGGCTCGTTGCCGATGCCAATCAGCAGGGCATGATGCGTGTGCCAAGTGGCGGTGTGCATGGCTCGGGCCGATGGGAGTTCATGGATGGCGACACGGCCACGGTCGCACCTGCTTAAGAAATGGAGTCCAATATGAGCATCTCTGCCCTGACCATTGCGGTCGCCACGCCGCTGCCCTCTGACCTGGTTGAACCACTCATGCAGTGCGATCCGCGCTTGCTGGTGGATTACCGCCCCCATTTGCTGCTGCCTCAGCGCTGGGTCGGTGACTGGGGTGGTGACTCGGGCGTCACCCGCACCGACCAGGAGTACGCCGAATACGTCCAGATGCTCACCCACGCTGACATTCTTCTGGGTATTCCTGATTCCTCCGCTCGCCTGCTGCGCGAGGTCGTCGAACACAACCCGAGACTTCGCTGGGTGCACACAATGGCAGCCGGAGGCGGCGCACAAGTCAAGGCTGCCGGCCTGTCTGAAGATGACCTCCAGCGCGTCACCTTCACCACCAGCGCAGGTGTGCACGGCACGACGCTCGCTGAGTTCGCACTGTTTGGCCTGCTCGCCGGCGCGAAAGATCTGCCCCGACTGCACTCTGATCAACGCGCGCACCACTGGCCTGACCGCTACCCGATGCGCCACTTATCTGAAATGACCGTTCTGATCATGGGCACTGGTGGCATCGGGCGCGTCGTCGCGAACCGCCTTCACGCTTTCGGTGCAACCGTATGGGCAACCTCGCGTTCGGGCACACCGGTCGAGGGCGTGGAACGGCTCATCGCGATGGATGACCTGCACGATGCTCTGGGTCGGTGCGATGGCCTGGTGATCACTCTGCCTGGCACATCAGCCACCCGCCATATGATTGACGCCGCCGCGTTCGCGTCAATGAAACCGGGGATGATCCTGGTCAATGTGGGTCGAGGAACGGTGATTGACGAGGACGCCCTCGTCGATGCCCTGAATGGGCAGCGCGTAGCTTTTGCTGCACTTGACGTAACGGAGACCGAACCTCTTCAGGATGACTCAGCCCTGTGGGATCATCCCCGTGTCCTGATCAGTCCTCACACGGCTGCGCTCTCAACGCATGAAGGAGAGCGTATCGTTGAACTCTTCATGGACAATGCGGCGTGCTTCCTGGATGGTCGTCCGCTCCGCAATGTTGTCAACACCATCGAGTTTTACTAGCACCCCGACCCATGCACGCCCCTCCACCACGTAGGCCCCGGACTTTCACAGCTCTGGGCCGTCAGGCCATCGCTTTGATAGCACGCCAGATGGTGCGCGAGGGGCGCCGTACTGTCATTGTTCCGACCTATTCCTGCCTGACGATGATCGTGCCGTGGCAATTGGAAGGCATGCGCATCGAACAGGTGGCGTGCGATCCGGTGATGATGGATCCCGCAGATCTTGAACGAGCCCTTGCCAGGTGCTCAGCTGACGAAACAGTGGTGTTCTACTGCGAGACTTTCGGCTGTCAGCCCTCGCGCGCGCTCAGCGATGTACTCGGTGAAACACGCGGGCGCGGTGTCCGAGTTGTTGCAGACAGAACCCACAGTGTGCTGTGCGATTCGGTGTGCGCCGCTGACATGGAACTTGTTTCTGCCCGCAAACTCCTGTCGATTCCGGAGATCGCGTGGGTCGATGGCACGGTCGACCAACCCTTTCGACGAAGCGAGGCTGACAATGCGCTGACACGAGCTCGCCAACAGTTTCTTTCCACTCCGTCGGTTGCAACGTTTGAAGCCGTTGAGGATCTGGCAGATGAGCTGTGGACGCCGGTGTCGCCGTCTCAGGACGCTATGACGGCGCTGGAAGCGGTCGATATGGCCGGGCTCCGTGCAGATGTGCGCCGCACGCGCACACGAGTGGAAGAGGGTCTGCCACCGGGGTGCACAGTAGTCAACGAGGGCGTGTGCGCTCCCCTCGTTGTGCGCACCAATCACGCCGGCAAGGCGGCCGACGCACTGTATTCGCGCGGCATTGTCGGACCAATTCATTGGGATCGCCCCGCCAGCAGCCGGCTCGAGTGGCCGAGCGACCTGCTGTGCCTACCGCTGGTGATGACGCCTGACCAGTGCGATCAGTGCAACGAAGTCCTGACCGCTATTCACTCCTGAGTGCTTCCACCGGGTCCTTACGTGAGGCTGCTGAGGACGGGATCAAGCCTGCAATGAAGGTCAGGAACATGGAGATCGCCACCAGTATCGCTGCCGCACCCACCGGCAGGATCGCCACATTATAGATCCCGAAGTTCGCTGCCACAATGAGGTTGGCCGGTATGGTCAGCAGCGCGGAGATGCCGATACCCAGCAGGCCCGCAACCAGACCCACGATCAGGGTTTCCGCATTGAATACGCGACGAATATCCCGCTTGGATGCGCCGATGGCGCGCAAAATGCCGATCTCTTTCTTGCGTTCGAGCACCGAAATATAGGTGATCACGCCGATCATGATGGACGAGACAATCAGTGAAATCGCCACAAATGCGATCAGCACGTAACTCACCACGTTGATGATGGTGGTCACCGATGACATGAGCGTGCCAACCAGGTCACTGTAGTGGATGACCTTTTCCTCATGCCCGTCGGCTCGTTGCTGCTCGTTGTAGCTATCCAGAATGGTGATGATTTCACCCTTGGATTCAAAATCCGCCGGGAAAATGTCGATACGTGAGGGACTGGCCGGATCGGCATACCCCATCTTCGACAGATTCGCGTCGTATGAGGTTGGCTCGGTCATCATCATTTGAGCGATCAGCTCGCTCAGTTCCTTCTCATCCATGTTGAAGTTAAAGGCGCGAGCCAGAGCGTCCTCGTCAATTCCCATCGCTGCCGACATGTTCTGACTGAGCTGGCTCATCTGGTTGGAGATGGCAGTCCCAATTGAATTTTCGAGGATGGAGCCCACCTGCGCTGAAATCTGGTCCGACACAGCCGTCATGGCGTCGTTCATGTAGGCACTCATGGCGGCATTCATCTGCTCAGCGAGGGCGGGGCCTTGAGCTGCAATCTGTTCGTCCATCTGTTGCCCGATCGATTCGCTGATCTGCCTAATGGCCGAATCCGCCACGCCGCTCAGATCGGCCTGTGTTCCGTTCAGGTTGTCCTCGTTCTGGGCGAGCAATGCCTTTCCCTCCTCCGAGTCGAGGAAGACGGCGAAGTTCGTTGCCACGTCGCTGGCGTCGAGCCGATGCACCATGCAGTACTGGAAGTAGCCTGTCATCATCTGCTCGACCAGTGAGTTCAAGCGTTCAGGATCGATCGCACTAGCCGCATCCATGCCCAGGCTCTGCCAGTCCACACTGGCCATCGCGCGCTCAATGTCAATACCGTCCATCAGCGAGCTCATGTCCACGGATCCAAGCATGTCGGCGATGCTGAGAGTCGGCAGCATAGACGGGTCAATAGTCAGTCCGGGCATATTCAGGTTCACGTTCAGTGCCGACGGATCGATTGCCAGCTGCGATTCGTCAAATGTGAACGCCTCGGCCAGGGCGTCCTGGTCCACGCTGATCAATGACTTGAAATCCACCCCGCTGTTGCGCGGATTGTTCTGTTCATCGGCAAAGGTACGCCCCGTGAGAATATTGACTGACTGCTGGTCCAGTTGTGCGGCGACCACGTCGGAGTCGGCCGCCTCGTCCATCAGGTCCCTGACCAGGCTCGACGTGTAGTAGATGCCGGGTTGCAGGGCTGTGGCCGTGACTGATTCAGCGGGCTGCACGATGCCGACAACTCGCAGATCTTTCCCCTTGTCGACCAGACCGGACACAAAATCCTGATCCTTGCGCTTATCGGTCCACACCTTGTGCGTCTCGTCATAGACGTAGTAGTCGGCAGCATTCACAACCTTGAACGCGACACCCATGATGTCGTCGTAGCTGACGTCGATTGAGTCATCAGGGGCATCAATGTCTTCCTGGTTGACGAATTGTGCCACCATTGTCTTGAGTTCTTCCGGATCGCGCAGTCCGAGCGCGTACAGCGCGAAGTCGCTCATCTTTCCTGAGGGAGTGAGGACGGCCAGCGCCTCGTTCGATTCCGTTGGCCAGTGACCGGCAACCATGTCGTACTGTTGCTCGATGAGGGAGAGGTCGTCGCCCAGTTCGTTGAATACGTCAGTGTTCATCGCCTGGTTCATGAAGGCATTCGAGGTGGTGCCTGCACCGATGCCGAGGGAAGCGAAAGTTGTGTCCGGGTTGACCTGGCGTGGCCCCGATTCCATATCGTCCGCAAAAATCTGAGGCCTGACGTTGTAGCGATACTCGATGGAGCGGGCGTACTGATCGAGGTTGTCTGGATCGGAATCCAAGTATCTCTTGAGCGCGGTCAGATCATTTGAGTCAACCGTTTTGAACATGTTGGTCACCATCGGCATTTCGCCCACGTGTCCACTCTGCACACTGTCCGCGCTGTCTGATTTTTCCGACATTTCCGCGGACGCCTCGAGCATGGACGACATGTTCAGTCCCTGGTTGAAGATCTGGAGAGGATAGACAGACAGCGTGTCTTCCTCGACGTTCTTGATATAACTGTTCACGCCGTTGGCAAGAGCCAAAATCAATGCAATCCCAATGATGCCGATACTGCCGGCGAAGGATGTCATCAGGGTACGGCCCTTCTTGGTCATCAAGTTGTTGAAGGACAGTCCCAGAGCGGTGAGGAACCCCATCGAGGTCTTCGCATTCTCGCTACTTTGAGTGATCTGACTGCGAGTATGCTCCTCAATCGGGTTGGAGTCGTCCGATACTGTGCCGTCCTTGAGTGTCACGATGCGGGTTGCGTATCGGTCAGCAAGGTCGGGATTGTGCGTCACCATAATCACCAGGCGGTCTTGTGCAATGCCGGTGAGCAGATGCATGATCTGTTCGCTCGTCACCGAGTCCAGGGCGCCTGTCGGCTCGTCAGCGAGAACAATCTCCGGGTCGTTGACCAATGCACGGGCGATGGCCACGCGCTGCATCTGCCCGCCTGACAGCTGGTTGGGGCGCTTGTGTGCGTGTTCCTCGAGGCCGACATCGCGAAGTGCTGTCAAAGCGCGTTGATGCCGCTCGGAACGGGAGACACCGGACAGGGTCAACGCCAACTCCACGTTAGCGAGCACGCTCTGGTGTGTGATGAGGTTGTAGCTTTGAAAAACGAAGCCGATCCGGTTATTGCGGTACGTGTCCCAGTCGTGGTCGGAATAGGTGGATGTGTCAACATCGTCAACGATGATGGAGCCACTGTCGTAATGATCCAGGCCGCCGACAATGTTGAGTAGCGTCGTCTTGCCTGAACCCGACGGACCCAGGATCGCGACGAATTCGTTGTCGCGGAACTCAATTGAGACATCGTCGAGCGCCTGCTGCGTCAAGTCGCCTGTCGTGTAGGACTTGGTGACGTTATTGAGCTGAAGCATTGTCTGCCTCCTGGGGCATCAGGCCGGTGCTGACCAATTCGAGCCAGCGCGAGCGGATGGAGTGGTCGAAAGCGATGGGGGCGCTGCACAGCAGGATGCCGAAATCCTTGACCATGAAGTCGGTACGCAGCGAGTGGTCGCGGCGCCCGGCGTCAATGATTTCAGTGAGGTTGTGAACAATTCTTTCACGTGTGTGGGCGATTTCCCGATCGCGTAGATCTGAAAAAGATTGGAGATATTCGGCAACTGCCTGCCGGTTGGCGCCGTTGCCGGCCGCCTCAGTCACAATCACAGAGAGCAGATGGGACAGGGCGTCTCCCCCACGGACCTGACCATCTGCGACACGCTTGGCAGTCTCAGTGAAGAGATCACATAGATGGGTCAGAGCCTGCACTGCAACGGCGCGGACAAGCGCCTCTTTTGTCGGGAAATGCCGGTAAAGCGTTCCAACTGCCACTCCGGCTTCCCTCGCGATCTGTTTCATGGAAACACCTGGACCGTGTTTCTTGATCTGTTCACCGGCCGTTGACAAGATGCGCTGCAGATTCAGGCGCGCGTCCGAACGGGTCGGGCCGCCCTCGTCAATAGTTGACGCTTCCGTGTGCATGATGTCGTTTCTCTTCCATGTCGTGATCATGTCGGTGAACGTGAATCTAGGTTCATGTTATGAGTGCAGTGCGCTCCACGCATAGTGAGCGTTCCGAATGTGGGCAGCCTCTCCTTGCAGGCTCGTTTATCCGCACGCGCGACGCGCACTGCATAGACTGAACGAATGACTCCCCCTGTCGATACGCGCAATCATGAAATCACCGCTTCAGGACCGCTGCTTACGTCTGACGGTACGGTGCGAGAACCGGGCTGGGCACGCTCCCCTCTGCTGGACTACGACCGGCAGGCAATCGCTGCTCCCCGGTGGCGCATTAAGGAATGGGACTACTACATTGCGCTCACAGATACCACCGCCCTTGCCTTCACTGTGTGCGACGGCGGCTACTTCGGTATGGTGTCGGTGTCGTGGGTGGATCTGACTGCTCCAAGTGAGCACACTGAAACCGTTCTGATACCTCTGCCCATGGGACGGCTCAAACTTCCCCGCTCCTCCACTGCAGGGGTAAGCCAGTTTGTCAATTCTCGCGTCCGGATACGCTTCGAGACGACTTCTACAGGTCGAAAGATTCGCTGCCACATGAAGAACTTCAGCGAGAGTGAGGACTTCAAGTGCGTGCTGACCATGGAGCAACCGGGCATGGATTCACTGGTGATTGCCACGCCCTGGGCTGAAGATCCCCGTGCCTTCTACTACAACCAGAAGGTCAACTGTATGCCGGTTCGTGGAAGCGCAACATGGGGTTCGCGCCGCGTTGACTTCGATGCGGCAACGGATTTTTGCACCCTTGACTGGGGGCGCGGGGTGTGGACCTACGACAATCGCTGGTACTGGGGTTCAGGGAATGCACGCATCGACGGCGTTCCCTTCGGATTCAACATCGGTTATGGTTTCGGCGATACCTCGGCCGCCAGCGAAAACGTCATATTTTATGATGGCGTCGCGCACAAACTTGATGACGTGTTATTCCAGATACCTCATTCCTACACCGATCCGTGGCAATTCACGTCTAGCGACCACCGCTTCGAAACAGTCTTTAAGCCGATCATCGATCGCAGCGCGAGCATGTCGGTTGGCCCTGTCGCCACCGAGCAGCACCAGGTTTTCGGGCGCATGAGCGGACACGTTGTACTCGACGATGGCACAGACCTCGAACTGCGCGATATCGTGTGTTTTGCCGAGGACGTCCACAACCGCTACTGACTCATTCGTCGATCTAGGCCAGTCGGTCAGTTCACCGATCCTTACTGATCAAAAGCATTCTCGCACCAAGCGGCTCTTATTCCACGTTAGTGGCTCGGAGCCCATTGACGCACGTATGAGCACAATCCACGACTAGAAAAAACCCGGAAACCTGCAATTTCCGGGAAAAATCGTCGGGCTGGCGGGATTTGAACCCACGACCCCTTGACCCCCAGTCAAGTGCGCTACCAAGCTGCGCCACAGCCCGAAGTTCGCCGTCACGGCGACCTGACTACTTTAGCTCACGAAAGCAGTCCTTTCCAAGTTGACCGACTTGATGCCGATCACATCGCGCGGTGTCTTGTTCAGCCCCGCACCGTTCGATAGGCTCCACTCATGTCATCGCCAGATTACTTTGCCAACGATTCGCGTACGAACCGCCAACGTATGCTTGATGAAGACTTCTATATCGGCGACGATCCGGAGAACGCTCGAATCGCCCAGAAAGCCATTGAGCTATCTGAGCAGTATCGCCTCGCGATCATTGCGGGCAACGCGCAGGCACGTGAGATTTTGTGCGAATTACTCGGCTCGTTTGGCGCAGGTTCCTACATTAAGCCGCCTCTGAGCGTCGACTATGGTGAGAACCTGCATGTCGGTGACCGCACATTCATCAATATGAATCTGGTTGCCCTCGACGTTGCCGCCATCTACATCGGTGATGACTGTCAGATTGGCCCGAACGTTCAACTCCTGACGCCCATTCACCCACTGGCACCCATTCCTCGGCGCGACAAACTAGAGGCCGCGCGCTCCATCCGACTGGGCGACAATGTCTGGCTCGGAGGCGGTGTCATCGTGTGTCCAGGAGTGACAATTGGCGATAACACAGTTGTTGGTGCCGGTTCGGTTGTGACGCGAGATCTGCCGGCGAATGTTGTCGCAGTGGGGACACCTGCACGCGTAGTGAAACACCTCGATCCGGAGGATACCCGCCTGGAATAGACCCCATATTTCCAGCACAAACGATCTGTACATCACATGTCGACGCGCGCCCTGCCAATTCGCCGCTGTTGTCCCTAGACTCCATAGCGGGAATGGTCGCGCGTCTAGGCTTGAGGAGTCCACTGGCATGAACAAGGTTGGCATCGGTGTGTCCTTATTGGCATCCGTCACGTTCGCCGCTTTCACGTATGTTGCCAAATTTACGCAGCCACTGAGCGGCACACAGTTGTGGGGCTGGCGCATCATGCTGACGGTACCCGGAATCATCCTCACTTTCATCGTGAGCGGTCGCGGACGCTCCCTCGTGCGTGAGATACAGATCGTACGGGAGAACCCATCTCGACTGCTCAGCTACGCCTTTTGCGCGCCCATGCTGGCAGTGCAAATGCTGCTTTTTGGGTGGGCACCACAAATGGGCAGGACGCTTGAACTGGCACTGGGATACTTCCTCATGCCGGTCGTTATGGTGTTGGCGGGGCGTTTCGTGTACAAGGAACGCATGAGTCCCCTCTCGGCTCTTGCGGCTGTACTGGCCGGATGCGCCGTCATCTATCAGGTCGTCTCGACAGGGCAGCTCGGGTGGGTCGCTCTCATCGTCGCTCTGGGATACCCCCTGTACTTCATGGTTCATAAGTATTTCCATACCGAGGGTGTCTCCGCGCTCACGTGGGAAATGATCCTCGCCTCTCCACTGGCACTATGGTTCGCACTGGCACGCGGTGGCGTCAATGTCCCACGAGAAAATCCCCGACTGATCTGGATCATTCTGCTGATCGGCGCTGTCTCAGTGGTCGCCATGATCGTGTACGCATTGTCTGCGCGGATGCTGCCGTACAGTGTGTTCGGGTTGATGACCTACGTCGAACCCGTCCTGGTCTCCCTGCTCGCTATGGCAGCTGGAGAGCGCATCAGTCCTGGCGAGATCATCTTGTATATCGGAATCTACACCGCTGTTGGCCTGTTGGGTGTGGACGGCCTGTTGGCAATTGTGCACCGTGAACGCTGGCGTGCCTTCCCAGCTCGTCCATGGATCAAACGTCGCCGCAGAAAGTCGCCGCGTTCCCGTCACTTCAGGCGCGATCGCACATCCCGGTCGATCAACTCCACCAACTGATCGACCACTTGATCAATTGTCAGATCAGAGGTGTCGATCGGCGTCACACCGGCCGCCGGTGTCATGAACTCCGACACTGTTGAATCCGCGGCGTCGCGCCCCTGGACCTGTGCACGCGTTGCTTCCAAAGCCTCCGCATCCACACGACCATACAGTTCCAGTGTCCGCCTGCGCAGCCGTGCTTCGGGGTCGGCACTCAGCAGCACCCTGACATCGGCATCCGGGCACACCACCGTTGTGATGTCACGGCCTTCAGCGACCATACCGTGACCGTTTGCGCGTGCTTCCATCATGCGGCGGCGCTGCTCACGCGCCATCCAGTGACGCACTTCCATATTGGTTGCCACCTGGGACACCACGCCAGAGATCCGGGGCGTGCGGATATCGAGGGTAATCTCCCGTTCCCCCATGAAGAAGTGGGGATCCTGTGGATCAGAGTCCATACGAAGCGGCATTTGGTCTGCTGCAGCCGTGACTGCGTGATGGTCAGCCAGGTCCACCCCAGATTCCAGGGCGAACCACGTGAGCGCACGATACATCGCACCCGTGTCGAGGTATCCGATGCCCACGCGCGACGCCACGCGTCTGGAGACAGTTGATTTTCCAGACCCTGCGCTGCCGTCGATGGCAACCGTGACGCCGACACGTTCAATTCCCTCACGCAACGCTGCATCGAAATCTGTAACAACTGGTGCGTCCTGGTCGCCCATCACACTGCTCCTACTCTGTACTCGCATGCGCAATAATGCGCCATCCGCGTTTAACCAACTCGACCTCCGCCTCACGCGCACGCGTCGGATCCACCATGATGCGAGCCACACCAACCCGCTGGCGGGCAGCATGGTCAACCGTGAAGTCTTCAATGTTCACGCCGATCGACCCCAGTTCCGTAAACAGGTGCCCAAGCTCGCCAGGCTCATCTGGCACCAGAACCTCAACCTCGGCGAAATGGACAGGAACGCCACCGTGCTTGCCCGGAATACGTTCGACTCCACGGTTGCCTGCTTCCATGACGCGGTTTACCGCACCGACCGATCCACCCGTCAGCGGACCGCCTTGGGCGGCGCGATGCAGATGCTCGCGAAGGGCGTTTAAATCGTCACTGATTGCATCCAAAACCTGCGTGATTGGACCAGCGTTGCCAGCCAGGATGACGGTCCACAACCGAGGGTCCGACGCTGCAATCCTGGTCGTATCACGCAATCCCTGGCCAGCCAGGGACAATGCTTCACTGGGCGCGTCCGCCAAGCGCGCGGCAAGCAGCGAGGACACCAATTGCGGCACATGAGACACCAGAGCAACTGCATGATCATGGGTGGAAGCATCCAGCTGCACAACAACCGCCCCAACATCTGTCGCCAACGTGCGGACCGCCACGATCGCCTTGTTCGATGAGGCCTCGTGCGCGACCACCACCCAGGGCCTGCCGATAAACAGGTCGGGATCTGCCGCCCCCGCGCCGGAGCGTTCACGACCTGCCATCGGGTGCGAACCAACGTATCGCGCTGCCAACGTGGCATCACCTGTGGATGTGGCCAGCTCCAGGACCTCCTGCTGCACGGCGCTCTTAACGGACGCCACGTCCGTGACAACGGCTTCAGGGTAGTCCTGCAAAGCGCGCACCACGCACTCCCCCGCCACGTCAGGTGGGGTGGCAACGACGACAAGGCGCGGCTCGGTGGTCCTCACCGTCTGCAGGGCTCGGCCCGCTCCCATGTCAACGGCAAGCTGCTCAGAGGTGGGAGATGCATCGCTGAGAAATACGTCGATCCCTCCCCTGCTCAACGCCAGGCCGAGGGAGGCGCCCAACAGACCAGATCCAATAATCAGAACTGGGCCATGCGTCCCGACTGCGCCTGCCATTACAGGCCTACGCAGGAGTACAGGCCGACGAGCATGTTCCCCTTCACGCGGCGCGTCGTGCCTGGTTGCAGGCGCTCGAGGCGAATAGGGCCGAACTCGGTGCGTACCAGTTCGCGCACTGGGAAGCCGACCGCATCCATGAGTCGACGCACCAGACGGTTGCGCCCCTCGTGCACGCGGATCTCAACAGCCGTGATGTCGCCGAAGGTTTCAACAACCCTGAAACCGTCAACGGCAATCGGACCGTCTTCGAGTTCAATTCCCTTGAGCAGCTGCTTGCGCACCTGAGGCTTGACCTCACCGTGGACGCGCGCCACGTATGTCTTGGGCACCTCATAGCTCGGATGTGTCAAACGGTTGGCCAACTCACCGTCATTGGTCAACAGCAACAGTCCTGACGTATCAATGTCCAGGCGTCCGACGTGATAGAGGCGCTCCGGGTAGTCTCCAATGATGTCGGTCAGACAGGGACGCCCCTCAGGGTCATCCATCGTTGAGACCATGCCGACCGGCTTGTTCAGCGCCATGACGATGTGTTTCGACTCGTCTGTGATCACCAGATCGCCGTCTACGTGGATAACCTGATGGCCGGGGTCGACACGCGTGCCCATCGCAGTTACTACATGGCCGTCCACGCTCACGCGTCCCTCGCGGATCAGCTCTTCGGCAGCGCGCCGCGAGGCGATTCCTGCTTGAGACAAGACCTTTTGCAGCCGAATTCCACCTTGTACGTGTGGATCGTTTCTCACAGTGTCTCCTCCATGTCATGAGCCAATTCGTCAAGCTCGTCGCTTTCGGGCAGGTAGGGTGCCAAGGGCACCAGCTCGTCCAGAGAGTTCATCCCCATGCGCTCCAGGAACATGTCAGTTGTCCCGTACATTCGGGCACCTGACGGCGCCAGTCCCACTTCTTCAATCAACCCGCGTGCCACCAGCGTACGCACAACCGAGTCAACATTCACGCCTCGAATGTGTGAGATTCGCGCCCGCGTCACCGGCTGGCGGTATGCCACCACCGCCAGTGTTTCCAATGCGGCCTGACTGAGTGTGGATGATTCGGAGCCGACGATGAAGCGGCCCACCATGGATGCCCACTGAGATGAGGAATAGATGCGCCACCCTCCAGCGGCGTGGCGCAGTTCGAATCCACGCGCCCTCGTGCCGGGGATTCGGCCCGCATACTCGTGGGCGAGGTGTTCCAGCGCGGTGGTCACATCATCTTCATCAGTGTCTAACGCATCAGCGAGTTGAGCGGCACTGACGGGTGCGTCGGCGACCATCAAGATCGCTTCCAGTGCGCAGTACAGCGCGTCGGACGGCTCACTCATTGTTCCTCCATTGACGAGGGCGTCTCCCCCTCGTAGTCATCGATCGGCACCTCGTCCAATGTGGTTCCGTTCCATTTCACCGTCAGTTCGCCCAGTGCTTCGGCCTGATCAAACTCAATAATAGTGCGGCGGAAAAGTTCCAGGACCGCCAGAAACCGCGACACCACGACAGCTGTGCTCTCAGCATCTGCGATGAGCGCGTGGAACGTCATCACCGGCTGGGCGCGCAGTTTATTCATGAGGATCGGAACCTGCGTGGCGACCGGGATCACCGGGTCGTGCAGGTGGGCGATCTGCACAGCAGGTGGGCGGTTGCTGAGCGCATCGGCCGCTAGGCGCGCAAGATCTTCGGCACTAATGGTCCACACCAGTTCAGGCAGCAGTGCAGCGAAATGCGGTTCCAGTGCGACGTCCCGGGCGTATGACCCGTCGAAATTTCCCAGTCGTGAAGCGATGCTACCGGCGGCCATTTTGAATGCCCGGTATTGCAGCAGGCGCGAAAACAGCAGGTCGCGTGCTTCCAGATCTTCCAGGTCGACATCTGTTTCATCGACGTCACGCGGGAGAAGGTGTGCCGCCTTCATGTTAAGCAGCGTGGCCGCCACGACGAGGAATTCCGTGGTGCGTGACAGGTCCGGGAATGCGCTCATGTGAGCGATGAACTCGTCGGTCACTTCTGCCAAGGCGACCTCGGTAATGTCGAGGCGCTTGCGTGAAATCAGCTGCAGCAGCAGATCAAAGGGACCTTCGAATACGTCCAGTGTGACTCGAAATTGATCGATGGTCCCTTCGTCAATGATCTCAGGCGACGCCACCACGAGCAACCACTTCTCGAGCCAGGCGGCGGTACGCTTGCGCTCCAGGATGCGTTGGTGCATACGTGGTGATCGGCTCAGTCGCCACCGACGCGTCAGGGAATTTCACCGTGCGACGGATCCTGGTCGAAAACACCAGGTCACCGAATGCTTCACTGAGCCGCTCCAGAACCTCACGCGTGTGCAGCGTGCGGGTATCGACCATCGTGGCCACGATTCCGTCAATGTTCAGCCGCGGGTTGATCCGGTCACGCACCGTCTCAATGGTCTCGACCAGTAGCGCCACACCTCGCAGGGCAAAAAACTCAGCCTCTACCGGCACGATCACGCCGTGGGAAGCGCTCAACGCGTTCACGGTCAGCAGGCCCAGTGACGGCTGGCAGTCAATGAGGATGACGTCGTATTCATCAGCCACCGAACGCAGCACACGTGCAAGAGCGGATTCGCGCGCCACTTCGTTGACCAGTTGGACTTCCGCAGCAGACAGGTCGATATTCGCCGGCAGGACGTCAAGATTGTCCACCGCCGTGGGCACGATGGCCGTATGCGCATCCGGTTTGGACGCCATCAGCAGCGTGTAAATCGTCTGGTCCAGTTCCAGGGCATTGATGCCCAGACCCACCGATGCGGCACCTTGCGGATCAAAGTCGACGATCAGCACACGCCTGCCGTATTCAGCAAGCGCGGCACCCAGGTTGATGGTCGTCGTGGTCTTGCCGACGCCGCCCTTCTGGTTGCACATGGCAATAATGCGTGCAGGGCCGTGCCCTTTGAGCGGCTCAGGAACAGGGAAATCTTCTTCCTCGTTGGTGGTGCCACCCAAATCCGTTACCAATGCAGGTTGATCATCATGAGTCACGCTCTTAGCCTAGTTCATTGTGCCGCGTCAGTTGCGCAGCTGGGCACGTGGATGAGCGGATCGGTACACTTCACGCAGCGTCGTCGCCGTCAACCGGGTATAGATCTGCGTGGTCTGAACGCTGGCATGTCCGAGCAGTTCCTGCACGTCACGCACGCTCGCTCCACCCTCCAGCAGATGCGTGGCAAAGGAATGACGCAGAGTGTGGGGCGATACTTTCGATTCCAGGCCGGCCTCACAGGCTACCCGTTGAATCGATTCCCACGCCGATTGGCGCGACATGGGTCGCCCTCGTAAATTCAGGAACAAATGCGAATCGCCTCGTCCTCGGGAGGCAAGCTCCGGGCGAGCACGCACCAGATAATTGCCCACTGCCTGACGTGCAGCGTGTCCCACCGGCACCAGGCGTTCCTTACGTCCCTTGCCGAACAGACGCACGACCGGTAGCTCCTCATCTAGGTCGATGTCATCGACAGCCATTGCCAAAGCCTCTGACACGCGTGCCCCGGTGGCGTAGAGGACTTCGAGCAGCGCATGGTCTCGAATGCCGCGCGCCGAGTCGTCGCGCGCCGCCATATCCAGCAGGCGTGTCACCTCGTCAATACTGAGGGCTTTGGGCAGGCGCTCCCCCATTTTCGGTGAGTGCACATCCTGCGTCGGGTCGACCGCACCGTATTTTTCACGGATCGCGAAACGATGAAACCCTCGAATCGCTGCCAGTGCGCGCGCAATTGACGAGGGAGCCTTCGGCGCCGTTTCACCGTGAGGATGGGACAGGGTGGACAGATAATCTGCGACGTTGTCGGGGGTGACCGCCTTCAGATCCGTGACCCCACGTTGATGCAAGGCCTGAATATAGCCCTCGATGTCCCGGCGATAATTCGTCACCGTGTGCACCGATGCGCCTTTTTCCACCTGCAGGTAGCTCAGCCACTCCTCGGCAATACTGTCCAAAGCGTCCACGTGTGAATGCTAGACGATCAGGCCCAGGTGCGCGGCTGAAAGTCCTCGTCAGGGGTCGCAGTATTCACGTAGACTAATCCTGCAGCCAATATCAGTGTTGTTCTGACCTGCGTCGCTCAACGTTGGGGCGCAGAAATTCTGGAGGATGTTGTGACATTGAAGTGGGACTCAATCGATGATCGAGCAGTTGCGACTGCCCGCGTGCTAGCAGCCGATGCCGTGGAGAAAGTGGGCAATGGCCACCCAGGCACCGCTATTTCGCTGGCACCTGCCGCATATCTGCTCTACCAGCGCCATATGAAGTTTGACCCAACTGACCAGCATTGGCTGGGCCGCGACCGTTTCGTCCTGTCAGCAGGCCATTCATCGCTGACACAGTATGTGCAGCTGTATCTGGCTGGTATGGACTTGGAACTGGAGGATCTGAAGTCACTGCGCACGTTTAAGTCAAAGACGCCCGGTCACCCCGAATTCAAGCACACCAGGGGCGTGGAAGTGACCACTGGACCGCTGGGTACCGGCATCGGTGCGGCCGTCGGTTTCGCCATGTCGGCTCGCCGCAGCCACGGCCTGTATGATCCGGAAACACCGATGGGTGAATCCGTCTTCGATCACAACGTGTACGTCATTGCCGGTGACGGTTGCATGCAGGAAGGCGTCCAGTCTGAGGCCGCCTCATTGGCCGGAACGCAGCGTCTGGGCAACCTGACGGTTATTTACGATGACAACCACATCTCGATTGAAGACGACACGAATATCGCGTTTAACGAGGACGTTCTGGCGCGCTACGAATCCTACGGCTGGCATGTCCAGCGCGTTGACTGGCTCAAGGATGACGGCTCCTACGTCGAGGACATCCAGGCCCTGGATCATGCACTGAATGAAGCTGAGAAGGTCACCGACCGTCCCTCCATCATTGCGCTGCGGACCATCATCGGCTGGCCGACTCCGAAGAAGCAGAACACCGGCGGGATCCACGGATCCAAGCTGGGGGATGAAGCGCTGCGCGGCCTGAAGGAGGCGCTCGGCTTTGATCCAGAGGCGATGTTTGCCGCCGATGAAGAAGCTGTCAACGCAGTGCGGGAAGCCACCGCGAAGCGCGCACGTGAGGCACGTGAGCAGTGGGATGAGCGTTTCAACGCGTGGCGTGAGGCCCAGCCTGAACGCGCAGCGATGCTGGACCGTGTCCTGGCGGGCGGTCTTCCGGATGGGTGGGAATCAGCCCTGCCCGTGTTCGAAGAAGGCAAAGCACTGGCCACTCGCGCAGCCTCCGGTCAGGTACTCAATGCCATCAAGGACGTTTTGCCTGAACTGTGGGGCGGTTCCGCTGATCTGGCAGGATCGAACAACACCTACATGGACGGCTACCCGTCATTCCTTCCCGAGGATCGCTCCTCTGAGAAGTTCCCGGGCAACCCGTTTGGCCGTAACCTGCACTTCGGTGTACGCGAGTTCGGCATGGGTGCCGTGATGAACGGTATTGCCGCCGATCACCTCACCCGGGTGTACGGTGCGACATTCTTCGTCTTTTCGGATTTCATGCGCGGTGCGGTGCGCCTGGCGTCCATCATGGATCTGCCCGTGACCTACGTGTGGACCCACGATTCGATCGGTGTGGGCGAAGACGGCCCGACGCACCAGCCCATCGAGCATCTGGCAGCCTGCCGCGCGATCCCGAACCTCGCGGTTGTGCGCCCGGCGGATGCTGCAGAAACGGCTCAGGCATGGAAATCGATCCTGGAACGTCAGCACCCCGCCGCGCTGATCTTGTCGCGTCAGGGTCTGCCAAACCCTGCCCGCGGCGACGAGGCCGGCCTGGCCGCTGCGGAGGGCCTGGATCGCGGCGCCTATGTGCTGAGCTGTGATGGCGATCCGGATGTCATCCTCCTGGCATCGGGTTCTGAGGTGTCGATCGCCCTTGACGCTGCTGCCACGTTGCGCGAAGAAGGTCGCAGCGTGCGCGTCGTGTCGGTTCCCTGCATGGAATGGTTCGACGAGCAGGACGAGGATTACAAGGAATCGGTCCTGCCCAACAGTGTGCGTGCCCGCGTCTCCGTCGAGGCTGGCATTGCGATGCCGTGGCACCGCTGGATCGGCGACGCAGGCCGAGCCGTGTGCATCGAGCACTTCGGTGAGTCAGCTGATGGCGCCCGCCTGTTCGAGGAGTTCGGCTTCACTGCTGAGGCAGTGGTGAGCGCTGCTCACGAATCACTGGATGCAGCAGCGAAGTAAGACTGCTTTTTGCTGACATGAGGTATCGGCGCGGGGTGACGGCACATGGCCGAAGCCCCGCGTCGATCATGTCGTGAGCATGACAAGCTGAATCACGGCGATCTCGATACGATGGTGACCTGACACATGATCGATTGAGGAGTGTGCATGGACCCTTCATCGGATGACGCGACGATGCAGATACGAAGTTCCATGGATCGCAGGCTGCCCCGAATTGCGCCTCCTTGCGGCCTGGTCGTTTTCGGCATTGCCGGCGATCTGGCGCGCACGAAGTTGCTGCCCGCTATCTACGACCTGGCACACCGCGGCCTCCTCAACCCTGCGTTCGCGCTGACCGGATTCGGCAGACGTGAGTGGGATCGTGAAGATTTTGAAGATTTCGTGCGCACCTCCATTGAGCAGCACTCTCGAACAGGGTTCGACGAGGGAACGTGGAAGCATTTTGCATCCGGCTTGCGCTTCGTGTCCGGCTCATTCGACGACACTGACGCATACGAGGAGTTGGCGCAGACGGTGCGTGAACTCGATGAATCGCGCGGCACCGGCGGCAATCACGCTTTCTACTTGTCCATTCCCCCAAAGTGGTTCCCGGTTGTCTGTCAGCACCTGGCGAATACCGGTCTGAACGAGCGTCAGGATAGTGAGTGGCGCCGGGTGATCATCGAGAAGCCGTTCGGTCACGACCTTGAATCTGCCCGCGAACTGTCGGACGCCGTCTCGCGCGTCTTCGATGAGCAGGACGTGTTCCGTATCGACCACTATTTGGGCAAGGAAACCGTTCAGAACATTCTGGCGATGCGTTTCGCCAACACGATGTTCGAACCACTGTGGAATGCGCATTATGTGGATCACGTGCAGATCACGATGGCGGAGGATATCGGCATCGGTACTCGCGCCGGCTATTACGACGGTATTGGCGCGGCCAGGGACGTCATCCAGAACCATCTGCTTCAGCTCGTGGCGCTCACCGCGATGGAGGAGCCCATCAACTTGTCGCCTGAGGCGCTCAGGGCCGAAAAGCTGAAGGTCCTGTCCGCTATTCGTCTGCCCGAGGATCTGGCGACCTCAACAGCACGCGGTCAATACCAATCAGGTTGGCAAGCCGGTCAATTTGTCAAGGGGTATCTCGACGAGGACAATATTCCCGCCGATTCGCACACCGAAACATATGCCGCATTGACATTGCACGTCGATACACGCCGGTGGGCTGGTGTTCCGTTCTATCTGCGTACGGGCAAGCGCCTGGGCAAACGTGTCACGGAGATTGCAGTTGTCTTCAAACGTGCCTCGCACGTCCCGTTCCAGCACTTTGAGATGGGAGAAACCGGGCACAACGTCCTCGTCATCCGTATCCAGCCCGATGAGGGAATGACGATTCGTTTCGGTGCGAAGGTTCCCGCAACAGAGATGCAAGTGCGCGACGTGACGATGGATTTTGGCTACGGCCATGCGTTCACTGAGGATTCCCCGGAAGCCTACGAGCGCCTCATCCTTGATGCGCTGGTCGGCTCCGCGCCACTGTTCCCCGATCAGGATGAGGTTGAGGCCTCGTGGAAAATCCTCGATCCGGTGCTGGATTTCTGGGCACAGCAGGGCCCTCCCGACCAGTATCGTCCCGGAACATGGGGACCTGAATCAGCTCACCAGATGCTGGCCCGCTCCAGCCGCGCTTGGAGGTTGCCGTGATTATCACCCTCAACGACACATCAGCCCTCGATATCGCCTCGCAGCTTCTGCAGATTCGTCAGGAACAGGGGGCTTCGGCGCTGGGCCGCGTGTTGACGCTGATCGTCGTGGTTGACGACCGGATCGACGTTGACCATGCGATTGAAATTTCGCAGGCTGCTTCTCACGAGCATCCCTGCCGCGTCATCGTGGTGGTGGAGCCGGTGCAGGCAGAACGCTCCAGCTCCCCGCGGGTCAATGCACAGATTCGCATGGGCAAGGACGAGGGGCCGTCTGAAGTCATCGTCCTGGAGCCTCGCGGCGACGCTGGTCAGGATCTGGATACCCTGGTTATGCCGCTGTTACTGGCCGATACGCCGGTGGTGACGTTCTGGCCCAGCATACCGCCTGAAAATCCTGCCGAGCATCCGCTGGGGCGACTGGCCGTGCGTCGCATTTCGGATTCACGGGAGACCGATACGCCCATCGATACACTGTTGCGCCTGTCCGAGGTGTACACCCCTGGGGACACTGACTTGGCGTGGTCCGGCGTCACGTTGTGGCGCGCACTGATCGCCACAATGGTCGAGGGGTTCAAGTCGGTACCCACCGCTGTGACCGTTCGCGGCCACCACACTCATCCGTCGTCGTATCTAGTGGCAGCGTGGCTTGCCGATGTGATGGGTATTCCTGCACGCGTCGACACCGATCCGACAGCTCAAACCATTACGGGTGTGCACTTCACGTTTGATGATGCCGAGGAAGCCTCGTTAACGCGCCCTGCCGGCTCGTCTGTCGCGCATGTCAAGCGTTCGGGTCTTGATCCTGTTGCGGTTAATCTTCCGCGGCGCAGTATTCAGGACTGCGTGATGGAAGAACTCAGACGCTTGGATCCTGACCTCATGTATCAGCACGTGATCGGCAATTTCCTGCACGACGTTCGTCGCGATTGCAAGGACCAGTCATGACTTCTTCTCCCCTGCCCCGTATCGTCACCGCTTCTGACCGTCAGAATCTGGCCAGCGCTGTTGCGCGCGAATTGTTGCCAATCCTCGTGCAGGACGCGCGTGAACACAGCGCTGACCGTCCCTTCGAGTGGGCTATCGCAGGCGGCGTCGTGCACGACGTTCTCGCCGATCTCGCCTCGATCATCGCTGACGAGGAGGACCTCGATGCCGACTGGTCGCATATTCGAGTGTGGTGGGTCGATGAACGCTTCGTTCAGGCCACCCACTCCGAGCGTAATGACCAGCAGGCCGTATCCGCGCTGTTCGCGCAACTGCCCGGCATTCAGCTGCGTCCCATGCCCTCCGACCGCGGTCAGGGACTCGATCAGGCGGCTGAGGACTATGCAGATCTGTGGCGCTCAGATATCGGTGACGGGGTGCTTGACTTTGCGCTGATCGGGATGGGACCGGATGGGCACATTGCCTCCCTCTTCCCGGGCCGCGCGCACGAAGCTGATGGCGCGCCTGTTCTGGTCGTGCGCGATTCACCGAAAATGCCGCCGTTGAGGCTGTCGCTGCCGATGTCGACTATTGCCAGTGCCCGTGATATCTGGGTTGTCGCGCCCGGTGATTCGAAGGCTGACGCACTGGCGGAGGCGCTGGTGTTGGGCGCGCATGAGCAGGATCGACCGATTGCCGGTCTTCCACGCGATCGAAGCACGTTCTGGCTTGATACGGATTCGGCGCGCGGCCTGGAAATTCGCTGAATCACCGGGTCGTGGTCTCAGTCCACTGCGCGCACAGTCAATAGAGAAATCGCACGTGGGACGTTCACGTCTCACGTGCGATTACCGAAAGCTTGAGCGTAAGGCCGTATCTTAGCTGGCGACCGTGATCTTGGTCAGGAGCGCGTAGGCTACGATGCACACCACCCACACGATCAGAATTGCCAAGGTAATGCGATTCAGGTTACGTTCTGCCACGCCTGATGATCCCGCAGTGGTGGAAATGCCGCCGCCGAACATATCTGACAGGCCGCCGCCGCGCCCTTTGTGCATCAGCACTGTCAATACAAGCAGGATGCTGGCCAAAACGGTCAGTACGACAAGGATTATTTTCAGAGCAGTCACTGGTTTTCCATTCACATGCTGGGGATAACAGTAGGCAGTGTAGTGGTATAAGGCCGTCCAACACCAGTTGGGCGCGCGGCGCGTTACCTCACATCTCTGCCGCAGTTCGCCTGGCCGTCCTGAGTAGGGCGCGCCAGGCGAACTGTCAGAAGACCGGCGCGAGCCGATCAGGCGTTCTTGTACAGAGCGATCTTCGAGAACTCCTCCGCCTTCAGAGAGGCGCCGCCGACCAGTCCGCCGTCAACATCAGGCTGAGCCATAATGTCAGCAACGTTCGTCGACTTCACGGAGCCGCCGTACAGAACGCGGACGCTGTCAGCCAGTTCCGGTGTGTACAGCTCTGCCAGACGTGCGCGGATCGCACCGCACACCTCCTGGGCATCTTCAGGTGTCGCAACCTCGCCGGTGCCGATCGCCCAGATGGGCTCGTAGGCAATGACGATCTTGGCAGCCTGCTCGGCGTCCATCCCATCGAGTGCACCGTCGATCTGAGCCAGGACGTGCTCGACGTGACGGCCTTCCTTGCGGACCTCGAGGCCCTCACCGCAGCAGATGATCGGGGTCATCCCGGCTGCCAGTGCAACGCGGGCCTTCTCGCCCACCAATGCATCGCTTTCGCCGTGGTATTCGCGACGTTCGGAGTGGCCGACGACAACATAGCTGACACCCAGCTTGGCGAGCATTTCAGCTGACACTTCACCGGTGTATGCGCCGGATTCGTGCGTTGAGATGTCCTGCGCGCCGTACTTGATCTTGAGGTTGTCACCCTCAACGACAGTCTGAACGGAGCGGATATCGGTAAACGGTGGGATGACCACAACTTCAACGTCGCCATAGGTGAAATTCGCGTCATCCAACGCCATTGCGAGGCCCTGGACCAAATGAACAGCCTCAAGGTGGTTGAGGTTCATCTTCCAGTTTCCGGCCATCAAAGGTGTACGTGCCATGTTTCAGTCCTCCAGAACTGCGATACCGGGCAGAGTCTTGCCTTCGAGGAGTTCGAGGGACGCTCCACCGCCTGTGGAAATGTGAGAGAAAGTGGATTCGTCGAATCCGAGTTGACGAATGGCTGCTGCCGAGTCGCCGCCACCGACCACCGAGAACATTGAGCCTGATGACAGTGCCTGCGCCACGGCGCGGGTGCCCTCTGCGAATGCCTCGAACTCGAATACGCCCATCGGGCCGTTCCACGCCACAGTCTTGGCCTCGGCCAGTGTCTGTGCGAACAATTCGCCGGACTTCGGTCCGATGTCCAGACCCATCTGGTCGGCGGGCATCTTGTCGGCGTCAACAACCGTTGCCGGCGCGTCAGCCTTGAATTCGGGCGCCGCAACGACGTCGACTGGGAGAACCAGCTTGACGCCGCGCTTGTCGGCCTCGTCGATGTATTCCTTGACTGTATCGATCTGATCTTCCTCGAGCAGGGACTTGCCCACCTCGTAGCCTTTCGCGGCCAGGAAGGTGAACGACATGCCACCGCCGATGAGCAGCATATCGGCCTTGGTCAGCAGGTTCTCGATGACGCCGAGCTTGTCGGAGACTTTCGAGCCTCCCAGCACAACGGCGTAGGGACGCTCAGGATCGCCTGTCACGCGTGACAGGGATTCAATTTCCTTGACGACCAGGAGGCCGGCTGCGGAGGGCAGGAGCTTGGCGATGTCGTATACGGATGCCTGCTTGCGGTGGACTACGCCGAATCCGTCGGAGACGAATGCGTCGGCCAGTTCAGCCATTTCCTTGGCGAAGGCTTCACGCTCCACGTCATCCTTCGAGGTTTCGCGGGGGTCGAATCGAACATTCTCCAGCAGGACGATCTCGCCGTCCTTGATCTTTTCTGCCGCCTCGTGTGCCGAGGGGCCCGTTGTGTCCTCTGCGAGGCTGACGGGGGCATCGATCAGCTCTGCCAGACGTGCGGCAACGGGCTTGAGTGAGAATTCAGGCTTCACTTCGCCTTTCGGTCGACCCATGTGTGCCATGACGAGGATGCGTGCTCCTTCGTCAACAAGCTTGTTCAGTGTCGGTAGAGCTGCCCGGATACGTCCGTCGTCGGTGATTTCGCCGTCCTTGATCGGGACATTGAAGTCCGAGCGGACGAGGACGCGCTTGCCGCGCAGGTCACCCAATGTTTCTATGGTCCTCATTGAACCTCCCTTGATTGTGCAGTGCAGGGTATGTCAAATTCGTCGATGGGGGCGGCTCGTTAAGCCACCATGGAAAAGGCGCCCGCACGCAGAGATATGCATGCGGGCGCCTCTCCTCATTCTAACGTCGTGCTCAGAGCGCGGCCGCGACCTTCGAGGTCAGGCGAACGAGGCTGTTGGAGTAGCCCCATTCGTTGTCGTACCAGGAGACAACCTTGATCTGGTTGTCAATGACCTTGGTCAGCTTCGAGTCGAAGATGGAGGTGTGGGGATCGCCGGTGATGTCGGTCGAAACCAGTTCATCCTCGGAGTACTTGAACGCTTCGGCAAATTCGCCGGTCGAGGCTGCCTTGCATGCTGCGTTCACGTCTTCGGCGGTGACGCCTTCCTTCTTCGGGATGAAGGTGAGGTCGACGACGGAGCCGGTCGGAACCGGGACGCGCATTGCGTAGCCGTCCAGACGGCCCTTCAGCTGAGGAAGAACCAGGGACACGGCGCGGGCTGCACCGGTCGAGGTCGGGACGATGTTCAGAGCTGCTGCGCGGGCGCGACGCAGATCCTTGTGCGGTGCGTCGTGGATGCGCTGATCGCCGGTGTAGGCGTGCACGGTCACCATGAGGCCGCTATCGATTCCGAAAGCCTCATCGAGAACCTTGGCCAGAGGAGCAAGGCAGTTGGTGGTGCACGAGGCGTTCGACACGATGTTGTGCTTCTCGTTGTCGTAGTCGTCGCTGTTCACGCCCATGACGAATGTGGCGTCAACGTTCTTGCCAGGCGCGGAGATGATTACCTTCTTGGCACCGGCTTCGATGTGGGCCTTTGCCTTCTCACCGTCTGTAAAGAATCCGGTGGACTCGACGACGACATCTACGCCGAGGTCCTTCCACGGCAGGTTGGCCGGATCGCGCTCTTCGAGAGCAACAATCTTCTTTCCATCGACGGAGATTGACTCCTCGTCGTAGGTCACCTCTGCGTCAAGACGACCCGTGATGGAGTCAAACTTGAGCAAGTGAGCGAGGGTCTTGTTATCGGTCAGATCGTTTACTGCCACGATTTCAAAATCCGCACCCTGCTGACGAGCGGCACGGAAGAAGTTGCGGCCGATGCGGCCGAAGCCGTTGATTCCAACGCGGATGGTCACTATAGTCCTCCTGCTTGTACCCCATAAAGGGGCACGTATTTCGTGCAACCGGATAGGGCTCGGTACCACAATCCAGCCCGCAGACTTCTGCGGTTCAAGCACTCTTCAATGTACACCCCATAGGCCATTTAGTCAGGGTCGAATGGCCTACAAGAAGTTTGCGTCAAGCGAACAGGCTGTTCGTGACACTTCTAATCATCGAACATTTCGAGCGTGAGTGCAGACTCAGTGTCGGGTATCCCCTGCTCGTGTGCAGCCTTATCGGCCATTGCCAGCAGTCTACGGATGCGCCCCGCCACGGCGTCCTTAGTCAAGGGTGGATCAATGTGCTTACCCAGTTCTTCCAATGAAGCCTGGCGGTATTGGATGCGCAGTTCGCCCGCTTCACGCAGATGCGGCGGCACGGAGTCGCCCAGAATCTCAAAGGCACGTCGAACCCTGGCACCTGCGGCTACTGCCGCACGAGCCGAGCGCCGAAGGTTCGCATCATCAAAGTTGGCCAGGCGGTTGGCGCTGCCTCGCGCTTCGCGACGTTCGCGGCGTTCTTTCCACACCTCAAACGTCTTGACGGCACCCATCGCATTGATGAGCGTGGAAATCGAGTCCGCCTCCCGGATGACAACCCGATCAGCTCCGCGGATTTCGCGCGACTTCCCCGTCGCTCCCAGTCGTCGTGCACACCCGACAAGGGCCATTGCCGCTTCAGGGCCGGGACAGGTCACTTCCATCGACGTTGATCGACCCGGTTCCAGCAGGGATCCTCGTGCCAGAAAGGCTCCTCGCCATCCTGCTGCTGCTTCGTCTTTTCCGGCGCTGACCAGGTGCGGCGCCAAGCCTCTGACCGGGCGTCCCAGTTGATCGACCAGTCCTGTCACGCGTGCCAGGGCGTCTGCTTCCTTGACGACGCGCACCACGTATCGGTCACCGCGACGCAGCGCACCACCTGACACGACAACGACAGATGATTCCGTACCGTACAGCGAGGTGAGGAAGGCTCGCAGGCGTCGAGCGACAAGTGGGGAATCCAGTTCAGCCTCGATGATAATTCGACCAGACACGAGGTGCAGACCTCCGGCAAATCGGAGCATCACAGCAGCCTCGGCCGCCATTGTCGATTGACGTGCAGGAACCAGGTGAGCAAGCTCCTCTTTCATGTCCATCGTTAAAGACATGATCGCCTCCTCGTGTCGTGTAGAGCGCCTTGATGACAACTGCTCATGCTAACCACGGTTCCGATCGTCCCACCTCTCCCATGAATCCATCGAATGCATCTCGCAGAGCCGCAGCCAGACGCAACGGATCATGATGGGGCTTCCCGTCGCCCGTTCGCACCTGGCGCAACATGACTCGAGCGCCCACGTCCTGCGCTGCCTGAATGAGCGTATCAATATCATCCGTGGCAGTCGGGTCGGCAATGACAACGTCCAGCTTGAGATCAGGTGCATGGTCGCGTAGGACGCGCACGTGATCGGCAGCGCTCATCGTGTCTGTTTCACCACGCTGGCGGGCCAGATTCAGGACCAGTGCCCTGTGGGCATCTGTTGTGACCAGTGCCCGGTGCAACTGTGAAACCAGCAGGTGCGGAATTAACGAGGTGTACCACGACCCTGGACCGAGCACGACCCATTCAGCTTCCTGGATGGCGTGCATTGCAGCCTCTGGGACGGGCGGATCCTCAGGGATAAGGCGCACGTGGCGCACACGTCCGGGCGCGACGGCGACGCGTGACTGGCCCCGTACCGTGTACAGCTCGCCTTCGTTTTCCATATCGGCTTCAATGTCCAGTGGAACTGATGCCATCGGCAGGACCCGGCCCTGAGCGCCCAGGAGCCGGCCGACCCATTCCAAACCCTCAACGGGGTCGCCCAGAAGCTGCCACAGGCCGGAGATCAGCAGGTTCCCAAGGGCATGGCCATTCAATGGCCCGTTGGTACGCAGACGCAGCTGCATCACATCGCGCCAGGTCAGTCCCCATTCGGTTTCCTCGCACAAACTGGCCAGAGCCATTCGCAGATCTCCTGGAGGTAGAAGATCTGTTTCAGAACGCAGACGTCCTGAGGATCCCCCATCGTCGGCTACTGTGACGATCGCTGTGAGCTGATGCGTGATGTGTCGCAGAGCCCGCAGGGTTGCGGACAGCCCGTGTCCACCCCCCAAAGCAACGACACGTGAGCCGGATTCACCGCGCTGTGCCCATCCTTCTGCATCCAGATATCCCGCCATAATCAGTCCCTGCCTATGTCGCGGTGAAGGACTCGCACCGTCAATTGGTGGCTACGGAAACGCTGAGCGATCAGTTCTGCGATCGCGACCGACCGGTGCCGACCACCTGTGCATCCGACGGCAATCGTCACGAAAGGCTTCAGCTCACTGACATAGCCCTCCATGATGGGCAGCAGCAGGTCAACATAATTCTCGGCAAATTCGCGAGCTCCGGGCTGATCGAGCACATACTGTGCGACCGGTTCGTCGCGCCCCGTCAAGTGGCGCAGCTCCCCCACCCAGTACGGGTTCTTCAGGAAGCGGACGTCCACGACATGGTCGGCATCCAGCGGCAGTCCGTACTTGAATCCGAAAGATTCAACTGTGAGCTGCAGGGGACGCTCTCCTTCCCCTGCAATGACGTCGCGGATGTGTCGCGACAGGTCATGCACTGACATAGCGGACGTATCGATCACTTCATCCGCGTGTTCGCGCAGCGGTGCCAACAACTCCATTTCACGTGTGATGCCGTCCAGTAGTGTCCCGTCCCCCTGAAGAGGGTGCGGCCGCCTGTTCGACTCATATCGGCGCACCAGTGTCGGTTCGTTGGCTTCCAGGAAAATGAGGCGGTACATGATTCCGCTGTCGCGCATCTTTTCCAGTGTGGATGTCAAGTCAGCGAAAAAGGCGCCTGAGCGCACATCTACCACGGCGGCCAGGCGGTGTACGCCCGCACCTCCGCGTGGAGACATCATGCCGACCAGTGCCGGCAGCATCGAGGGAGGCAGATTATCGACCACGTACCAGTCGAGGTCCTCTAACGCACGCGCAGCCTGAGAGCGGCCAGCACCTGAACGGCCGGTGATAATGAGGACTTCGTTCGTGTCCTCCTCCGCTTCTTCCGGCGGAGGCGTGTCACGATCTAGCAGTGGAATGCCCTGAGGAACTGTCAGCGGATCCACGTCGTCACTGTTGTGCGTTGTCGTCATGAAACTAGGATGCCATCTTCATCGGTATTTTGTGCTGAGTCATCACGTTCGACTACCGTCACTTCGCTCGCAATCGCCTGAGCACGTTCACGTGCTTCCGGCACCGAGTCGCCCCATGCCAGCGCCACCGCCAGCCTGCGGCCGGCACGCGTGGCGGATTTCGAGAAGATTCTCAAATCTCCTCCGTCACGTAGCGCGCGGGCGACACCCTCGTAACCGGCAAGGGAGAACGCTCGTGGCGCCTTCACAACTGCAGATGCTCCAGTGCGGCGCATCGTCGTGTCGACGGGCAGGCCAAGGATCGCGCGAGCATGAATGTCGAATTCAGATTGGTCCTGCGTCATCATGGTCACCATGCCGGTGTCATGTGGGCGCGGTGACAACTCGGAGAACCACACGTCGTCGCCCTGAATGAAGAACTCCACTCCAAACAGTCCCAGACATGGCTCCGCCCCGTGCTCTGCCAGAGCGTCGGTGACGGCAACAGCCATCTTCTCGGCTCGCTCACGTGCACGCGGTGAAATGTCGGCGCTTTGCCACGATTCAACGTAGTCACCGCTGACCTGCCGGTGACCGATCGGTTCACACACGCTGGTTCGAACCTCGCCTGCCTCGTCGTCCCACCACCGCACGGTGAGCAGAGTGATTTCACAGTCGAATGTCACGCCCTCCTCAACGATGACGCGCCCTGTGGTGGCCCGCGCATCGTCCTGGGCACATGTCCACGCCGATTCAGCCTCGTCAACGGATTCAACTCGCGACTGTCCATGTCCCGACGAGGACATCGTGGGTTTAATGAAGGCCGGTACGCCCGTATATTCCAGCGCGCTGCGCACCTCGTCGACACTGGATGCGAAGCGAAACTTCGATGTGCGCACCCCTGGAACAGCACTCGCCACGCTACGTATGCGTTCGCGATCCATCGTTGCCTGCACCGCGAACGCGTTCGGAACGACGCGTGCGCTCCCAGCCTGTTCAAATTCGGCCAGCACGTGCGTGGCAATTGCTTCCAGTTCGGGCACAATCAGGTCAATGTGCACGCTGCTGAGCACGTCACGCAAAGAGTCCGGATCGCTCATGTCGATCACACGATAGTCATCCGCAACCTGCATCGCGGGAGCATGCGCATAGGCATCGACCGCAGTGACATGGGCGCCCAGGCGCTTGAGCGAAATCGTCAGTTCACGCCCCAGTTCCCCCGATCCCAGCAACAAGACCCGCGCCGGAAGCGGTGTTGGAACGGGCCACGTCGATTCAGTCATTGCGAGTCTCCTCACGGTCAGTGCCAAGCGATTCCACAATAATAGCGGCCAATGCTGGTCCGATACCCTGGACGTGTTCAATCTGCTCAGCGCTGGCAGCCCGCAGGCGCTTCACCGAGCCGAAATGAGCCAGCAACGCTTTTTGACGTACGGGCCCCAGTCCCTCAATTCCGTCCAGGACAGACCGCGTCTGTGCTTTCGTGCGTCGACGCCGATGGTGCGTAATCGCAAAACGGTGAGATTCATCGCGCAAATACTGCAGCAAATACAGAGCAGCCGAGGTGCGAGGCAAAATCAGTGGAAACTCATCACCAGGCACCCACACTTCCTCCAGACGTTTGGCCAGTCCTACAACCGGCAGGTCAACCCCCACCCCCGTTAAAGCCTTTTCGGCCGCATTCACCTGCGCCAGTGCGCCGTCAACCACCACAAGATCCGGCCGGTAGGAAAATCGACGAGGGCGTCCCGTGTGCGGATCGATCGGTCCAGTAGCGAACTCCACACCATCATCGTCTTCACCTTCGATGCCGGCCTCTTCCGCCAGCAGGCGGGTGAAGCGCCGCTGCAATACCTGCGTCATTGCCGCCGTATCGTCAGGCGGTGTGCCGTCGGAGCGCGGTCGGATGTTGAACGTGCGGTAGTCCGACTTACGCGGGGCACCATCTTCAAATACCACCATCGAAGCAACCTGCTGCTGGCCGGCTGTGTGGGAAATGTCGTAGCACTCGATACGCAGCGGTGCTGCTTCCAGGCCGAGGTTCTCAGCCAGTTCTTCGAGCGCCCGGGACCGCTGGGTGAGGTCACTGGCACGTTTCGTGCGGTGAAGAACCAGCGACTGCTGTGCGTTTTCCTGCACCGTTTTCATCAAGGAAGCCGCGGTTCCGCGCTGAGGCACACGCACACGCACACGCGCACCGCGCAACGTGGTGAGCCACTTCTCCAGGGCGTCGCGATCCGCAGGCTCCACTGACACCAGAACTTCCCGGGGAAGCGTTGATGTCGGAGTATGTGCCACATCGTCCACGGATCGAGCTTCAGCCTGGCCGCGCGGCCGCCCTCGTAAAGGCTGTTCGGCGCGAGGAACGTCTCCGTAGACTTGCTCGAGCAGAGCGCTCATCAGATCTGCCTCGCTCGCATCGTCGACGCGGTCCACTACCCACCCGCGTGTGCCTCGTACGCGACCTCCCCTCACGTGGAAGACATACACGGCAGCGTCCAGTTCATCACACGCCAGGGCGAATACGTCAGCGTCGGTTCCGTCCTCGAGGACCATCGTGTTACGCTCCAGCACCGTCGTTATGGCTTTCAAATCGTCACGCAGCCTGGCGGCTTTCTCAAAGTCGAGTTCGGCGGCAGCCTGCTTCATCTGCGCCTCAAGGGAGCGAATGACTGGCGCAGCCTTGCCCTGCATGAACTCGCACAGGTTCTGCGCAAGTTCGCGATGAGCGTCGGCACTGATGCGCCCGGCACACGGCGCAGAGCATTTGCCAATATCGCCCAGCAGACACGGCCTGCACTGCGCCTGGTAGCGTTTGAAGACACCAGGTGAACATGTTCTGACAGGGAAAACTCGCAGCAGCATGTCGATGGTTTCGCGGATCGCCCACACTTGCGTGTAGGGGCCAAAATAGCGTGTGCCTTTTCTGCGTGACTGCCGCGTGATATGGACGCGCGGAAACTTTTCTGACATCGTCACCGCAAGGTACGGATAGGACTTGTCATCGCGATACATCACGTTGAATCGCGGGTCGAATTCCTTGATCCACGTGAATTCCAGGGAGAGTGCTTCGATCTCGTTGGACACAACTGTCCACTGCACGCTGGCAGCTGTTGCAACCATGTGGCGGGTGCGCGGGTGCAGAACCTGAGGATCCTGAAAATAGTTGGTCAGCCGGTTGCGAAGGTTTTTCGCTTTACCGACATAGATGACGCGGCCCTGGTCGTCACGAAATCGGTACACTCCCGGCTGCGTGGGAATGTCGCTCGTCCGAGGGCGCCACTGATCCAACTTCGCCATTCCTTTAGCCTAGCTTCCGGCAGCGACGGCGCCAATTGAACGGCACGACGCAGGACGGACGCGATGTGAGTGCGGGCGTTCAAATGAGTACACTCAGACATGGCGACTGCCGTGATCTCATGAATCGACCCGGAAGGGGCACACGAATGTTCACCAGCGAGAAAGAAATAGTCGACTTCATCACGCGTGAAGAGATTGAATTCATCGATGTACGCTACTGCGATCTTTTCGGCATTCAGCAGCACATGATTGTTCCTCCCAATGAGTTCATCGACGGTGCGTTGTCAGACGGCCTGATGTTCGACGGTTCATCTGTGCGCGGCTTTTCCGCGATTCACGAGTCCGATATGAAGCTCGTCCCCGACATCACCACCGCCTACGTCGACCCTTTCCGCGCTGCCAAGACACTGGTCGTCGTCTTTTCGGTCGTTGATCCGTTCACCTCTGAACCGTTCTCCCGTGATCCGCGGCAGGTGGCGCAAAAAGCTGAGGCCTATCTGAAGTCGACCGGCATTGCCGATACGTGCTTCATCGGCGCTGAAGCCGAGTTCTACATGTTTGACAGCGTGCAGTACAAAGTCGAGCCTCACCACAGCATGTTCCGACTGGACAGCGATGATGCCTACTGGAACACCGCGCGCAACGAGGACGGCATGAACCTGGGCTACAAGACGCCACTGAAAGGCGGGTACGCGCCGGTTTCCCCGATAGATATGTTTGCTGACGTTCGTGATCACATGACACACAATCTTGCTGAAGCGGGCCTCGTCATTGAGCGCGCGCACCACGAGGTCGGTGCAGGCGGCCAGCATGAGATCAACTACCGTTTTGCACCTCTGTGCCAGGCCGCCGACGACATGATGAAGTTCAAGTACATTGTGCGCAACTCCGCGTGGGAATGCGGCAAGACCGCCACGTTCATGCCTAAGCCACTCTTCGGTGACAACGGCTCTGGTATGCACACCCACCTGTCCCTGTGGAAAGACGGCGACCCGCTGTTCTATGACGAACGAGGATATGGTTCCCTGTCCGACCTGGCGCGCTGGTTCATCGGAGGCCTGTTGGAGCACGCGCCCGCCCTGCTCGCCTTTACGAACCCGTCGATTAACTCCTACCGTCGACTCATGCCGGGCTTCGAAGCGCCGGTCAACCTCGTTTATTCGGCGCGCAACAGGTCAGCGTGTATCCGCATTCCGGTGTCAGGAACCTCACCAAAGGCCAAGCGTGTCGAGTACCGCGTACCTGACCCGTCAGCGAACCCGTACCTGTCCTTCTCGGCGTGCCTGATGGCCGGCCTGGACGGTATTCGCAACCGCGTGGAGCCTGCCGCCCCCATCGATAAGGATCTGTACGACCTGCCTCCGCAGGAATACACCGATATCGCCAAGCTGCCTCACTCTCTTGAAGCGGCGTTGGATCACCTGCGTGCCGATTCAGACTTCCTGACAGAAAACGACGTCTTTACGCAGGATTTGATTGACACGTGGATTGAGTACAAGATCGCCAACGAGATCGCGCCGATGCGTGCCTACCCGCACCCGGCAGAGTTCGACATGTACTTCAACGTGTAAGGTGCTCGCCCGCCTGCGGTAAGCTTGTCTGAAACATAGATGATGGCCTCCCCGTCGTCCATCATGACTGTCCACATGAAAGGGAATCACAATGCCTGACCGAGATCAGACCGTATATCGAGCTGACCTCTCCCAGCCGGTGGATCCATCGATGACGATTCCAGCAATGCTGCGCAATCGCGCCGACGAGTTTCCCTTTGATGTCGTGGTTGAAGATCGCTCCTCGGTGGGCGCAACGCTTCCCATCACCGCGTCTGACCTGCTGGATCGCGTCGAGGTGATCGCACGAGGTTTTCTTGCGTGGGGTCTGGAGGCCGGTGAGCGGGTGGCAATCTTGTCGCCCACCAGTTTTGACTGGCTGGTCCTTGACCTGGCAGTAATGACCGTTGGCGGCGTAGTTGTGCCCATCTACGAATCGGATTCAACCGCACAGATCGATCATATTTTGACCGACGCGCACATCCGACACGTCATCACGGCAACCGTGCAGCAGGCAGATCTGGTGGAAACTGTTCGCCCCGAATGCGTCGAGTCGATCCATTCCCTCGATCGCGGAGCAATGCGTAACCTGGCGCGCGCGGCGGGCCGTATTGTGCCTGAGAAGGTCGAGGAGCGTTTCCGCGATGTACGTGGCGATTCTCTGGCCACTCTGGTCTACACGTCGGGCACGACCGGCACCCCGAAAGGTGTCGAGCTGACGCATCACAACTTTGTGGGCACGACGCTGGGTCTGGGGCAAGTCCTGCCGCAGTACCTGTACAACGAGAACTCACGCCTCTTGCTGTTCCTCCCGGTCGCGCACGTCCTGGCGCGCCTGGTCATGCATGCCTTCGTGAGCGGCCGAGGGCGACTTGCTTTCTCACCGGACATTAAGAACCTGCTTCCCGATATTCAGGCCTTTAAACCATCGATTCTGCTGGCGGTGCCTCGCGTCCTTGAAAAAGTTTACAGCGCGGCGTCAGCAAAGGCGGGGAAGGGCACAAAGCTGCGTATCTTCCAGTGGTCAGCCAGACAGTCCCGCCTGTATGCACGCGCAGAGCGCTCCGAAACCAGCACTCCCCTGACGCTGAAAGTCAATCATGGGATCGCGACGGCTCTGGCGTTACGCAAGATCCAGGCGGCACTCGGTCCCAATATCGAGCTGATTATTTCCGGTGGCGCGCCGCTGGCGCCGGAACTTGCTGAGTTCTTCTCCGGCCTCGATCTCACGTTGATTCAAGGCTACGGGCTGACCGAGACAACCGGCCCGATCGCCGTGCAGCATGCCGATTACACGCCGTTCAACACGGTCGGCAGTGTTGTTCCCGGAAATGAAATGAAAATCTCCGAGCACGGTGAAATTCTGGTGCGCGGCGTATCTGTTTCAACTGGCTATCACAGCTTGCCTGACGAGACCGCTGACTCGTTCGAGGACGGCTGGTTCCATACGGGCGATCTAGGAACGATCGACCCGCGCAATGGTCACCTGTCGATTACAGGGCGCCGCAAGGAACTCCTGGTAACGGCCGGTGGCAAGAACGTGTCGCCCGAGGTACTCGAAGAACAGCTTCAGACACATCCGCTGATCGGACATGTGATCGTGGTGGGCGATAATCGGCCCTACATTGGTGCACTCATCACCCTCGATTCAGATATGCTCGCCAACTGGTTGGTCGCGCATAATCTGCCAGTTGTTGATCCCTCGGTTGCAATGCGCATGCCGGAAGTCCAGCGTTCTTTGCAGCGGGCCATCGACCGCGCCAACCGCGCTGTTTCGCGAGCTGAGTCGATTCGTCGTTTCCGCCTCGTCGACACCGTCTTTACTGTTGAGAACGGGTACCTGACCCCCTCGTTGAAACTTCGTCGCTCGAAAGTGCTGAAGGATTACGCGCGGGAAGTGGATGCTCTGTACGAGGAAGGCCTGGCCGAGCGTAATGCGACTGTACGTGCACGTCAGCCGCACGCGAGACCTGCGTCCACGGTGAGCAGGAAACTGCGGTCCTGGCTGCGGCGCTAGTTGAGGTGGACTACCGCGCCGCTGCGTGCCGATTGCTGTGCTGCCAGCATGATGTCCAGTGACCGGATAGCCGATGCTGCGTCCGGCTGAGGTGTGTGACCGGTGCGCACAGCGTCAGTGAACGTGCGCAGCATGACGCCATCCATATCTTCACCGTATCCCAGCCATGCGGCTTGCCCACAGACGGCACCAGACACCCGCGCATCAAAGGGGGCGAAACGCGCGGTACCTCTTGTGCCGATAATGTCGAGGGTAAGGCCACCCCATGTTGGCGCCGCTTCCGGCATGCTCCATGAACAGTCAATTGTGCCGACCAGACCTGACGGATAGCGCACCGTGACGAGTCCGCTGGTCTCCACATGAACGTCGGGATTATCTGCGCCCAGAATCCGGTTATCGGCAGCCCACACGGATGATGCCTGTTCACCGTCGAGCATCATGTCCAGAATGTCAGCGATGTGGACGACATGGTCGACGAGGGCACCGCCACCGGCCTGATCCGGATCAGTGAACCAGGTGCGGCCACCACTGGGGATTTTCCCGTTATTCGAGCCAGCGAAGCCCACCAGATCGCCCAACTGGCCGTGATCAACTCGCGTCTTGAGTTCTCGGCACGCTGTTGAAAAACGCACCGGATAAGCGGTCATCAGGAAGACTCCTGCCTGACGGCATGCATCCCACATGGCGACAGCATCGTCATGACTGGTGGCGATCGGTTTCTCACACAGGACGTGATATCCACGCTCAGCCGCCCATTCGACCATGCGCCTGTGTTCGGTATTTTCGGAGCAGACGATCACTGCGTCCGGCCCCCATTGCTCTAACTCCTCACAAGTGTCGACGTAGGGCACACCGAGCGCGCGGGCTCCTTTTCTGCCGCGCCATGCAGGGCTGGGGCGTCCTGCCCTGTGTGAATCCGGGTCGGTGCACATCAATTCGACGCCGTCCATGCCCATGAGGACTGTGGCGTATCCCTCGGCATGCATGTGTGCGAACGACAACAGTCCGATACGAATGGTTTTCATCTCACAACTCCACTACCGCATCGCGATGGGCTGACAGGCGAACCGCGTCTGCCAGCTTCAGCGCTTCGACCGCGTCTTCCGCACTCACCCTCGGCGTTGAGCCGGTGGACATGGACTCCATGAAGTCGCTCAGTTCTGCGTAGTAGGGGTCGGCCGGGGATCCTGATGTGGTCGGCAGCATTGATGCGTCAGTTGGTGCGTCGCTGCGGACCTGCAGAGGTGGGTGAGCTGTTGAATCGTGCTCCAGACACCCGTCGGTTCCCGCAACATAGAATGAAGTGCGAAATGGTGTGCCCACCGGCCCCCACGTCGCGCGCACATTCGAGATCGCTTCGTCCTCATGACGCAATGTCGCCTGAGCAACGCTCACGCGCCGTCCATCGGGAGCAGTGGCATGGCGCAGTGTTGCATACACGCTGCGTACCTCTCCCAGCACCCATCGGGCAATATCAAGGTCATGGATCATGAGATCATCGACAATTCCACCGGATTTTTCCTCGTCAGCGAACCACGAGGCCCATTGCGGGAACGTGCCGGTCCGGTTCAGACGTGCTACCGCCGGGCGGCCGATATATCCGCTGGAGACGGCATCGTGGAGGGTGGCATATTCCGGGAAATACCGCACGACATGCGCGACGTACAGCGCGTTGTCGCGTGCGCGTGACAATTCAAGCAGCTGCTGTGCTGTCGGCGCGTCCAGTGCCAGCGGTTTTTCACAGATGACCTGGCGCCCGGCGTCCAGTCCGGCGCGCACAGCTTCCTCGTGTGCGTATGTTGGTGTCAGGACATCGATCACCTGGGATTGTGCGACCAGGTTCTCGAGCGTGGCAACGACGCGTCCGGTGGAGAACTCCGCGCACAGCTCGTTGGCGTCTTCCTTCGAATAGACGAGGATGTCAACGCCGAGTGACCGCCACGCTGACATGTGGGATCGCGCAATGCCGCCAGCTCCGACCAAACCTACTGTTATGCGCCGGTCACCACTCATAGATCTACTCTACGCTGAAGTCGAGAATTTTTCTTAAATACTGACCAGTGAATGATTCGTCGACGGCGGCAACATCTTCAGGTGTGCCCTCAGCCACGACCTGGCCACCGCCAGATCCCCCTTCAGGGCCCATGTCAATGATCCAATCCGCGCACTTGATGACATCCAGGTTGTGCTCAATCACGATGACCGTATTGCCTTTATCAACCAGTGTCTGCAACACCATCAAGAGCTTGCGAATGTCTTCGCTATGCAGACCCGTCGTCGGCTCGTCCAGAACATACACTGATCGTCCTGAGGAGCGTCGCTGCAGTTCGGACGCCAGTTTTACACGCTGAGCTTCGCCACCGGACAGTGTCGTGGCGGCCTGTCCCAGCCGCACGTACCCCAGGCCAACCTCGACGAGCGTGTTGAGATGACGAGCGATACGCGGCAGCGACTGGAAGAACTCCGCCGCTTCCGAGATGGACATATCCAGAACATCTGCCACTGTCTTGCCCTTGTAGTGGACTTCCAGTGTCTCCCTGTTGTACCGCTTGCCGTGACACACCTCGCACGGCACATACACGTCGGGCAGGAAGTTCATTTCAATGCGAATCGTGCCGTCGCCCTTGCAGGCTTCGCACCTGCCGCCCTTGACATTGAAGGAGAAACGTCCCGGCATGTAGCCGCGAACCTTGGCTTCATGCGTTTGTGCGAAAAGCTGGCGAATCAGGTCCCACACCCCGGTGTAGGTAGCTGGGTTCGAACGCGGGGTGCGTCCAATGGGTGACTGGTCCACATGAATCACTTTGTCGAGGTGATCCAGACCGGTGATCGCGCGGTGGCGTCCCGGAACCATGCGCGCCCCATTGAGGCGGGATGCGAGGGACCGATACAGAATCTGGTTAACCAGAGTGGATTTGCCCGATCCTGACACGCCCGTCACGGCGATGAACACTCCGAGAGGGAATGACACGGTGAGGTTATCGAGGTTGTTTTCACGCGCGCCTTTCACCGTGATGACGCGGGAGCGGTCCACCGGCCTGCGTTCGGTTGGAATGGCAATGGACCGGCGCCCCGACAGGTACTCCCCTGTCAACGAGTTCCGATTCTTCTTCAACTCCTCCACGCTTCCGGAGTACACGACCCATCCGCCGTTTTCTCCGGCACCCGGTCCAATGTCCACGACCCAGTCGGCCGATTCAATCGTTTCTTCGTCATGTTCGACAACGATCAGCGTGTTGCCGAGGTCGCGAAGGCGCTTCAGGGTGGCGATCAGGCGCTGGTTATCACGTTGATGCAGGCCAATAGATGGCTCATCCAAGACGTAGAGAACCCCGACCAGTCCCGACCCGATCTGGGTGGCCAGCCGGATACGCTGAGCTTCACCACCGGAAAGGGTTCCGGCCGCCCTTGACAATGTCAGGTACGTCAACCCCACATCGTTGAGAAACTTCAAGCGGGCGATGATTTCCTGCAAAATGGGGCGCGCAATGAACTGCTGTCGCTGGTCGAGCTCGAGCTCACTCATGAAACGCTCGAGATCAGCAATCGACAGGTTCGACACCTCGGCAATGTTCAGGCCACCGATGCGCACAGCCAGCACTTCCGGCTTCAGGCGGGCACCCTGACACACGGGACATGGCACCTCACGCATGTACGCTTCCAGGCGTTCCAACGTTCGATCCGACTCAGTTTCCTCACGCTTGCGTTCGATGTAGTTGACAGCGCCTTCGAAGCCAGTCGTGTAGGAACGCTCGCGCCCCCACCTGTTACGGAACTTGACTTTCACTTCGTAGTCTTTGCCGTACAGGATCGCCTGGCGCGCCTGACTGGGCAGCTCCTTCCACGCAGTCCTGGTCGAAAAGCCGAGCTCCTTACCGAGGGATTTCAGCAAGCGTACGTGATACTTAACATTCCGGCTCCACGGTGCGACAGCCCCATCCTCAAGGGACAGTTCTTCGTCGGGAACGACGAGGTCAGGGTCGACTTCCAGCCGCGAGCCGATTCCCATACATTCAGGACATGCACCGTAAGGAGCGTTGAATGAGAATGTGCGAGGCTCGATCTCTTCAAGTGCAAGTGGATGGTCGTTCGGGCAGGCGCGCTTTTCAGAGTAGCGGCGCCGCCTGTTCGGATCGTCCGCGTCCAGATCCACGACGTCAATGACGACCAGGCCTTCCGACAGCCCCAGCGCTGTTTCCACCGAGTCAGTCAGACGCTGCTTCATACCGTCGCGCACCACCAGTCGGTCGATGACGACTTCGATGGTGTGTTTCAGCTTCTTCTCAAGGGTCGGCGCGTTCTCCAAACGCACCACTTCACCGTCAATCAATGCGCGTGAATAGCCGGCAGCGCGCAGATCGTCAAGTAATTCGCGATACTCACCCTTGCGGCCACGCACGACGGGTGCGAGGACCTGGAAGCGGGTGCCCTCCTCCATCGAGCGCACACTGTCCACGATCTGCTGCGGGGTCTGGGCGGTGATTTCAGCGCCACACGTCGGACAGTGCGCAGTGCCCGCCCGTGCGAACAAAAGACGCAGGTAGTCGTGGATTTCAGTGATCGTGCCTACCGTTGATCGCGGGTTACGTGAGGTGGATTTCTGATCGATGGACACTGCCGGAGAGAGGCCCTCGATGAAGTCAACGTCAGGTTTGTCCATCTGACCGAGGAACTGGCGCGCATATGACGACAGGGATTCAACGTAGCGGCGCTGCCCCTCGGCAAAAATGGTATCGAATGCGAGGGATGACTTTCCGGAGCCGGACAGGCCGGAAAAGACGATCATCGCGTCGCGAGGTAACTCGAGGTTGACGCTTTTGAGGTTGTGCTGGCGCGCTCCGCGCACGATCAACTGGTCTGACACCCCTCGATCCTACGGCTCCGGCGCGATTCTCGCACATCTGTTCCATGTGGGGTGGGTGCGCAGGATCTGTTCATGCATTCAGGCGCGCCGCGATCGCAATGCTGGGATAATTGACCTATGCGTATCTATGTCGTTGAGTACACGTATGACACCAAGTTGAATTCTCTGACGCAGGATTTCCGCCCGGCGCACCGCCGTTTCCTGCGGGATCTGTATGCGAAAGATGTTCTGCTGTCCTCAGGTTGGCTCCGCGATGCGATGCATGAGGGTGCCCTCATCATCTTGAAGGCAGAGTCCGCCAATGTGGCGCTGAAGATCCTCGAGGATGATCCGTTCTACGTTCAGGGGTTCATCATTGATCGGCGCATCATGCAGTGGGAACCGACCATCGGCAGCCTGGCCGAAGAATTCGACACGAAGTTCCCGTACTCGTAGATTTCGGCTGCCTCTAGTCGACCAGCCCTTTGAGAGCCCGAGCCACCAGCTCCGGCTTCTCAACGGCACTCATATGCCGCGCCTGAGGGATGCGTACCACCTGCACAGTCGCCCCTCCACTACGAATGGTGCGGGCCAGTTCGTCAGCGCCCGCCCAGTTCAGTGAACCGTCCTCTTCAGCGCTGATCAGGAGGGTTGGAGTGTGGATGCTCGCAACGTCGCCGCGCATGTCCGTACTGGCGAGGACCTCGCAGCACTGCGCGTATCCCTCGTCATCACAGTTTTCGAAGATCCTGCGAATCGCCTCAACGCGGTCAGCACCCTCCCCCGAAGCAAATTCAGGCATGAACCAGCGCTCGAACGTTGCGTCCACCAGGCTTGCTGTGCCGTCGCGACGCACAGCCCCAGCTTTGTCGTACCACTGATCAGGCTGACCATTGATCGGCCCGGCACTCATGACGGTGAGGCTGCGCACCCGCTGAGGATGTGTGATTGCAGTAGCCATGGCGACCATGCCACCCAGTGACAGTCCGGCGCAATGAAACGTATCGACGCCGTGATCATCCAACGCGCCAAGCAATGCTTCCACAACGTCGGTCATCGTCAGTTCACGGTCGACCGGAGCAATCGGTGTTCCCCCGTGCCCGGGCAGATCGTAGAGGACAATATAAAAATCGTCGCGAATCAAAGGGATGACGCTCTCCCACATGTCGTGGCTTGATCCCAGTGAATGTCCCAGCACCAACGCCGGAGCATCCTCGTTTCCCAGGATCGTCAGCGGCAGCTTCCATGCAGTCATCTTCAACTCCTTCACGTGGTATCTCCGCACTGTCAGTCTAGTGGCGCACCGTCCGTTTCAGCCTTTCGCTGGTGGCGCAATGAGTATGCGCGATGCGCCGCTTCGATGAGGATACAGGCGGTGAGGCCGCACGCGAGGATCACCCATCCATCGTGCGCTGCCGGCCACTCCAGCGCAAAGAAATTGCGGACGAATGGGATGAATACTCCCGCGACAGCGCAGGTCAGCATGAGTGCAATCAGTCCGGCGCGCCACGAATTGACCGGGCGTGCGGTAATGGACAGGAGCCACAGTGCACCACACATCAACGACAACGCGGCAGCGGTTTGGCCCTCCACTTTTCCCACGCCCACCATCCAGTACGCAGTCAACGCAGCTGCGGCCAACACGCACCCTGATGGAACGGCCAGGCCGAGCACGCGCTTCAAATATCCGCTGACGTATCGTCGCCTGTTCGGTCCCAGCGCGATGAAGAATGCCGGGATTCCGATGGTCAGCGCATCAATGTAAGTGAAGTGACGGGGCAGGAACGGGTAGTGCCAGGCGGCAAGGGCACAGATGACGGCAATGAGGCTGGCGTAGACCGTCTTGGCCAGGAAGAGCGCGGAGACACGTTCCATATTCGCCATGATGCGCCGCCCTTCAGCGACGACCCCTGGCAGAGCTGCAAACGCTCCATCGACCAGCACGATCTGCGCCACCGCTTTCGTGGCGCGGGCACCGCTGCCCATCGCGATTCCCAGGTCGGCATCTTTCAGGGCAAGTGCGTCATTGACGCCGTCACCCGTCATCGCGACAGTATGCCCACGCGACTGCAAAGCCCGCACCATTGCGCGTTTTTGCTCCGGAGTGACACGTCCGAACACATCATGATCCATCACGGCCTGCACGAACGCGTCGCTGTCCATGTCCTCAGGCAGGGTGCGCGCATCCATCCCGCGAATCGTCGCCTGGTCCTCACGCAATGAGGCCACGCTCGCGATAGCCTGCACAGTCGCAGGATTGTCACCTGATATCACGCGTACCCGCACGCCCTGCCGGCGGAAATACTTCATTGTGTCAGCAGCGTCGGAGCGGATCTGTTCACGCAGGACGATCAGCGTGTTCGGCTGAAGTCCCTGCGGCAGTTCCTCCCCCATTAACGAGGGCGCTGCCGGCGCACAGCTGAGCACCACAACGCGAAGTCCCTGGTCGGCAACGCGCGTGACGTGATCCAGCACATTCGCGTCAGTCACCGTCATTTCCGGAGCGCCCAGCACCCAGGCCTGCTCTCCATCACTGAATCCCGACCATTTGCGTGTCGAATTGAATGGGACGCTCCAGTTATCAGACAGGTCAGCTGGCTCCACCTCGAGTGCCTGCGCCTTCAGATGAGCAACGATCGCTTCCGCAGTTGCGTTGTGTGTGGAAGCATTGAGTGTCAACAGTGCGCGGGCGGCACCCTCGTCAATTCGGTCACCGCTGTCACCCGCGCCTAGGGGAATCATAGAATCGACGCTCACTCCGCCGGTAGTCAGCGTTCCCGTTTTGTCAACGCAGAGGGCATCCACACGCGCGAGGACTTCCACCGCGGGAAGCTCATTGACGAGGACTTTGCGCCGTGCCAGTGCTGCCGCGCCGAGGGCGAAGTTCATGGAGGTCAGCAGAACCAGGCCCTGCGGGATCATGCCGACAACTGCCGCGATCGCCAGGACGAGTGCGTGCCGCCATCCACCGCTGAGCGGATCGAGGCGGATCTGCGACCATACGATCAGCGCGGTGACGGGCACAATCAGCCACGAAATGACCCGCAGGACGCGGTTAATGCCCTGCTGAATCTCGGAAGTGGTGCGCGTGAACCGGCGGACCTGCTCTGTGAGCGTATGGGCATAGACGGCGTTTCCGACAACAGTGGCTTCGATGAGGCCGCCGCCTGAGACGACGGCGGTGCCGGCCAGGACGCGGTCACCCTGCTTTTTTCTGATCGGTACGGATTCGCCCGTCAACAAAGATTCGTCAATGTCGAGGCTGTGGGAAGTCTGCACGATTCCATCGACGGGAACCTGGTCCCCCAGGCGCAGCTCGATGATGTCGCCGCGTACCACGTCTTCCGACAGGACCTCGCGCTCTTCACCATCCCGCCACACCAGCGAATGCGGCGCGTCGACAATCGCCAGGGAATCGAGCGTTTTCTTCGCGCGGTATTCCGCCGCGATACCGATGATGGCGTTGAGTACCATCACGCCGCCGAACACTGCGTCCCGCCAGTCCCCCACAATCAGTACCACAACAATTGCGGTGGTAAGGATCGTGTTGAACAGGGTGAAAACATTTGCTCGCGCTATTGATCCGAGCGAGCGGGACGTCTTCGTATGGTGATGGTTGACCTCACCCTGACGGGTGCGTTCTTCCACTTGTGCGGCCGTGAGGCCGGATGGCCCGGGTACTGGCATCAGTCCACTGACGGACGCGGCTCAGTATGCTGCTCGTCGGAGTCAGCGATCTCACGCACCGAGGAGCGTGCCGCATCCTGCTCGGCCTTGGCACTGCGATTAATCGGCTGAGGTGCCCGCAGGACGTTTGAGTGGCGTGACTTGAGGATCGAGGCGATCACCGTGATGATCAGCGTTCCGGCGATGACGGCAAGTGAGAGCGGTGTGCCCACCTCGGGGACGCTTTCGAAGCCCTGTCCACCGTTAATGAACGGCAACGTGTTCTCATGCAGGGCGTGCAAAATGAGCTTCACGCCGATGAAGCCAAGAATGACGGCCAGGCCGTAGTGAAGGTACACGAGACGATCAAGCAGTCCGTCGATCAGGAAGTAGAGCTGACGCAGGCCCAGCAGGGCGAAGGCGTTGCACGCGAAGACCAGGTACGGCTCTTTCGTGAGGCCGAAGATTGCCGGAATGGAGTCGAACGCAAACATGAGGTCGGCTGACCCCAGAGCGAGGACCACCAGCAGCAGCGGTGTCACAGCAGTCCTTCCGCCATGGCGATAGAGGAACCGGTCCGAGTAATACCCGTCGGTGACGGGAACGATGCGGCGCACGAGGCGGATGAACCCGTTTTCACCCTGTTCGGATTCTTCCTCGTCTCCGCCGGTCCCCTGGCGTGCCTGAGAGTATGCCGTCCATAGCAGCCATGCACCGAAGATAAAGAAGACCCAGGAGAAGCGCTCAATCAGTGCGGCACCGATCAGGATGAAGATCAGGCGCATGACGAGCGCAATGATGATGCCGCTGAGCAGCGCTTTTTGCTGATATTCTCGCGGCACTCTAAACGAATTCATAATGATGACAAAGACGAACAAGTTGTCGAGCGACAGGGACCATTCGGTGATCCAGCCGCCGTAGAACTCTCCGGCATACTGGCCGCCATAAATCGCCCAGATCCCGATTCCGAATAGCATCGCGAGAGAAACGTAGCCCACAGTCCACAATGCCGCCTCTTTCATGGTGGGGGCGTGCGGTGTACGGACATGACCGATGATGTCGATAGAAATAAGCACAATGACGACGAGGCCTAGGCCGACCCAGCCGAGCGCGTGAACGTCCACGTAAAACCTTCCGTGTTCGGGGTGATACAGCCGAGGTCTGGTCCGCCTGTCTGCGACAGGCCTCGGTACCGGGTTCGCTGCGCGCACGTAGCGTCCCGAGATGACGATACCGGGTTAAAGGATTACTCCCCTCGTGGATCTCATACTACCGCGTTCAGACGCCCCGGAATCAGTTTGCTTCCTTCATCTGTCGAAGCTCACGTTTGAGATCCGCCACCTCGTCACGCAGCCGGGCGGCCAGCTCGAACTGAAGATCGCCTGCCGCCGCATGCATCTGCGCTGACAGGTCGTCAATGAGCTGCGCCAGTTCAGCTTCAGCCTGAAGTCCCAGTCGTTCACGGGTATCCCTGGCGTGGCGCAACACGTCGTCGCTGGCTCGGGCATGTCCGATGGGCTTGCCGGAGCGTTCCTGACGGTACCCACCTTCCAGCAGTGATTCCGTGTCAATGTCCTCGCGTGCGAGCATGTCTGTCACGTCAGCGATCTTCTTGCGCAGAGGTGTCGGATCAATGTGATGTTTTTCGTTATAGGCAATCTGCTTGGCTCTGCGCCTTTCGGTTTCCTCAATCGCCGCACGCATCGAATCGGTGATGTTGTCGGCGTACATGTGAACCTCGCCCGACACGTTACGGGCTGCGCGGCCAATCGTCTGAATGAGGGAACGCGTTGAGCGCAGGAACCCTTCCTTGTCCGCATCCAGAATGGACACGAGCGATACTTCGGGCAGGTCGAGGCCTTCTCGAAGCAGGTTGATCCCGACAAGGACGTCGAACTTGCCCTGACGCAGTTCCCGCAACAGTTCCACGCGGCGCAACGTGTCGACATCCGAGTGCAGATATTCGACGCGAACGGAGCGTTCGGCCAGATACGTGGTGAGGTCTTCTGCCATTTTTTTGGTCAATGTGGTGACGAGGACGCGTTCATTGCGTTCCACACGCACCCGGACTTCTTCGAGCAGGTCATCAATCTGTCCCGAGGTAGGCTTCACAATCACCTTCGGATCGACCAGGCCAGTTGGGCGAATGATCTGTTCAACAACTCCGTCGCAACGCTCGAGCTCGTAGGGGCCGGGTGTGGCCGACAGATACATGGTCTGCCCGATGCGCTCAACAAATTCATCCCACTTCAGTGGCCGGTTGTCCATTGCCGAGGGAAGACGGAAACCATGGTCGACGAGGGTGCGTTTACGCGACATGTCACCCTCGAACATGGCACCGATCTGCGGAACCGTGACGTGAGATTCATCGATAATGAGCAGGAAATCGTCCGGGAAATAATCCAGGAGAGTGTGCGGCGGCGTGCCGGGGCCGCGACCGTCAATATGGCGTGAATAGTTCTCCACACCCGAGCAGGTGCCGACTTCCTTGAGCATTTCCAGATCATAGGTTGTGCGCATGCGCAGTCGCTGCGCTTCGAGAAGTTTGCCCTGAGATTCGAACCATTCGAGGCGTTCGGCCAGTTCATCCTCAATCGACTTGATCGCACGCTTCATACGCTCTTCGCCAGCGACATAGTGAGAGGCCGGAAACAGGTAGATCTGGTCAACGTCACGTATTACGTCACCTGTCAGCGGGTGCAATACGGCGAGCTGGTCGATTTCATCACCGAACATTTCGATGCGGATGGCGAGTTCCTCGTACACCGGGATGATCTCGATGGTGTCCCCGCGCACACGGAACGTGCCGCGGGTGAATGACATGTCGTTGCGCACGTACTGCATATCCACGAAGGCGCGCAGCAAATCGTCGCGGTCAATGACCATTCCTCGCTGCAAATCCACCATACGTGCCACGTATTCTTCAGGCGTGCCCAGGCCGTAAATGCAGGACACCGATGAGACCACAACCGTGTCCCGACGCGTCAGCAATGAGTTGGTTGCCGAATGTCGCAGGCGTTCAACCTCGTCATTAATGGAGGAGTCTTTTTCAATATAGGTGTCTGTCTGGGGCACGTATGCTTCAGGCTGGTAGTAGTCGTAGTACGACACGAAGTATTCGACCGCGTTCCTGGGCAGGAATTCGCGGAACTCGGCGGTGAGCTGAGCGGCCAGCGTCTTGTTCGGCTCCATGATCAGGGCGGGACGCTGAATCTGTTCGATGAGCCAGGCGGCTGTTGCCGTCTTGCCGGTGCCGGTCGCGCCCAGCAGCACGACATGTTGTTCCCCACCGTTGATGCGCTCGGCAAGCTCACGAATCGCGTGTGGCTGGTCGCCTGAAGGGGAATACTCCGCGATCACTTCGAAAGGATGTTCCTGGCGCAAGATTCGTTGCCCGCTCATACGTCCCACCGTAGTCGCTGCAGACTGCTACCGCCTCCCGCCCATGGAGCAAGTGTCCTAGACTCATATCTATATGAGTGCCTGCATGCGCCATAAGACCAGAGTTGTCTTCGATGAAGGTGGATTACTGTGACACATACTGCTGATCAGCCCCAATGGTGGAAGTCCTCGACTGTTTACCAGATCTATCCTCGGTCTTTTCAAGACTCCAACGGTGACGGCATCGGTGACATTCCCGGCATTACATCGCGGGTGCCGTATCTGAAGAAACTCGGTGTTGACATCGTGTGGCTGTCTCCCCTGTACCGCTCCCCTATGGCCGACATGGGATACGATATTGCGGATTATCAGGATGTTGATCCGATGTTCGGTACCCTCGATGATCTTGATGAGCTGATCGCGCAGCTGCATTCTCACGGCATGCGCCTGATCATGGATCTTGTAGTTAATCACACCTCCAACCGGCACCCCTGGTTCCAGGAGGCGCTCGACCCCGCATCAGACAAGCGCGACTGGTACATCTGGCGCGACCCGCGCCCGGGAGCAACCGCCCACGAGGTGCCGGCAGGGCAGCGCCGCGGTGATGAGCCTAACGACTGGACTGCGGCATTTAACGGCCCGTCATGGACGTGGCACGAAGCCTCCCAGCAATACTACCTGCACCTGTTTGCGCCTGAGCAGCCGGATTTGAACTGGGACAACCCTCAGCTGCGCCAGGCGATCTTCGAGATGATGCGCTGGTGGCTTGACCGAGGCGTTGACGGCTTCCGCATGGACGTCATCAACCTGATTTCCAAGCCTGAAGGATTCGACCAGCCTGGCGAAGGCTCTATCACATCGGCCGCTTTCGGCCCGCACTTCCACGAGTACATCCAGCAAATGCACCGCGAGGTGTTCGACCGCTATCCCGACCGCGTGTTCTTCACCGTCGGTGAGACACCGGGTGCCACACCCCATGATGCGATTTTGACCTCTGATCCGGCGCGCCGCGAGTTGGATATGATCTTCCAGTTCGAGCACATGGGGCTGGACAGTGCTGACGGGGACAAGTACCACATTCGCGATCTGCATTTGCCTGACATGAAGCGCAACCTTGCGCGCTGGTCGCAGGAACTGGCTGGAAAGGGCTGGAACTCCCTGTACCTGTCGAACCACGATCAGCCGCGTCCCCTGTCGCGCTATGGCGATGAGGAGAATCACCGCTACCATTCAGCCACCGCATGGGGCGCGATGCTGCACGCTCACCCGGGCACACCGTTCGTGTTCGAAGGCGAAGAGATCGGCATGTCGAACTACCCGTGGTCCGGTATCGACCAGTTCAAGGATGTGGAAACGATTGGTCAGTGGCGCCAGTCAGTCACCCTCGACGGCCAGGATCCTCAGGCAGTGTGGCCGGCGATCGTGAAGATGAGCCGCGACAATGCCCGCACCCCGATGCAGTGGGATGCGACCGAGAACGCCGGATTCACGACCGGTGAACCGTGGCTGCCGGTGAACCCGAATTATGAGACGGTCAACGCGCAGGCACAGGTTGACCAGGCAGGCTCCACGTTCGAGTTCTACCGCGCGATGATCGCGCTGCGCAAGGAGTATCCGATTCTGGTCGAGGGTGACTTCGAGCTGGTCGAGCCAGATGATCCATCAATGTGGTGGGTGCGGCGCACCCTGGGCGACCAGGTGCTCGATGCGGTGGCGAATATGTCCTCGCATTCCATTGCCTGCGCTGTCCCCGACGGCGACGTGATCTTGTCGAACCGTCGTCACGACAACGGGGATGACTGGGAGTACGCGGCTCTGGCCCCGTGGGAAGTCCGGTGGGTGATCCACCCAGCTTAAGTGCTCACCCGACCAGGGTGCTGCCCAGGTAAACGGCCACGAGAATCAGCCCGACCCCGGCGATGCGCTGAGAGATCAGTGCTCGCGAGGGGGCGGGCTGTTCCGATGCTTGCGTGCCGCGTACCAGAAGCTTCCAGATGATCTGCGGGCGGATGACCATCAGGAGGCCAAGGGCGCCAAAAAGGACGACGAAAAACCACAACATAAGGTGATTTTACAAATTCTGCCCGCGAACCACAGCGACGATTCGCTGCGCCTCGTCAGGATCGGTGCGTCCTGGCTGCTGTGCCGGAGCACGCATATGCACTTCGGTCGCTCCGGTGCTGTGGATCACAGAGGCGACATTGTGCGAGCGCAAACCGCCTGACACGAGGATGATCATCTCTCCAGCTGCGCGGTCTGTCAGGTGGCGAATATTCTCCACGTTGACCACAGACGCATCACCGCCGGTGGTGAGCACTCGATCGAATCCCGCACAAATAAGCTGGTCGAGGCTTCGGTCCATATTCTGCACGGTGTCGAAGGCACGGTGGAAAGTCAGTGGCCTCTCCCCGGCCGCGTCGCGCCACAGTGACAGCACGTCCTGATCGATCTCGTGGTCACTGGTCAGTCCACCGACGACGAAACCCACCGGTATGTCGGTGTGGTCGGTGCGTTCACGCAGGCGTCGCATCGCCTCGGCAATGTCGCGTTCCTCACCGGAGGGCATCACGAATGTGCCGGGACGGGGGCGGATCAGCACCTGCATCCCGCCTGACGGTGCGACGCTGAGCGCGCTGTCCACCACTCGATCAGAAGGAGTCAGGCCTCCGCAGCTCAGGTCATCGCACAGTTCGACTCTGTCGATGCCCATCTGTGAGGCAATCTGCACTCCCTCAGTGTCTTCAACACATAGCTCGATAACCGTCATTGATCTTCCAGTCGTTCCATATCTGCCGGTTCGCAGCCTGGGCACCCAGGATCGCGGCTCCCCACTTCCCTGCCTCTGCGCCCAGGCGGGCCGTCACAATTTCGGGAGGTGTTCGCCACGCCATCAGGTCACGCAGGTGACGGCGCACCGGTTCCAGCAACGTCTCACCGGCGTTGGACAGGCCCCCGCCGACAACGAAGCGAGTGGGGTCGAGGGCGAAGGTGAGGTGCGCGAAACACAGGGCCAGCGCGTAAGTGGCGGTATCCCATACCTCATCTGCAATGGGGTCGATTCCCAGCAGATCCTCTACCGTGCGAGCTGTTGCCTCTTTGCCGGTCTTCTGCGTGAAGCGTCGCGCGATGGCTTTTGCTGATGCGTACACCTCCGTGCAGCCTCGCTGTCCGCACGTGCATGCTTCACCATTCGGAATGACCGGCGTGTGGCCAACTTCTCCGGCGCTGAAGGCATCACCTGCCCACGGTCGGTTACCGTGGCAGATGGCTGCCGAAATGCCGGTGCCGATGGGAACCATGATGAAGGTGGGTGCGCCCTGGCCAGCGCCCAGGAGACCTTCAGCCAATCCTGCTGCCCGCCCGTCATGTCCGAGGCGCACCGGCCGTAAGCATGCTTCCTGCATGCGCTGGGCAAGGTTCACGTTCTTCAGTTCGAGGTTAGACGCATACTTGATAACGCCGGCCTCTTCGTCCACCACACCAGGTGTGATGACACCGATTCCGGCGACCTCTGGCCACTTGTCCACGATGGTCCGGGCGACGTGGCACGCTTGTTCGACCACGTTGCCCGGACGCGTGTCCAGGTGTACAGCATCGGTGACGTGTCCAGCTGAGTCCACCAGGAATGACTTGATGGACGTACCGCCAACATCAACCCCCGCAACCACGGTGTTCAAGAGATAAACACCTCTACGTCCAGTTTGGCGTCGGTCACATCCTCATCGAATGGGAACATCGGTCGGTCAATGCGGCGATGTCCCAGACGAATCAGATCCTGATCAACTCCGCCTGGAGTCAGTGCCATCATCCAGTCGGCCTGCGCCTTGTACAGATCCGGTTCCAGGTAGCCGATCTTGACTACCACGACATCGGGATCATCGATCGACAGCCCCAGTCGCTCATATTGCACGCGAGAATGGTATTGCATGCGCTGAGAGGTCACAATGACAGTCAGGCTATTGATCTTCAACGCACAAGTGCGACCACCCTCAGGATCATCGATTACTCGGAGCACTGTCGCGTGGACCTTTTGCGGTCCAGGTTCACGCGTATCGATGTGCGCGCCCAGCTCAACATCGACCTGTGCCCCTTCACCGGCCTGATCCGCCATCTTCACGGCATTCGGATCAACCAGCGATGCATACAGAACGTTGAGCGCCTCATCCTTTACCGGTGCCCACTCCAGGAGCTCCGACAGCGCCGCAGTGCAGTCATCAGCACCGCCAGCACCGGGGTTGTCTCCGGAATCCGAAATGAAGAACGGACGCGGAGCGTCGAGGGCGTGCTCAAGGCACTCGCTCATGGTCCCCACGGGTGCAACGAATTCGAACTGATCGCGTACATCCCAGAAATGCTGAGCCAGACGCAGAGCCTGAGCTTTCACGTCCTCAGCGTCATCGCCTGTGACCACAACGGCCCCCTGGCAGCGTGGCTGATCCGCCCATGCGAATCCGACCCAGATTGCCGCGTCAAGAATACCGGGACGCTTTTCAACCTCCGGAACCATGGCATACAGCGACTTGGCTGGTTCAATACGTGTCGATGTCTTCTCACCAGGCAGCAGCACCGGCACGTGAACCAGTGCCTTAGCCGGCCTGCCTTTGCCACTGACCAGTCGTTCCACTAGGTTCACCGCTGCTCGCTTGCGCGATTCGAACGCATCCTCATGGGGTGCCATCCTGTAGCAGGTGAGCAGATCGCATCCTGCGAACAGGGCTCGGGACACGTTTCCGTGCAGATCCATGGAGGTCGAGATCAGGGGTTTATCTCCGACAACTGCACGGACGGCTGTGATCAGGTCACCCTCGGTATCGTCGTATCCCTGAGCGGTCATGGCGCCGTGGATGTCGAAGAAGACTGCGTCGACAGGTGCAACGGCGGTTAAGCCGTCAACTATTTCCTGCCGCCAGGCTTCGTAGTCTGAGCGCAGCACCTGGCCGCCCGGCAGTGCGCGGGCGTGAAGGATCGGGATCCATTCGACCTGGCGCGCCCAGTCCTCGTCCATCCACGTGTAACGTGCGAGCAGCTCGTCACCACGGCTGACCTGGAAATCCTTTTCAGTTGAAACGTATGGGGTAAAAGTCGAGGACTCGATGTGGAGCCCACAAATTGCTATTCGCGGAAGAGTCATGTTTTTTCCTATTTCACCAGTTCTGTTTAGCGACCACCCATGCCGGACATGGCGATACCTTTAATCAGGTGTTTCTGAAGAATCATGACCAGGACTGTTGTCGGGATCATTGAAATAATCGCTGCAGCAATCTGCAGATCCCATCGCGTCCCGGTCTGGCTTGAGAACGAGGCAAGACCAATTGGCAAAGTTCCCAAGCGCGAGTAGTCGACGGTCACAATCAGCGGCCACAGGTATGAGTTCCAGAAAGACATAAATGTGAAGACCGCCAGCACGGCGATTGCCGACTTGGTCAAAGGAAGAATGATCTGAACGAACGTGCGGATCGGACCGGCACCATCAACACGTGCCGCTTCTTCCAGTTCGAATGGGATACCGCGCATGAACTGACGCATCAGGAATGTGCCAAATGCGCCGAATGCGAATGGGAAGATCAATGCCTGATAGGTGTCAACCCAGCCAAACCATTTCATCACGGTGAACATCGGAACGACCAGAACTTCCTGCGGAACCATCATGGTTCCAAGGAACAGGACGAAGACGAGTTCTCGCCCGCGCCAGCGCAGTCGACTGAATGCGTAACCGGCTGTCGCGGATACGAACAGCACCAGCAGCGTTCCTGCGATTGAGACGATGAAGGAGTTCTTAATGTAGGTCAGGAACGGGCCATAGGTGAAAACTTCGAGGTAATTGCTCCACCGCAGCTTCTCACCAACCAAAGTCGGGGGCATCGAGAAAATCTCGTCCTTCGACTTCAGTGATGAGAAGAATGCGTAGATCAGTGGGGACGCAAAGAGGATGGCTGCGAGCCATACGGTCGCATTTGCCACGATGTCCTTGACGCGCGAGGGTTCACCGCCCAGAAGTCCGGGCTGACTGTGCCTGTTGGCAACCTGCTTTTTCTGTGTCCCCTTCTGGGGTGCCGTGGTTGTTGCGACATCAGTACTCATAGTGGACCCACCTCTTTTGAGCCTTGAACTGGAAAGCTGTGACCAGGATGACCAGAATGAACAGAATCCATGCGCCGGCAGCTGCAACACCGAGCTGCTGGAACTTGAAGCCCTGGTTGTAGATGAACATGACCAGCGGCAGCGTTGCGTTTCCAGGCCCACCACCGGTGAGCATCTGCGGCTGGACGAAGACCTGAAGTGAGGTGATGATCGTCATGACTGCAGCGAAGAAAATTGACGGCGACATCATGGGAAGGATGACGCGGAAGAGCATCTGCGCTCCCTTGGCTCCGTCGAGGCGTGCTGCCTCGATAACGGGTTCGGGAAGCTGCTCGAGTGCTGCTGAGAAGATCAGCATGTTGTAGCCCACGCCCTGCCATACCGACATGACAACGATCATGACCATTGCCCATACGGGATCAGCAAGGAAGTTCGGCAGTTGGAAACCGAATACTGATACCGCTATGCCGTTGAAGAGACCCTGAGGCTGGAGCAGCATCTTCCAGACCAGGACGTTGGCAACCATTGGCGTGACGACCGGAATGAAGAAGAGAACGCGGAAAGCGTTGCGTCCCTTGATTCTCGGGCCGAGGAGCAGTGACAGCGTCAGTGCGACAACGATGTTGACAGGTACGTAGGTAACCGTGAAGATGATGGAATTTCGCAGAGCAGGATAGAAGTCAGGATTTTGACCTGACAGCAGGTTGCGATAATTCTCAAGGCCAATGAAGGTCCGTTCGCCAAAGGCTGGCCAGTTGAACAGACTCATCACGACCGACAGGACGACGGGAACGACTGTGAAGAGGCAGAGGCCCGCAAGCGCTGGGCTGACAAAGCCCAGCGCTTGACGGGACTCAATCTTCCGCAGTGAACTCCGCCGATTCGTGACGGCAGGTTGTGCGGTCATTGCGGTCAACCTCACTTATTGCCAAATTGTGCCTGAGCTTGCTCAAGCATCTGAGACATTGGCGTCTGGCCAGTGTAGACCGACACGAGGTTGGGCTGAATGTAGTTGTTAACCTGCGACCACACAGGGGTGGAGTTCTGACCCTGCTGATCCTTGAATGCAGCGTCGAATGCGGCCTTCACTTCTTCCCGGACAGCTTCATCGAAGGAATCGAAGTACTGCGCCTGAGATTCGATACGTGAGGGGTAAGAACGGCCCGAGGAGCTCAGGAGGTCCTGTGCTTCCTTCGACACCAGTGAGCCCAGTACCTTCAGTGCGGCGTCACGGTTGTCACAGTTGGCCGAGATACCGAAACCGGAGCCAAGGATAAGGCCCAGAGATCCGTTGTCTCCCTGAGGAAGACGTGTTGCGCCGGCCTTGAAGCCTGCTTCGTTGTTGAAGTAGCCGTAGGCGTTCCAGGTGCCGTCCACAGCCATTGCAACGTTGCCGTTCTGGTACTGTTCTTCGCCCCAGCCAGCTTCAGATGCTGACGGGACCGGATCGGCAACCTTTTCCGTCAGAACAAGGTCGGCATACCATTCAGCGGCCTTGACGAAGTCAGGGTTCGTCAGGTCGATGTTGCCATCAGCGGTCACAGGCTGGGTGCCGGACAGTGCGATCGGCAGTGCCATCCATTGGAATTCACCCATGCCGATACCGAAGCCCTTGTGCTGGTCGGTCGTGGTTTTCTTCGCAGCTTCATTGAAGTCGTCGAAGGTCCAGTCCAGGGTCGGTTCCTTCGCACCGGTTTCAGCGAACATGTCCTTGTTGTAGAAGACCATCATCGCCGACACGTCGTAGGGAATGCCGTACAGGTTGTCGTTGAAGGTCATGATGTCGAGGGCTCCGTCGGTGAAGTCCTCTTTCTTGATACCTGCTTTTTCAAGGTCTTCATCTGTCAGCGGTGACAGTGCCTGATAGAAGCCCGACAGCTTCTGCCCGTTCATTGAGGTGATGCACGCCAGGTTTCCTGACGACATGTTCGAGGTGAGCTTGGTGAAGTAGTCGCCCCATGAAGCGGTCTGTGTTTTCAGCTCAATATCCGGATTCTGTTTGCGGACGATGTCGGCAGTTTGGCTAATCCAGTCCAGATCATCGTCGGAGCCGCCCCACATATCCCATGTGATCGATCCGCCTGATCCATTCCCAGATGCCGATGCGTTGTCACCGCCCCCAGAACATGCAACGAGGGAACATGTCATACCTGTAGCAAGTAGCGCCGCTGCTGCTTTTTTCTGTAGAGATTGCATTAAGAGACCTTTCTTCGGTGAGTCCCACATAGGACTTGACCTGTGTATCGAGATGCTGATTCCAAGAAGTCTTCGCGTCGTCAACGATACTTCAGCCTTCTTTTAACGGCATCGAAGAAACTATCATCGTTTCCAATAGAACTATATATGACTTTCTAGTAAAATTCGAACCAGACAGGTAACAAATCGATGACGTAGTCCCGCTGTCCGATCCTTCAAACCGAAAGAAGCGTCCTCTTGACGAACCAGACATTTACTCCACAGGAGACAAGCACAACTGATGCGATGATTATCGAAGCGGTTGCAAGTGGTTCTGCGACGACACGTTCAGACCTCTCGACTCTCCTTAAGTTATCGCCTTCTACCGTTTCGGTGCGAGTGCAGGCACTTCTCGAGAACAACGTGTTACGTGAGGCCGGAGCGGGTAAGTCCAAAGGTGGCAGGCGTCCTCAGGTTCTTGAGACGGCTGGCACCCCCAGCACGTTCGCCGCCATTGACATGGGCGGCGCCCATGTTCGCTTCGGAGTGTTCGACACGCAAGGGAACCTTCTGGCCTCGTGGGAAGCGTCTCTTGACCTGTCTTTACCGCCCCGGGATGTTCTGTCCAGCGCCCTTGACTCACTTACAGGGGCCGATCTGGACGTCGACCTTGACGCGACGCTTCGTGGCATCAGCCTTGGCGTTCCGGCACCTGTGAACCAGGAACTCCAACGCATCGACGTGGGGGCACGCATGGCAGGGTGGACTCACTTCCCTATTCGCGAATGGATGGAATCTCACATCGATGTGCCCGTCGCGGTCGAGAACGACGCGAACCTCATGGCATTGGGCGAAGCCCGTCACCATCCGGAAATCGAGCGCTCCATTACCGTTAAAGCTGGTGCCGCCATCGGCAGCGGCATCGTGGTGGACGGAAAGATCTATCACGGCGCCTCCGGCATGGCAGGTGACATTTCACACGTGCGCTCCCATCGCAGTACTGACCGGCCGTGTGGATGCGGAAATATCGGGTGCCTCGAAACGATCGCCTCTGGAGTCGCCCTCGTGGAGCGTGCACGCGCCAACGGGATGTCGATCACCTCGCTACCCGAACTTGTCGCGCGTGCGCACGAGGGTGATTCAGCGGTGACCACTTTGATACGCGATGCCGGTCGCGCGCTCGGTGAAGTTCTGTGCAGCGTGGTCGGTTTTGCCAATCCCAATGCACTGTTTGTCGGCGGCAGGCTTTCCACGCTGGAGATCTTCATCGCCTCTATACGCAGTGAGCTGTACGGCGGATGCCACCCCCTCGTCACTCGCAACTTGCTGATATCGCAGGCAACTCTGGGCGCTGACGCCGGTATCTACGGCGGCTTTGAGCTGATTCGAGATACCGTCTTTCATCTTCCTGACCTCATTCATTAAGACCACCGAAGAAATCAACAAATGACAAAGGATAGTGCTCATGATTAATTTCGAACATCGCACCGGCCCGGTTTTCTCTCCTGAGCCAACCTACCCACAACGCGATGTGCCCGACTGGTTCCAGGATGCCAAACTCGGCATTTTCGTTCACTGGGGTCTCTACTCTGTTCCCGCCTGGGCATCGCTGCCTGAAGAAGGCGTACAGCCCGATGACGAATACGCAATGCATTCCTACGCCGAGTGGTATGCCAATACAGTGCGGATTCCGCACAGCCCGGCGCATATTCGCCACAACAAGAAGTACGGAATCGGAACCTCCTACGAGGATTTTGCGCACATGTGGCACGCGGAGAAGGTCGATCCGCGCGCGATGGTGGACCTTTTCGTTGAGGCAGGTGCGCGCTACCTCGTTCCCACAACCAAGCACCACGACGGTTTCTGCCTGTGGAACACGGACACCACGAACTTCTCAGCCGCGCAGCGAGGCCCCCAGCGCGACATCATTCAGGAGTTTCATGACAGTGCGCGCGAGGCGAAACTCAAGTTCGGCGTTTACTTCTCGGGCGCCCATGACTGGCACGTTGCGCATTTCCCGCCGATCGAATCGGACAGAGATCTGTTCGTCTACCGTCGCAATGACCCTGAATTTGCGCGCTACGCGGCCGATCAGCTGCGCGAGCTGATTGACCGCTTCCATCCCGACATTCTCTGGAACGACATCGAATGGCCCGACAGCGGAAAATCGAATGAGGATTACGCTCTGGCCTCGCTTTTCCGCAAATACTTCTCGACTGTTCCCGATGGTGTCGTGAACGATCGTTGGGGTATTCCCTACCATGGCTACCTGACGCGCGAGTACAGCATCATCGACTCAGTGATCCCCGAGCCGTGGGAAGCAACACGTGGTCTGGGGCATTCATTCGGCTACAACACCAATGAAGACGAGAACAACACCCTGTCGGCACCAGCCCTGATTGATCTTCTCGTCGACACTGTCTCCAAGAACGGCAATCTGCTCATCAATGTCGGACCACGCGCCGATGGCACGATCCCGGAGCTCCAGCAAAATTCGCTGCGCGGCCTGGGACAGTGGTTGAAGACGAACGGCGAGGCGATCTACGGCACGCGCGTCTTTATCGATGCTGACAGTAGGAAAGCCTCGCAACGCTACACGCGCAATGATGGTGAACTCTTCATCTTCGTGGATCCTTCTCAGCGCAGCGACGTTGAGATTCCGTCAGCGTGCCCGAGCGATGCGTCTGTTCGCTGGCTCGGTAATTCGTCACCGGCTGAGCGCAACGGCCTCGCGGTACAGATTCCGGACAGCCTACGTTCAGGTTCCCTCGCGGTGTGCGCAGTGCGCATGAAGTAAGCACCACCGTCGCTGTCATATAGAAAGATCCCGACTCGCTTGGCGAGTCGGGATCTTTGGTGCAGCTTCTTACCGCATGAGCATCAGTTGTTCGTCAGCTTCTCGCGCAGAGCGGCGAGTGCCTCATCCGATGCCAACGTGCCGGAGTTGTCAACCGGCGAGGAGTAGGACGCCTGTTCCTCGACTGACGGAGCAGCCTCTGCGTCTTCTTCCAGTGCCTTGGCAACCTGGGCACGGTGGGCTTCCCAACGGGCGTGCGCTTCGGCGTACTGGGCTTCCCAGGCCTCGCGCTGCTCGTCGTATCCTTCCATCCATTCCTGGGTTTCCGGATCGAAGCCTTCAGGGTACTTGTAGTTGCCGTTTTCGTCGTATTCGGCAGCCATTCCGTACAGTGACGGATCGAAGTCTTCCGATTTCGGGTCGACGCCCTCGTTGGCCTGCTTAAGCGACAGCGAGATGCGGCGACGTTCCAGGTCAATATCAATGACCTTGACGAAGACCTCTTCACCGACCTTGACGACCTGCTCCGGCATCTCAACGTGGCGCTGGGCGAGCTCGGAGATATGAACAAGGCCTTCGATTCCGTCCTCGACGCGCACAAACGCACCGAACGGAACGAGCTTGGTGACCTTACCGGGCACAACCTGGCCGATTGCGTGGGTACGGGCGAATGCCTGCCACGGATCTTCCTGGGTGGCCTTCAGGGACAGGGAGACGCGTTCGCGGTCCATGTCGACGTCGAGGACCTCGACGGTGACTTCCTGGCCGACCTCGACAACCTCTGACGGGTGATCGATGTGCTTCCAGGACAGTTCGGAGACGTGCACCAGGCCGTCCACGCCACCCAGGTCGACGAATGCGCCGAAGTTGACGATCGAGGAGACGGTGCCGTTGCGGACCTGTCCCTTCTGCAGGGTGTTGAGGAAGTTGGTGCGAACCTCGGACTGCGTCTGCTCGAGCCATGCGCGGCGCGACAGGACCACGTTGTTGCGGTTCTTGTCGAGCTCGATGATCTTGGCTTCAAGCTCGCGGCCGATGTAGGGCTGCAGGTCACGCACGCGACGCATCTCAACCAGGGATGCGGGCAGGAAGCCGCGCAGGCCGATGTCGAGGATCAGGCCGCCCTTGACGACCTCGATGACAGTGCCGGTGACAACACCTTCTTCTTCCTTGACCTTTTCGATCTGGCCCCATGCGCGTTCGTACTGTGCGCGCTTCTTCGACAGAAGCAGGCGGCCATCCTTGTCTTCCTTCTGGAGTACCAAAGCTTCGATCTGATCACCCACCGCGACGACGTCATCAGGATCGACGTCATGCTTGATGGATAATTCGCGTGAAAGGATGACTCCTTCGGTCTTGTAGCCGATGTCGAGGAGGACCTCATCGTGGTCAATCTTGACGACTGTTCCCTCGACAATGTCCCCATCGTTGAAGTATTTGATGGTCTTGTCGATGGCGGCGAGCAGGTCTTCTTCAGACCCAATGTCGTTCACTGCAACCTGAGGCGTAGAGATGCTCGGCTGCTCGGTGCTGGTGGTCATGTAGTTATGTACTCCGAAACGGACGATCTAGTAGATGGACAAAATTGAGTGTGTCCGTCAGTCACCGCGAAGGCAACTGACACACACCCGAGAAAGTTTACCAGTTCAGGATCAAAGATCTACCCTCAGCTCCTGAAAAGATGTGTGAGCAGTGACATATTTGACCAATCTCACAACTGGTGCACTTAGTGAGCAGCTTCTTTCCATGAATGGCCGATCCCCACCGCTACATCCAGCGGCACGCGCAGCGCCAGCACCGGGTGTTCGGCGCGCGTATGGTCGGTGGATTCCTCCTGGCCGGTGGGTTCCACATCGCCATCGTCATCGGATTGCGGGGCGCGAGCAGTCTGCAGGCCATGCGGCAATGGAGGATAGGCCATGTTCTCACGTACCAGCTCTTCCACGTGCACAGCTTCTCCCTCGGCTATTTCAAGAATCAATTCATCGTGAATCTGCAGCAGTATGCGCGAGCGTAGTTTCTCGTCGCGCAAGGCACTGTCGACTCCAACCATCGCGATCTTGATGATGTCGGCTGCCGATCCCTGGATCGGCGCGTTCAGTGCGGCACGCTTGGCTATTTCACGGCGCTGACGGTTGTCGGAGGTGAGATCGGGCAGGTAGCGGCGACGACCGAACATTGTCTGGGTAAAGCCATCCTTCTGGGCCTGCTCCACGATGCCGTCCAGGTAGTCACGCACGCCGCCGAAACGCTCAAAGTAGCGTTCGCGCAGCTCCGCCGCCTCCGGCACACCGATTCCGAGCTGCGCAGACAGACCGTACGATGACAACCCGTAGGCCAGACCGTAGGACGTGGCCTTGATGCGCGAACGCTGCTCGGATGTCACCTGATCGACAGGCGTGTCGAACACCATCGACGCCATCGTGCGGTGCAAATCCTCACCCGAGTTGAAGGCGTCAATCAGTCCTTCATCGTTGGACAGGTGCGCCATGATGCGCATCTCGATCTGCGAATAGTCCACGCTCATCAGGGACTGCCACCCCTCCCCTGCAACGAACGCGTGCCGGATGCGCATGCCGTCGGGTGTGCGCGCGGGGATATTCTGCAGGTTCGGTTCCGACGAGGCGAGCCGCCCCGTGGCAGTCGCAATCTGAGAAAACGTCGTGTGAATCCTGCCGTCATCAGCAATCGCGCTGTGCAGGGACTGCGTCATCTGGGACAGCTTGATGCGGTCGCGGTGCGTGAGCAAATGCTCCAGGAACGGGTGGCGCGTCTTCGCGAACAGTGTCTCCAGCGCTTCCGCATTCGTCGTGTACCCCGTCTTCGTCTTCTTAGTCCTAGGCATATCGAGTTCATCAAACAGGACCTGCTGGAGCTGCTTGGGGCTCGACAGGTTCACCGTGTGGCCGATTGCGTCATAGGCGCGTTGCGCAGCACCTTCAACAGCTTTCGACAGCTCCTGACGTTGCAGGTCGAGTTCCGCACTGTCAATCGCGATCCCCACGTGTTCCATGCGTTCCAGCATGCGCGCGACAGGCTGTTCCACATCGTCAAGCAATGTTCGTTCATCATCATTCATCGCCCGCCTGAGAGCATCAGCCACATACGGCAGGACGGCTGCGCGCTGCGCCATCTGTCTACGCGCCGCAGCCTGTTTCTCCTCCGATTCACCGTCCAGATCCAGCATCTGCTGACCGGATTCTTCCTCTTCCAGGGCCGTGATGTGCACGCCCAGATACTGCTCAGCCAGATCGTCGATCGCGTAGGAGCGCTGCTCGGGCCGCAGCAGGTAGGCGCCCAATGCAACGTCGAAGGTCACCGGCAGGGTCTCCACGTCCCAGGCGCGCATCATATGCACCAGTGTTTTGAGGTCATGGGCAATCAGGGGTCGTGTCAGGTGCGCCAGCCATTGCGTGCACTGAGCCGTCTGCTCGGTGGAGACCTCTCGAGCATCAATGAGGAGTACCTTCATGCCGCTCGCGATCGCAAGATGTTCCAGGTCAGGCAGGGGCGGGTTCGCGACGCCTTCGCACCAGATTCCCACTGACGTCTCTGCCTCAAAGGTTGCAAGGACCTGCTGGACATTCGTGTTCGCATCGGCTCGGATAATTTCCACGTCATCAAGGATGAGTGATTCTTCCGCGCCACCCTCGTCGGCCGTGCTGCCCCCGGAATTGACGAGGGCGTCCGGAGCAGAGGGGTTGAGTGCGATCGATGCGACCGAGACGATCTCGCGGCGCGTGCCGGGTCCGAATTCAAGGCTGTCGCACAGACTCATCGCCTCTGAATGCTCGGTGGGACGACGGTAAAGGTCATCGAGAGTGATTCCCAGATCAACGTCAGTGAGCAGGCGGTTCAGCGAGCGGTTGCGGCGCACGTCATCGATATGGGCGCGCAGATCTGTTCCGCGTTTGCCACCGATCTCATCTGCGCGAGCCAGGACATTTTCCAGTCCGTCGAATCTGTTAATCCACGTGGCAGCGGTCTTGGGGCCGACGCCAGGCACTCCTGGCAGATTGTCGGCGGTCTCCCCCACCAGCGCGGCAAGCTCCGGGTAACGCTGAGGCGGCACGCCGTACTTCTCCTCAATGGCTTCCGGTGTCATGCGACGCAGGTCCGACATCGACTGACCGGGGTACAGAATCGTGACGTGTTCGTTCGCCATCTGGAAGGCGTCGCGATCACCTGATGCCACGACAACATCCAGCCCCTGTTGAGACGCAGTATGTGCAAGGGTGGCCAGAATGTCGTCAGCCTCTATATTCTCCTTGCGCAGACGGCAGATACCCATGGCTTCCAGGAACGCGTCGATCAGATCAACCTGTCCGTGGAATTCAGGAGGGGTCTCATCGCGCGTGCCTTTGTACTCCGGGTACTTATCCGTGCGGAACGAATGACGCGAGACGTCGAAGGCAACAGCGACACGTGTCGGATTCTCATCCTTGAGGATCTTCGTGAGCATGCGGATAAATCCGAACACAGCACTGGTGTCCTGACCGGTCGAGGTCTGGAAATTACCCGAACGCATCGCGTAAAACGCGCGGTAGGCCATCGAATGTCCATCAATAATCAGCAGTTTTCCGTCCACACATGACACCCTAGAGGTATGAGCGAGACGAATCACGCCAATGACACACATTCACATCAATCTGATGACCATCAGGAATCTCACAGTGACTATGGGCCGACGATGGTGGGTCAGCATTGGCCAGGGACGCTGATGGACGCGATGGGCATGGAAGTGACACAGTATGGCCCTGACTGCACGTCGATCACAATGCCGCTTGAGGGCAATACGCAGCGAATTGGAATTCTGCATGGCGGCGCATCGGCGGCTCTGGCTGAGACAGCCGGATCGCTTGCGGCGGGAGCACACGCCTACAGTGTGGGCGGCCCGGATGCCTACGTGGTGGGCGTGGAACTGTCCATCTCGCATCTTCGAGCAGGCACCAAGGGGCCGATTACGGCGACGACCCGTGCGGCCCATCTGGGTGGCTCATCAACGGTTCATCTGGTCTCGATCACCGATGGAGATGAACGCCTCATTGGAACCGCACGTATTTCCAATCGTGTGCTGAAGCGACGCTGATCTCGGTCTTGAGCGAGACTGACAAGGGCGACGAAAATACACGGTCTACACCTCTTGAGTTCACTGAGACGAATGCCACAGACACTGTTAATCTCATTTTTGGGATAGGGACTTACGTCACACCTACCTAAACTCCAATTGAGAGGACATTGTCATGACCACACACTCAATCGAAGAACTTGCCAACGCAATAGCTTTCGACTCCAACGGCGACAAGCTGGGCGACGTGAAGCAGGTATTTACCAACGATGCGACGGGTGAGCCCGATTTCATCGAAGTTGCTCACGGCCTCTTTGGCATGGGCTCCAGCCTTGTCCCACTGCGTGGATACCGCCTCGACGAGGAAGGCCTGCACCTCGCGTTTGAAAAGGATCGCATCAAGGATGCGCCTGACCTCGCTGATGAAGGTCACCTGACTCCTGAGGATCAGGACACACTGTACCGCCACTACGGTGTCGGTTCTCTGGCCGATGGTGCAGCACCGATCGAGGACCAAGCTCCGCGCACTGCACCGGAATCAGACGTTCCTGCCGCCGCCCCCGTTGCGCCTGTGGCCGACGAGGACGTTCACGAGGAGGATCGCGCCGCTGAGGCGCGTCACCTGGCTGACCAGGAGCCGATCCACGACGAAGCAGACCAAGGCGAAATCATTCGTTCCGAAGAACAGCTCAACGTTGCCAAGGAACGCGTCGCGACTGGTGAAGCTCAGCTCCGCAAGACGGTCGTCACCGAAACCGAGACTGTCGAGGTTCCCGTCGAGCGCGAGGAAGTACGTGTGGTTCGCACCCCCATCAGTGAGGAAGAGACAAAGAACCTGGATGGCCAGGACATCTCCGAGGGTGCTGCTTCCGTGACCCTGCATGAGGACCGTGTCGTTGTCTCCAAGGAGAGCGTGCCTGTTGAGCGCGTGTCACTCGAGACGCAAACCGTTCAGGACACGCAGACCGTGTCTGAAGACCTCAAGAAGGAGCGCATTGAAAGCAACGTCGACGGCGAAGAGCGTCTCGACTGATTGAGCGCGACTCTCACTCAACAATGCGGGTCTTGCAACTTCGTGCAAGACCCGCATACACATATCTCAAGCAGTCTCAGTCATCCACCTGATCGATCACTGCGTCTGCGACCTCACGCATGGACAGGCGACGATCCATGGACGTCTTCTGGATCCATCGGAACGCCTCAGGCTCAGTCATGTCCATCTTTTCCATCAGGAGTCCCTTGGCGCGGTCAACGCGCTTGCGCGTCTCGAAACGCTCCGACATGTCGGAGATTTCTTCTTCCAGTGACTCGATTTCACGGTGACGGGACAGGGCGATTTCAACTGCGGGAATCAGGTCGGCAGGGCTGAAAGGCTTCACGACGTACGCCATAGCTCCTGCGTCGCGCGCACGTTCGACCAGTTCTTTTTGTGAAAAGGCAGTCAGCATGACAACAGCGCAGGAGAGCTCTCGCAGAATCTTCTCTGCAGCTGTAATGCCATCCATTTTGGGCATCTTGACATCCATCACACACAGATCAGGAGTGTCATCCTCGTTATCGGGCTCCAGTGCCAGCCGAACAGCCTCTTCTCCGTCACTTGCCTCTGCGACGACGTCGAAACCTGCTGCGGTCAGCGTCTCGACAATATCAAGGCGGATCAGGGATTCGTCTTCAGCTACTAACACTTTTCGCGGCTTGTTTTCGTCTGTGCTCATCTGAAATTCCTTCAATTGGTGTCTGATCAATAAATATCTTATCCTTGATGAGCACGTTCGCGTGTGCCCTGGTAGCCCAATTGGCAGAGGCGGTCGGCTCAAACCCGGCTTGTTGTGGGTTCGAATCCCACCCGGGGTACAGAAGTATTCGGCATTATTCGGCTGAAAACTCCCTCGACGAGGGCGTTTGGGGTGCGTTTATCACACCAGTTGGAATCACCCTTCTGAGCTGTGTTTCACTGCAGTATCCGCTCGTCATGCGATGGAAAATGTCCTGCAGCAGGCTACGACAATGTGAATGTCTTTTCACCCCCGAAGCAAGAAAGATCTCACTCGATACGGCCGAGAAGCAGAGCAGCGCCGTGGACCAATGGAACACAACCGCTGCGCCTGGTCTCATTCCCAGCAAACTGACAGGTGGAATGAAGTATCTCCCAAGAATCGTTTCTTATGCTCAAGCTATCCGAGCCGGACAGAACATGAAGCACGACACGTGCTGGTGCGACTGGCCGTTACGCTCGGGGATCTGAAGGAAGGGGCTCTGTTTTCGAAGGACTCGCACTGTGTTGATGGGATGGTGTTGGGGGTCGGCCACATGTGGCCGACCCCCAACACTGCGTCTGTGGCAGCTCTCCTTTATGCAGCTTCAATGAGTTCAAGACCCAGAAAGTCTGCTGCAGCGATGCGGCTGGCAGGTACGCGCAAGGCCTCGATGGCGCGACGCACGTCGTCGTTCGTGAAATCAGCAAACCACGGGCGTACCGCATTGGAAAGTTGATCAAGCAGAACGTTGTTTGCCTGCCGATCTGAATTCCGGTCATGGACTGACACGGTCTTTGCATTGCGATCTTCAATTGTCATATTTCTATCCTCTTCTTCTTCCTCACGCCATAACGGGGTATGTACTCTTTGCGCACAGGCCGCCCCGTCAGGCATTCAGTTCTCAATCACACTCGCCCACCCCTCATCAGGTGGAAAGTGTGAAGTCATATCAGCGCAACTCTCAACACCAGGTTGACAGTTTGCATCCACGTTCACGATAACACATCATCGGGTCGCGTGAGAATAAGCCTCGGCGGCGGTTAGAGAAAACGTCCTCCCCGCAGCATCGCCGTTGATGCTGACGGCTCGACGCGATCATCTACTGTCTGCCCAGCATTCCGACTCGGCCACCAATGGAGTAATCAATATCGTCACCCACTGAGTGAACACGAATCAGGTTCGACGAGCCCGACACGCCCGGCGGCATACCGGCCACGATGACCAGCTGGTCGCCCTGCTTACACAGCCCGGCTGTCTGTGAGATTTGATCGACCTGCCAGACCATGTCATCGGTGTGCATCACCGAGGGCACACGGTAGGTCTGCACTCCCCACGTCAATGCCAACTGCCTGCGTGTCTCTTCGAGCGGCGTGAAAGCCAGCATTGGGATAGGGCTACGCAGACGCGCCATATAGCGCGCCGTCATTCCTGCCTGCGTGAAGGTCACCAGGAACTTCGTATCGAGCTTCTCCCCCACTGACACGGCGGCCTGGGAGATCACGGCCGAGCGGTCTGCGATGAAACCACCCAACGGCGCGATGCGCTCACCACCGTTTTCTTCGATGTTCTCCACAATGCGTGCCATCGTGCGTACAGCCTCGATCGGATACTGACCAATCGACGTTTCACCCGACAGCATGACGGCATCAGCACCGTCAAGGATCGCGTTCGCACAGTCCGATGCCTCAGCCCTGGTCGGACGCGGGTTCTTGATCATCGACTCCAGTACCTGGGTCGCAACGATAACCGGCTTGGCTGCCCGGCGTGCCAACTCAATGGCGCGCTTTTGAACCAGCGGCACAGCTTCAAGCGGCATCTCCACACCCAGGTCACCGCGCGCCACCATGATGCCATCGAAGGCGTCGACGACCTCCTCGAGCACCTCAACGGCCTGCGGCTTTTCAATCTTCGCGATGACAGGGCGCCTGCGGCCTTCCTCGTCCATGATCGCGTGCACTTCGTCAATGTCGCGGGCGTTGCGCACAAAGGACAATGCAATAAAGTCCGCACCGATCCTCAGCGCCCACCGCAGGTCATCGCGGTCCTTTTCCGACAGCGCCGGCACTGACACCGCAACACCCGGAAGGTTCAGGCCCTTGTGATCGGACACAAATCCGGGGACCTCTACCTTGGTGGTTACGTCGGTGTCCGTTACCTCCATGACACGCACGGCGACGTTTCCATCGTCGATCAGGAGACGGTCACCAGGACGACAATCCCCCGGCAGGCCTTTGAACGTCGTGCCGACGCGTTCCTTGGTGCCCTCGACATCTTCAGTCGTGATCGTGAAGGTGTCTCCCATCTCAAGGAACTGCGGGCCGTCCTTGAATGTCTGCAGACGAATCTTCGGGCCCTGGAGGTCCGCAAGAACAGCTACGGCCCGGCCCGACGTCATCGCTGCACGACGCACACGCTCAATGACACGTTCGTGTCCTTCGTGAGTTCCGTGTGAGCAGTTGATACGGGCCACATCCATGCCCGCGTCCACGAGTACCTGTACTTGTTCGGCAGATTCAGTGGCTGGGCCTAACGTACACACGATTTTTGCTCGACGCATACTCTTACTCTACAGTGCCGATCTCGATTCAGGGGAACCCTCACCGGCTTCGGCGCTATCAAAGACGTTTTTCGCGCCCTGCACGCTGCCCGATTCGTCCGCGAGTTTCGATACATCCTCTTCATCTAAAGATTCGTCGGCCCCATTGTCTGCGCCATCCGACTTGTCGAGGCCCAGGTGTGCCCGCAGGCGCTCATGCTCGTCTTCGCTGACAGTCGTTGACCTGCCGAGGCGTCCTGCCACGCAGAAAACGGCCAGGCCCGCGAGGAAGACCGCGATCGATGTCCACACGTTCAGACGCAGCCCCAGAATGTGCTGCGCTTCGTCAACGCGGAGCATCTCGATCCACACACGCCCGAGCGTGTATCCCATCAGATACAGCCCGAAGACCTGACCTGAAGCGAACCGTGCGCGTCGATCCACCCACACGATCAGTGCGGCAATAACCAAATTCCACAGGCATTCATAGAGAAATGTCGGGTGAAAGAGCGTGCCGGCGGCATACTGGGCAGGCATGTGAGCCGCGTCGACCTGCAGCCCCCACGGTAGTGTCGTCGGCGCGCCGAACAGTTCCTGGTTAAACCAATTCCCCCACCGGCCTATTGCCTGTGCCACCAGGAGGGCCGGTGCAATGGAGTCAGCCAGAGGTCCCATTCGTTGGCCGGCGCGTCGCAGCGCAATGTAGGCACCAACAGCGCCCAGAGCTACGCCGCCCCAGATTCCAAGACCGCCATTCCAGATTTTGAACGCGTCAATGGGATTGCCGTTGGGGCCGAAGTAGGCATCAGGTGAGGACACCACGTGGTAGATTCGCGCTCCGATGATTCCCAGCGGGATCGCCCACAACGCAATTTCGTACATGAAGTCGGCCACGCCACCGCGCCGCTCGTACCGCCGGCCGGTGATCCACACTGCAGCGACCATCCCCACCATAATGAGGATGCCGTACATATGGATGGTCAGTGGACCAATGTTCCACGCTCCCTGCGGCGGAGACGGTATCGCTGAGCCAATCAGTGAGCTTGCCACAGTCAGATCGTTCATCGTCACCGCGCCTTCCGGTTAGACAGTTCGTGAGTTCTTAACGCCATCACTGAGTTCACGGGCCAAAGTTCCGAGCGCTTCGAAAGCCTGTTCCCTGTCCTCGTCAAAAAGTGTGCGCACAAGTGCAGAACCCACAATAACGCCATCGGCGTAGGAGCCTATTTCATGTGCCTGCGTGCCGCTGGAAACGCCCAGACCCACGCACACGCGCTTTGCACCGGCTTCACGCGTGCGTGCGACCAGTTCGCGCGCGTGAGTGCCGACCGAGGATCGCGCCCCTGTCACGCCCATCGTTGACGCGGCGTACACCCATCCGCGTGCGTGGGAACTGATTAGTTCCAAACGCGTGCGAGTTGACGACGGTGCCACCAGGTAGATGCATTCCAGGTCATTTTCGCGAGCGGCATTTTCCCATTGCTCGCCTTCGTCGGGTGGCAGGTCCGGCGTGATCAGGCCTGATCCGCCGGCTTGGGCAAAGTCACGGGCAAAATGGTTCACGCCGTACCATTCGACCGGGTTCCAGTACGTCATGCACACGGTGGTCAGACCATAGTCCACGACTTCCCTGGTCGCTTCCAGCAGGTCCTCCAGGTGTGTTCCATGTTCGAGGGCGGCCACGGTTGCGCGCTGGATCGTGGGGCCATCCATCCCAGGGTCGGAATACGGGAAACCAAATTCAAGGACATCAACGCCGTTATCTGCCAGCACTTTCGCTGCACGCACCGAGTCTTCCACAGTGGGGAAACCGACGGGCAAATATCCGATCAGGGCGGCGTGCCCGGCATTATTGGCGCGATCAATCGCATCTGCGCTGTGCATCATTTGTCGGCCTCCCTGCTCGGATCAATGTTCTGGTATGTGGGTTCACCCAGGCCGAACCACTTCGAAGCGGTTGTCACGTCCTTATCGCCGCGCCCAGACAGGCACACCACGATAATGGGTTCCTTGCCTTTTTCGATCGGTCCTGCTTCGAGTCGCTCGTGGGCCCACTGAATTGCCCCTGCAAGTGCGTGTGCCGATTCGATGGCGGGAATGATACCTTCGGTGCGACACAGGCGCACGAATGCGTCCATGGCGTGCGTGTCGTCAATCGCAATGTAGCGTGCTCGTCCGGAACGGGCCAGCCATGCATGTTCGGGTCCCACACCCGGGTAGTCCAGGCCCGCAGAAATCGAATGGGAGGCCTTGGTCTGCCCGTCGCGTTCCTGCAGCACGAATGTGCGCGCACCGTGCAGAACACCGACTTCGTTCGCTGAAATCGATGCAGCGTGGCGACCGGTCTCGATGCCGTCGCCTCCGGCTTCACATCCGATCAGCTCGACGTCCTCATCATCGATAAAAGCAGTGAAGGATCCAATCGCATTTGAACCACCGCCCACGCACGCGGTCACGGCATCCGGCAGGCGTCCCTCGCGCTCCAGGATCTGCTCGCGGGCTTCGTCACCGATGACGCGTTGGAGGTCACGGACGAGGCTGGGGAACGGGTGCGGACCTGCAGCAGTGCCGAAAATGTAGTTCGTGGTCTCCACATTCGTCACCCAGTCACGGAACGCTTCGTTAATGGCGTCCTTGAGCGTTTGAGACCCCTGAGTCACACCAATGACTTCCGCGCCGAGCATCTGCATGCGGGCTACGTTGAGTGCCTGACGTTCGGTGTCTTCCGCGCCCATATAGATCGTGCAGTCCAGGCCCAGCAGCGCCGCGGCCGTTGCGGTGGCAACGCCGTGCTGTCCGGCTCCGGTCTCAGCGATGATACGGGTCTTGCCCAGTTCCTGTGTGAGCAACGCCTGTCCCAGCACGTTGTTGATCTTGTGGGATCCGGTATGGTTGAGGTCCTCGCGCTTGAGGAAGACTCGGATTCCCCCCAGATCGGCAGCAAAGCGCGATGCTTCTGTCAACAATGAGGGGCGTCCGGCATAGTTGACGAACAGGTCATGGAGTCGTTTCTGGAAACCGTCATCATGCCACAGACGCTGCCACGTTTCATCAAGTTCTTCCAGTGCAGACATCAGCGATTCGGCCACGAAACGACCACCGAAGGCTCCAAAATACGGGCCTCTCAGGTCGTCCGAGCGCGGCGATGCGGTACTCGACATGCCGACTCCTCCTTACTCGTCAGATGATTCATTGCGTGCCATGCGCACGCGAGCTTTTCTATCGGTGAGCAGTGCCGGATGTTGGCCGGCGCTGACGATATCGCTGACGGCGGTCGCTGGATCACCGGACGTTACCAGTGCTTCTCCGACCAGCACAGCATCAGCGCCCCAGTTGGCGTACTGGATGACGTCGTGGCGATCGCGCACACCGGATTCGGCTACAGCGATCACGTCGGGCGGGATGACATCGATCACCTGCTCGACAACAGTTGGATCGACATCCAGGGTGGTCAGGTCGCGTGCGTTCACGCCAATGACGCGCGCTCCGGCATCGAGCGCCCGCAGCACTTCCAGGCGCGAATGCGCCTCGACCAGCGCCGTCATTCCCAGTGATTCCGTTCGTTCCAGCAGCGACACCAACGCCGGCTGTTCAAGTGCGGCAACAATCAGCAGCACAATGTCAGCGCCGTGAGCGCGCGCTTCATGGACCTGATACGGGGTGACAATAAAATCCTTGCGCAGCACAGGGATATCGACTGCTGCGCGCACTGAGTCAAGATCGGACAGTGACCCCGAGAAGCGACGCTGTTCAGTAAGCACCGAGATTGCAGCCGCACCGTTCGCCTCGTAGATGTGGGCCAGTGCTGCCGGATCGTCGATATGCGCCAGCGCGCCCTTCGAGGGCGAGGACCGCTTGACCTCCGCAATCAGCGAGACGGCACCACTGCTGCGCAGTGCTGACACCGCGTTTTTCGCGTCGGCGCAGCGTTGCGCACGCTTCTTGATGTCATCCATCGGCACGCGTGCTTCCCGCTCACGCAGATCTTCCAGCACTCCCGCGATGATCCCATCGAGGACTGTTGCCATCGCTCCTCCTCACCGTTGCCTACTGTGATGCTAACCAAAGTCAGGGTGTTTTCCCCAATTGGCTCACATGATGGGCTCAGTCCAGGTCCCCCGTCAGCTTCGCTGCGGTCAGTACGGATGCCAGTGCCGCGGCCGCTTTATTATGGGTCTCCACATACTCCGTGTGTTCAACCGAATCAGCCACAATTCCAGCTCCCGCCTGCACGCTGGCGCGGCCGTCTTTCAGGCATGCTGTGCGGATCGCGATCGCAAAATCTGTGTCGCCGCCCAGGTCAAAATAGCCGACCACTCCCCCGTACACGCCGCGCGCACACGGTTCGAGCTCGTCGATCAGTTGAATGGCGCGCGTCTTGGGCGCACCTGACAGTGTTCCGGCAGGGAACGTTGCCACCAGACAATCCAGCGCGTCCACCCCCTCGTTCACGATGCCCGTAACGGTGGAGGAAATGTGTTGAATATGGGAGTAGCGCTTGATTTCCATCAGCGTAGACACTTCCACCGATTCAGGCCTGCAGACTCTCGACAGGTCGTTGCGCGCCAGGTCCACCAGCATGGCGTGTTCGGCCAGCTCCTTCGGATCCTTCAGCAGGTCTACGGCCAGGTCGTGGTCCTCGCTCCCGTTCGCTCCGCGTGGGCGTGACCCGGCAATCGGATAGGTCCACACGCGCTGTCCCTGCGTACGCACCAGTGTTTCAGGCGAGGAACCCACCACGTCGAAGTCACCGCCCACGCCATCGGGCAGGCGCAGCAGGTACAGATACGGCGAAGGGTTGAGGGTGCGCAGCACCGAGTACACGTCCAGCGCATCCGCCTGGGTGGACACATCCATGCGTTGCGACAGCACAATCTGGAAAGCGTCGCCTCGCCCGATCGCCTCTTTCGCATCCCTGACGGATTGTTCAAAATCGTCCTGCGGTGTGCGGTGCTGGATCGCCAGATCATCCGACGAGGGGGATGCACTGACCCATACAGCTGGATTCATGCTGGATTCCAGGCGGTGACACATGTCGCCCACTCGACGGCACGCTTCGTCATACGCCCAGTCGACTCGTTCATCGGTACCGTCCATGTTCCACGCATTCGACACCAGCCACAGTGAGCCGTCACTGTGATCGATAGCAGCCACGTCGCGCGCCAAAATGAGCGATGCATCCGGTACGTCCATCTCGCGCGGAGCCGACATCGTGATGCTCGGCTCCCATTCGCGGGCCATTGCCCAGCCAATCGAGCCGACAAAAGCGCCCGTCAAGGGTGGCAGACCTTCGATGGGATCAGCTCGCAGCACCTCGAGAGCCGAGTGCATCACCTCTCGAAATGATCCGGTCTCCATTGCGCCCCTCGGGCACACCCCCTGCCAGGACGTGACGCCATCACGGGTGATCACTGACGAGGCGGAATCCACTCCAATGAATGACCAGCGTCCCCACCTGCCGTCGTGTTCGGCTGATTCAAACAGGTACGTCCCCGGCTTCGAGGCACACAGGTGGCGGTACAGGCCCACCGGTGTAATATCGGGCGCTAGGACTTTCCGTGCCACGGGAATGAGCCGTCGGTTGGCCGCCAGCTCATGGAACTCTTCACGCGATGGCCATATCTGTCCCAGAGGCAGGTCAGTGGCGTGACGTGTCATTGAATTGTTCCTCCCGCTTCAAAACATGAATGTGTCCCCGTATGACACGCAGCACCGATCTGATCGACTTTCATCAACAGGGCATCCCCGTCGCAGTCAATCTGAATGCTCTTGACGTGCTGCACGTGTCCTGACGTGTCGCCTTTGCGCCAGTACTCCTGACGGGAACGTGACCAGTAGGTCGCACGCCTGCTTTCCAGTGTGCGTCGCAGTGCTTCGTCGTCCATCCATGCCAGCATCAGAACTTCGTCAGTGTCGTATTGCTGGACGATGACTGCCACGAGACCTTGCTCATTTCGCTTCAGTCGCTGCGCGATGCGCGGGTCGAGGTTCTCAGCCGACCGTTTCACAGTCGCACCGCGATTCCGGCACGCGCCATCGCATCCTTGACCTGCGTGATCGTCAAGGTACCGAAGTGGAACACTGAGGCAGCCAGAACTGCGTCCGCACCTGCCTGAGCTGCCTGAACGAAATCGTCAGTTGTACCGGCCCCGCCCGAAGCGATCAGAGGAATGGACACTGTGGATCGAATCGCGCCGAGCATTTCCAGGTCGAATCCGCCCTGAACCCCGTCTGCGTCCATCGAGTTCAACAGGATTTCGCCTGCTCCCAGTTCAGCGACCCGGTTTGCCCACTCGACCGCGTCGATGCCGGATGAGCGCGTTCCACCGTGTGTCGTGACTTCGAATCCGGAGGTCGTTGAGACACCCTCGGGCGTGCGCCGTGCGTCCAGGGACAGCACGATGATCTGGTCGCCATAGCGTGAGGCGACCCGTTCGATCAGGCTCGGGTCAGCGATCGCCGCCGTATTGACTGATACTTTGTCGGCTCCGCAGTCCAGAAGGCGTGACACGTCGTCCACACTGCGTACACCGCCACCGACAGTGAGCGGCACAAAAATCTGGCTCGCAGCGGCAGAGACGACATCGAGCATTGTCGAGCGCTGCTCGGTCGAGGCGGATACGTCGAGCAAAGTGATTTCATCAGCGCCCTCGTCGCTGTAGTGACGGGCACGCTCAACAGGATCGCCCGCATCTTTCAAATCTGTGAAGTTGACACCTTTAACGACGCGTCCGGCGTTGACGTCCAAGCATGGAATGATTCGGCAGGTCACTGACATGCTTCCATCGTAGCCATGTGCACGCACTTGGTTGGCACCGGCTCAGGAAGTGGATGACGACGGCGGGTAGGTGGCAAGGATATCGACTAGGACGCACAGCGTATCGTCACCTTCGGCCAGATCAGGAGGAATGGTGATCGCCAGGCGTGAGCCGACTCTTTGATCGACCAGCCCCTGCTGCAGGCCCGGCATGATGGTCGCCATGTCCAACCGTTCCGGCATTCCGTCGTTCCACGTTGATCGACGCTTGTCCGGATTGTTCCACCCCGCAATCACGTATTGCACCAGGACCCGGTCATCGGGCCCGACCTGAGGACCGTCGCCTTTGATATGTGGGGCGATGACGATCTGGCTGGGGGCCTCTCCCGTGTGAGTGACCTTGAAGCCATCTTCTGCGAATTCGACGCTGAATGGCTGGGTTGGTTCGGGATCAATCGGTGTGCCAGTAGCAGTCGAGGAGATCACATCAACGACGTCAATTTCAATGCGTGGCTGCGCAGGGGTCGTTCCGGCAAGTGTCTCCCCGTCCTTATCCGCCGCCGGTGTCAGTGGTCTGACGAACAGGAGGCGCGTCCCTTCGCGAGACCCGATCAGGGCCTGAACCAGCGTGGCATCCAGTTCGTCACTCGTTGCACGCTCCGTAAAGATCGCAGGCTGCCCGTCGGCCGTGATGACTTCCCCCGTGTCTCCGTCAAACGGTGTGATCGCGGCGATCACGGGCGACCCCTCGGTAATTTCCCGTCCTTGCCCCTCGATAATCGTTCTCACGAAAGGTGCCGTCACCGTCAAGGTCCCGTGAATGGACACAGTCGGTATGGCGCCGTGGTTACCGAATACTTCAACCTGATTGCCCACTGACTGTGTGTCATCAGCGCTTTGCACCACGTCAGGTGAGCTGCGGCGCCCCAGGGTCCACCACCCGACCATGATGAGGACGACGACCACCAGCACAGTCACTGTGGCAACCGTTCTGCGCGAAGACAGTGTCATGTGATCACGCCGGCAAGTCAGGCGCCGACTGGTTAATGTGCTCGATCAGCGCATCCACTCGCGCATCCTCGTTCGAGAGCGGGTCATTGAGTGTCAGTGGGGTGGCTGAAATATCTCCGAGCCGCACGTGCACCCAGTCGACCGACAGATCCCGGCGCGCGTCCTGTGCTGCACCGATGATCCGGCCGCGCAGGGACGCCCTCGTTGTGGCAGGAGGCGTGGTGACTGCGCCTGACACCTGGTCGGCTGCGATCAGCCGGCGCATCAATCCGCCGCCTTCCATGCGGTCACGCAGGCCTGTCGCCGTGATGTCGTGGTAGCTGAGCTCCAGGCGCGCCACGCGCGTGTCGGACAGCGGCACTGAGCGGCGTTCACAGTACTGGCGCAGCAGGCGGCGCTTGATTGCCACATCCAGTTCGGTCTCGACGCCGGACCAGTCTCCTGATTCGATCGCATCCAGTCCACGCTTCCACAGGTCCAGAACGTAGGTGTGCATGGGATCGAGGGCGCTGGTGTCCGTGTGGTCGAGGATCCTGCGCCGGATTTCCCGCTGGATTGCCACAGGTGACATGGATGTTCCCGAGGCCAATGGGATAGGTGCCTGTCCCGTCAGGTCCGCGTTGATGGAGCGAATAGCCGACATGGGATCGGCCAGCGCCAGGTCTGCCAGCTTCACACCATCTTCGACCGCGCTCAGCAGCAGCTCGGTTGCCCCGACCTTCAGGGCGGTTGTCGGCTCGGACACGTTCGTATCCCCCACGATCACATGCATACGCCGGTAGGAGCCTGAATCTGCCAGTGGTTCGTCGCGCGTGTTGATGATTGGGCGCGAACGAGTGGTTGCTGCCGAAACTGCGTCCCACATCTGGTCTGCACGTTGGGAAAAGACGTACGTACTGCGTCCTGAAATGGTGCGGATATGTCCAGCTCCGACGACGATTTGTCGGGTGATGAAGAATGCGACGAGGGCGTCCGCGACTTCTCTGAAGTCACGTCGGCGGTGCAGCAGATAGTTCTCGTGGCAGCCGTAGGAGTTTCCCTGGGAGTCCACGTTGTTGCGAAACAGGTGGAGTCGGGCTGGGACGCCCTCGGACTGGAGCTGCTCGTCTGCGCGAGAGGCGAGGTCAGCCAGTAGAAGGTCACCTGCACGATTTTGGGCCAGGAGGTCCTCCAGCAGGTCGCATTCGGCTGTCGCATATTCAGGGTGTGAGCCGACGTCAAGGTACAGGCGCCCGCCGTTGCGCAGGAACAGGTTCGAGGAACGTCCCTGGTCAATGAGCGGGGCGAACAGGTACCGCGCCGCCTGATCCGCATCCACTGGTGAGGGCGCGGAGGTGGTGGAAGCTGCGGTCAGCCCGTATTCCGTTTCGATTCCGACGACTCGGCGCCTCACTTTATTGGCCGCCCTTCTGCACGAAGCCCTGAACGAAGCTTTGCGCGTTTTCTTCCAGGACGGTGTCGATGTCATCCAGCAGGTCATCGAGGGAATCGGTGTTCGCCTGAACCTGCCCGGCCTGGGCGTCGTCCTCGTCGAGCGGGTCTGAGTGAGGTGAATGTGTGTGTGACTGAACCATGGATGCTCCTTAGACAAGGTCACAGATGTCGGTTGTGGTATCAGATGCGTCAGGCAGTGAGATGCGGACCAGGCGGTTGTGTTCGGGGTCGTCGACTACCACTGATGTCCATGATGCCCGAACGACGTTCGGCATCGAGGCAACAGCGTGTCCGCGTACTCTGGCGCGGGTTGACTGCGGCGGCGTATCGGCCGCACGGATCACGTCGTCAGGTGTGAAGAGTCTGCAGACTCGTCCCGCACGGTCGAGGCGGTTCACCAGGGAGCGTTCTTCTCGCAGGTCCGCCCATTGCAGATCCATTGCCGCCAGACGTGGGTCGGCCCAGTCGGTGTTCAGCCGCTCACGCTGGCGATCGAAAAGCTGGTATTTTGCCACCCATTCAACGTCGCTGGCCACCGAGAACATGTCGGTGCGCAGACCGTCCAGGACTCGCTGCCAGGTGTCAAGCAGGTCGCGTGTGTCCTCATCCGGATTCTGGCCAGTCTCGTCGAGTGTTTCGAGCACCAGATCCAGGTAGATCTGCTGAATATCAACGGCATTCAGTGCGCGTCCGGCAGCGATCGGAACTTTGTGGCTCAGCGTCGGGTCGTGACTGACGTTCCATGTTTCCTGCACCGGGTCGTCAATGCTCAGTCCATCCCAGTGCATCGACGTGCCCTGTTCAATGGCCCACAGGACAATCGAGGTCGTCCCCATCTTGAGGTAGGCCGAGATGTCGAAGAGGCTGGCATCGCCTCCGATGACATGCAGGCGACGGAACCGTGCGGGATTGGCATGAGGTTCGTCGCGCGTATTGATGATCGGGCGATTGAAAGTGGTTTCCAGGCCGACCTCGTTTTCCACGAAGTCAGCGCGCTGCGAGAGCTGGAAGCCGGGAGCCTGTGACTTTTGACCCAGCCCGACCCGACCCGAACCACAGGTGACGGGGCGCGTCACCATGAATGGGATGAGGCCGCGGATCAGGTCATCCAGATCAACTGAACGCTCCACCTGGTAGTTCTCATGAGTGCCGTAGGCCGCACCTTTACCGTCGGTATTGTTCTTGACCAGGACGAGCGGCTCCTCCGAGCTGGCATCGATATGTGCCATGATTCGGCGCGCAATCTCATCACCGGCCCTGTCCCACAGCACTGCTTCGCGCGGTGACGAGGTTTCAGGTGCGGAATACTCCGGATGTGCGTGGTCGACGTACAGGCGCGCACCGTTGGTCAGCACCGCCACCGTCGGGGTTGGCAGTGCGCGCTCACTGTCACTGGGGCGTTCCAACGCTTCCACGCCCCCTGACGGTGCCAGGTGGTAGGGATCATCGGTCAACAGTGACGGGTCGGCTGCGGCACGGGACAGGCGCATACCGCGCAGATCATTGAGCGGGTCCTCACCCGTGTAATCCCATCCAACAGGGTCGCCCTCGCGTGACAGCTGTCCGCCTGCAGCGATTGCCTGCGTGGACAGTGCGACCGCATTTGCCCACGGGTTGCCTGGCTGATAGACACCGAATTCTGTTTCGGTGCCCATGATGCGGTGGACGCTCATTGTGGATCTCCTTGAATGGGGGTCACGGATTGAATATCATCACGCACTCCCACGGTGCGTGCCCAGTCCACTGGCGAAGACGTAGCAGCCAGCTCCATTGATTCGCGCATCTCTTCTTCCACGCCGCGCAGCACGTGTTCCTGGCTCAGCCCCTGCTCGCTCCCGCCAAGCGTGGCGCGGATAGCGTGTTTCTTGGCTCGCTCCACGCTCGAGGCGATCAATGCGCCTGAAACGATGTCACTCAGGTACAGCGTCGTCTGCGCGCCTGAGGTCAGCGTCGCGTGGAACAGTGCAGTGGACTGATCGCGTGCATACAGACGCTCCACGGCGGCGTCGATCATCTGATTGAGGGCCTCCTCGTGGCTCCCATAGCGGGAAATCTCGCTCGCTGCAATCGGGACGTGCGTGGTCAGATACTTCGTGAAGATGTCGCGCGCGCCCGTCCGGTCGGGTCGGTCGATGCGTATACGCACGTCGAGGCGTCCGGGCCGCAGTACAGCAGGGTCGATCATGTCGGCTCGGTTGGATGCGCCAATGATGATGACATTGTCGAGGGCTTCCACTCCGTCCATTTCAGCCAGAAGCTGCGGGACAATCATGGTTTCCACGTCAGAGGAGATACCTGCGCCGCGCGTGCGGAACAGAGCTTCCATCTCATCGAAGAACACGACAACAGGGATCCCGGTTGCCGCCAGTGCACGAGCACGGGAGAAAATTGCCCGAATCTGGCGCTCTGTCTCCCCTACGAATTTGTTGAGCAGTTCGGGGCCCTTGATAGACAGGAAGTGGCCGCGCACGCCTGATTCGGTCTGCGACAAAGCGTTTGCCACTGCTTTGGCAATGAGTGTTTTACCCGAACCTGGCGGCCCGTACAGCAGGATGCCTTTGGGCGGGCGCAAGCCGTAATCGCGGTAGAGCTGCGGGTGACGCAGCGGCATCTCGATCGAGTCACGCACACTGGCCAGCTGCTGATCCAGTCCGCCGATGTCGTCGTAGGTGACGTCCGGGACCTGCGGGGTGAGCAGCTGCTCGACATCCGAGCGGGTGACGCGTTCGATGGCCTGACCGGCGCGCAGATTCGCCATGACGGAATCGCCTGCCCGTACGCTTCCGTGCCGCAGTGGTCCGGCCAGCGTCAGAACCTGTTCCGCGCCGCCTTCCAGGGACACCAGTACGCGATCGGCGCCCAGTACTTCCAGCACCGATGTCAGTGTCCCGGTGCGCTCGAAGTGGTCCACACCCACCACGACCATGTTCTCGTTGAGGCGTACCAGCTGTCCGACGGCCACCGTTGACAGGTCAACACTGGAGTCAACGGTCAGGCGCATGTGTTTGGTGCCCACCATCGCATCGATCTGACGCGCGGCGGTATCGACCGCAAGAACTGAGACGAGTGTGTGTGGAGGCTGCTGAGAGCGGTGGATTTTCTCGTTGAGTTGGACAAGCTGTCCGCGGGCCGTCGACAGGGCACGTGAGAGGCGTTCGTTCTTCTCTTCCAAAGAAGCGACAGATCGCCGCAACGCGTCAACGGTCTGTTGGTCGGCAGACGTGCTCACTCGTACCCTCCTCGCGAGTCAGTTTTAGTGATCATTCAACACTATGACGATCAGTGGGATTCCTCCAGATCCTTCCGAACCGTGGTCTGTAATGTTTCTCCCACCCAATGTTCGCTGCGCGCAGTTGCGTCACGACGCACTCGCCGTACTTTCTTGTCACTGGGCACTCGCTGCCCGATTGACGAGGGTGTCCACCCATCCTCGTCGTCCCACATTCCACCCTGTCCTTCAGCAGCCGGAGCGGGGCGGCGTTGGGCGGTTTGCGGACGGGTGTGCGGTGCCAACAGACGCGTGGTGACCAGAAAGCCGGTATGGGCCACCATGCGGTGTTCGGGACGCACAGCCAGCCCTTCGAGATGCCACTCACGCTGCATCGTTTCCCACGCCACTGGCTCTGTGAATCGTTCGCATGCGCGGATGTCTTCGACCAGACGGGACATCTGGGTCACTGTGGCGACGTAGCACGTCAATACTCCTCCGTAGTTCAATGCGTGTTCCACGGCTTGAAGGTTCTCCCACGGGGCCAGCATGTCGAAGACGATGCGATCCACGCTATGCGCCTCGCATCGATTGAGCACATCAGCCACCTCGCCTACTTCCAGGGTCCACGCGGGGTGGTGAGAGCCGAACCAGAGATCCACATTGGCGCGCGCAATGTCCGCAAAGTCTTCGCGGCGTTCCACTGAGTGGAGGTGGCCGTGTTCGCCTACCGCGTTGAGCAGTGCCAGTGTCAATGCACCTGATCCCACACCTGCTTCCACTACGCGTGCGCCGGGGAAAATGTCCCCCATATGAATGATGGTGCCGGTGTCTTTGGGGTAGATCACCGTTGCGCCGCGCGGCATCGACATGACGTAGTCGCTTTGCAGGGGTCGCAGCACCTGGAATGAGCGTCCTTCAGGCGTGGTGATCACCTGACCGTCGGGCTGACCGATCACGGCGTCGTGATCGAGCCACCCGCGATTGGTTTGGAAGCGTCCGCCCGCCACCAGCGTGATGGTGTGGAATCGTCCCTTTGGGTCGCGTACCTGCACCCGATCGCCTTCGCGCAGTGGCCCGCGCCGGTTTTCCTGACCTAGTTCACTATGAGTACTCATCGCTGGGATTGTATCCACAACCGGAGCAGGCGAGCACGCAGATGCCAGTGCGCGGCGCTACGGTAGGCACATGTCGTCTTCATCATCGTCTGAACAGTGGGCGCCCGCACTGTCGGTGTCGCGCGCCCGCGATTTCATGAAATGCCCTCTCAAGTTCCGCCTGTTGGTTGTGGATCGCATTCCCTCGCCCGCCACACGTGCCACGGCGATGGGCACCCTCGTACACGCTGTCCTCGAGCATCTCTTCGACGTGCCGCAGCACGATCGCACCCCTGAGCATGCTCAGGAACTGGTTGCCCCGCAATGGGAAGTGCTACGCAGCAACGATCATACAGTGATGAATCTGTTCGATTCTGAAGAGGATTTGCAGTCATGGATGCGTGACGTGCGAACCGTCATCGAGCAGTACTTCCATATCGAGGATCCACGGTGGCTTGAACCGGTTGGACGTGAAGAACTGATCACTGTGGTGATGCCGGAAGGCATTCGTCTGCGCGGATTCATCGACCGCATCGATCAGGCTCCCACAGGCCAGCTGCGCGTTGTGGACTACAAGACTGGCAAGGCACCCAGTCCACGTTTCCAGGACGAAGCTCTCTACCAGATGCGCTTCTACGCATTACTGCTTCAGCTCTCTCGTGAGCTTCCGGCCCGCACGCAGTTGGTGTACATCAAGTCCGGTCAGGTCCTCACCTTGGACCCCACCGACGCCGACATGGTGGACATTCGCGCCGATGTGGCACAGCTGTGGGAGCGCATCGAAAGTGCGGCTCGCCAGCGTCGTTTTGTTCCGACAAAAAACCCGCTGTGCAACTGGTGCCACGTGCAGTCCATGTGCCCCATCTTTGGCGGTCAGGTGCCCGATATTCCTGAAGAAGGCATCGAGCGTGTACTGTCCATGCGTGCGAGTCAGTAAGTCACCCTCGTCAGGCTGCGACTCCCCCGGGCGTCAGGACGCCGGTCAGCAGCAGGATCGCGACGAGGGCGGCCAGACCCAGGCGGTACATGACGAAGGGGCTGAACGAGCGGGTGGAGATCAACTTGAGGAACCACATGATCACCACGTATCCCACGCCGAAAGCGATGAGCGTGGCCAGGATCGTCGGCCCGACCGCAACAATGTCACCACCACCGATCACCTTGGCCATCTTGTAGAACCCCGATGCGAAGACGGCGGGCATGGCCAACAGGAATGAGTAGCGCGCTGCAGCTTCTCTCGTGTAGCCCAGCGCGCGCCCCATCGTGATGGTGCCACCTGAACGGGAGACGCCGGGAATGAGAGCCATCGCCTGAGCAAAGCCGTAAGCAATGGCATCGCGCCAGCTCATGCGGTCAAGGGTGAGTTCCCTGCGCCCCAAGCGATCAGCCGCGCCGAGCAGCAGACCGAAGAAAACAAGCATGGCCACCGTGATCCACAGGTTACGGAATGATGTGTCGATCCAATCTTCGAGCAGCAGTCCAAGGATTCCGATCGGCAGGGATCCGACGATGATCATCCACCCCATGCGCGCATCGGGATCGGCACCGCTGACGCGCTTGGCGGGGCCGACTACGGGAAGGGAACGCGCCCATTTCGACACGATCCTCACGATGTCTTTCCAGAAGAACACCAGCACTGCAGCTTCAGTTCCGATCTGCGTGATCGCGGTGAAGGCAGCTCCCGGATCTGCCTGTCCGATCAGCTCTCCCACAATGCGCAGGTGAGCAGATGAGGAAATAGGAAGAAACTCCGTGAGGCCCTGAACCAGCCCCAGGATGATTGCATCAAGCCAACTCATGAGGCCTACTGTACGGGCACCACGCCGATTCCCCTACCGCGCCACCCGGTCACCACCACACTACGGTTACAGTATGCGCACTCGTTTTTGCGGCCGTTCGGGCCTGAGCGTCTCTGATGTTGGACTCGGCACACTCACGTGGGGCCGCGACACTGATGAGCACGAAGCTGAAGACATGCTGCGCCATTTTGTCGATGCCGGTGGGAACCTGATCGAAATTGCACCAACGCACGGAGACGGCGCGGCGGTGGACGTCCTCGGGTCGCTCATCAGCACAGTCAGTCGCAATCAGCTCGTGATCGCACTTCGAGGGGGCGCACACCTGGATGCGTCCACTAAGTGGCGTGCCAGTGCGGCGCGCGGCGACATGCTCGCCAGTCTGGACGATGCGCTGGCCCGGTGGCACACCGATTTCGTTGACCTGTGGCTCGCGGAGTTCACGCCGCACATTCCGGTCGACGAAACACTGTCCGCGCTGGAGGTCGCCTGGCGTTCGGGTCGTGCGCGCTACGTAGGGATCGCTCACGCGTCGGCGTGGACGGCGGCATCAGCATCGACGAGGGCGGCCCTGGCGGGGATGCCTGTGGTTGCGTTGGAAGATGCCTGGTCACTGCTGGATCGCGGCCTCGAGTCTCAGGTGTTTGCACCGGCACGCTCAGCCGGGATGGGAATCCTGGCGCATTCGCCACTGGCGTGCGGCGTCCTGACCGGGAAGTATCGCCATGCCACTCCCCCAGATTCACGCGCCGCGTCACCGCACTTGCGTTATACCGTTGAACGCTACCTGGATCCTGCTTTGTCTGGCACGGTCAACGCCCTCGAACGCGCTGCTCAGGGGCTTGATCGCACGAGTATGGATGTGGCGTTGGCATGGGTGCGTGACGCTGAGGGTGTGGCAAGCGCGATCGTCGGTCCGCGCACGGTCCGACAGCTCGATCAGCTGCTCGAATGTCAGGATCCACTTCCTGAGCAGATCCGAACGGTACTCAGCGAAGTATCTGATCCGCGCGTAGATTAGTCGTCCTCGTCGTTATCGTCGTCCAGGTCGATCTGGTCGTACTCGTCATCGTCGAAGCCGTCGAAGCTGTCATCGTCATCATCTTCGTCGTCGCCGTCGTCCTCATAGTCGTCATCATCGTCGTCGTCATCATCTTCATCCAGAATGTCGAACGGCAGTTCAGCGTCGAATCGTGTGAAGAGAACGTCGTCGTAGGTGAAGAACGCATCACGGAGGCGTTCTTCTGCCTGCGAAATGACGGCATCCGACGCGGCTGTGCCGCCCTGGACGACATCAAAGTGGTGCTCAAATGCTGCGATGAGTAAGTTCAGCGCGTCGCGAGGATCTTGTGTCATGCTCCCAGCCTACCTGTTCACGCCTAAATTGACGTGCTCAATTCAGGGAAGATTCAGTTGCGAGCGGATAACGGAAACCATCAGATCAGTGCCCTTGATCTCCGCTGTCTGTTCTGCACCGAGGATACGCATATTCCCGTCTGCGTCGATCAGCTGTGATGCACCCATCGACGGCCCGAGCGGCAAGATGACCCACTCCTTGGTGGGTTGGTAGGAGATATCGGGCTCTCCGCCTTCCAGTTGATGCGTGATATTGGCAATGACAACTCGGGCCTGCTGACGTGCCGCATCTGCGCGCTTGGATTCACGCACGTCGGTGATATCACCAATGGCGTACACGTTGGAGTGTCCCTTGACCTGCAGCGTGGGATCAACACGAATTGTTCCGTTCGGGTGAAGAAGTTCTTCGTATTCGGTTCCCGCCAGGTATCCGGAGTTCGCTGTCGCGCCGTAGCACTGGAACCATATATCTGCCTCGATCTGGTCACCGTTATGCGTCTGAACACTGAAGCGTCCTAGCTGGCCGGCCTGAATCGGCGGCAAATACGCCAGCGGGGAGCCTGTCACCACGCGCACACCCAGTTCGTCGAGCTGTTCCGTGATCGCGTCGCGAAGCTCCTGTGTGTAGCCAGGCGTGGACAGAATGGAATCACCGGATTCAACCAGAATGATCTCCAGATCAGGGAACGCGCTGGCCAACTCGCCTGTCATCTCAATGCCGACGGTGCCTCCGCCTACCAACATGACCGAGCCGGCCGATGTCAGTGCGTCGTGGAGCTGTTCAAGGCGCGCTTTCGCCACAGTCGCTTTCGAGGAGGAGTACTTTGCGGGGAACGGATACGTTGATCCACTTGCCAGGATCACGTAGTCCGCTTCGATGGGGTCGTGCCCAAAGACATGCACCGTCGTCCCCGTCACTGACGAGACGACGCCCTGGATCACCTGCCCATTCTTCAGCAGGTTCGAGTACGGCATGAAAATGGCGTGCTCCCACACCTCGTCGACTGCTGCCCGAAGTGCGGCCGCGTGGTGAACGAATTGGTCCTTCTGCTCAATGAGGATCACGTCAGCGACTGGATCCAGTCCTTTCGCGACGGTGACACCACCGTACCCACCGCCGACAACTACCACTTTGGTCACAGTTGATCTCCTTCGTTGATGATGATGCCATCATCTCACGTGTCAGTCGTCCAGGTGGAGCACGCGAGCAATATTGGGTGGGAAAAAGTTCGGTCCCTTCAGAACTTTTCCGTCCTCACGACGCTTCACCGACCCATCCGGCATGAGTTTGGACAGGTTCGATGCCTGAACTTCTTCCAGGACCGCATCCAGGTCGATGCCTGATTCCAGTGCCATCCCGTAGATGACGTAGACCAGGTCGGCCAAAGCGTCAGCGGTCTCGACGATATCCGAGGTGGCATGATCGCCTTCAGCTGCCTGCTGATAGGCCTGCTCGATGAGTGTCCTCGCGTCAGGTCCCCACATGGCTCCAATCAGTTCGCTGAATTCCTCAGCGATCAGGCTCATGCGCATCATGACACGGTCGTAGTCCAGTGTGGGTTCCCCGCCGTCTGCCACACGGTTGGGCATGTGGTAGGTCGAGTGGAACTCGCTGACCAGTTCCTGGGGGCTACGCGTGCTGCGGCCCGGTGTGTGCGAGGTGCCACTGCGCCGCCCCATCACCGGTGCGGGTGCAGCCGGCCCGTCCCACGGTGCAGCAGGCTCCATCGTGTCATCTGGTTCAAGGAATGCTTCCCAGATTTCTTCACCCTTGTCGTTTTCGACTTGCCGCCCTCGTTTGCCTGCGTGGAAGCCCAGTCGCCACGCCACGCGCCACGATGGCCAGTTGCCGACCCGTGAGCGCCACACGAGGCGCGGCGCGTTCAGCGTATCGAATGCGACGCGCGCAGCCAGGATAAGTGCTTCGGTAGCGTAGCCTGATCCACGGCTGTCGGCGCCTACCCAGTAGCCCACATCGAGCGTCCCGTCCTCGGATTGAATCCGCATCGACAGGGTGCCCACGAGCGTGTTGGTGGCCACGGTGCGGATCGCCCAGTGTGGTTCGTTCTTCTCCCAGCCGGCGGTCGCGACTTTTTCAACGAATTCCCTGGCCTGGTCACGCGAGTATGGCGAGGGAACCGTCGTCCACTGCATGATGGCAGGGTCCTGGCACAGACGGTAGATATCGTTGGCATCGTCACAAGCTAGTGGCACCAGGGAGATGCGCGCGCCGGTGACCGTGAAGGGAGCGAGCGACATTGAATCCTCCTTTGGATGATCGCTTCAGGCTTCAGCGTGAGTGTGTTCCCACGCGGTCGCCAGCATAGTCCCCAAGGCCTGCGCATTCTGTGCGCCCTGGATCACAAATTTCTGATCGATGAGCATGGTGGGAACCGACTCAACACCCATTTCAACGGCGATCTGGTAGTCGGAAACTACATCTGCTGCTCGCTGCTCATCAGCGAGGGCGGCCACCACATCTTCTGCTGACATACCGACTCGCTTCGCACACTGAATCAACACCTCCGGGTCGGAGACGTCCTGACCCATTTCGAAGTGGGCACGGTCAAGCGCTTCAGCCAGAGCAAGCTGAGTGGTATTCGCACCTGTCAGCGTGTCGTGCGCAAGGTCGTGTTCGTAGGCTGCGGCGAGGAGCCGGTGTGCGTTCGAGGTGGGCGCCACCACCATTGTTTCGAAGTTGAAGGTGATGTCCTCAGCCATCCCCAACTCAGTGAATTGAGCCAGGCTCTTGTCTGCATCTTCTTCTGACATTCCACGATGTGCTGTCAGGTATTCGCTTTGAGATAGCTCCAACGGTTCTGCTAAGTCAGGGTCAAGGAAGTAGGCGTGAAGTCGAATCTCAACCTCGTCAGCATGCTCGAATGAGCCCAGGGCCGTGCGCAGGTGGTGAAGACCCAGATAGCACCACGGGCATGCCACGTCAGACCAAATGTCGATGTGCATGTTGGCAACTGTCTCATAACTTTGCTCGATTGTCAGGGTGCCCGGGCCTTTGTCACCTAACTCATGAGCAAATGTGACGTGTCGCTCGTTCATATTGGACGTTTCGATTTGCCGACAGGTACCATTGTCGTGTTAAAGTTCTATCCGCTCTCATTGAGCATTGCGCGGGTGGCGGAATAGGCAGACGCGCTAGCTTGAGGTGCTAGTCCTCGCTTTAGAGGGTGGGGGTTCAAGTCCCCCTCCGCGCACAATGAGAAGAATGGTCGCGACACCTTGGGGTGTCGCGATTATTTCTTACTCTGCTCTACAGTAGAGACGTGGAAACTTCTCGCTGGACCTGTGTACTTTTCGACGTGGACGGCACAATTGTCGATTCGGCAAGTGTCGTTATCGACTCGTTCCAACGCACACTTGCACACTTGAACTATCCGTTTCGTTCACGCGATGAGCTGGGGAAATACGTCGGCCCACCGTTGTGGGACTCCTTCATGGATCTGGGGATGGATGCTGAGCAGGCTGACAATGCTGCCACCATCTACCGTCACTACTATCGTGAACTGTTCCTTCAGCCAGAACCGTATCCCGGCATTGGACAGCTTCTGGAAGATTTACATGCCGCCGGATACGCCTTGGCTACGGCTACCTCAAAACAGGAATACATGGCGCGCGACCAGATGGTTCATCTGGGTTTTGATCGCTTCATCGATGTCATTGCGGGAGCCATCCCAGATCCCGCCTATTCGAAAGCTCATGTAATCCGCGATGCACTGAAGCGCCTGGAGGAAAAAGGCCTCGACATTTCTCGCCCCGTCGTGGTAGGTGACCGCTCATGGGACCTGGAAGGTGCTCTGGAAGTCGGTCTGCCGGCGATCGGGGCAGGATGGGGATATTCGCGTCCTGGCGAGTTCGATCAGGCACTGGCAGTTGCTCACGATGCTGACGAACTGCGCCAGCTGCTGATAGGAGATCACTCATGACTGATTCATCACGCACCTCAGCGTTCGGCAATCTGAAGCAGAACCTGAGCCGGTTCGTACGTTCTCCGCACGTCACTCAGGTGCCGGCCACGACGCGCACATCCACGCCGGCGCGCCCTGCCCCATATCGCACACCCCAACGGCGACGCGTCTCCTCGCCTCCGACCAAGCATTCGCGGACCAATACTGCCGTGAAGCGACCTGAGCTTCCTGACTGGCTGCGTAAATCCGGCCTGGCAGCGTGGGCCCTGATCGGCATCATGATCATCGTCGCCGCCGTCGTCTATGCTCTGGCACGCGTCACCCCGGTCTTCATCGCTGTTTTCGTCGCACTGGTGGTCACTGCGATTCTCAATCCCGTGGTCAATTTCCTTTCGCGCTTCATTCCGCGTGGCCTGTCAGTGGTTCTGACATTGCTGGGATTCTTCGGCATCTTCGCAGGTTTGATGGCATTGGTCGTCAACTCCGTGATGGGACAGTGGACGAGGCTGGCCAATCAGTTCTCACGCGGTCTGGATGTGATCTCCGATTTCCTGTCCTCCCTGCCATTCGACATCAAGGTCACGCCGCAGGATGTGTCCGCATGGATGAACGACATGATCGCCAAGGGCCAGCAATACGTCCAGCAAAACTGGAGCAGGCTGGCATCCGACCTCCTGTCAAATGTCTCAGCCGCTGCCATCACGTTCACAATCGCCGCACTGGGCTTGTTCATCACGATCTTCTTCCTGCTGTCGGGAGAAAAAATGTGGCGCTGGTTCCTGGATGTCACACCGGCACGCAGGCGTGAGCCTATCCATCGCGCAGCTCTGGCTGGATGGGACACCTTCTCGGGCTACGCGCGCGGCACGATGATCGTGGCCGCGACCGATGGTCTGTTGGCGGGGATCTTCCTGCAGATCCTGGGCGTACCGGTTGCGCCCGCATTGGGCGTCCTGGTGTTCATTGGTGCCTTCATTCCCCTGATTGGTGCGCCCGCAGCGATGATCATTGCGATGATCGTGGCTGCTGCAAGCGGCGGTTTGATGCAGGCCGCCATCGTTGGCCTCGGCATCGCCGGCATCGGCCAGCTCGAAGGTCACGTCCTCCAGCCCCTCATCATGGGCAAGCAGGTGTCTTTGCACCCGGTGGTTGTCGGTGTTGGCGTCACCGTCGGTACACTCACGGCGGGCCTGCTGGGTGCCGTTATCGCGATCCCGATTATCGGCGTGATCTGGTCTGTCTTCTCTGAACTGTATGAGCGTGATGCACCGATCGAAGATCCGCTGCCTGAACGCCGCAATGCGCCCGACGTTGAGGAAGAGCACGAGAACAAGATCGGCACCAGAATTGTGCGTTTTTTCCGCAACCGCGGCGACGACGAATCCGAGGCTGACGGGCAGAAAACCGAGGCTTCAGCGGAAGTCTCGTGATCGGACGCGCATCGGCATGTGCAGCTCTTTGAGCGAATGTGCCCGGATCATGACGACACCCTCGCCTCTTTCGACAGTGCCACTGACGATCAGTGCCTGCGCTGTCGTGGCGGTGGTGCGATAACGCGTCCACAGTCCCGGTGAGCACACAATGTTGGCAAACCCGCTTTCGTCTTCTAAAGACACGAAAATCAGGCCGCGCGCTGTGTGGGGACGTTGGCGGTGCGTGACAATACCAGCGACTGACGCGATGGACCCATCGTCACCTTTCTCCATCAGGTCACGCGCTTTCACGACGCCGCGATCATCAAGGAATGAGCGGATCAGGGCCAGCGGATGTTCTGCCACGGTCAGGCCGGTGGCCTGATAGTCGGCGCGCATCTGGTCAACATCGCTCATCTGCGGCAGGTTCCCTGGCGTCGTGCCCACCTCGATACCGGGAATATACGGCTGATACGCGTGTTCTTCTGCCACTCGCTCGGCACCCCACAGTGCGTCTCTTCTGCTGATTGCCAGCGAATCGAAAGCACCGGCTCGCGCGCATGCTTCCACCTGGCGCTCGGTGAGGTGAGCACGCTGCGCCACGTCACTCATACTGAAAAACGGACCGTCAGCTCGCGCATCGACGATGCGGTGGGCACCCTCCCCCAGTCCGCGTATCGATTCCAGCCCGATCCGAATCATGGCATCGTCATCCATGTCCAGTTCAACGCGTTCGTTTGCACATCGCTCGACAGCCGGGTCGTAGGGCTGGACGCATGCGGATACGTCAGAAAACTGCACATCGGCCCGAGCAACTGCTACGCCGTGACGCCGCGCGTCGTGGATCAGGCTATCCGGAGAATAAAACCCCATAGGCTGACTGGACAGAATACCTGCGTAGAAGAACTCCGGGTAGTGCACTTTCAGCCAGGCTGACGCGTAGACGATGTGAGCGAAGGAAAAGGAGTGCGACTCAGGAAAACCGAACGATGCGAAGCCTCGGAGTTGATCAAAAATCCTGTGTGCGCATTGCTCAGAGATTCCGCGTTGACGCATTCCTTCCATCAGCGGAGGTTTGAGCATGTCCATCTGTTTGAGTGAACGCTTCGACCCCATCGCCTTGCGCAAGCGGTCAGCTTGCGTCGCGGTGAAACCTGCCGCATCCTGCGCGATGCGCATGAGCTGTTCTTGAAACAGCGGAACACCCAGAGTCTTTTCCAACGCAGGCTTGAGCAGCGGGTGCAGATACGTCACCGCTTCTGCGCCCTGTCTTCGACGCAGATACGGATTCACTGCCTGCCCCTGGATGGGGCCAGGTCTGATCAGCGCCACCTCCACCACAATGTCGTAGAAGCAGCGCGGCCGAAGGCGTGGCAATGTATTCATCTGCGCGCGCGACTCCACCTGAAACACTCCCACCGTGTCAGCTGCGCACAGCAGGTCGTAGACACGTGGATCCTCTTCTGTCAGATTATGCAGTCCCAGCGCGCGCCCGTTCCTGCCGGTAATGCCACGCTCCCCCAGCCAGTCGAATGCCCGGCGAATGGCGGTGAGCATTCCTAATCCCAGCAAGTCGAATTTCACCAGTCCGGCATCAGCGCAGTCGTCCTTGTCCCACTGGAGAACGGAGCGGCCCTCCATGGCTCCCCACTGCACGGGGCAGATATGACTGACCGGTGTGCGCGTGAGCACCATTCCTCCGGTGTGGATTCCCATGTGACGCGGAAGGTCGGACATTTTCTGTGCGATTCGAGTGACCTGATCAGGGGGCGGGTCGCCCTCGCTCTTGCTCCACTTCGTCGCAACACCGGCGGCATATCCGCATGCGCGAGCAGCATCACGGATCGCTGAGCGGTGCCTGTAGGTGATGACGGTGGCAACCTGTGCGGCGCGTTCACGCCCATAGTGCTCGTAGACATGTTGGATGACTTCTTCGCGCCGCCCTGCCTCGATGTCGACATCGATATCAGGAGGGCCGGAACGTCTAGGCGACAAGAAGCGTTCAAAAAGCATTGAGTGACGCACCGCGTCAACTGCAGTGATGCCGAGGGCGAAACATACGGCTGAATTGGCGGCTGATCCTCGTCCCTGGCACAGGATGTTGCGGGAGGCACAAAAGTCAACGATTTCTTTGACGATCAGGAAATATCCCGGAAAATCCATGCGTTCGATGATGGACAGTTCGTGGTCAATCACCTCCCACGCATGGGGGTTGTCTGCCCGCGTTCCGTAACGTTCGAGGGCGCCCTGTTCAGTCAGATGACGCAACCATGTCGCGGACGTAAATCCCTCGGGCACCTTCGTTTCAGGCAGTCGGGGAGCAACGAGGCGCAGGTCAAAACTTGCGTGAGATCCGATGTCTGCCGCCATGCGAACAGCATCCGGGTAGTCGTGGTACATCAGCAGCATTTCTTCTGCGCTGCGCAGAAAAGAACGGAAGGCCGGCAGGTGCGGTTCAGCTTCTTCCAGTGACATTCCCAGTCGGGTGGCAGCCAGGACATCACCGAGGGGCCCGGATACCGGGGTGGCACATCGCGCGGCCGTTGTGGCAACCAGCGGCACGTGGGCACCTGTGGCCAATTCACTGAGTGCACGCAGGGTCTCAGGTGGCTCCGTGGGGCTCAGCGCGCTTTCGACGGCGACGCGGTCACGTCCAAAGATACTGATCAGGCGTGTCAACATGGAGCGGGCGGCCGGCATGCCACCCGCCCGCAGCGCTCGACGCAGCGGGCCACGCGACGTGCCGGTGAGCACTATCCACTCCCCTGCACCCAGTTCGTCCAGCATGTGTATCGGCGTGCGCCGACCTGGATGAGAAAGGGTGTGCCGACTCATTGCCGCACACAGCTGCGTGTATCCACACGGATTCGTGGCGATGATGGGAAGACGGATGCCAGGTTCTTCGGCTCCGGGAATCAATCCCCATCCAGGCTGGGCTGAAAATTGCTGCGGATCCAGGGTCAGTTCCGCCCCGCACACAATCGGCAGTCCGCGCGCTCGACCGGCAGTGGCCATCTGTATTGCAGAATACATACCATCGACATCCAGTACCGCGAGCGCCTCCAGGTTCAGCGCGCAGGCAGCATCGACCATCTCGCTGGGCGTATTGGCGCCGTCGAGGAATGTGAATGCGCAGTGAGCATGTAATTCCGCGTAACGAGCAGGTTCGACCACTCCACCATTATATCGAACATCTGTTCGATTCTGTAACGGTCTTATCCGTCGATCAGCGCACGCAGGTCAGCCACGTTAAGGCGCGTCCACTGCCCCGCGTCCTTCTGATCAACAGCCGCATCAACCAGGGATGTCACAAGTTCACGTTTGCGTTCCTGCAGTTCGACGACTTTATGTTCAATGGTGTCGAGGGCGACCAGACGGTACACACTGACAGGACGTTCCTGCCCGATGCGGTGCGCACGATCCACTGCCTGTTCTTCCACGGCCGGGTTCCACCATGGATCCATGACGAACACGTAGTCCGCTTGCGTCAATGTCAGTCCTGTCCCCCCAGCCTTCAGGGAGATGAGGAACACGTCAGCGTCCCCCTCGCGAAACTGTTGAATCACTGAGCGGCGATTGCGGGTTGAACCGTCGAGCTGGACACAGGAAATGGAGCGCCGCTTCAGCTCCTCCCGGATTCGTGCCAGGTAGGACGTGAACTGGCTGAACACCAGAGCCTTGTGACCTGCAGGCAGAATCTGCGTCAAGTGGTCCACCAGCACGTCGATCTTTGCCGACCCAATACCTTGGTAGTGTTCATCGACCAATGCCGGGTCAAGGGCCAGCTGGCGCAGTCGCGTCAGCGCGGCCAGAATGTCGATGCGGTGCCGTGAAGCGTCGTCAAGCAGATCGAGCAATTGGACGCGTATGCGCGTCAGATACTGGTCGTAGATCTGGCGGTGTTCAACTCCCAGCTCCACACCGACGGTTGTTTCAGTCTTGGCGGGAAGATCAGGTGCCACTGCTTCCTTGGTGCGTCGCATGATGAACGGTCGGATCGCTGCGCTCAACGCTGCGGCGGCGTTCGCGTCCCCCTCGTCAATGGGCCGTAAGATATGTGTGCTGAACGTTTTCCAGCCGGGCAACAAGCCGGGAGCAACCAGGGCTGCGAGCGCCCACAGATCCGCTGCGGAATTTTCCACGGGTGTACCGGTCACTGCGAGTGTCCACGGCCGGGACAGCTGCATGAGCAGGCGGTGGATGACAGTGCGCGGATTCTTCACGTGCTGCGCTTCGTCGATCACCAGGCCGCCCCATTCGCGCGCTGCCCATTGGTCTGATTCCAGGCGCGCAATGGTGTATGTGGTGACGACGATGTCGGCATCGCGGATGGCACTGTCAAGTGATTCGTCGCGACGTTTGGAGGTTGACGTAATGTCGACGACTCGCAGCTCGGGTAGGAAGCGTTCGGCCTGTTCAACCCATGTGCCGACGACGGAGGTCGGTGCCACCACCAAAACTGGCGGTTCGGTGCCACCAGCGCGTTGCGACGCGATCGAGGCGAGGATTTGCAGGGTCTTGCCTAGGCCCATATCGTCAGCGACAATGCCGCCCAATCCGTTGTGAATGTGGGAGGTGATCCACTGATGACCGTCGACCTGGTAGGGCCGAAGATCCGCATTAAGGGTGTCAGGCAGCGGCAACGGATCGCGCGCACCTCGGGCAGTAAGCACGTCGATAGCGCGGCGCAGGGAGTTGGGCACGGTGAGCGAGTCCGTCAGGTCGTCGAATTCTTCCCACAGCCCCACATGCATGCTCGATAGCTGCAGGTCAGATTCAGTGAAGCTGCCGCCCAGTTCCTGCGCGTTGTGGAGCAGGGCGCGCAGCCTGTTGATACGAGCGCTGTCGAGGGCGACCCACGTCCCCTCAACCAGCATATGATCGCGTCCATCGGCAAGTGCGGTGAGGACATCAGATAGGGCGACATCACTGTCACCGATGCGGATGCGTATATGGACATCAAACCAGTCGGTGGATGAGGACGGTTCAGCGTCCGTGTGGATCGTCAGTTCCTCATTGCTGATGCTCAGTGCCCGCACATCAGGGTCCACGTCCCATTGCAGAGCGTCGGCGGTCACCTCGTCGAGGGTGGCAAGCAGTTCCGGGGCTTTCCAGGCGGGCATATGGATGGGTGTGCCGGCGGTCAAGGGCGCGCCGGTGGGAAGCGAGATCTGGCCGATTGCAGACTGTACGCTGCGTGCCAGGTGCGTGACATCGGGGTCTGTACTGTCGTAGGCGGTGCGCACATGAGAGGTGCCGACAGCTTGATCGACCCACCAGCGCATCACGACGTGTTCGATGTGATCCATACTGACGCGTCCGACGATGCTTGTCTTAACTGAAACGTCTGCGCTCACTGAGTCGTCACTGGACATGACCGGGTTGGTGCCGCTGAGCCGAGGAAGCCACTGGGCATGGAATTCGGCCGCGTCTTCAGCCGGAATGATCAGCGGTGAGGCACCTTCGAACGCGTCGAGCAGATGCGCCCCTGAACGAATATGTGCGACTGTGCGCCCGGCGTTGAAGAATGCCAGCTGCGTGGCTGCGCTGATGCGAACTCGGGCGGCGATGCGCGCACCGTCGGTGAGCACGGGTTTGATAAGAATGTCGCCTGTTTCGCCAGTGCGAGTGGTGTCGAGACTGACGTGCCAGGGAGTCGGGTCGACGCTCAGTGGTGTGAGCGGGTCGAGGTCAACGAACATGTCAAGGCCGGCTCGCGTAGCTGCCTCAATCCACGGCCCTGCCTGCACGCCCAGCGATTCCAGTGTGACGTCATTTGGTGAGCGGTACGTTCCATCTGAACGTGAGTGGCGGTAGGCCTGCCTGATCAGCGCGACGTGTGTGGGGTTGAGTCCATCTGTGACCGATTCCCACTGCGTGGCGGTCAGGTCCTGCCACGTTGCACGCTTCGTGGTCCACGCGCTGTGCATTCCAGGGCGCAGCGGTGTCAGTGCAATAGGTTCACGAGGGTTATGCGTATCAACCAGTAACGCCAGTGACTGACCCTCCATCGCCGTGGTGCCGGAAAGGGTGCGCAGCCTGTCACGCCATGTGGGGCCCTCCTCCGATTCTGCGGGCACGGAGCGCACGGCAAGTAAGGCTGCCACACTGTGCGGACAATCACGTCCGATCGCGCACGCGCAGCTCAGATCCAGGTGGACAGGGGCGCCGTCACGCAGGCTCACCCATGTGCGGTAGGTCAATCCGGGGCCTTTGACGCGGCACTGGGCTTCGCGTTCTGACGTGAGGTCGGTGTCCAGGACGTCGCCTCGGGTAAAGAACGCCAACCCTTTTGCCCACGTTGCCGGGCCTACGCGCATCATGATGTCGTCGTCACTGAGGTGGTGAACATACGTCACGATGTCGCGTGGAGCCATCTTTCCAGTTTATGACGCCGCGCGCGCAGATGCTCAGTCTCCCAGCTTCCCGCCTGATTCACGCAGGTAGCAGCGTGCGCACAGTGATTCATATCCTGAGTCGACACCGTCGATCGCGACCTGTCCGCCGTCAAAGATGAAGGAGCCATTGACGATGCGGCCGTTGAAGACTGCTTTCTTTCCGCATCGGCAAATCGTTTTGAGTTCTTCGAGGCTGTGCGAGATTTCCAGGAGGCGGCGAGCACCAGGAAATGCGTTGGTCCGGAAATCGGTGCGAATGCCGTAAGCCAGGACGGGGATGCCATCCATGACGGCTACCCGCAGGAAATCGTCAACCTGACGTGGGGTGAGAAATTGCGCTTCGTCCACCAGAATGGCGGAGGTGGAAGCCATGCGGCCGGTTGCCTCGAGCGCTTCAAAGACGTCATCGGTGGAGTCCAGAAGGACATCAACGGTGCGCGTTACTCCCAGACGGGACACCACCGTGTCGTTGCCGCGCACGTCGACGCGCGGTTTGATCACCAGGACATGCTGGCCACGTTCTTCGTAGTTGTAGGCAACCTGAAGCAGTGCGGTTGATTTGCCTGAGTTCATCGCTCCGTATCGGAAGTACAGTTTCGCCACAGCTTCCCTTTCCTCGTCGACCGTGTCCTCCTGAGCCTGATGGTACCCGAGCTCGTTTTATTCAAAGAAACCTTCGATCCACCATCTGCCTGACTGAAAGCTCAGCAGGACGTCGCTTCCGTCCCGACTTACAATGACATAGACACGTGCCGAACGTTCTGTTGTCTGTTCCTCCCACCAGCGCCCTTGGACAACCCAGATGCCCTGCACCTGCACGATGGAGATCTGTTCCCTGGCGCGCACGATATGTGTGGGCGGTGCGCTGAGGTATCCGCGTTCAGTCACCACGACAGGAGTCAGCCCGGCGCGCACCTCAACCTGCTCGGGTTTGTCCAGCATCACTGTGGGCGCGCGCAGCAGAGCGCCGTCCCATTCTCCTTCGCTCCTGACGGGCTCTTGTCCCGGGCTTCCCCACGGGGAAGAGTACACACGCGACCGTGGATCGAATCCTCCCTGCATACATACCGCGCGCACTCCCTCGGTGCCGACCACTGACTGCACCCGCAAAGCGGCCCGTTCAGCGCGTCGACTGCTCTCCGGCCCTGCCCACAGCTGGTCCGGCATTACTGTGTCGTACAGGTCGCAGGCCACCACCTGCATCGTGCTCAACCCACCGGCATCGCCATCGTCCTGTGGAAGCAGGCGGTCAAGCCAGCCGCGTAATTGCCAGCGCAGACGATCAACAACTTCACTGGGGTCCAGGCAGTTCACCCCACACCATGTGCGCTCACAGTCCTGTCCTGTTGTCGTCGCGACGCGGATACTCAGCGCGTGCGCGTTGACACCCTGGCTCCACAGTTTCTGCCGCAGATTTTCCGCCACTGCTCGAAGCTGCAAGGCAACCATGTCAAGACTGGTCACTGGGTCATCGAATGTGCGTTCCACGTTCACCGCTGAGGTGGTGCGTGCACGCGGCGCAATAAACAGGTCACCCCCGCTGGCCAGGCTCCACAGGTCCTCCCCTGAGCGCCCGAATCGTGACAGCAGCGCCTTCTTGCCGACACGCAGCACATCAGCGCACGTTGTCACCCCCAGGTCCTCAAGCACCTCGATCGCATGATGTGCGTCCTGTGTGCGTTGACACGGTACGATGCGTGGAATATGCGCCAGCGGTATTTCACTCACATACTGTTCGGCACAGGTGGCGGGAACGATCTCATCAGAGCGGGCGGCCCATATTGCTGTCAGTATCCCCGTCGCAATCCCCACGTGGCATTCGACCCCGCATTCCTCGACGATCGTTTCAGTCAGTTTTTGTGCGAGTTTTTCTTCCGATCCAACCCACCGCGCCGGGCCTGCAGCAGGCGCCCACGCCAGTCCTGGCCGCAGGCACGTCACATGTGCGGCCACCCGGTCGCATGCATCGAGCACATGTTCGAATGCGGCATTTTGCTCAAGCGGATCATCTGGGTAGATCAGTGCGTCGGGGCACAGATACTGCGCAGTCGTCAAGAGCATCGACGTGCGCACACCTGCGCGGCGCGCAGCCAGTGTCGCAGCCTGCACGCGACCATTTGACGCAATAATGGCTCGCCCTCCTGGCGGCGTGTTAACTGCAAGTGACTGGGTAGGCCAGTCGGGAACCCACACCACCACGCGTCTGCTGGCCGCCATCTCAGACCGCCTGCTTCGTTGGAGCCACCAGACTTGCAGCCAGCGGACGCGAAAGACCGATCCACGGGTAGGCAGTGACGATCCGTATCCCGCGTGTGCGCGCTCTGCCTGCCAGTTGGCGCTGTTCGCGCACGGTCAGTTCGACCCGCCCCACTGCGACGACATCCACGCCGTCGATCAGGGTACTCAGGATCTGGGCAGCACAGCGATCCGGGTGCGGCACATCGATGACGCGTTCGAGTTCAAGTCCCATGTTCGATGCCGCTTCCCACCCCATATTCGCCACGCCGACAAATGCGCACCACGCTCCGTGCGGTGCCAGGTCAATAACGGCGCGGATCAGGTGAGCCGCAGAGGGCTCAACGTGAAAAATACAGCCCACCGGAGCCTCGGCGTCGTGAGCACGTGAGTTCAGATGGCGTTGGATGTCATACTCGTCGCGATGACGCACGCCAGTTTCTTCTTCCGCCTGAGCAAGCGCTGCGCGTGCGCGCTCCAGTCGTTCGCGTGCACTCAGTGCCATTCCCCCTCCTTTCGAACATATGTTCGACATCATAGGACACTCCCCCGGCATCTGGAGCTCATCCGCCAGTCGCCCTCGAAAATCACGCACAGCACGACTATGGTGGATATCACAAACGAAAGGAGCAATGGTGAACCTCAACGATCGCCCAACAGCCCCCGATCCCTACGATCTCCTGCCTGTTGACGCTACTTTTCCCGTGACTTCCAACGACATTGTTGACAACCAGACTCTTCCCGCCATCCACAGCGCCGAGGGAGGAAACGTCTCACCCCATCTGGCGTGGAGCGGCTTCCCCGAGCAGACCCGCTCATTCGTCGTCACATGTTTCGATCCGGACGCCCCCACACCGTCAGGTTGGTGGCACTGGATAATCGTGGACATTCCTGCCACGCAGACCGAACTTCCACAAGGTGCCGGATCCTCCGACCTTGACCTTGACGGCGCCGCTTTCCATATTCGCGCAGACCACGGCGACCATTCGTACTACGGAGCCGCCCCGCCGCCTGGAGATCGCCCGCACCGCTACATTTTTGCCGTTCACGCACTGGACGTCGAAACCCTCGAGGTGGACGAGGACGCCTCGGCCGCCCAGGTTGCCTTCGCAACCATGTTCCACACGATTGCACGAGGGAGACTGACGGCAACCTTTGCCACGCCTCAGGAGTAAAAGATCACGACGCGCCATGTCGCTGTCAGCGCCCGACAGGGGGCAAGATTGAACACGTGCTACATGTGATCTTTTATGAACCGCGCATCCCGGGCAATACGGGAGCCGCCATCCGGCTTTCCGCATGCACCGGATCGATGCTGCATCTGGTTGAGCCACTGTGCTTCGACATGGATGACGCGAAACTGCGTCGCGCCGGCCTGGATTATCACGACTTGGCGCACGTGAAGGTTCACCCCAACCTCGACGATGCACTGGCCGACATTCCCGGAAAGATCTGGGCATTTACCGGACACACGACCACGATGTACACCGATGTGTCCTACAGCGACGGCGACGGGTTGATGTTTGGCCCCGAACCGACCGGTCTGCCTGAGGACGTGATGGATGATCCGCGTGTGACGTCGCGGGTCCGTATCCACATGTGCGAGGGGATCCGGTCACTCAACCTGGCGAACTCGGCTGCTATCGGCCTGTATGAGGCCTGGCGTCAGATCGGATTCCCGCACTCGTGCTAACTGCGGCGCCTCGGCTGGCGTTCGATCTGTTCGGCAAGTTCCACGATACGACGCGGATTTGACCACCACAGCCACACCAGTCCGACGACTGCCAGCAGCAGCGGCAGATAATAGTATTCCGCGCCGAAACGACTCCACGGGGATCGCTCGGATGTGGGCTCGTTGATTCCCCAGAACGACAGTCCGACGATCAGTGGGCCGACCGTCTGAGTGATGACACTGGCCCATCCGACCATGCGCATGCGGCGCCCGTTATGAGTCAACGCCGCTGCTGCAACGAGGTACAGCAGTGAGGCGACCAGGGCGAGCACATAGGGCCCCAGCGGTTCCTCGCCCCGACTTGTCAGGCTACGAATCGACACGACCGTTGTCCATGCACCGAAAAGCCAGTACGCGGCAGGAACAAGGCGGCCCAAGCCCCATGACGGGCCGCGATCATCTGCCACGCTTTCTGCTGGCTGTGGTGCCGGCGTAACACCCATGGACAGTGTCTCCTTTCAGCAACGGCGGTACTGTCGCATATGACATAGTACGGCCCAGAAGCGACAAAACGGCCGTTCTTGGCGCGATGGCGCCAGATATGGGATGGCGCACCAAAAGTTCCCACGTACAAGTCAGAAAAAAACCGCTGCAAGTGGGACAATAGACCCAGTTGGTCCATGACGGTCCACACGAGTCCAACTTTGAGGAGTGAATAAGTGAGCGAGCCCGATTACGACATCGTCATCTTAGGAGCAGGATCCGGCGGATATGCCGCTGCCTTACGAGGCGCCCAATTAGGACTGAAAGTTGCACTGATCGAGGGAGACAAAGTCGGGGGCACATGCCTGCACCGCGGCTGCATTCCAACGAAAGCCTATTTGCATGCCGCTGAGATCGTCGACACGGTCAAGGAATCCGAGCACTTCGGTGTGAAGTCCTCCTTCGAAGGCGTGGACATGCCACAGCTGATGAAGTACCGAGACTCTGTCATCAAGAAGCTTTACAAGGGCCTGCAGGGGCTGATTTCCCAGCGAAAGATCGACGTGATCGAGGGATGGGGCCGTCTGACCTCCCCCACCACGATTGACGTTGACGGTCGCACCGTGACGGGAAAGAACATCGTGCTTGCGACGGGGTCATACTCGCGCTCAATCCCCGGTCTCGAGATCGGTGGCCGTATTATCGCCTCTGAGCAGGCGCTGCAGATGGAATGGGTGCCCAAATCCGTGGTCGTCCTGGGCGGCGGTGTGATCGGCCTGGAGTTTGCCTCCGTGTGGTGTTCACTGGGTGCTCAGGTCACGATCATCGAGGCACTGCCGCACCTGGCCAATAACGAAGATGAAGCGGTCTCAAAGCAGCTGGAGCGCCAGTTCCGCAAGCGCGGCATCAAGTTCCACACGAATACGCGTTTTGCCGGTGCCACGCAGGATGATTCCGGCGTTCACGTCACGACCGAAAACGGTAAGGAAATTGACGCCGACATTCTGCTGGTCGCAGTCGGACGCGGTCCTGTTACCAACGACTTGGGTTACGAAGAGGCCGGCATCACGATGGATCGTGGTTTCGTAATTACCGACGAGCGTCTGCGCACCGGCGTGGGCAACGTCTACGCTGTGGGCGACATCGTCCCCGGATTGCAGCTGGCTCACCGTGGCTTCCTGCAGGGAATTTTTGTCGCCGAGGAGATCGCGGGGCTCAATCCTCAGGTCATCGATGAGACAGGAATTCCGCGCGTCACCTTCTGTGAACCGGAGATCGCCTCTGTTGGTCTGACTGAAAAGCAGGCTCGTGAAAAGTACGGTGATGATGCCGTTCACACAGTCGAATACAACTTGGCTGGCAATGGCAAATCAAATATCTTGAATACCAGTGGTTTCGTCAAGCTGATCAACGTCCAGGATGGCCCGATCGTCGGGTTCCATGCTGTGGGTGACCGTATGGGTGAACAGATCGGTGAAGGCGAACTTATGGTGAATTGGGAAGCGTATCCGGAGGATCTGGCCGCGCTGATTCACACTCACCCCACCCAAAACGAAGCAATTGGTGAAGCAGCTCTGGCCCTTGCCGGCAAACCTCTTCACTCCCACAACTGAGTCACGCATAAAGGAGATTGAACGATGGCGACAGCAGTGAAGATGCCCGCTCTGGGCGAGTCCGTCACTGAAGGAACAGTGACAACGTGGCTCAAGCAGGTGGGCGACAAGATTGAAGCTGACGAACCGATTGTGGAAGTGTCCACCGATAAGGTCGACTCTGAAGTTCCCTCCCCCGCCAGCGGCGTTCTGCTCAAGATCCTGGTTGAAGAAGACGAAACCGTCGAGGTCGGAACCGAGATCGCCCTGATTGGCGAGGAAGGTGAAGAGGCTTCAGCGGACGAGGCAGGCGACGAGGGCGACCAGAGCGCCGATGAATCACAGGAAGCTGCCTCCGAGGAATCTGAACCAGAGCCGGAAGCCGAATCCAGGCAGGCCCCTGCCTCGAGCGGCGGTAACACCACCGAGGTCACCATGCCCGCCTTGGGCGAATCAGTCACTGAAGGCACGGTGACAACCTGGCTCAAGCAGGTCGGTGACGAGGTCGAAGCAGATGAGCCGCTTCTGGAAGTGTCCACTGACAAGGTCGACTCTGAAGTTCCCTCCCCCGCATCCGGTTACCTGGTGGAAATCCGGGTGGAAGAAGACGAAACGGTGGAGGTCGGCACCGTGGTGGCCGTGATCTCCGATCAGGCCGGCGGCGCAGCATCTGACCAGTCGGCGGAAAAGAAGACGGCAGATGCTGTCGCACCCGATGAGCCGTCGGAAGATACATCGGCTCCATCCCCATCGGCCGAGCCGCCCGCACCTCGTCAGGCGCCTCCGGCACCCCCTGCGCCACCCGCACCGCCTGCACCCCCGGCTCCTCCGATGCCGCATCAGCCAGGCGATTCGGATAAGAAGGAATTCGAGACGCCTGAAACGCTGGCGCCGAAAGCTACCGAGTCCGGCACGAAGGTTGCGAACCAGCCTGAACAGTCGGTTGCTTCTGGTCAGTACGTCACACCGATCGTGCGCAAGCTGGCACGTGAGGCCAGCATCGACCTGTCCACCGTGACTGGCACGGGTGTTGGTGGCCGTATTCGCCGCGAAGACGTCGAAAAAGCCATTGAGTCCTCCTCGTCGAAGGCAGCGCCGGCCGCATCTGGTGGGGCTCCTGCACCGCAGTCATCCGATGAGCCGATCGTCTTCGAGCCGTCTGAACTTCGTGGAAAGACTGAGAAGATGACGCGTCTGCGCCAGACGATCGCAAAGCGCATGATCGAGTCTTTGCAGACAGCTGCTCAGCTGACCACAGTGGTCGAAGTGGATGTCACCCGTATTGCTGCCCTGCGCGCAGCCTCCAAGGCTCCGTTCCAGGAAAAGCACAATACGAAGCTGACGTTCCTGCCTTTCTTCGTCAAGGCCGCTACCGAAGCCCTCGTTGCGCACCCGAAGATCAACGCAACGATCGACGACAAGAAGGTGACGTACCACGATCACGAGCACATCGGCATTGCCGTGGACACCGAGCGCGGGCTGCTGGTTCCGGTCATCAAGGATGCAGGAAGCAAGTCACTTCCTGAAATTGCAGCCTCGATCAATGACCTGGCCAAGCGCACACGCGATGGCAGCGCAGGTGTCGATGACCTGAGCGGATCCACCTTCACGATTACCAACACGGGATCGGGTGGAGCACTCTTCGACACTCCGGTTCTCAACATGCCGGAAACCGCAATTCTGGGCGTCGGAACGATCGTGAAACGCCCTGTGGTTGTCAAGGACGCGATGGGCAATGATTCAATCAGCATCCGCTCGATGGTGTACCTGGCCCTGTCGTACGATCACCGTTTGGTCGACGGCGGCGACGCGGCCCGCTACCTGATGGACGTCAAGCGTCGTCTGGAGCAGGGAGCATTCCAGGCAGATCTGGGTCTCTAGAAATCCTCACCAGGCGGGGGTGCGCTCGAGTTACTCGGCGCATCCCCGCTTGCTATGTCGTGAACACTCAGCGGATGTCCGCCCAGTGTCAGTTCCACGTTGTGTTCAGGCTGGGTGCCGACGCTGCGACACAGTCCAGCCTCGCAGCGCTGGTGGCTGGCCTGCTGAATGCGGGTGCTGACCGTCACCATCTGCCCGTCGCAGCGAACCGTCACATCGCCCACAACGGCTGTCGACAGATTCTTCAATTCCACACCGTCTGCGACCAGATTCTCTATCAGTGCCTGGTCCGACTCCAGCAACACACCACTGGTTGCATACGTCAGCCCGTCAACATCGCGATTCATCAATGCGCTGTCACGTGAACGCAGCACATCGGTGATGACGTCACGAGCTTCATCACTGCTCGGGCACGCTGATACCGCGCCCGATTCGGAGACGCTCTGTTCAGCATCGCTGCGCACTGCATGCCCGATCACCCATGCGCCGACTCCGAACGCCATACACGCTGCAAAACCGACTTTTGCGTGAGAAGACCGAGGTCGCTTATGCCGTGCCGGCGCGTTCTCATGCTGTGTGAGCTCCGTGTTCGCCGCGCGACGCAGCACCTCCCCTAATTCGTCGCCCACACTGCCGGGGCCGCTGAGTTTGCGTTCAATACGCGCAACGCTGTCCCAGTCGCCCTCGACTGTGCCCTCACCATCGGACCATCCTTCAGTGCCGATGATGCCTTCGGGACCATCGATAATGTCAATGAGGACCGCCTGATAGTCGGGGCGCACCACGATATTGGATGGAGACAGGTCGCCGTGCACGATGCCGTGCTCGTGGAGCGCCTCCACACCGCGCCGGATGGACGCGCTGATGCGCTCGCGCACCTGCCTGCGACGAAGTGAGGGAGTCCCGATCAGCGTGTCGAGTGTGCGACCGGTGACGTACTCCATCACAACGGCACACCGTCCATCGTCATGGCGCGCCACGTCGTGGAGCCGTACCACGTTGTCACAGTCAATCTGCGCCCAGGCGCGCCACCGTGACTCCAGGCGCTGCGCATCGTCAGCTGACCGCAGTGCCAGCAGGCCTGCGTTCTCATCGCGAGTCAGTGTGTGCCACATGGGGCCGGCATGGCTCATCGAGGCCAATGACCGCAACTCGTAGGAATTGATATCCATGCCCCTACTGTGACGGGCCTTCCCCTATGACACAATACGCAATCGCAATCTGTGGATGGCGCATGGATACACGCTAGAATGACACCGCTGCCGTGGCGCAGCAAGCCCTCCTGCTCTTGCCTGGCAAGACCCTTGAGGGCACGCCTATGTTGGGACATGCTCTCGTGCAGACATCACCATTTCGCGCTCTGGCGCATTATCGTATTCTGCCCGCTCTGGTTGGGTGGCCCGAGCTCATCATCGCGTTTGTGGCTCGCGCACCTTACGCCATGGTTCCGTTGGGGACGATGACGGCAATCACCGCCTCTACTGGATCCGTCGCAACCGGCGGACTGGCGACCGGTGTGGTCTCTCTGTCAACAGCCATCGCTTCGCCGCTGATCGGACGCTGGGCTGACCTTGGCGGACAACGACCGGTACTGCTCACGCTGCTCCCCCTCAACGCGCTCTCCCTAACTGGACTATGCGCTGTAGCGCTGACTGCTCACAGTGGCCCAGGTTTGTGGCTAGCTGCCTTGTGCGTGGGCCTGACTGCCGTTCCGATTGGCTCATTTACGCGTGCACGCTGGGTGGCGCGCACTACCTCCCCCCATCATCTGGCCGCAGCCTTTTCCTATGAGTCCACCGCTGATGAATTCGTCTTCGTCCTCGGCCCAGCCCTCGTTGGCATCGCCGCGTCCGCCGCAGCACCTGCCGCGCCATTGGCACTGGCCGTCCTCCTCGTGCTGTGCGCCGGGATTCCTTTCGCTATTCGCACGCCCGCTTCCCTGCCGAACGAGGACGACGCTGATCGCACGCAAACCCCGCCGGTGTCGATCGCCTCGGTGCTGCGCGTTGTCCTTCCGGCGATCCTCATCATGGCCTGTATCGGTACGATATTTGGCTCCGTTCAGGCCGGCACCACCCAACGAGCAGCAATGGCCGGAATGCAGACGCAGGCCGGTTTGATTTACGCGGTCATGGGTATCGGGTCAGCCGCAATGGCCCTGATGGTTGTCTTGATTCCCGAATCCGTGCGACTGTCGTGGCGCGTCATCATCGGCGGGGTCGGAATTGCGGCAGCGATGGGGGCAACAGCTGGGGCCTCGAGCATTATCCTGACTGCTCTCATGCTGCTCATTGCCGGACTCTTCGTGGGGCCCACAATGGTGACGGCCTTTTCATTGTCGGAACGCCTGGCTCCCCCACAAGGTGTTTCAGTGGCGATGACGTCGATGCAGTCTTCGGTCACAATCGGCGTGTCCTGTGGATCAGCCGCGGGTGGCATGATGGCGTCTTCGTCCGGTGCGCCGTGGGCGTATGCGATCGCAGTGTGCGCCGGACTTGTTATCGCACTCACGGGTGAGATTTTGCGTCGCGCAGGAAGCCGTGGTCCCGCACGGCTCCAATCACAGGTAGGATAGGACCATTATGGCAAAGGAAAACGCACCCCAAGAAAAGAAGCGTCGGTGGTATCAGAACTTCGCTGACGCTTATAAGATCACTGCGCGCTCATATCCGTGGATCGGATGGGTGATGATCGGTGGTTCCATCGTTCTCATCGCTCTTGGCATCCTCCTCGGATTCCTCACCAACTCATGGTTCATGTGGATCCTGACGGGAGTCATGTTGGCACTGCTGCTGTGCATGGGTCTGCTCGCTGCACTTGTGCGCCGCGCAATGTATCAGCAGATCGACGGCACGATCGGATCCGTGTATGCGGTTATCAGTCAGATCAAGCGCGGGTGGATTGTCAGCGAAGAGCCTGTTGCAGCGAATCGCCATCAGGATCTGGTGTGGCGCCTTGTCGGCAGGCCCGGTGTGGTTTTCATTTCCGAGGGACCCTCCTCGCGTGTGCGCCCGATGTTGAATCAGGAGCGTCGCAACACGCAACGTGTCGCCCAGAACGTTCCGATTCACCTGATTGAGGTGGGCCATGGTGATGGACAGATCACCCTCGGGCAGCTTGACCGTCGTATCCGGAAGCTCAAGAAGACGCTGACTCGTGAGGAAGTTCCTGCGATCTCTCAGCGGTTGACAGCGTTGGAGAACAAGACGCACCAACGCGTTCCTCGCAGCATTGATCCCATGAAGGCGCGCCCGTCGCGTCGTGCCCTGCGTGGCCACTGACCATGTCTGAGCGGCGATGCCGCCGCGCCGGTCGCTTCACATATTGAGACGGCGACGCATAACTATACTTTTATGCGCATACTCGTATATGTTGGTCGACGTGGAGAAATAGTTCCTTCGCGTTGCTCGCATATTGGAGGAAATCATGCGTAAGTTTACTGTCGTCACTGCAATTGCTGCCCTGACCGCCTGTGGCCTGGCCGCGTGCTCTGATCCCGATGACGTCCCTGCCGATCAGTCGAATGCCGGCGCATCATCCGGAGCACAATCAGCGACCTCATCTGCCGACAATCCAATGGCGTCCACGGGGATCACCCCCTTCGATACCAGCCAGATTCCAGTCCAAGATGATATCGCTGCCCTCGTTCCACAGGAAATCAAGGATCGTGACGTCCTGCGAAATGGTGCCTCCACGGACTACGCGCCGGCGGAATTCCGCGGTGACGATGGTCAGACCCCCGTTGGCTACGAAGTTGACCTGGTGCGCGGCCTCGCACAGGTGCTGGGTCTGTCGGAAGGCACCACCACGCACGCCGAGTTCCCCACGATCATTCCGGCACTGGGCACCAAGTTTGACATCGGCATGTCGGCGTTCACGATTACTCCAGAACGTGAGAAAGAAACCAACTTCGTTCAGTTCATCGAGGTTGGTTCCGCATACGCCGTATCGACAGGCAACCCGAAGAACTTCGACCCCGCTGACCCCTGTGGCGCCACCCTCGGCGTTCAGAACGGCACGTTCCAGCACGAGTACGCCAACGAGCTGTCCGCAAAGTGTGAAGCCGACGGCAAACCCGCCATTCAGGTCATGCCGATGGATCTGCAGACTGACGTCGCCACGAAGGTTGTGGGTGGACAGTACGACGCAACCCTGGCAGATTCCACAGTGATCAGTTACACGGTCAAGCTCACCCAGGGACAGCTCGAACAGGTTGGAGACGTCATCGAAGCAGCCCCACAGGGCGTTGCGGTTTCCAAGTCTGATCAGGCTCTGACAGATGCCCTTGCCAAGGCCATGCAGTACCTGATGGACAGCGGATACCTAGAGAAAATCCTCGCGCCCTACGGCGCGGACTCCTCCGCCCTCGACACGGCCACTGTCAACCCGCCGGTTGAGTGACCTGTCGGTTAACCAGAGAAAGAGTGACCAGTGCCGAAGCAAGACATTCGTGACGGCGTTGAGATTATTCACGCCAAACCCGTGCCACGTATCGGTCGGCTCGTGTCGGCTGCGATTGTCGCCGTGCTTGTCGCCATGGCGATCAACACGCTGCTGACCAACCCGAACTTCCGGTGGGACGTTGTGTGGCAATGGCTGTTCTCACGCACCATTGTCAGCGGCGTGATGTACACGATCCTCCTGACGATCGTCGCCATGATCCTCGGCACGGTCCTCGCGGTGACGATGGCAATTATGCGTCAGTCGCCCAACCCGATCCTGCGGTGGGTCGCCACGTTCTACATCTGGTTCTTCCGCGGCACACCAATCTACACGCAACTCATCTTCTGGTCTCTGCTTCCAACCCTCTACCCTCAGCTCTCACTTGGTATTCCCTTTGGCCCCGAGTTCGTCACCTTCGACACCGCTCAGGTTTTCACGCCGTTTTGGATGGCGTTCATTGGCCTGGGACTCAACGAGGGTGCCTACCTGGCTGAAATTATCCGCGCAGGTCTGCTGTCCGTTGATAAGGGACAGGAAGAAGCAGCGACCGCGCTCGGTATGCATCGCGGTCTGATCCTGCGTCGCATTATCCTGCCGCAGGCAATGCGCGTGATTGTCCCGCCGATCGGGAATGAGACGATCTCGATGCTCAAGACCACCTCTCTGGTTGCCGCCATTCCGTTCACCCTGGAATTGACGTTCGTGGCGCGCACCAAGGGGCAAGCGCTGTTCGTGCCGATCCCCCTGCTGATCGCGGCCGCACTGTGGTATCTGGCGATCACCTCGCTGTTGATGGTCATTCAGTACTTCATTGAGCAGCACTATGGGCGTGGCTTTACCTCTGACCGCCCGGAAGGCACGACCGGCACTTCCTCGCACAAGACGGGACGCCAGAGCGCCATCAATTCCTCTCACACCACGAAAAACGATCCATTTATCGAGGTCACACCATGAGCTCTTCACTTGCCCCGATGGTCTCCGTGCAGGCAGTTCACAAGTTCTTCGGTGATCTTCATGTATTACGCGGCATCGACCTGACGGTACGCAGCGGCGAGGTGTGCGTGATCCTGGGGCCGTCCGGTTCAGGAAAATCAACCCTCCTGCGCTGCATTAACCAGTTGGAACGTATCAGCGCAGGCAGGATTTATGTTGAAGGCGACCTGATTGGGTACCGCGAAACCACTGACTCATCTGGTCAGCCTGTTCTGCATGACCTGCCCGACAAGGTCATCGCTCAGCAACGCTCTCGCATTGGCATGGTGTTTCAGCGTTTCAACCTGTTCCCCCATATGACCGCCCTCGAAAATGTGATGGAAGCACCTGTGCACGTCAAGGGCGTCAAGGAAAAAGAGGCGCAGAAAACGGCGCTGTCGCTGCTGGATCGTGTCGGTCTGGCTGACCGTGCTCAGCACTATCCTTCGCAGCTGTCCGGTGGCCAGCAGCAGCGTGTTGCCATTGCACGCGCACTTGCCATGGACCCGGAGCTGTTGTTGTTCGATGAGCCGACGTCAGCCCTCGACCCTGAGTTGGTTGACGAAGTGCTCGGCGTGATGAAAGATCTGGCCCGTTCCGGCATGACGATGGTGGCTGTCACGCACGAGGTTGGGTTTGCGCGCGAAGTGGCCGACCAGGTCGTGTTCATGGATGAGGGTGTGATTGTGGAGGCGGGGAAGCCTTCCGACGTCATCGAGCATCCCACGCGCGAACGCACCAAGGCGTTCTTCTCGAAGGTTCTCTAAGCACTCAGTTCTGATCGCACCAGTGGAATCTCGCCGTCGGGCACGGGCCATTGGTCGATCGGACGGTCGTTCCATGTGCGCGCAACCCACTGGCCGCCTTCACGATCGAGCACCGTGGTGCCGGTGTTGCGCATCGGATTGGTTACCGTCATGCGCGCATCCGCATTCGAGGCAAGCACGGGTGTGATTGTGCGCAAAATAGCGCCATGCGCGACAAGTGCGACGACTCCGTCCTTGTGCTCCTCGGCCCACTGTTCAATTTCTCCGATGACGGGACGCACCCGTGCCAGCACTTCATGCCCGTTTTGCGCACCCGGCATTCTGGCATCCAGATTGCCCTGAGCCCAGTGGACGATGGTGCGCACGTACGTCATTTCCGAGGCGCGGTCCACCGCCATTTCACCGTCGCCTGTCTCGATTTCACGGATGCCGGGTCGAATCCACACGTGTGGGTTGAAGCGGGCGATCAGCGGTGCTGCTGTTTGCCGCGTTCGGATCAAAGGTGAGACGACCACCAGGCCTAGTGCCGGTGCAATATCGTTTTCCCACCGCGCTGCCAGCGATTCGGCCTGTTTACGTCCTCGCTTGTCGAGGGGTGCGCCGGGGCGGCCCGTATCCAGTGCGTGTGATCGATTGGCGGCGGTTTGTCCGTGCCGGACAAGAACAAGTTTCATTTCCTACTTCCTCAAGATGCCATTCACCGTGAGTCTGACCAGAAGAGCCGTTCCATCACATCCCGTGAACGCCGGGCCGCACGCAGCCAGTCCTCTTCCAGGGCGTGATAGCCGCCTGCCCCATATCCTAACAAGTGCGCCAGCGAAGCCAGTTTCGCACCCGAGCGCGCCAGCACGTCGATTTTGACCCCGGATGTGCGCCCGGTCGCCAGCACGTTTCCCGTACGAATGCGTCGAGCTAAACTCCACGCGCGATCCAGGTCATCAGCGTCCTCTCCGCTGATCAGGTTGCTGTGTCGTAGGACCGCCAGCGCGCGCTGCGTGGAGGTGGTGCGCAGCTCCTCACAGCTGTGAACGTGACGCATCTGCATGAGCTGCACGACCCACTCCACGTCGCTCATTCCCCCCACGCCAAGTTTGACATGCCGCGTCGGCTCAATGCCACGAGGCAGTCGCTCGCGTTCCATTCGAGCTTTCAGCAGGCGAATCTGCTGAATATCAGCGTCCGAGGGTGACTGATCGTAGCGGATCGGATCGATGGCGGCAAAGAAGTCGACCAGCAGCTCCCCGTCACCTGCTGCGGGTCTGGCTCGTAACAGTGCCTGACGTTCCCATACTGATCCCCACCGCTGGTAATACTCCTCATAGGAGCTCACCGTGCGCGAAACTGGCCCGGATTTTCCTTCCGGTCGCAGATCCATATCCACGCTCAGCCCCGATCCCTCGTGGACAGAGCTGAGCAGCTTTTTCACGCGCATGGTGATGTCAACGGCGGCACCGGCGTCCCCCTCGTGAACGGCAATAATGTCGGCGTCGGACATCAGCGAAGATTCGCGTCCGCCGTATGAACCCATCGCAACAAAAGCCAGGCGTGGCGGCTGCGCGTCTGCGTGCTCACTGCTCCACTGGCGAGTCGCGATAGTCAGTGCGCCATGAAGCGCCACATCCGAAGCGTCCGCAATGGCGGTTCGCACAGGGGCAACATGTGCCAGTGCATCTCCCAGGGCTGCGCGCGTCACTTCACGTACACGTACCGCCTGCACGCGCCACATGGCCTGTTCAGTGTCGCTGTGTCGCGAGATAAGCGCGTCCACCTCGTTGATCAGGCGCTGACGGTCGCGCGCTTTGAGCTGCTCATCACCGTCAAGCCACTGCACTGCTTCAGGCAACTCAGCAAGAGCGGAGGCAACCCAGCGTGAGGACGGCAAGAGTTCGCACAGTCGTGAGGCCGCCAGACCTGAATCGCGCAGAAGCGACAGGTACCAATGCGAATCGCCGATGCGTTCGGACAGGGTACGGAAGTTCAACAGCCCGAGGTCAGGGTCAGCTCCGTGCCCAAGCCACGTCATAAAGACAGGCAACAGGTGGCGTTGAATGGTGGCACGGCGTGACGTGCCGTGTGTCAGGGCCTTAATATGGCCGAGCGCTCCGGCAGGATCCAGATACCCCAGCGCCGCCAAACGAGCCTTGGCAGCCTCCAGATCCAGCGCGGCTTCGTCGGGAGCCAGGCGGGCGGTGGCCGCGATAATCGGCCGGTAGAACATATCGTCATGCAGCTTGCGGACGCGCTCACGCACGTCGTCCACGGTGTCGATGAGGTTTTCCGCGCTCATGAGCTCCGGCCCCATCGCTCGGGCAATACGCCGCAGTTCGTGTCCTGATGAGGGGATCATGTGTGTTCTGCGCATGCGTGCCAGCTGGGCCCGGTGCTCAACAGTGCGCAGGAAGCAGTAGCAGTGCGTCAGGTCGCGTGCATCCGTTCGGGCAACATATCCTCCGTCGGACAGTGCCCGGATTGCTCCGACGGTGTCGGCAATACGGATCGATTCGTCTGTGCGCCCGTGAACAAGCTGGAGCAGCTGAATCGTAAATTCGACGTCCCGAAGTCCTCCGGCACCGAGTTTAAGTTCCCGGTCGCTGTCCGCAGCCGGGACCAGGGCTTCGGCGCGTTGCCTCAAGGTGCGGGCGTTGTCCACGAACCCTTCGCGGTCCGCGGCGGACCACACAAATGGAGTAATCGCGTCAATGAAGTCTTGTCCGACTTGACGATCACCTGCCACAGGGCGCGCTTTGAGCAGTGCCTGGAACTCCCAGGTGTGCGCCCAGGACTGGTAGTAGGCGACGTAGGATTCGACGGTTCTGACCAGTGCGCCGTCACGGCCTTCCGGCCGCAGCGTGGCGTCAACTGCCCACAGCGGTGGCTCACTGCCCGCACCAGAACACGCCTGAGCGGTCATCGCTGCCAGCCGCGTGGCAATTTCAATAACGCTGCGCTCTGACTGGCCTTCCTGCACGCCCACCACGTACATGACGTCAACGTCCGAAATATAGTTCAGTTCACGCGCCCCCGTCTTACCCATAGCGATGATCGCGAACTTGACGGTGTGATCGGGGTCGATCTGGCGCCGTGCCAGCAACAGGGCACCTTCCAACGCCGCGTCAGCAGCATCAGTCAGCCGTGCAGCCACCTCAGGCAAGTGCCCAACCGGGTCGGAGTCCGTCAGGTCAGTGGCGGCAATCGAAATCAACACGTTTCTGTACGCTCGTCGCAGGTCATCTGCTGTTGCGGTGGCCGAGGCAAGAGCGTCGAGGATGACCTGGCGAGCATCACGTGCCTCGACCCACACCGCGTCAATGGCGTCAGAGTGGGCAACAATAAAATCGCCGAGGGGACGCGATGCGCCCATCACGGCGGCAAGATGGCGCACCGCACCGTGGTCGAGTACGTGACGCAGAGCATTCGGGTCAGCTTCGTGCAGTCGCACGAGCTGGAGGGCAACCAGGTCTGGATCAGCACTGGTCTGAGCTGCCCGCATCCAGATGTCGGCACTGTCAGGAAGCTGCCTGAAATAGTCCGCACTGGTGCGGGCATCGTGAAAGCCTGCACTGCGCAGGTGCGCTTCAATGCGCTCGCTGCGCATCAATTGGCCTTAATGAATTGTCTGATTTCCTGGGGCGTGATCTGGTGGCGGTACTCAGCCCATTCCTTGAACTTGTTGCGCAGCACGTAGTCGAAGACTTCTTCACCCAGGGTCTGAGCGACAAGATCTGAATTCTTCATACATTCCAGGGCGCTGTGCAAGGAGGCAGGCAGGGAATCGATGCCAAGAACCTGACGTTCGTGTTCGGACAGGTCCCACACGTTGTCCTCAGCTTCAGGCATGAGCTCCATCTTCTTGTCAATGCCATCCAAGCCTGCGGAGATGAGCACTGACAGCGCAAGGTAGGGGTTGCACGCCGGATCAAGTGCGCGGTATTCAATCCGCGCTGAGCGCCGTTTATCCGGCTTATACAGTGGTACACGAACCAGTGCCGATGAATTGTTGTGACCCCAGCACACGTAGCAGGGAGCTTCTCCCCCGCCCCACAGACGTTTGAACGAGTTGACGTGCTGATTGGTGATCGCGCTGATTTCGCGGGCATGCGCCAGCAGTCCGGCGATGAAGTGGCGTCCGGTAGCTGACAGCTGATACGTGCCGGCCGGATCGTAAAATGCGTTGTGGTCACCTTCGAACAGTGACAGGTGGGTGTGCATGCCTGAGCCGGGGTAATCGGCAAACGGCTTAGGCATAAACGTGGCGACGACGTCCTCGCTCAGTGCCACGTATTCAATGAGCGTGCGGGCGGTAATGATGTTGTCGGCTGCCCGAACCGCATCGACTGCCCGCAGGTCAACTTCGTTTTGCCCAGGGCCGCCCTCGTGGTGGGACAGTTCGACGGCGATGTCCATGCTTTCGAGCATGTGAACCAGGCGACGACGAAAATCGTGGGCAATGGATCGCGTGACATGGTCGAAATAGCCGGCACCGTCAATGGGAACGAGGTGATCGGGGGTTGCAGGCTTATGCAGCAGGTAGAACTCGATCTCGGGATGCACCATCACGGTGAATCCCATGTCGGTTGCACGCTGCACAGTACGTTCCAGCGTTCCTCGCGGATCGGATCGGGCCTGCTCACCGTCGGGGGTGAGGACATCGCAAAACATGCGTGCAACTTTGTCGTCCTCACTACCCCACGGTAAAACCTGGAAGGTGCTGGGATCTGGTTTCAGGAGCATGTCCGACTCATGGACGCGTGTCAGCCCCTCGATCGAGGAACCGTCAAAGCCGATACCTTCGCTGAGCGCATCCTCCAATTCACCTGGATCAATGGCCAGCGATTTGAGTACGCCGGCCACATCCGTGAACCACAGGCGGATAAAGCGAATTTCCTGATCGGCAACTTCACGCATCACCGAGTCGGACAACTGATCCATCTATTTCTCATTCTCCTCTGGAGGCAGCTCCACATCTTCGATCGGCTCAATCAGGTCTTTGAGCTTTTCGGAGGGGTGGGCCTGCGTTGGCTCATCGAGGACGCTCGGCCCTTTGGGACGGGTGTCTACAATCGGTGCCTGGCTTGAGTGCCTCACAGGGTTGGGCGGCATGGTCGGCTTAGCCGGCCCGGATTCTCCATCCGTTCCCCCACCTGAAAAGCCTTTCGCCACAGCGTCGAGGGCGGCTGTCAGCTCAGTTGGCACAACCCAGACCTTCGATGCTTCACCTTCAGCGATACGCGGCAGCATCTGCAGGTACTGGTAGGACAGAAGATCCGGGGTCGGCTTGCCGGCGTGAATGGCGTTGAACACGGTCTGGATGGCCTCGGATTCACCGCGAGCTTTCGTCACTGCGGCCTGTGCGGCACCTTCAGCGCGCAGAATCTGGGACTGCTTGTCACCTTCAGACTTGAGGATCTGAGACTGGCGCACACCTTCAGCAGTCAAAATGGCGGCACGCTTGTCGCGCTCAGCGCGCAGCTGCTGCTCCATCGCGTTCTGAATGGACGGCGGCGGATCGATGGCCTTGAGCTCGACTCGATTCACGCGAATACCCCAGCGGCCGGTTGCCTCGTCCAGGACGCCGCGCAGCTGAGAGTTGATCTGGTCGCGGCTGGTCAGTGTTTGCTCGAGGTCCATTGAGCCGATCACGTTACGCAGTGTCGTGACGGTGAGCTGCTCGATAGCCTGAATGTAGTTCGCGATTTCGTAGGTCGCGCTACGCGGATCGTTGACCTGGTAGTAAATGACCGAATCGATGGAGACCACAACGTTGTCAGCGGTAATGACAGGTTGGGGTGGGAACGACTGGACCTGTTCACGCAGGTCAACCTTGCTTGCGATGCGATCAAGGAAAGGTACCAGGACGTGAAGTCCGGCGTAGAGCACCGACTGGAACTTGCCGAGACGTTCCACCACCAGGGCCCGCGACTGCGGGACCACCTGGATTGACTTGGCTACGGTGACGACAACGAACAGCACGATGAGGAAGATCAGCGCCATTCCGATTGTCTGCCCGAATGAGTTAAACATTGTGACAGCCTCTCACTGCATAGGGGGTTCGTTACGTTCAATAATGGCTGTTGCCCCATCGATGCGGACAACGTGCGCGTGGACGCCGGCGGGGATTTCCCGCCCATCCGCCGAGCGCGCGCTCCACGTATCGCCGGCAACTTTGGCACGCCCGTCGATTCTGTTGACTCGAGTAAGCGTGAGGGCGTCTGTTCCAATCAGCCCTTGTGCATTGGTTCGAATATTCGGGTTCGTGCGTGTCAGATGCGCCTTAGCCCATGGACGAACGAGAACGAGAAGAAGCAGGCTGGCGACCGCAAACACGGCCACCTGCACGCCTGTTTCCCCTCCGGCAGCGCTGGCAATTCCGCCTGCAAGTGCCGAAATAGCCAGCATGAGGAAGAAGAGGTCGAGTGACAGCATCTCGACGATGCCCAAGCCTAGTGCGATGAGAAGCCACCAATAAAAGACCACTGTTTCCTCCGTTTCAGTGTCGACGGGAACTGTCGGGCTTCCGGTCCCTGTTCATACGCGCCCACCAGCGCCCGTCACCGTGACCGACCTCCAGCGGCAGATCGAATGCCGTCGACAGGGTCTCACTGGTCAAAGTCTGTTCAATTGGCCCGCTCGCAACGAGGTGGCCCTGTGACATCACCACGCCGTGCGTGAAGCCGGGTGCAATTTCTTCAATCTGGTGGGTAACCAGCAGCAGTTGCGGTGAACGCGTATCCCCGCTCAGCTCCGTCAGCGCCTCCACCAGCAGTTCACGCGCCCCCAGATCAAGTCCGGCACTCGGTTCGTCAAGTATCAGAATTTCCGGGTCCGCCATGAGTGCGCGAGCCAGTGCGACGCGTTGGCGCTCCCCTTCTGACAGCGTTCCGAAACGGCGCTCCGCCAGGTGCGAGACGCCGAACAGGTGCAGCAGGTTATCTGCGCGCCCCTCGTCCTCAGTGTCGTACTGTTCGCCGTAGGTAATCGACCTGCCCCATGCTGCGGTCATCACCGCCATGCGCACCGGCATGGACACTGAAACTCGTGCCGTCAGTGACTGTGAAGCAAAGCCGATGCGCGCGGACAATTCCCCGGGGTCGGCTTCTTCGATCGGCGTGCCCAGAATGGTCACGGAACCGCTGGTTGCGCGCTCGCGCCCACTAATCAGTCGGATCAAGCTGGTTTTGCCTGCACCGTTCGGGCCAACAATGACCCAGTGTTCACCGCGATGCGTCGACAGCGTCAGGGAATCAACAAGGTGGGATCCGCCGCGCTCAAGCGTGACGTCGTGTAGATCAACAACGTTCTCCATGTCTTCAGTGTAGCCAGAACCTTGCCTCATCAGCCCACCAGCGCGCGATAAAGGTCGAGTGTCTGCTGGCCGACTGTGTCCCACGAAAATTCAGTGCGCGCCCGCTCCAGGCCGGCTTTGCCCATCTGACGCGCCTGCCCTGGATCAGCCAGCACGGCATTGATGCGTTCAGCCATCGCAGATTCGAACGCTTCTGGATCAATGGGGGTTCCGGTTCCGTCAGTCTTCTGCTCGATGGGAATAAGGTAGCCGGTTTCTCCCTCGACAATAACGTCGGGAATTCCGCCGGTGCGTGTGCCCACCACCGGCAACTCCATCGCCATAGCCTCCAGGTTCACGATGCCCAGCGGCTCGTACACAGACGGAGTGATGAAGACGGTCGCCACGTCCAGGATTGCACACAGATCGGCTCGCGGCAGCATCTGGGAGATGAGCACGACCCCGTCTCTGTCGGCCGCCAGTTCCTTGACCAACGTGTCGACCTCAGCGGCGATTTCCTTGGTGTCCGGCGCTCCTGCACACAGCACGATTTGAGCATCTCGTGGAAGCTGGCGAGCTGCGCGCAGGAAGTACGGCAGACCTTTCTGACGGGTAATCCGCCCAACGAAAACCACTGTAGGCCGGTCAGGATCAATACCGAATTCCTTGAGCACGCGCGCCTGGTTGGCTTTTTCATCCTCGGTGGAGGGTTTGCGCCACTCATTCAGATCGATACCGTTAAAGATGACGTGAACCCTGTCCTCTTCGACACTGGGATACGAGCGCAGAATGTCATCTTTCATCCCGTTGGACACCGCAATGATCGCGTCAGCGTTCTCGTAGGCGATGCGCTCAGCGAAGCTGGACAGACGGTAGCCACCGCCCAGCTGCTCGGCCTTCCACGGACGCAACGGTTCGAGCGAGTGTGCGGAAACAACGTGAGGGACGTCGTACAGCAGCTTCGACACATATCCGGCAAAGTTGGCGTACCACGTGTGCGAATGCACCAGGTCAGTTCCGTCGGTGTGGGCCGCCATCTGCAGATCCACCCCGAGTGTGCGCAACGCTGCATTTGCGCCGTCCAGTTCGGCAAGTTCGTCGTATCCTCGCACACCGTCGAGGGCACCCTCGTCCCCCGGCTTCCTGGGACCATCAAATGCGTGAACCCGAATGTCAGGACCTAGGCTTCGCAATACGCGAGCCAGTTCAGTCACGTGAACACCCGCACCGCCGTAGACGTGCGGCGGATATTCACGTGTCAATAAATCTATACGCATGGCTGCCTCCTACTGAGAGCTTATCGAACAGCAGCGCATCTCGTGTCGTTTGCGCACATTCACGCTGATTATTGCCTACCCTTGAGACATGGCAAAAAAACATGTCCTAGCAATCGTTCTTGCGGGTGGCGAAGGCAAGCGTCTCATGCCCTTGACCATGGATCGAGCCAAGCCTGCAGTACCTTTTGGTGGAAACTACCGACTGATTGACTTCGCGCTGTCCAATATCGTCAACTCCGGCTACATGCGTGTCGTCGTGCTCACCCAATACAAGTCGCATTCGCTGGACCGACATGTTACAAAGACGTGGTATATGTCACCGTTGCTGGGTAACTTCATTGCTCCCGTACCGGCGCAGCAACGACGGGGACCGCACTGGTACCTGGGCAGTGCCGACGCGATCTACCAGTCCCTGAACGTCATTGAGGACGAGCACCCTGACTACATGGTGATCATTGGTGCCGACAACATCTACCGCATGGACTTTTCTCAGATGGTGGAGCACCACATTGAGTCCGGTCTTCCGGCAACTGTGGCAGGCATCCGCCAACCGGTTGAACTCGCCCCCGCTCTGGGCGTCATCGACGCCGAAGGTGGCGTGGTGAAGAACTTCCTCGAGAAGCCGCAAAACGCTGAGGGTCTGCCGGATGATCCGACCAAAGTGCTCGCATCTATGGGTAACTACGTGTTCGATACGGACGCCCTCGTCGCCGCACTTCGTGCAGACGCGGAAAACGAGGATTCAAATCACGACATGGGTGGCAATATCATCCCGTGGTTCGTCGAACGTCAGCAGTGCGGTGTCTACGATTTCAAGGACAACATCGTGCCCGGGTCCACAGAGAGGGACCGCGACTACTGGCGCGATGTCGGCACACTGGACGCGTACTACGACGCGAATATGGACCTGATCAGCGTCCACCCGATCTTTAACCTCTATAACCGCGACTGGCCGACGATGACCCTCATCGATGGCTCCTTGCCGCCGGCAAAGTTCGTCTACGGCGATGAGCATTCGCGTATGGGGCACGCCGTCGACTCGTTTGTCTCCCCCGGCTCGATTGTCTCGGGCGGCGAGGTTTACCATTCGATCATTTCGCCTGGCGTGTACGTGCACTCGTGGGCTCAGGTCACTGACTCGGTCGTCATGGGCAACACCCGCGTGGGTCGCCACTCCATCGTCTCCAAGACGATCCTGGATAAGGACGTCGTCGTGGAAGAAGGAGCGACGGTCGGTGTGGACCTGGAACATGATCGCGCTCGCGGTTTCACCGTCACCGAGTCCGGCATCACCGTCGTCCCCAAGGGCATGGTGGTGACTAAGTGAGCCAACGGGCTGGCGCAGCACTTTGCGTCATTGCCCCGCATGACGTCGCAAGTTTTCCGTACGAGGCTCCGGCAGTTCGCGCACTGGCAGATTTTGCCGGTGTGCGCCGTTCAAAAATACATGTGCGAGCATTGCCGTTCGTGGCGAACCCGATTGGCGGGGACGTCCCTGCGTGCGTGGTGGCCTGCGTGCGCGAGGGTGATGACGGTGTGGGCATGCTGGATCTTGACGGTGCGCACGCCGCGTTGTCACGGTGGGGAGATGTTCTGGTTGTCCCTGTTTCTGTTCGTGAAGAAGGCGGGCCAGCGCTGATCGTCACCGACGTGGATTCAACGCTGATCGCTCAGGAAGTGATCGAAGAACTTGCCGAGTGGGCCGGTACGCGTCAGGAAGTGGCGGCAGTGACCGCGCGGGCAATGAACGGTGAGATCGATTTTGCGCAGTCCTTGCGGGAGCGGGTCGCCACACTTGCCGGCGTCCCTGAGACCGTGTTCCGCCACGTTACCCGCTCCCTCACCGTCACCCCCGGCGCCAAGCAACTCATCAAAAGTGTCCACTCCGTTTCCGGCGGTGCCTTTGGTGTGGTCTCCGGCGGGTTCGAGGAAGTCGTCGGCCCATTGGCAACGCGACTGAGCATCGATTTTTACTGTGCGAACCGACTGGAAGTGCGTGACGGGCACCTGACCGGCCACGTCCTCGGAGAGATCGTGACATCGCACGTGAAGGTCCGTAAGCTCACTGAATGGGCAGCTCAGCTGGGAGTATCCCCCTCACGGTGCGTTGCCATTGGTGATGGCGCGAACGACATCCCCATGATGCAGGCCGCAGGATGGGGCGTCGCTTTTTGCGCCAAGTCCGCTGTCCGCGACGCGATTCCCAATTCTCTGGCCGTGCGTCGCCTCGACGCGCTCGTCGCTGCCCTGTTCTAGGTTCGGCTACTTCCAGTCGACGCCTTCTGAACGGTGCCAGGTGAGCCGCTTGGCATCCCACAGTTCCGTGAGTGAGGTGACGCGCCGGGAGAATTCCTCCCACTTGTCGTCACCACTGCCGGTCCATGCGACCTCAGCAATGGCAGTCAGACGCGGCAGGAGCTTCTCAAAGAGCTGTTCACGCGTGCGGATGTACTCTGCCCACACACATGCTTCAACACCGATCACCGCCCGAGGATCCAGCCCTTCGAGCGCGGTGCGCGGATTCCACTCCAGCGCTGTCCGGAACGGTAGAGGCCCGGCCCAGTCCTGGCCCCACGGCTCATCGGCATTCTCTTTCATATCCAGATATGATTTCTGTCCAGGCGACACGATGACGCGTGCACCGCGCTCAATGCCCGCCAGCACGCCCTCAGTATGATTGTTGGTGGTATCCCACAGCTGCACGATGTCGCCCTCGTGTGCCATTGCGCCCGCTTCCTGCCACATGATCGCCCGCCTGCCGCATGCGTGGACGCGTTCCACCGCCATTGTGACCAGGGCGCGGAACTCGTCGTGAGGTGTGGAATGGCTTTCGTCGCCGCCGATATGCATACCGAGCGGCGAGTCAGCTGCCAGCTGTCCGATCACTTCGTCCATGAAGCGTTCGGTGTCGGCTGCCTGCGTGCTCAGCGTCGACATTCCCACGTCGATACCTTCGTAGACATCCCGCGCCTGACCGTCGGGATTCAGACCCGGCATCGCGTGCAGTGCGGCGTTGGTGTGTCCCGGCATATCAACCTCAGGCACCACGTCAACTCCGCGGGCACTCGCGTAGCGTCGCAGATCGTTGTACTGCTCGACAGTCAGGTATCCGCCACCTTCGCCATTCACGGCACTCTGTGATGATTTTTCCGTCAGTTCGGGAAGAGCGGGAATTTCGACTCGCCACCCCTGGTCGTCACTCACGTGCAGATGAAGGACGTTCAGTGACAGGCTTGCCATCAAATCGACGATCTCCTTGAGGACATCGAGGGAAAAGAAGTGGCGCACAGTGTCGATCATGAGGCCGCGCCATTCGAATTCGGGCCAGTCCACAATCGTTCCGCTCAGCGCGACTCCGCCTCTCTTGAGCTGATTCAGTGTGCGGCTGGCGCGCACCACACCAACCTCGGTGATGGCCCGAATATGAGTGCCGTCCTCACCGATCGTCAGGGCGTACGCCTCCTTTTCCTGGAAAGGCTCCAGTGCCGTGTCAATACCCAGTTGCGTCGCGTCCTGAACCAGTTTCGTCGTGACAGGTGAGAACCGTCCTGCACCCTCGGACATATCGGCATGTCGGACAGTGGGAATTACGGGCACATACATGACACTCTCCTCAGTGGCTGATGTGGTGGCTACTTTACCCGACGGATGACTCGTCAAGCTCGATCATGGTCCCATCCCACCCGTCTTTCCATTGACGAGCCATCGCGACCAGGTCACGTGGATAGACTTCCGCTCTTCGGGCTTCGACCTCAAGATCGTCCAAGTCCCACCACGTCATCGCATCGAGCACGCTGCGCTCCAGTTCAGTCCAGCCGTCCCAGTTCAACTCTGTGCGGTGCACGTGCGCAACGAAGAACCATTCCTCCTGGCGCGCTGTCACGTTGAGAAAATCGAACAGCGCGCGCCGATGCAGGACAGGGCCAACAAGACGAGTCGGATCCAGGGCGATCCCCGTCTCTTCACGAATTTCGCGCACCGCCGTCTGCTGCAGTGTTTCGCCTTCTTCCTGCCCGCCTCCTGTGGTGAACCACCAGGAGCGTGTGACATTTTCTGAATCGTGTCCGCGCACGAGGAGCAGCTTGCCGTCCTCGTCGAATACGGCTACGCGGGCAGCGCGTCGGAACGGTATGCCGTCTTGGTCTGGAATCCATTCCGGTCCAAGGTCACTCACTCGTTATCGTCCAATCTGCCTGTTGGCGTGAGCACTGCGCGTGCGCGTCAGGAACACGTCTCGGGACGCGATCAACTGCTGCAGCATGTCCTGATCCTGTGCCACGCGATCTGCGTGCCTGCCCGCCTTACGGTGGATCATTTCATCCATTCCCAATGCGGCAGCCAGTCGCTGGAAATTCTTCATGGCGCGTTTGGCAGCGCGACCGCCCTGAGCTGCCCACCTAACGGCTGAACGGCGGGCACCGCGGTTGACCACCATTGTCACTTCGCCCGGCAGGATCCATCCGGTACGCACATAGGGCTCCAGCCCGTTGGCAATGGTGCGCGCCTGCCGCGCGGACATGACCAGCAGCGCGACGATCCACGCGATGAAAATCGGGACCTCGACGAAGAGGTAAAACACGAACCACCGTTCCATCGACGTGCTGGCCAGGTAGTTCCACGATCCGTGGATGAGGACCGCGACGATCCACCCCAGCGGCAAGGTCCAGACCCATGCGAGACCCGACTTGTGGCGCACCACGCCCCACGCTGCCGCCAGCCCGATGAACGAGGTGGCCATCGGATGCAGGAACGGGCTCATGATGCCGCGCAGGAACCACGTGATCATCAGTTGGCCCTCTTCTGAGCTGCGCAGGAAGTACTGGATGTTCTCGATAAACGCGAAACCTGCGCCTGCCATTCCGGCGTAGACGATACCGTCAATCAGCGAGTTGATGCGGTGACGTCGCCAGGCCAGAACAAACACCACGCCCGCGCCCTTGAGGGTCTCTTCCACGATGGGTGCCACGATCGAGGCCGTAGCTACCATCGTCAGGCCTGAGTGCCCGGTGATCAACTGGATGTTCGTCTGCAGCGCAGTGTTGATCACCATCGCCACCACTGCTGCAGCTCCCGCTCCCCACACGAAGGTCACGAGCATCGCGACCCACGGTTCGGGTTCCCAGCGATCAATAAAACGCAGCACTGCGATGATGAATCCCAAGGGAATCAATGCCAGCACTCCGGTCAGAACTGTTGACGGTAAACCACCGGTGCGCACGTATCCGAACAGCGCAAAACCCAGTGCCGCCACGCCAACAATGGTGAAAATGATTTCAAACCACGCAATCGAGCGCTTGCGCATGGGCGGAGACCACACGGGAGCGACTTCCTGCGGACTGGGCACACCCGTTGCCGGCGCGCCTGCCGGGGCGTCAGCCCACTGATTCCCGCCGACGCGACCAATCCTGGCAAGGCGGTAGTCCTCGCCGGGACCTCCCCACTTCACACGTTGCTCGCTCACGGGTCTCACCGCCTTTAGTTACTGCGCGTCGTCGAAGTCGATGCTCGATGGCACTCGTGCATGGCCGTACAGGTGAGCGATGCGCACCAACGGATGAGCACGCAGTCGCCTAATTTGTGTCACGTCTAGATTATGCACTGAACGAGCCACATGCACGCGGTAGTGCGACGCGTCGAGAGCGCTGATCAGGTGTGCAGCATCGGCATCGTCACGCGCCTCGTCGCGCAGCTGGGGTGTCATGCACGCACGAATCTGTCGCGACAAGGCCGACTCGGCATTCAGACGTCTTGCAGCCATCTGCGCATCGCCGTCAGACAGTCCGTCAATGTCACGCTTGCGGTCGAAATCGTCATCCACCAGTGGGGTTCCGCTCAACGCCAGGCAGCGCGCGGCAGCATCGTCCAAGTCGGCGCTTCCCTGTCCTGCCAGTCCGCTGGCCGCCAGCAGCCCTGCATCGACGGCTCGTCTGATCAAATGCGTGTCGAGGGCGACGCGTGACATCGTCACGCGCCAATGCAACCTGTCCAGGCGCCCAGCCAACATGACGCACTGCCAGATCAATACCGCCACAACCACGATGACACCGGCCAGGAGGATCCACTGCCACAGGCTCATTGGTCAACCTCCCGCAGCCGTCCGCCACGCATGAGCGACAAGGCGTTCTGCCTGCCAGGATCTTCACGCGCCCCGGCCACAACGGTCTGGTACACAGCCATAATGCGATCAGTGACGGTCGACCAGTCATAGGCGGCTGATGCGGCCTGCCCTCGTACGGCAAGTTCGTCCAAAGCGTCCGCGTCGCTCAAGGCATTGACGAGGGCGTCCGCCAGTGCAGCCGAATCACCGCTGTGGAACAACATTCCGGCGTCACCATTGTTGAGAACGGCTCGGAAGGCTTCGATATCGGATGCGACGACGGCACACCCTGCAGCCATCGCTTCGACCAGCACAATGCCGAAGGATTCTCCCCCTGTTTGCGGAGCAACATAGATTGTCGCGCCAGCCAGCAGTGATTCTTTTTCCTCGTCCGTAATTTCGCCCAGGAACTCCACTGAGTCTCCCAGGCCTTCCAGATCGGTTCGTATCTGGCCGGCATCGCCGCGTCCTGCGATCATAAAGCGCGCCCCGGGGACGTGTTCAAGCACTGTGCGGATCGCACCGGCAAATATGCCCAGTCCTTTCCGCGGCTCATCGAGGCGTCCCAAGAAGACGACCACCGGCCTGTGCTGGGTGGCTTCCCACTGTGGCAGCGGCTGAGCGCGACGGAAGTTCTCCGTCTCAACGCCGTTGGGGATAATCACAGCGTCACCACCATGGTGTTCGATCAGGGTGCGGCGCGCTTCAGCCGACACTGCGATGCGCGCACTCAGGCGCTCCATGAGGGGGCGGATCATGCCCGCGGTGATTTCCCTGGCGTAGGAGCGCTCCATTGCTGAATGGAATGTTCCCACCATGGGCACATCCGCATTGATCAAGGCTAGGAAGGACACAGATGGCACCCCTGGTTCATGGATATGGACGACATCGAAGTCGCCCTCGTCGAGCCATTTCCTGGTGCGTACGGCTGAACGTGGAGTAAATGAGAGGCGTGCGACGGACCCGTTGAAGGGGATCGGAATGGTCTCACCCGCGCCGACGGCCCAGCTCGGTAAGTCTGTGTCGTGTTTGGCCGGAGTCAGAACGGAGACGGTGTGGCCTCGGCGGATAAGCTCTTCAGCAAGGTCACGCACGTGGAACTGGACGCCTCCAGGCACGTCCCATGCGTAGGGGTTGACGATTCCGATTTTCACTGTGAGTCCTCGACGCGTCGGCGGGCCCTGGCCAGGCGTTCTGGATCGAGGTCGTCGACAAATAGCGGTTGCATCATGTGCCAGTGTGCCAGATGTTCACGAATCATAGGGACAAGCGCGTCGACCCACGCCTGGGTGTGTGTTTCCACACTGGTACGCGATTGGGTAGCGCCGGGATTGTCGATCACGTCGGAAATATCGATGCGAATGTGGCTACCTGTGGTGTGATAGATCATCGCGGCTGCCAGTGGGCGGTCCAGACGCTGTGCCAAAGCTGCGGGGCCTGCTGCGACAAGTGCGCGGCGGCCTCCAAAATCAACGTCAACGCCTCTGCCTGAAATATCGCGGTCTGCCAGCAGCGGTACCAGAAGGTTGGCGCGTCCCTTCGCCTGGGCAGCGAGCTGGTGAAAGACGGATTCCTTCTTCCCCACCCCGATAATTTCCATACCGAGGTCTTCGCGCAGGTCGACAAACGCCTGGAACAATTCCGGTGGGTCGAGCTTTTCAGCCACGGTCAACACGGGAAGGCCGTTGCGGCACATCCATGCGCCGGCCAGGTCCCAGTTTCCGGCATGTGCGAGGGCGAGCACAACGGGGCCGTCAGCAGCCAGTTCGCGCAGCATGTCCATCCGCGGCACGGCCACCATGTCATCCAAGTTGCCGTCAATGAGGTGTGTGAGCGCGAATTGTTCGGCGTAGGTCTGCGCGCTCAGTCGCACGGCCTGGCGCACGTGGCTCGAAGGGAGCGAATGCCCGGCGACTCGCTCGTGGTTGAAGCGCAGCCGCGCCGTCACGTCTAGTGGGAGTGCGGCGACGATGTCACCTGCCATTCGTGCCGCACCGAACAGAAGTGAGCGTGGCAGGCGCGGAGCGAGGCGAAATGCTGACAGCTGCCAGGCGTTACTCACCCGCGTCGCCTGCCTCGATCTGCTTCTTCGTGTACAGCACGCGCTGCGTCACCGTGATAAGCGAGGCGAATGCCACCCATATCAGTCCGATCGGGTAGAACCACGACCACAGGTTCCAATCGGTCAGGGCTGCGCACACCAGCGCGATGATGAGTCGGTCAGTGCGTTCAGCTATACCGACCGACGCGGTAATCCCCATAATTTCAGCCTTGGCACGGGCATAGGGGACGGCTGCCACGCCCACCATCGCGACCGTTCCGGCGATGATCGCGGCCGTGCGTTCAGGTGAAGGCTCCAGGTGGAATACGGCATTGACCAGCAGCGCACCGAACACTGCCCCGTCACCGAGGCGGTCCATCGTCGAATCCAGGAACGCGCCAAACCGTGAGGTCTGTCCGCTGTAGCGTGCAAGCACTCCATCAACGGAATCACAAAACAGGATCACGCCGAGTATGACGCCAGCCTGCCAGACGTAGCCGCGTGCCAGCACCGCACAGGAAATCATGACGACCAGTGTCGTCGATGTTGCTGTCACCATATTCGGTGTGACGTGAAGGCGATGCAGAAGTTTGGCGAAAGGTGTGAAGATCGTCGTCGCCACCGACCTGCCATGATTACCGAGCATCTACTTGTCATCTCCCTGAGGCCACGCCTTGGCCAGACGCTGCCGCGCATCACCGAGCAGTTCGGGGAGTGCACGTGAGCGGGCCACGATCGGCAGAAAATTTGAGTCTCCTCCCCATCGGGGCACCACGTGCTGATGCAGGTGCGCCGCGATTCCGGCTCCGGCAACCTGTCCCTGGTTCATGCCCAGGTTGAAGCCCTGCGCACCCGCCGTCTCACGTTCCACACGCATGGCCGTGGCGGTCAGCTCGCCCAGCTCGATGCGTTCCTCGTCCGTCAAATCCGTGTAGTCGGCAACGTGGCGGTACGGGCACACGAGCATGTGGCCGGAGTTGTAGGGGAACAGATTCATCAATACGAAGCAGGTGCGTCCGCGGTGAACGATCAGTGCCTCTTCATCTGTCTTGTCCGGCGCCGCGCAGAAGGGGCATTCTCCTGCTGACGAGTCCGCAGGCTTGTGATCTCCCTGGATGTAGACCCAGCGGTGGGGCGTCCACAGCCGGTCAAAGCCATCCAATTCACCGGCAAAATCGCCTGAGTCTTCCGCCTGCGGGTCACCCGGATGAGGCTGACCGTTCCTCATGTCGCTGCTCCCCTTCTCTACGCTTTGTCCTCGTTGTTGTGAGTCTCAATGTGGTGCACGATGCGTTCAACGGCTTCATCAACCGGAATGCCGTTATCCTGGCTTCCGTCACGGTAGCGGAACGAGACAGCGCCTGCTTCTTCGTCCTCACCGCCCGCGATCAGCACGAACGGCACTTTTTCCTTCGAGGCGTTGCGAATCTTCTTGCCGAAACGATCATCGGAATGGTCGACCTCAACACGCACGTGGCGCGCGCGCAGTTTCGCAGCCACCTGGTCGACGTACTCATCGAATGCGTCTGCTACGGGAACGAGTTTGACCTGCACAGGTGCCAGCCATGCCGGGAATGCGCCGGCGTAGTGCTCAGTCAGCACGCCGATAAAGCGCTCAACGGATCCGAGCTTGGCGCAGTGAATCATCACCGGACGCTGGTGCGTACCATCGGGCGCAGTGTATTCCAGGCCGAAGCGTTCAGGCTGATTGAAGTCGTACTGGACGGTGGACATCTGCCATGTGCGGCCGATCGCATCCTTGACCTGAACGGAAACCTTCGGACCGTAGAACGCGGCACCGCCTGGATCTGGCACCAGGTCCAGCCCTGTTGAGGCGCATGCTTCCTCCAGGATCCGAGTTGCCGCATCCCAGTCCTCATCCGAGCCGATGAACTTGTCTTTCTTCGACACGTCATCACTGCGGGTGGACAGTTCCAGATAGAAGTCCGTCAACCCGAATTCGCGCAGAATCGACAAGAAGAAGTTCAGCAGCATCGTGATTTCGTCGCGCGCCTGTTCAGGTGTGCAGTACGTGTGCGAATCATCCTGCGTAAATCCGCGCATACGTGTCAGGCCGTGCACCACTCCGGACTTTTCGTAGCGGTAGTCGTGTCCCATTTCGAAAAATCGCAGAGGCAGTTCACGGTAGGAACGCCCTCGTGAACGGAAAATCAGGTTGTGCATCGGGCAGTTCATGGCCTTGAGGTAGTACTCCTGGCCTTCACGCGTCACGTGCCCGTCTTCTGCGCGTTCTTCATCGACCATCATCGGCGGAAACATCGTGTCCGCGTAGTACGGGAGGTGACCCGAGGTGTGGAATACGCCTGACTTGGTGATCTCAGGCGTATGAACGAAGTCAAAGCCTGCTTCCAGGTGGCGCTGCGTGACGTACTCTTCGATCACGTGACGCAAAACACCGCCTTTGGGGTGGAACAGAACCAGGCCGGGGCCAACTTCCTCGGGGAATGAGAACAGGTCAAGTTCCTGTCCCAGTCGCCGGTGGTCGCGGCGCTGTGCTTCCTTGATTCGTTCCTGGTAGGCGACGAGGTCGTCCTTGCTGGCCCACGCGGTGCCGTAAATGCGTTGCAGGTGATCGTTGTTCTGATCACCTTTCCAGTACGCTGCCGACGACTTCGTCAATGCGAAGCCATTGCCGATCAGTTTGGTGGACGGCAGGTGCGGGCCGCGGCACAGATCTTTCCATGCGACGCTGCCGTCGCGCCGCACATTGTCGTAGATTGTCAGTTCGCCGTGGCCGACCTCAACGGACGCGCCTTCTGCGCCTGATCCCTTCGTAGTGACCAATTCGAGCTTGTAAGGTTGGTCAGCCAGTTCGGCGCGCGCCTCGTCTTCGGTGACGACGCGGCGGCGGAACGTTTGGCCTTCCTTAATGATCCGCTTCATGCGTTTTTCGAGGTCGCGAAGCATTTCTGGGGTCACTGCATCGATGTTGCCGAAGTCGTAGTAGAAGCCGTCCGTGATGAACGGGCCAATTCCCAGGTTGACGTCCGGAAATACATCCTGCACTGCCTGGGCCAGCACGTGCGTGGTGGAGTGGCGCAGAATCTGCAGACCTTCCTGAGAATCCAGCGTAATAGCGCTGACTTCAGCGCCATTGGGAATTTCAGCGGTCAGATCGGTCGGTGCGCCGTTGACGTTCATGGCGATTACCCGCCGGTTGGAGGAGTACCACGTAGCTCCTGTTGTTCCTTCGTCAATCTGTTCAATGTTGCCGTCAATGGTCGCTGTCAGTTCTGACACGATGATGCTCCTTCTCTGGCACGCTGTACGGGTGCGTGCCGATCAATGTCCCAAGCCATCGTAGCGCGTGCGCGGCGAACCAGATTCTCCACTGCATGTTTCGTGGCCAACGCAGCTTTCAGGGCGCTGACTGCTCCGGGGATCACCGGCACGTCCCACGCGCCGTCCATATTTCACGCTCCTCGCACCACCACCCCCACAATGTGTCCCATCTCACACCCCATCTTGTCTTATCGTTATAACCTTTAGATCCTTCTGAGGTAGCCTAGCTCTAGACCGCATGGAACTTACGCTTTAGGTCAGTGCGAAAGCGACGAAGCTTTAAGGAGAACGCCAATGAATAAGGTCATTTTGGACTGCGACCCTGGAATGGACGACTCTATGGCCATCGTCATGGCCGCGAAATCCAAAGCTCTCGATCTTCTTGGAGTCACGACATGCCATGGAAACTACGCATTGCCCACAACAACGGCTAATGCGCTTAAAGTCCTTGAAATGCTCAATGCCGATAGTGTTCCAGTTTGCTCTGGAGCTTCCCACCCCCTAACCCGAAAATCTCCATCCGACCCATTCACCCATGGAGCCGATGGGCAGGCAGAGAATAATCTCCCCGCCCCTTCCATGACCACACGCGCACAGCACGCTGCTCAGTTCATTATTGAGAAGGCGCACGAGTTTCCACATGAAGTTTCCCTTGTAATCACTGGCCCGATGACAAACTTTGCTATTGCACTTGCGCTCGACACTGAACTGCCTTCACTCCTGAAAGAAGTGATCGCCATATCGGGCGCATTTGGGCTTAATGAATACTCCTTTCTTCATGCAACTGGTGACACTCCACAAAGCGAATGGAATGTCTACGTTGACCCCGAGGCGGCGAAAATAGTTTACGGATCAGGAGTTCCATTAAAGGCCATCGGACTCGATGTAGCCACACATTTTAGTGTCGATTTCACTCCTGAACAGCTTGAACTACTTTCGAGATCCTCATTGCGGGAAGCTCAATTCCTAAAGAAGGCAATTAACTTCGTAGAATCTAGAGGCTACGACTCCTACTGCACAGTTATTGATTGCCTTGCGATAGCCTACACAATTGATCCTAGTATTCTAGCCTTCGAAAGGGCTCTCGTCGGTGTTGAAACTAAGTCAGATCTATGTCGCGGAATGACAGTAAGAGATGGCAGAAAGCATCACTATTGGAGCAACCTACCGGCAATAGAAATCGCAACCAAGGCTAATTATGAAGCTTTTCTTCAACTCGTTATTACTCTAGCAACCCTGTGAGATTCCCATGCTGAATTACAAATCTTCATTCGATCGTTTTTCTAGAGAGACAATTTACATTGCGGGTCCAGAATGCTTCCGCTATAACGGTGCGAAGCAACTAGCAGCAATGCGATCCTACGCCGAGGCAGAAGGTTTTTGCGTGTCATTACCGAATGACGAGCCTCTCAATTTGCAGCATATTAACCTTCAAAAAAATGCTGATACTATTTTTGAAAATTGCACAAAGGCAATGAACAAGTCCACCGCCATCATATGCGACCTCGAAGCCTTTCGAGGAACTGAGCCTGATGGAGGGTCAATTTACGAAATTGGAATGGCGTACGCACGCGGACTTTACTGCATTGGCTATACCAGAGACACACGCCCACTTGTGGCTAAAGATCACCTGGCCTCCGTGGAAAACAATATAGTCATTGATTCAAATGGGTGGCCGTACCCCTATGGATATTTGAGTTTCGCACCCTCAATTCTCGGATCAACAAAAATCGTTCATGGCGATTTCGCTTCTGCGATTCTCGAACTTGAGCAGCAAGTAATAAGAAGCGACATGATGAACATTCAGAAAAACGCCACTAGCCACCATCTCGAGCAGCCGAAGAGTCACAAACCAGTTATATACCTGTCGAGCCCAATGCGCTACTCCCCGGACGCTCATGACTATTTCGCCGAAATCCGACATGAAATCGATACCGATGCCGTGTGCCTCATTACCCCTCTTGACCCATTGCCAGGCGAAATTCCCAATCCATCATTGTATGAATGGGCGGGTGCGCTTTTTAATCGATCGCTTGCACATGTGAAGCGTGCTGACATCGTTATCGCCGATCTTGCCAGCTTTAGAGGTGACGAGCCGAGTGCCGATGTCGCGTTCGAATGCGGCCTAGGATTCCAATTAGGCAAAAGGCTCCACGGCCTCATGCCAACTGCAACGACAAGGATGCTCGACAAGATATTTCACCACGACTTGTATGGGAAGACAACAGATGCTGCGGGAAACGATGTAGAGAACTTCGACTATCCGATCAACCTCATGTTCTCCTCGTCCATGGACATAACTGATGAACGCCCCTCCGACGTCATTGCACGATTTGCAGAAGAGCAATGATAATGACGGTAGTGCACGACTATGTTGGTGTCCTCGCACACGTTGCTCACGATCTGCTCTATTACGATTCCGATAACGCAGCTTGCTCTCCTAGGAGCGAGATTGGCGGGGCAGGCGCATTCGCTGCAGTAGGTAGTTCTATCGCTGCAGCCGATGACACAAAGACCTTACTCGTTGCTGGTGTTGGCCATCTCCAGCAACCGTGGTTTAAAGAGTGGTGCTCCGAACGCCAGATTGAATCATCGGGACTGTTCGATATTCCGATTTCTGTTCCTGTTACAGAAGTACGCTATCGAAGCAGTGAAGAACGAACAGAAACTCCTCTCCTAGGGATGGAACACTTCATTGCGGCAACCCCACTCCCGCAGCGTATTCCAAAGGGAACTAAGTTAGACTCTGTATATTTATTTCACAATACCGATCCAAATTACTGGAACACTGTTCTTCCTTACCTTAGGAAAGACGGACTATTTTCCCTTTGGGAAATCGCGGCAGACGCTTGTTTCCCGAGAAACTTACGCTCTGTTCGTTCCATCTGTGAAAGCATTAGCCTGCTTACGATCAACCGATATGAGGCGCAGAACCTAGCCGGTAGCACCAAATTCCACGCGCTAGTGGAGACACTCAACTGCCTCACCGTTGTTCACTCTGGTGCGGACGATCTTGAAATATGGGATATGGCCCAGTGGCATCGTGTGCCAGTTTGTCCCGCAACCGTTGTGGATCCGACCGGCGGAGGAAATTCGTTCAGCGGTGCACTCGCCGCAAGATTGAGGAAGAATGGCAGCGAACTGCACGAGATAGTCCGCGCCTGCGCATTTGCCTCAGCAGCAGCAGCAGAGGTTATCTCAGTATTCGGTTCCCCCGTCGTCACCGACAGTTTGCGTTTTCGCGTTCGATCGAATGCCGAAGAAGTTTTTCGTGCATGGAGGCGCAGCTATGAAAGTTAGCTCTTTTGATTCTGAAGTGCTGGCACATTACAAATACAAAGATAATGTGCCTGTTCACGGGCTTACGGACAAAACGGGAAGTCCCATCCTCACTGGAATCGCGCCAGACAAAGTAGCCCGCTATGTCTTATTGACTGTGAGAGACCCGCTCTGCAATTACTCACGAGACCCTTCAAACACTGTCGCAGAGCGTTTGAAGGATATCGAGGTTGCAGGACATACAGGAATGTTTCTCTCACTGACCGGAAAATACAACGGGGTCCCCGTGACTATCGTTTCTGGCGGGTCGGGAGGCCCCGAAGCGGAGCTCGCTCTCATGGATTTCTTCGAGCACACCACCGCAGACACTTTTATACGTGTAGGTGGATCAGGCGGCATGTCTCCAGTCGTGTCTCCTGGCGACCTGGTAATCAGTACCGGTGTCGTTAGAGATGAAGGACTGACTAGAGCGTATGCTCCAGCCTGTTATCCAGCAGTAGCAGATATAAACGTTGTCCTAGCTTTGAAAGACGCAGCTGAACAATTGAAAGTTCCTTTTCACCTTGGCATCACTCGCTCAACCGACTCTGATTATGTTCAAAGCGGCCGCCCCGCGGCCGGAGGTTTTCTTCCACAACATCAACTTGATGCTTTAGATACATGGGCGCGATTAGGCGTTCTGAACGGTGATAGGGAGTCAGCTGCCGTCGTGATGCTAACTCAGCTTTACAGCAAACGAGGGGCTTCAATCTGTTCCGTAGCCGACAACATTGCCACAGGACAAGCATTCGAAGCTGGAAAGGGGCATCCATCCGCAATTAGTGTCGCTCTCGAAGCAATAGTCAATCTATATCAGTACGACACAAGAAACCAGAAATAGGCACATAATTCCCTGAAAGAAAAGGAGTCAACGATGATTTCGAGAAAATTATTAGCAGGAGCAGCAGCCTTGCTGTCTCTCTCACTCGTAACAGGATGCGGAGGAGGCGGTTCCCAATCCGCCAGCGCAAAAACAGAAATAGAGCTTTGGTTCTGGGGAGTCAACCCGCAACAACGCCAAATATTCGAAGAAAGCCTAGTCAAGCCATATAATGAGTCTCAGGACGCTTTCGAATTGAAGGCAACTTTCAACGAAAAGGTGGATTCGAATATACAAACGGCACTTGCCGCTAACAAAGGTCCAGATATAGTCTACGGATCAGGTCCGGCCTTCGTGACCCCTTACGCGCAAAGCAACAAGTTGCTCGACTTGACCAAATACTCTGAACAGTACGGCTGGAAAGACAAGATTCTCGACCCGATTTATCAATCCGGCACAGTCGACGGAAAACTCTACGCAGTCGCTAATGCCATCAACACAATCGGTGTTTTCTATAACGCATCTGTCTTAGAAGATCTTGGAGTAAAGCCTCCGGAAACTATCGACGACTTAACAAGCATCTTGAATCTTGCACGCAGCCAGGGAATGTACCCTTCAGTTACCGGGAACAAAGGTTGGCAGCCAGTTAACGAAAACTACACCTCCCTGTTCCTGACTCACATTCTCGGACCGAAAGACTACTACAACCTGCTGACCGGTGAAATCTCATGGACCGATCCCAAAGTAGTAAAAGCAGTCGAGACTTCCAAAGAGTGGTACGAGAACGGCAATCTTGGCGGAGGTCAATACCTTAACCTTAACTTTACTGAATCAATGTCCCTTCTCGCGCAGAAAAAGTCGCCCTTCTTTTTCGGCCCCACTTTGGCATTTCAATTCGCAGGCGAATATTTTAACGACGCTGCTGGGAACACTGACGATCTCAAATTCGTTCCATTCCCAAATTTCTCAAACGATTTACCGTCCCCTCTTTATACTCTCTCAACAACAGCTTCTTTTTCCATTAATGCCAACTCCAAAAACCCTGACGAAGCTGCAAAAATAATCGACATGATGATGCAGAACGAGTTTGCTGTAAACATGACCGCCCAATGGCCAGGGTACTGGGCGTCACCGCTCAAAGATCTCGACTTGTCTCAAAGCAACATGACAGGACTATCAAAAGAATACGCAAACGCAATTTCTCAAGTCATTCCGGCCATAAACGAAGGAAAGTTCGGATACTTTTCTGGAACTTTTTTCCCTCCAGAAACACGGAAAAAACTGATAGACGTGGAGTCTGTCTGGTTAGGAGAAACGTCGACTGATCATTTTCTCGCAGACGTTCAAACGATCTTCGACAAAGAGCTAGCCGAAGGCGGCACTCCCCCGGTGCCTCAACCGTAGGCGGACTGATGGGCGGGGAGAACTGGAGCTCACAAAACCACATCTCCCCGCCCTGCCCGAAAGGTAAGACGAAATGAACACATCCGTTACCTCCATACGACTGCCCCATAAAAAGAGGCCAAAAAATAGACACCTTGTTCATTATTTTCTCCTTGCACCAGCCATCTTGCTCTCTTGCATAATCGTACTGATTCCAGGTATATACACTCTCATAACCTCCTTCACAGACTGGGACGGAGTTGCACCTAATCTAAATTTTGTTGGACTCCGCAACTTCCGCGAGATTTTTTCAGATCCCATTTTCTGGACAGCAATAGGAAACAACGTTAAATGGACACTGCTCTTTTTGACAATTCCGGTTGCAATTGGCCTTTTAGTTGCGATTTTAATGCTGCATAGACCGCGAACGCGCACTTCATTCCAGGTTCTTTTTCTTCTTCCATACGTAATGGCCGCAGCAGTGAACGCAGTGATTTGGCTAAATATGATATACAGCCCAATCTCAGGTCTGGTCGGAATCATCAATAGGCTCGGCGTTGAACTTCCGAACCCTCTAACCCAAGTGTCGAGCTCCCTCTACGCTATAGCCGCTATAGACATGTGGCACTACTGGGGCTATTTGCTGATCATATACCTAGCAGCACTTCGCCAGGTTCCTATCGAGCAAGTTGAAGCTGCTCGTATTGACGGCGCCAACAGTTTTCAAACATTCCGATATGTTTATCTGCCAGGAATTTCCTCAGCTCTAAAGCTGACGTTAATTATGATTATTATTTTCTCATTTTTAACTTTTGATTACGTCTACCTCACCACACAGGGAGGACCAGCGCACTCCAGTGAAATTCTTGCAACTTACGCATTCGCATTCGCTTTTTCGACATTTCAGTTTGGCAAAGCTGCTGCAGTAGGAATTATCATGAGTCTTTTCGGCCTTATAGCGGCTGCGATTTATGCACGAATTAGTTACAGGAGTTCCTGAAATGAACAAACAGCCCTTGAATTGGCGCATGGCACCGGGTTACGCCATTTTAGTCTTACTAGCGTTTACCGCAATTTTTCCGATTCTACTAGTTCTTATCAATTCTCTAAAATCCGGAGCAGAGGTTACCGCTAACCCACTCGCTCTTCCAAAGAGCCCCGACTGGTCCAATTTCGTAGAAGCGTGGAGTTATGGGAATTTTGCGCAAGGATTCGTCAATTCCATTTTACTTACCTCAACTACGGTAGTGGTCGTCTTACTCACTGCTACGCCTGCTGCCTATGTGATTTCTGCTAACAAAATCCCGATCGTCAAGCCAGTCACGTTGTATTTGTTGGTTGCAATGACAGTTCCAATTCAGCTTTTTCTTTTTCCGCTTTATTCGGCTTTTTCCAAACTGCATCTTCTGTCACAGCCAATGGCTGTGGGAGTAGTAGTTGCTGCACTAAACATGCCGCTAGCGGTCATGCTGCTCCGCACTTTTTTTGATCAGATTCCGTCTGAACTAACCGAAGCTGCTGCGGTCGACGGTGCTTCAACCGGCCAGATTTTGAGAAAGATCCTCTTTCCCGCTGTTTCGCCCGGCTTAATCACGGTGGGGATTATTGTGGGCCTGATGGCGTGGAACGAGTATTTGATTTCTAACACTTTTCTTCAAGATGACACGTCATACACAGCAACGCTCGGATTCTTGTCTCTCACGGGTCAGGCCGCTTCGGACCAAGGGCTCTTGATGGCTGGCGCTGCAATCTTGATTATTCCGATCGTCTTTCTATTCATTGTGGCGCAACGCCGATTTGTCGACGGTCTCGCAGGAGGGGCAGTGAAGGGATGATTGATAGTTCTACGTATCTCGACTCTAGCGATTATCGTGAGAGAGTCTATTCCGGTGTTCTTGGCAAGATCATCGGAGTATACCTTGGCCGTCCTGTTGAAGGTTGGCCCTACGAAGACATTAGCGATAGGTTTCCCGATGTATCCGGCTTTTTGAACACTGCACTTGGGCTTCCTCTGATTGTCGCGGATGATGACATTTCTGCATCATTTACTTTCATCCGATCAGGCGAGGACTTCGGTATCATCGATGCCGAGTCTGTAGCAAACACTTGGCTAAATTACATACTTGAGAATCAGACCGTCCTTTGGTGGGGCGGGCTAGGACGATCTACGGAGCATACAGCATTACTGCGTTTGAAGTCTGGAGTTCGGCCAGGTAAGTCAGGTTCTATTAGTCTCAATGGCCCGATCATTGCAGAACAAATTGGCGCTCAGATATTTAACGATGCCTTTTCGATGCTGTTTCCATTAGATCCAGAAGCTTCTTGCAAGATTTCTCGGACTGCCGCGTCAGTGTCGCACGATGGAGTAGCTCTTGACATCACCGGTTTTCTAGCAGCCATGCGATCTCTCGCTTTTTCTGGCGGTAGCGTACCTGAACTTATAACGAAGGCTCGCCCGTATGCTAAAGAACCACTCACTTTGGAAGTCATCGATACCGTAACTCAACTTGCCTCGAAGAAGTCGTCTTGGAGAGAGGCAAGACAACTCTTAGACCACAAATACGGCTACTCGGTGATGCCTGGCCCATGCCATTCCATTTCGAACTTCGCGATGGTAATGATGGCACTGTTGTACGGTAAAAACTCTTTCATAAAATCTGTTGCGATCGCCTGCGCCGCTGCACTTGACTCCGATTCGAATGCCGGCCTTGTTGGCATGATCAATGGAATCCGTCTCGGCCTAAAGTCTGTCAGTGATTCGGGCCTTCGGACGCCCGTCGCTGACCGGGCAGTCGTGGTAACATCCGACGGCGGCGAGTGCGTCACAGATGCCGTACGAGAGACACGGCGTATCTTCTCGATTTCGCGGAGGATTCACCAGCTACCGACCAGTTCACACCAAGAGCATTGCTTTGACTTCCCTTTCGAAGGAAGCGTCCAAGGATTCGAATCTTGCCCCTATATGAATCACAAGAATCACCACTTGTCTCTTGAGTCTGTTGCGCGCAAAGGCCTGCTAATAAACAGCGACTCACCGTGGGCTATATCGACTCCAACTTTCCTCGAGCCAAGAGACAGTAGCCCCGGGTTTTCGACTATCGCTTCTCCTACGCTATACCCAAGCCAAATCGTGAACATTGAGTGCGAGGCAAGCTCTCCTTTCCAATTGTATGTTCTTTTTGACACACCCGAAGGAATTAAAGACATTCGGTCTATGCCATATTTTTCAACGAAGCATCACAACAATACTATAAAGTGCAGTTGGGAAATTCCCGCCTTCGGCAACTACATACCATTTAGAGTTGGCATCTCATCAGATTCAGCATCCCACTTTAGATTGCGGAAACTAGATTGGTCAGGAGCTCCCTCCAACTTCCATCTATCAGGAGTACTTCAGACTACTATTTGGGACCTGAAACCAAAACCGCTACAATATTGGGTTTCTTCAGCGCATGTTTTCGAAGCTGACTTTTCAAAACATTTCGCCATGGCTGAAAATAAGGGCGATGCCGTTGCTACTATCGGAACACGTGATTGGTTAAACTACTGTGTACAAGCTCGACTTCAATCATACCTATTCTCCGAATGTGGACTTGTGGCATATTCTCGAGGACACCGAAATTACTATAGCCTTGCCCTAACGGCCAATCACAGACTCGAAATCCGACGCACTAAAAATGGCGCAACAAATATTCTTGCAAGTGCTAATTGCAGTATCAGCATTGACGTAGATACTCTTTTCAAATTAGAACTGCATGGTGGCCAGATAAAAGGCAGCGTCACTATGAATAAGAAGGAAATAACTATCACTTGCGAAGATCACAGTCTTACATCAGGATCTGCAGGAATATACGTCAAAGATGGATCTGTTGCTGTTGATGACTTTGATGTAAGTTCTCAATCAAACACGAGTTCACCAGAACAATAGATCAGAAAGGAAAACCACAATGATTAGCAAATGGAACTCTTTCTCTTTGAACACTGCTCCCGAGGAGGGGTATAAAAACCCGGTGTGGTATAAGAATTTGACTCCTCAATTGGAACAATGTGTACCACAAGGTACGGGTGATGGAATACTTCACGTGTTCATACCTCATACGACTTGCACACTAGTTATGAATTCTGGAGTCGACGGAACAACTTTGCATGATATTCGGATGTTCATTGAACGATTGGTTCCGACTTCTGGTCCGTTTGTTCATCTTCACGATGGCCCGCAAGATGCGTCAGCACACGTACGAATCCAGCTGGGCGTCAATTCTCTTGCGTTACCTATTGCAAATGGAAGACTTGATATTGGCGGCTCTCAAGGTATCTACCTTCTCGAGCTTGACGGTCCCCGTGATCGAACAGTTCGGTTTGCGGTTGAGGAGTTCTAGCACATGAGTCTTGCCATCTTTGGAGGCTTATCTGTTGATCACATTGTGCATGAAAAACTAGGCGCGAAATTCAACTTACCTGGTGGTCCTGCACTGTATGCGTCTTTAGGGGCCCGTATTCTCGACGCAGATGTATCTGTCGTAACACGAATTCCCAAGACCGATCCTCGATTTCTGTTGCTTTTTGAAAGGGCTGGCGTTTCCACACGATATTCAAAAGAAGTAGAGCATGTACAGGGCGTTTGGATTCTTAACGACTCACATGGTCGTCTTCTGGTTCCATGGGCACAAGAAGGACAACTTGAACTAGCATCTGGGGGCTCGTTGCCGACTTGTTCTGACGATGAGGTGAAAGAGCCTGACGCTTTTTCTACTCTTTACTCACCTCCACTAGGACAATTCGACAGCGTGTTGTTGTCATCGCCCGAACCATCGTTTTCACTCAATGCTCGGGTTCGGCGAGTCGGGATCGATCCTCACCAGACCTACATCAACTCACTCGGGAGCGACTATTACACTAAGTTCTCCCAAGTTGGAGAACTAGTTCTGCTGCCGAGTCGCCTACAACTTGGCCCTGCAAGACATCCATTTCAGTCCGCAAACTCCCTCGCACGAAAGCTTCATGCAACTGTCTTTGCAAGACTCGACGTCGATGGAATCTTTGCGACCAACGGTGAGCAGTCTTTTCTAGTCTCAGACCGATCTGCACCGGTAGTTGACACCACAGGTGCAGGAGATACGACAGCGGGAGCCATAATGGCTGCCTTAGACGCGGGATGTTCCATGGTCGAAGCTGCTTCTCTTGCCGTTACAGTAGCAAGACAGCTCCTCTCAGGTTGGGGCACCGAGAACCTCTTCCCACATGCTCCCATAACCAAGCCAATTCACGAAGTCCGTATCGAACAAATCTCTTAAATAGGAGGAAAAATGGCCATTCAATCCCTAAAAGCTTTAACAGCCGAGCTACGAAAAGCGAACGATCTCAAGCCACTCAAAGAAATACCAAGTTTCACTAACGCAATCTTTACTGGTTCAGGAGATTCTCTTGCTTCTGCATTTCTCGGAACTCGCCATTCATGCAGAGCGCTATCTTCGGGTGACATTGAATGGATGGGTGAGATTCCGCCCGGCGCAGATGCTGTAATCGGCATTTCAAACTCCGGTACTTCTGGCGCTACAATTCGCGCCCTACGTCGTGCGCGCGAAGCGGGAATTACCGATATTGCGATTACCTCATCGCCAACATCACCAATGGCTCAGGAACCATCATTTGTCCAACTGATTCCAGCATTAGACGTTAAAGAGATACTGCCTGTAGCAGGTCATATTGCACTCGGAATTGGAGTCTGCGCTCTTCTCGGACAAGATACATCGGGCATCGCAAAGTCAATTGCAGACTCGCTTGATAAGAACCAAGACCTCATAACAAAGGCAGCAGATATGCTTCCCGCATCTGCTCCTCATTCAATCAGCGTACTGAGCCTGCCTGACTTGCGATCAAGCGCCAACTTTCTGTCCCTCAAATTGATTGAAGGAACTGGAATATGTACTCGGGACGTTCCTCTCGAAGAAAGCGGACACGTAGACTACTTTATTGGTCCCGAATCTCATTTAGTGTTTGATGTTATTGGAACCCACGGTCCCGAGCGACACGAAAGACTCCGGATGGCCCTCGCAAAAAACGGAATGTTCGTAATTCCAATAGATCTCTCGGCTTGCTTCGAAACTGACCAAAAGGCTCCTGCAATGGTGGCTGAACTCTCTGCAGCCGCAATTTTAACTTTTGTTGCTTTAGAAGCATCGCAAAATTGGAGTAGGCCTCCCTTTAGAGGAGGAGCCGTAAACATGGATGCCTCACACATCAAAATCAGCATCTAGAATCTATTTCAATACCGCTAATATGATTATTATTACCGAGAGAGGACGCTAAATGTCAACACCGCACATTTACGCCGATCCTGACGATTTTGCAGAGACAGTTATAATGCCTGGCGATCCAAATAGAGCCCGAAAAATCGCCGACTTACTTCTTACGCAAACCAAATGCGTGACAAACGTGAGAGGAATTTTGGGCTTTACTGGCATTCACGACGGAAAAAAGCTTTCTGTGATGGCTAGTGGAATGGGGATGCCCTCCGCGACAATTTACGCAACGGAATTGATGCGAGACTACGATGTTCAAAAAGTTGTTCGTGTGGGAACTTGCGGCGCTATATCAAGAGAATTAGAAATTGGCGATGTCGTCATCGCTAGCGCAGCACATACTGACTCAGAGATGAATGAATATAGGATTCCTGGCATTCATTTTTCCGCAAGTGCTTCTTTCGATCTGCTTCAAGCGGCAGCAAAAGAGGTAGCCGACAATTCTAAAGTTCACATCGGTTCAATAGTATCTCGAGATCATTTTTACTTGACTCCAGAAGCACAAACCGAGGCTCTTGCAACATACGGAGTGCTAGGAGTAGACATGGAAACGGCAGCAATTTATGCAGTGGCAGCAGAGTTCAGAAGAAAAGCTCTAACCATACTCACCGTCTCCGATCATCTCCTGAAGAAAACTCACAACATGACAGCCGGAGAGAGGGAGAATAACTTCCAAAACGCGCTATGCTTAGCAGTTAAAGCAGCGGAAGCGTAGCTCAAGCTTTCCTTGCCAATGAGTCGCCTGAAGAATGATTAAAGCGAAAGCCTGGAGTGCCATGACGGAGTCCGTTCAAGAGCCATCGATGATTGCAAAGGTGGCTAAACCGGTTGACCGCAAGATTCCGCTACCGGCATGGGCTCAAGTGCGCCGAGACCTTTTGGGGCTCATTGGCAGGCAGCTCGAGAAAGGAGAGAAACTTCCCTCAGAGCAAGAGCTTGCTGACATTTATGATGTCAGTAGAATCACTGTTCGGCAGGCTCTTGCACAGCTATCTGACGAGGGAATAATCGAGCGAAAGCAGGGAAAGGGCACTTTTGTTTCAGAGAATTCCGGTGTGATCGAACACGACCTTAGGCTTTCTGTACATTGGCGGGATCACTCAACCCAGGCTGGCCATTTAGCCTCGTCAAGAGAACTATACAGGAGCACTAACGAGATCATACCAAGCGGTTTCAGTTCCCTAGTTTCAAACAAAGAATTGAAATCTGAATTCACTTTCATAAGAAGAATTCACCTGGTTAATCAATACCCGATCGGTTTTGTCGAATCGTGGGTATCAGTGTCCATTTTTCCGAAGCTATACGCTTCACCTCTCCTTAACGGATCCCTTTCAAATACTCTCAACACCCAGTTCAGCGCAGAGCTGGTATCAACTGACCAGATACTTTCGTTGACCAGCCTTTCTAGCGATCAGGCTTCCATACTCGAAACTTTTCCAGGAGACGGAGCTTTCCTATATCTCGAAAGGCAGGAAGCTTCCGGTGAATTGGCGGTTCTCTCCCGAACATTTTGGAATGGTACGCGGGTTAAGTTTCGTCTCTAATATCTCTTTTAGCTCTCATTTTTCTACTTAGCTTGATATCACGAATTATTTTTTCAAATGAGTGTTTGAGTTTCAGCGCACTTCTGAGCGCATTGAGTGCACCGGGGATCACCGGCACATCCCACGCCCCATCCACGTCAGTAAATGACTGGCACCAGCGACGCTTATAGCGGCCCACCGAATACAGCTCCGGCACACGTGGCGAATACACGCCCATCAGGTCAAGCCCCTTGACGCCTTCCTTCGCCAGCCGAACAGCCACGTCAAAATCCAATGCGTCAGGCCCCAGCACGGTGCGCGCCTGATCTGTCGATGCGCCGTAGTAGGCAACAGCTTGCTTATCGTGCACCAACACCAGATCCCAGCACACCAGTGTGTCATCGGGCAGACGCACGCCGAACAGTCGGGAAGATTCGGGCATGGAGTCCAGCATCGACCAGTAGACCTGCGGCGGATGTGGATGGAACCCATCCCTGCGCGCTGTTTCCTTCATCACCTCGTAGTACTCACGGAATGCTGCGCGCGTCAGGCCTGTTTCTTCAACGACTCGCGCGCCTCCCTCGGCCATCTTCTTCTTGGCTCTGCGTACTGCACGGCGTCCGTCTTTCGTCATGGTCGCGAGAATCGAATCCTCAGTGCCGCCGCTGATGTCAATGATTGCGGTGCGGTCATATGTGATGAACTGGAGTGACTCATGCAGGTCCGGCGCTTGGAAGAAGGCGTGCATGCGGATAAAGGCGATGCTTCTGTCGCGGTTCCTGACCATGCGTACCAGGTCGGCCCGCAAGGCCGCTTCACTATCGGGTGACTGTTCTTTCAGCCAGACTGGTCCGTGTTTGGCCCACAAGTACTTCACTCCGCGCAGCGAATACTCGTACAGTGCGATGATCGCCTGGTCTTTATCGTCTTTTTCCCATGCAAAACGGCCCCATAGTCGCCGTCCCTGCGTCTGTTCGAATGCCTCCCACGGCGCTGCCTGTTCGATCGGCAGCGGTATCACGCCAGCGGCGGCGATCCTCATCTGATCTGCGGTCAGTTCACGCAGCTCGGTTGCCATGATGGCTCCTCCTTAGAATGAGCGGTCTGTGGCCTCAGGGTAAAAACGTCGGAACTTGCGGATATGGTTGAGCGTCTGGAGAGCGACGATCGCCGATCGTACCAGTGACGTTTCAGCGGTGTAGACCAGCGGATTCTTGCGCTTGCCGCTGCGCTGCAACGCGTGGACGCGTTGGCGCAGCTCTTCATCGCGCACGTAGTGGCGCAGCAGTGCATCGGGAACCAGGGAGTAGAGAATTTCGTCGTGCACTTCCTGCGGCTGGACGTGCTCATGGTCAATCAGGTCGCGCACCATGATGGACATGGGGTTCACGCCCGCAGCGCTCATGTACCAACTGTTGCGTCCGATGCGCGGATTGACTTCAAAGAACACGGCTCGGCCGTCACGCGGATCCACTTTGACGTCGAAGTTGGCGAAGCCGCGATAGCCGGTGTGGGTCAGAAAAGCACGGGCACTGTCCCACAGATCGTCGAATGGCTCGGTGATCATCGCAACAGGGTTGCCGATCATGGTGGGCGCATGGTCCTCGAGCAGCACGCGTGCCGACCCGATCATTGTCACGTCGCCGTGAGAGTCGACGTACGCGGTGATGGAACGCATCTGCGTGTTGTCTCCGGGGATGAGTTCCTGCACAAGGAACGTATCGTCGAATCCTGCCTCACGCAGCGTCGCCCACAGCTCGTCCAGTTCGGCTGCGGTCTCGATGAAATAGATCTTCCGTTTACCTGGGAAGTCGACCTGGTCGTAGGCGTCCCCTCGCGCCGCTTTGGCAACGACGGGGAAGTCGAACGGTAACGAGGGTGTCTCACCACTCCCCACGCTCACGCTGACGGTGCGAGGTGTGTCAATGCCAAGTTCGGTGCAGATCTGTGCGAACTGAGCTTTATCTGTGACGCGTTCGGTGACCTCAACGGGTGGGAAGGGCAGCGCGTATCCTGCTTTTTCAACTTCGCTGTGATAGCGTCCGACGAATACCGAGTGTCGGTCGTCGTTCGCCATGAGTACGAGTTTCCTGCCGGGATTCGCAGCTGCCAGCCCGCGCAAGACTGCAAGCGTCTGCCGGTCATCGGCATGTGGCGGAAGTGTTTCCACGTCAAAAAAGACGGAGCGTGTAATCGCATCTGTTGGGGATGCCGCCAGGCAGATGCAGCGGCACCCGTAGGCTTCGTGGAATGAACGCCCGATGGCGTACACGCCGATGTCGCCACCGACGATGACGGGGAGAAGGTCTGTAGTCATCCTTCTACTGTAGCGGCTGGCGATCCGTCCACTCGGTCAGTTCGACGCGAGGCCCGGTGAAGAACGGAGTGTCTTCGCGCACGAATAGTCGAGCTTCCGCGTCGCGCTGGCGACGCAGCACACCCATGACGCGGTCGAGGCTGTCGGATTCGAGGGCGACCGTCCACTCGTAGTCCCCCAGCGCGAATGCGGCCAGCGTGGAAACCTGCACGTCCAGGTAGTCGACGCCGTTCATGCCGTGCTCTTTCAAGATGGCAGCGCGGCGAGCTTTCGGCAGGTAGTACCAGTCCCAGCTGCGCACAAAGGGGTAGACGGCGCAGTATCCGCGCGGCGCTGCACCGTTGAAGCAGGCGGGCAGGTGACGGGTGTTGAATTCGGCAGCCTTGTGTGCCGCCATTGCTGACCACACGGGTTCGAGAGCTGCGCCCAAGTCAGACGCAACGATCGCATGGTAGCCGGCCTGCAGTTTGTCGGCGCTGTCAGACAGTGCCCACATCATCAGGTCAGCGTCAGCGCGGTATCCGCCCACGTCATACCACCCTCGAATTTCCACGCCGGTGTCCCGCACGGCTCGTTCCATTGCCGCCGCCAAGTCGTGTGCGCTGTCGGCCGGCAACGGCACCACGGTGCGGAAGACGCACTGCAGCGAGTAATTGTCGCGCGCGTTGACTTCTTCGGGGTCAATGTCGGTCCGGTCGCGAGGGTCGTGAACCGGTGCCGGATGGTGACCATGTGGCATTTCACTCATGGGTTTCTCCTTGGTTGGGGTGATTAAAACAGGTTGGACGCATCTGGTAGGACTCACGCGGCAGGCAGCATTCCTGCGAGCATGTCACGGGCCACCTGATGTCAATCGCGTCGCCCGCTGCCCCGCTTCCGATCCGTTCGCAGACCACGTCAGCGAGCGAGGACACGAACGCTGGATCGGTGCCTGGAGTGGCGGCGCGCCGATAGTCCATTCCCAGATTGTCTGCAGTCGCCTTGGCTTCAGTGTCGAGGTCGTAGACCACTTCCATGTGGTCGGAAATAAAGCCAATCGGCGCGACGACCACGGCGCGCGTGCCGCCATCATGCAGGAATTCAAGATGGTCATTGATATCCGGTTCGAGCCACCGCGACTGTGGCGGACCCGATCGGGAACAGTACGCCAAATCGAATGGCACCTCTCGCCCCAGTTCGTCACTAACGCGTCTACAGATTTCCTCGCCCAGCTGGTGGTGCTGGCCGACATACGTGGGCAGGTGGTGGTCACCGGAGTTAGCCTCCATCGACACGGGGATGGAGTGCGTGACGAGGACAAGGTGCGGGTCGTCCAGCTCACGCATTGCGCGTGTGATGGAACGGACGTGGGCGCTGAGAATTCCCTGCGTCGTGTAATAGGGACGCACTTTCGTCAAAACCAGCTCACTGGCTTTGTCGCCCAGCTCGTCGAGCGCCGCAGCCAGATCTTCGCGGTACTGGCGACACCCGGAATAAGAAGCGAACGCTGAGGTGAAGACACATAGGACAGTGCGGTGTCCCAGGTCGATCAGGCTCGTCAGTGTTTCCGTGAAGTAGGGGTGCCAGTTGCGGTTTCCGACAACGACTGGGCATTTGACTCCTCGCTGCTCGAGTTCGCCAGCGAGGGCGCGCGAAAATTCGTCGTTGCATTCATTGATCGGGCTCTTCCCCCCAAACAGGCTGTAATGGCCGCCGACCTGGATGAGACGCTCGTCAGGGATCCCTTTGCCGCGCGTGGCGTTGCGCAAAAACGGCAAAACGTCGTCGGGTTGCCTGGGTCCTCCGTAGCTGCAGAGCATGATCGCATCCACGCTGGTTGTTTCGGCCTTCACGTTGAGCAATTTAAACAGAAAAGTGTGCTCTTCGCTTGGATTAGTCCTGCGGATGTTTTATGACTGAGCGTCGCTTTGAGCGGGCAGCGCCCTGCCTCGTTCGTCCATACCGAGGCGAGCGTAGGCCGTGGGAACTGTCACGAGCATCCACACTGCGCAGCAGGCAGCTGCCACTGCGGTCGCCCACGCGCTCATCGTTGCTCCCCATGCGGCCACCAGCACGGAAATCACGAATGGACCCACCGTCGGGCCCACCTGCGAGATGGCCTGCCAGATTCCCAGGAATCGGGAGCGGTTGATGTCCGGAGACAGATCGACTCCCATCGTCATAACGGTTCCTGCGCTGAATCCGTTGCCGAACCCCACGACACATGCACTGACCATGAAGCTCACGACTCCCCCGCTCAGGGCCAATCCCACGAACCCTGCCGCCATGATCAACAGGCACGGCAGAACGGATGCTCGTCTGCCGAAACGGTCCATGATCGCGCCTGAGAAGTAGAAGACGGCGACATCCAGTCCCGCTGAAATCGCGAAGGTCGCTGATATGAGTTCCTCTGTGATTCCGAGGCTCGTGCCCACCAGAGGCACCACAATGATCTGGTTGGTGCGCACCAGCGACAGCAGAACTGTCCCCACCGACAGCAGCATGGTCGACACGACGTCCACGTGGGTACGAGGGCGACGCTGCAAAGACGCCGGCGGCGTTTCACTGGACGATCGTTGGGACGCCGGCGGTTTGACATCCAGAATTTCGGGCGTAGGCGCGGTGAACAACAGGATCAGACTCAGGGCAAGCACGGTGGCTGCGATGAAGAACCAGAATGTGCCGGGAATACCTCCCAGCACAATGGCCAGCGACGCCAGCGCAGGACCGATCAACCGGCCGAGCCTGGACATTCCTCCGAGCATCGACATTGATCGTGCTCGCCATGTCATAGGCACGGATTCTGCCACATAGGACTGCCGCGCCAATTGCCACATGTCTCCGGCGATCGAAATGGCGACCATCGCGATAACGAATGCAACAACTGCACGGTTAATGCCGGGAAACCGTAGACATACCAGGGCGCATGTTCCGGCCAGCACAGCGATCAGCCCGCCGATGACGAATGATGAGCGGTCGCCGATGCGGTCGACCATCCGGCCGATCGGTACAGATGCGATGACACCGGCAACGCCCATGATTCCCACCATCGCCGATGCCCATGACTCGCTCATCTGCATGGACAGCCCGGCCAATACCACCACTGAATTGAGCGCACCGATACCGGTGGACCATGTCAGTGACGGGACGTAGACCGGGAGAGCCAGCAGGACAATTGGCGATGATGACCGTCGCATGAAGGTCTAGCGTAGTGCCATCACATCAAGCGCTGTACCGACAAACATACGTACGCCACGCACCATAGCGTCTTCGTTTGGTGAGAACGTTACGGTATGCCCAGCAGTCGGCGAATCAACAAGGATACGAATGAATGAAGCCTGGCCCCCATTGGACTGCACCCGATCCATCATGAACGAATAGTCTTCCGATCCAGGTGAAATCAGTCGGTTGGGCGAAGCAGGGCGCACCTCAACTTGTTCGGCTACCCGATCGATGCGCTCCATCAGCTCTGGAGAGGACTCGAGTGAAATTGCTTCTCCTGTTTTCGTGATCTCGCATTCGACTCCATGCATGTGCCCGGCATCTTCAAGAATCCGTCGGGCATATTCCTCCATATACGCATTGATCTGAGTGTTGGCGCCGCGAATTTCCACCAGCATAGTGGCATTGTTGGCAATGATGTTACGGCCCGATCCAGCGTGGACAACACCCACGTTCACGCGCGTTTCTCCCTGTGAATTTCGCGGAAGCGCATACAGGTTGAGGATCGCTGTAGCAACAGCAGGCATCACGTTCCTGCCTTTTTCCGGAGCTCCTGCAGCGTGAGACGCCAAACCGGTGTAAGTCACGTCCAGTTTCGTTGTGGCCAGTGATCCGCCTGCGCCCGCGTATATATCAAACTCGTTGCATTGGTTCGATGCTGTCACATGAGAACCGAGCATGACAGTTACATCATCAAGGTGTCCGTGCGCGACGATGGATTTTGCTCCACGCACGCCTTCTTCAGCTGGCTGAAAGACTAACTTGAGGGTACCTGACCATTGATCGCGCATTTCCATCATCAGCTGCGCAACTCCCAGGCCGATGCTCGTGTGGCAATCGTGTCCGCATGCGTGCATCGTGTTGGCATGCACGGATTGAAAGCCTTCCCTGTTCGGGAAATGCTCTGGATCCGTCGTTTCTGCCAGCGGAAGCGCATCGATGTCAAAGCGCATTCCCACAACCGGGCCGTCACCGTTCTCAAGGATGCCGACGGCTCCGGTAAAACCGCCTTTCATGGCTTCAAGAAGTTCCTCCGGTGCACCTTCCTGCAGCGCTCTCTGGTAAGCCGATTCGAGTTCCTCTGCGGGAGGCACTCCCATACGGGCAGACTCTTCGCACACTTCTTTACCCACACGAACGATGTAACCCAGCTCGCGAAGTCGCTGAACGACAATACTGGTGGTTCTGAATTCTTCCCACCCTAGTTCCGGATGCTGATGAAGGTCACGACGTACAGCGATGAGGTCGTCAGCGATCTCATTGGAGCGTGCGGCGATGGTGTCAAACATGGTCTTCTCCTTTCTCAGTGAATCAGATACAGCCAGATAAAGGATGTGGTGATCTGCGTGATGTACGCCGCCGCCATCACAGGAATTGTGCGTTTTGCCAGGTCGACGGGATTGACTTCCGCCAGACCCGACACCGCGATCAATACACCGGAGATCGGCGACATTGAACGTCCGATGCCCGCCGACAGCTCCATCGGCAGAGCTATTGCTACAGCAGGCTGGCCAAGGGGCTGCGCCACCTGAGGAGCCAGGGGTGCAAAAGCGAACCATGCTGCGTTTCCCGACCCGGTAAGGAGTGCAGTCAACAGGATTATCAGTGTCATGAGCACTGTCATGACGACAACGCCCAGGTGCAAATTGAACGCTCCATCGACAATGAACTTGATGAATCCGATTTGCGTGAGGCCTGCCGCGAACATCTGTCCTGCGACGATAAGCGTGGCAATTGCAACGAACTGCTTCCCCATTCCTTGAAAGAACACTTTCATGATTTCGCTGGCTCTGCTGAATGAGCGATATCTGATCATTTCGATGATCAGGACCACCAACATTGATGTCAGCATTGACGTCGCAACATTCATCTTGACGGAGGAGATGAGATATTCCGAAAAAACAATGAGTAAGACGAGCGGTATGAGCGGCAGAACTGCATAGTAGACGGGGGTCTTGAGCTCGGTTTTTACACTGCCTGTATCCGGTGAGGCTCCTGATGCTTCCTGTTCGAGATTCGAGGGCGGATTCATTTCCGGCAGCGTTCCGGCTTTCTTGTCGAAATGACGCTGAATCAGCATGTGGCTGATGGCAATCACTGCCATCGTCACAATTGCCACAGGCCCCTGATAGTCGATGAAGTATTTCTGAACGGTCATGGAGGACACCTCGGCCGACAAATTGGAGTTCGACGACGCTGGCCCGAGATCCAGGCAGGAGGTTGTCGCAATCAATGCTGCCGCGCTCAGACGCGAAATCCTCAAGGAACGCAGAAGGGGATACAAAGTCACCATAAGCAGCATTGCCAAGCCAGATGCAGACGGAATGATCATTCCGAGGCACTGTCCGAAAATATACGCGATTCCAAGGAAAATGTATGGCCTACGGATCCGCGACAGCGGCTTCATAGCGAGGTGCACCAGCATTGCGCTGGCACCGACTTTTTCCATTATCAGAGAGAATCCGCCCACAGCCATGATGATGAGTCCAAGACTGGCGGATGTGGAGGCAAATGTGTCGCGTAAGAAATCCACGACGTCAAGAACCATATTCCCCGTGGTTTTCTCGCTGTCCATCAGCGGCTCTTCAGACAGAGGGAGTGAAATGAAAAGAAGCAACAATCCTGCAAGGATCAATACTGTTTGTGGATGGTGTTTCTTAATGATCAGCCATGCCACTACAACTGTGACAGCCAAGCCAATCAAAAATCCGATTAGCGTCATCGCCTATGGCCTTTCGACTTCAACTATTGACTAAAGGGTCTCTTGAAGTCTAAGGCACATAAAACAAATGGTGGGCGATACTGGGATCGAACCAGTGACCTCTTCCGTGTGAAGGAAGCGCGCTACCCCTGCGCCAATCGCCCGAGGTGGGTACCGGATTCGAACCGGTGTATACGGCTTTGCAGGCCGCTGCCTCGCCTCTCGGCCAACCCACCAAGTCATCTCAGACCGAGCGGATGACGGGACTCGAACCCGCGACCCTCACCTTGGCAAGGTGATGCTCTACCAACTGAGCCACATCCGCATGCGTATGAATACTCAGTGGGCGATACTGGGATCGAACCAGTGACCTCTTCCGTGTCAGGGAAGCGCGCTCCCGCTGCGCCAATCGCCCGAGCGGATGACGGGACTCGAACCCGCGACCCTCACCTTGGCAAGGTGATGCTCTACCAACTGAGCCACATCCGC
>OJTP01000014.1_pt1 | contig 95896 bp, 87 predicted proteins | sample 1599641 | NCBI WGS metagenome assembly OJTP01 (sample SAMN04436832, study PRJEB24849) | human gut metagenome | biome: human gut; feature: NICU; material: stool | host: Homo sapiens | place: USA: Saint Louis, MO | collected 2011-07-12
GTTGTCGTCGCGTAGTTTTGCGATCACTTCATCATGCTTGTCTCCCAGTACGCGGCGGATTAGGCTCACTGCCTTCAATGGGTTGCCGTCCTGCACGTCCGCCATGTCCGCGAGCAGTTCGTAATCGTCGAACACGTCCGTGTCGATGGTGACTTGGATTCCTGCTGCGGTTATCTTCTTTTTCGCCACAATAAGCCCCTTTTTTGTTGCTGTTTGGTGGCCCCTGCTTTGACTGTCGTTTCTCCCCGTGAATGATCGGAGGTGGGTGGGAGCGCGCAGGGGCCAAGACGCTCCCACCCAAATCAATTACTCGGCAGGCTTCTTAGGTGCCGAAATGTACTCGTACGCCGTGTTGCCTTCCGCGTCGGGAGCAGCGTGCATCGTGACCTCGTATCCGATCGGGTCACCGTCCTTGTACACAACGTCGCCCACCTCGGTGATCGTGCCGGACGGCACGACGATTCGCTTCATACGGCCACCAGTCAGCAGAATCTCGAACGCCCACACGCGCGGTGAGAGTTCCAGATCATTATGCTTAACCGCGATCTCGCCAGCGTTGCTAGTCACGTTCTTCTCGCCATAGACCTCTTTGAGCACATCCGGATCCATCGCCTGAATGAACGTCCACGCAAAAGTCTCATCGCGCGACGTGCGAATAGTCAGGACAGTCGCCCCGCCCCACGCTTTCACGCCCTCAGAGTCGGTCTCGACCGCGTTGGTCAGCCCCTCCTCGGACACGTAGCCGAGCTTGACGAACTTCGCGTCCAGCTCGCTTGTCGTGCCAGTGGGAACGGCCGTACCGATCGGTGCCGCGTTGATAGCGCCACTGACCAGCGGCTTGCCAGCGGAAACCAGCTGAGAATTATTTGCTGCCATTGTTCTATTTCCTTTCAGGAGTTCATGAGAATGAGATTGAGAGTGAGTTGGTAGCGTGCCGCGCGAGAAAGCGGGTCCGGAAAGTTATACACACTAGACACCGTGCTCGACGCGACAGTTTTTTCGAGAGGAAGAACAGACGTGAACAATGCGGCCAACTGGTCGGCAAGAATCATGGCCTGCGCCCGGCTCCCCGCCCACGCCTGAACCGCCAACAGCGGGCGGTCCATGTGCAGGCCACGCACACCACCCACCCGCTCCACCGTGATGAACCGGTCAGGACGCTTCTCCGGCACATCCCCGTAAGCACGCGCCCTGGTCTGGCCGGTAACGGTCTTACGGTTGAGGAAACTAATAACCAGAGCTTCAGGAGACACGACACTCACCAGCAGCTTTCAACAATGTGTTATTCAGATAGTTGTCGCGCCTGGCCTTATACGTAGTCGCCCTGACAGCACCGTGAGGCCGGTCAGTCCAGATCACCGACCCTACATAGCCGTCACCAGCCGCGCTCGCGATCCTGCTGGTCGTGTCCTCCACAAGCGGCTGAGTGGTGGCAGCGAGGTTATCGAACTTAATGAATAGCTTGACTTTCCCCACGGCTCAGCCCTCCACTGTCTGAACACGAACAGGCATGTTCCACCGTCCGGGAGTGTTCGCCAGCGTGTACGGCTTCGGGTCACCAACAACAGTGAAATCCTCACCGCGCACCCTGACGCGCTTATTGCGCAAGCTCCCAGCAAAAGACTTCGGAAAATGCAGCACATACGTGACAAGATCACCCTCGCCGCGCAGATTCCCCTCGGCATCCTCGAGAGGCCCCGGGGCAACCAGAACATCATCCACAGTCTGCTCAACATTCCACTGAGCGACAGGCATTCCCAACTCGTCCACGCCAGCAGAATCCCGCGCCAGCACTATGACAGGCTCGCCCTGAAACAGCATGATCATCAGCACGTCCCTCCTTAGAGCATGTGCCAGGTGTGACCGCGCTTCACGCGCTGGCAGGACTTCGCTAGTTCCATTGCTTCAGGCGTGAGCATGGTCTGTCCTCCGACAGCCCACGCAGCCATGTGCATGGTCTGACTGTACGGCCCGGCCGCCTGCGTGATTTGGTCGACTCCCTGGGCTGCGAGCGGCGCGCTGCTCACGGTCAGAGCGCGTTTCGCGCTATCCGCAATACGCAGCACAATCACGCGGGGAATCTCCTCGAATCCAGCCGTGTACGTGACGGTCACGAAGTCGCGTGAAGGCGTGTCCACGATGATCCCGCCCGGAAGCATGCGGAACGGTACCTGCACACCGTTATCGTCGATGGCGCTCTCCACGCTGATCACAGGGGCTTGTGGGAGCCACACTTTGCCGCCGCCATCGATCTTCCGGCGCTGCACGTACGTGTTGATGGTGAAGTCCCTGCGCGCAACGTGGCGAAAATCCGCTGACAGTTTCTCGAGGAGAAAACCTATGCGGCTAGCCTCATTAGACTCGAGAGGGCGGCCAAGCGCGTCCTCAACGTCCTGCTGAGTGGCTAATGGTGGCAACAGGCTCCCCATAGCTCCCACACCCCCTGATTCCTTATTGTTGCTTTCTCGGCTTGGCAGGCGCTTTGTCTGCGGCCTGCGTTGCAAGACCGGCAGTGATCATGCCGGTCGCCACCGCGTCAGGCACCTCCAGCGGGATACCGTTAGGCCCTTTGATCTTCACGGTGATCACGCTGCCTTGAAGATCTTCGCCGTGCTGTCTGCGCGCAGGAGCTTACCGCCGTACACGTGCAGGCCGCGCACACGATCAGCAAAGGAATTCTCGGCGCGCATACCCTCGACCTTGTCAATCTGAGACGCATACACGAGGGCTGGCTGGTAGAAGCCGATAGCCATCGGCTTATCATCAGGCAGCCACGGTGAGGTCAAAACGTTGAACCCGAACAGGCGGCCGACGATGGCTTCGCGTAGCCCATCAGTCGTGCCACTCTTGTCAGCCTCAAGCAGCTTCGAGTCGCCAGAAAGCAGCAGTTCCTCGAAAGCCGTGTTGATCAGCGCGTACCGCTTGCCCTGCGGGACTTTGCTCTTCGTGAGCTCGCCACGCAGCTTCAGCACGACTCCGCGAGCAGCGGTCGCGTCAGCGGGCGCGGTCGTGTCCGCAATCTGCTTGCCCTGCGTGGTCAGCAACGTGGTCAGGAATGCTTCCGCATCCTCTTTGAGACCCACCGCCGCGCTCTTCGTGTACGCGTCGAACGAGTACTTCGACTGCGCGCGGTCAATATCGTCAACGAGGAAGTCAAAGGACTTCTCCTGATCGATCTTCAGGTCCGTGCTGGTGTTCTTTACCGCGTCAGGCGCTGTCGTGCGCGGGATCGGCTGAGAGCCAGAATCCTTGAGTACGCCGGTCTTGTAGTCCTTGATCTCGATGTCCTCGATACCGGGAATGTGGACAGTGTTGCCGATGCGGGCTTCGCCTTCGTACTGGCGGTTCGCCAAGGCGGCGAGGATCGTCTCGTTGTGGAAGTTCTCGAGGATGCTGGCAGCCCAGATCTCGGGAATGAAGTTATTAGTAGACATTTCTACCTCCTGAAAAGTTGAAAACCTGATTGGGCTTATATGCCCATGAGTTCGTCGAGTTGCCCGTCTTTGCGGGCCTTGTTGATCTGCTGAGGAGTCATGTTTTTCAGGTCGTCGCGCGACAACTGTCGCGGTCCGCTGATCTTTTCGCCGCGCTCTCCCGCATGATTCGCGGATGATGCGGCGTGCTTGTCTTCCCCAGCGTTCGTGGTGCCTTTCCAGGCGAGTAGGCGTTGCGCGTACTCTGTGATTTCTTCTTCCGTGCTGCCCGCCAACAGGTCGGGATCCACACCGTTCTTTGCGCCGATACTGGCTCGCAGAGCTTTGACTTCGAAGTCTGTGGCGCGCTTTTCAGCAGCTGCCGCGCGATCCAGAGCCTTTTGTAGTTCGCTCTTAGTTTGTTCGTCGAGCTCGTCGAATTTGCGTGCCTTTTCGGCGTTCGACTTCGCCCGATCCTCATTCTTGCGGCTCATTGCCTTCCAGTGAGCGGCCTGCGCCTGCCAATCTACGTCCTGCCCATCATCAGGCGCGGAATCCGCCTGCTGACCATTATCACTGGAGCCGCCTTGGTCGCTTGGAGTGTCTGCGAACATGAGGTGGCGGTTGCGAGCGTTACGCATAGTAAACATTGTGTGATCCTCGTTTCTCCTATTTCGGGCATAACAAAAGCCCCACAGCCATTACGGCTATAGGGCACCAATCAAAAGAATCTAGGTATAAGAAAACCCGGCCACCATCAAGCAGCCGGGCACAGAAGGCTCTACGAGCCTATTCGTATAAGTCAACATAGTTCCATGGGACTTCACCGCGCAGACGTTCAATCGCCCATCGCCATACCTTCGGATAGCCCACATCAGCAAACTTTTGACGTAGCTCCTTATCGGAATAGCGTTCGTTCTCCTCTGGAGTCAAGACATACCCGAAAAGTTCAGGGGCTGTCAGATCCATAACGCCTTTTCGATCAGTCATACCCTTATTCTATCGAAAATAGCCTGTCGAATAAAGGTATGACTGAAGTAAATTCTTCATCTGTCCATTGCGACTGATTCGCTTCGTTGAGGCTCTTAAGGCGATTCAGATACTTCGTATTACCGGTTCTTGTCACTATGTACTGAGCAAATCCTCGAGCGAAGACTTCCTTAGATGAAGCGAGATATCCTCCTTTAGGTATCACTTTTCCTGTCGGAGTATTAAGTAAGCTCTCTACGATTTCACCAGCTAATGTCTCGCTATTTTCTGACAGAAAAGCCTTATTTCCCAAGTAGAAATCCAAAGCGTGCCCGTGCTCATGCAACAGAGTCAGAAAAATATCTTTGTAATTTCTATTGATGATGATTTCACGAGTAGTCTTATTGAGAAACTCACCGATCTTCTCGCCGCTCCCTAGTTTTTCCTCCCCAGCAGGCATGAGGCGCACTTCAGGGAAGACGTACCCTTCAGGGCATACCCCGGCCTGAGACATTGCGCTAAGCGCTTGTGAATTCTGCGCTTGAAGTGATTTCTTCGATCGTGGAGTTTTTAGTTTACGAGTTCTCCAAATCGGCTGACTTATTCTAGGACGCTCATTGCGCTTTCGCGAAAACCCAGCCACTCCTGTATCTAGGGAACCGGACGAGCTGAAACTCAGACTTCTCAATTTTGTAGAACGTGCCAATGCTCTACGTTCTGCGATGGTTTCTTTCCAGCTGATGACCGGACCGTACTCACCATGCGTCGTGGTCATGATCATCTTCGAATAATCCGGGCTGCGAGCGCCCCGGTCGGATTCCCCGTAGCGTTCCTCGACTGCTGAGTGGACTTGTTCGAGCGTGTCGGGGTCGATGACCCATTCCTGGCCGGTGCCTGGTGGTAGTGGTCCGAAGTCGCAGTCGCATCCTGGGTGGATCGGCATGACGTGGTCGACCCTGTAGTGCTGGGTGGATGCCACGACGCACAGGCCGCAGTTTTCGCGGCCGGTGAGGATGCGGCGGTAGAACTGCACGCCGCCCACGCGAGCGCGACGCATTGAGCGGTGTGCTTGGCGTGTTTTTGCCAGCTGCATGTCACCGCCGATGAGCTGGTAGAGCCTCAGGCCACCTTCCTTGACAGCCTGATCGAATGGTTTCCCGTGGCTGAGCGCCGTGTACACGCTGACAGCTGGCCGCCGGTATACCTCCTGCGGGTCGACGCCTCGCAGGCTGGTGATCGCGGCCTCGTCAACTCCTGTGACGGGTGCTTTCACGCCCATCGCCATGAGCGTCTGCTTGACGTAGGCGACCGTGAGGTTCGCGATCTGGATCTGTCCGGCTTTCACGCGTGGAACGATCGCCTGCACGAGCATGTCGATGTTCTCGTCCCTGTAGTCGGGCAGTGCCTGCCACAGTGCGTCGCCAAAGGATTGCAGTTGGCGGCGGATCGCGCCGACCTGCGAGCCGTACGCCTTGGCGATCAGATCCAGATCGTCCATCTGGCTCATCACGGTGCCCCAACATGTTCAGGCGCGGCTTCCTGCTCGCCCTGTGTTGGTGTGCCAGCTGTTTGCGCTGCGAGCAGGAGGGCTTGCGCCATCTGCTCTTCGGATCTGCGCTGTTTGTCCTGGGCAACCTGTTCGGGAGAATAGCCGAGAATGTTGCGCTGGATCGTTTCCAGTGATTCCCCGGCTTCGCGCGCCATCTTCGCAGACGCATACTTCTCCGTCATTGACACAGCGTGAGGCGGCTCGAAGAGCACCTCGACGGTCTGCCCGTCCAGCTCCACGCCCTCCACCTGCAAGGCCTTGACCATCATGACCGCGAGCGCTGGCTTGAACCTGTTGATCCTGTCCCGGGCTTTGTCGACCCGATCAGTTATATTTTCAAGACCTTCTCGCTGGCTTACCTTAAGCAATTCCAAGATGTCAGTGCTAACACAACCTCCGGTTCAGTAATGGTGGGTGCCGCCATCGCCATCATCGTGGTTCCATTCTTTGGAGCCATGTGCGACCGGTTTGGATCACGTAGCGTCATTATGACCGGTGGGGCTTTTTCCGCGATCTACGCCTTCATCTTCCTCAAATTGCTGGAAAGCGGTACGGATCTGAATGCCTACATCGCTCTTGCGATCGGCACTGGCATATTGGCTCCTATGATGTTTGCCGCACAAGGCTCATTCCTATCACGGCAGTTCCCACCAGAGGCTCGTTCCACAGGTGTGGGCGCTGCTCGCGAGCTGGGCACAGCTATTGCCGGTGGCCTTGCGCCACTTGGGGCATTGTCGCTAGTGGTGGCTTCACCGACGAACTCAACAACTGGTGTGGGTCTCGTTCTTGTCGCTTCAGGCCTTTTAGTCCTCATTGCTCCAATCTTCGACCAAGGCAAGCGTTACACGACGAGTAAGAACTGAATACGCGCGTCCTATCATCCTCGCGTGTGCGGGAAAGGAGGAAGCCAGCAGGCCTGCCCGAGGATTTCTCCCTGGTGGGCTGGCGAACTGGCTTCACAGTTATCGTATCGGGATTACCCCCGCGTGGACAGGTGTTGTGATTTGGCCGGACGGGTCGGACAATGATGGGCAGACATCAACGAGCTGCATGCCGCACAGCGAAGGAGGCACCGTGTCCGACCAGTCAGCCCATTCAGACCAGTCAGCCCAGCCCAACCATCCGACCCAGCCAGTGAAACCACCCGTATCTGATGACGATCCACTGTTGACTGCTCCGACCACTCCGGTCACCAACGAGACGATCCGCACTCAGCTTGCGCACCGCACGATCCGCGCATTCACAGACGAGCCGGTCGGTGAGGACATCATGGACACGCTGATCGACGTGGCACGCCGCTCGCCCACCTCCAGCTTCTACCAGCAGATGACGATCATCCGTGTCACGAACGAGGACACGCGCAACGCGCTGGCCCGCAACGCGGGCCAACCCTACATTGGAGGCACGATAGGCGAACTGGTCATCTTCGTCGCGGACCTGCATCGCAACGCCGTGATCCGCGAGCGCGCAGGCCAGCCCACCGACCCGGCATCAACGATCAACGCCTATCAGCAGGCCGGCCGCGACACCCTGATCGCCGCACAGAACTACGTGATCGCCGCTGAATCCCTCGGACTCGGCACCGTCTACCTTGGCTCCATCGGCGCGAAACCGCAGGAAACAATCGACCTGCTCGGACTACCCGCACACACCTACCCCGTTGTCGGAGTCCTGGTTGGCCACCCGGCCCAGGAACCCCAGTTCAAGCCGCGGCTCCCGCGCGAGCTGACAGTTGGCGTTGACGCATACCCTGACCTGGACTCCGATCAGGCACGCGCGGCACTGGATGACTACGACGCCCTCGTCACCCGGTACTACGACATGCGAAACCTGAACAGCCGCGTCGACTCGTTCAGTAACCAAATCATCTCGAAGTACGGCACGAGCCCATCGGAAACTGCCCCCGCCATGCAGGTCATGAACGATCAGGGCCTCGTCCAGAAGTAGTCCTCAGAACCCGTCAGCTGAGCGGCTCCCAGAATCTGTCAACAGGCAGATCTCAAAGCTAGTCAGCAGGCAAATCACAAATCCTGTCAGCAGCTCGTTCTTAGAAGTAGTTCGCGGGCGTCTCCCCGCGTACGGCGCGCTTAATCGGTAAAAATGTCGCGAATGCGCAGATCAGTGCTGCCAGGGCGCAGCCGACCGTCGTCAGGAATCCTCCGATGGCGCCGAACGCATCGATCAGGTGACCACCGATCAGTGAACTGGCAGACTGGCCGACCACCCACATTGTTCCGCACAGCGCCATGCCTTCGGTAAATCGGTAGGACGGCACCATACGCACAATCATTTGATTCACGTTCACCACGGTCGGTGCCTGCGCCAGTCCGGCGATGAACATGACGATCGCGGCACCCCACATGGAGTGCACGAATACCAGCATCGAACAGCCCACGGCCAGCGCAATCAGCCCGATGTAGAAACGTTTCCACAGCTCACCCTTCCAGTCGATCGCACCGTAGGTGAGGGCCGCGATCATGGATGCAGCTGAAAAACAGGCGGTGATCACGCCGGACAGTTCCTGGTGGCCCTGCTCGCCACTGAACGCCACGACCGACAGTGTCGTGATCGACAGGAACGCGCCGTAGGCCAGCTGAATGATCAGCATCGATGCGAACGCAACCGACCACAGGCCCTGGCGCGCCGCCGGTTGTGGCTGCGGGTTTTCGGTGGGCAAGTCGCCCTCGTCCGTGGTGGGTGAAGTGACGAGGGAGTCCTGCACGTCGCCATGACGGCGCAGTATTCGCGAGACCTGGCGCGCGATGGATCGGTGGCGGGTAGCGTACTGTGGGGCCGGTTCGTAGGTCGAATCTGCCAGCATGATCCACATGCCCACGCTCATGAGGACCGCAGCTAATGCCAGGGACACGAGCGGTGAAATGGAGGTGGCAAGAAATGCTGCCAGCGGATTGCCGATCACCCACATGCACTCTTCAAGCGTGGAAGTCAAAGACAAAGCAGAGTTGAGGCCTTGTGGCCGCTCACGCAGCGCAACAGCCCACCGTGCTCGCAGCATGGAGCCGAACGGTGCGTACAGGCCGAGCAGGGGGCTGAGAGCAAAGAGCACCCAGATCGGGGCGCGCAGCGCCAGGGCCACCATGACGGCGATGTCGGCCAGAACCCAGATCGTGATGATGGGAATGGAAACGCGGCGCTGGCCGTGGTTGTCAACCAGACGGCCAATGATCGGGCCGGCAACGGCCGAGGTGAGCGCCACGACCGCTGACAGAGCACCCGCCAGACCATAAGAACCGTAGGCGTGCTGAACGCCGATGAGCATGCCCATTCCGACCAGGGGAAACGGGAACTGTGCGATTGTGCCGCCGAATGCGAAACGAGGGGTGCGCGGAATGCTCAGCAGGGAGCGGTAGACCTTCACACCGTGTGATGGCCACTCATCTGCCGGCGAGCTGGAAGAGTGTGACGCATCGGCGGCGCATTCGGAAGTCTCGGGTGCAGGGGTCACATTCTGCGCGCTCACGTGTTCTCCGCAAAAATCGAGCTAAACTACTGTGTGAAGGGATTGATGAGGGCTGCATAGTCAGCATGCCTCTCAATGCACCATTGTCCACCATCGAGCAGGTTGTCGCACCGTGATTCTCCACGCATACACACCGAACTTTCAGTGACCGCGCAGCACCGGCAGATCCGGGGTATTCATGGGGATATCGTGTGATCCAGCAACCGAATCAGCGATAGTTTACTTCCCGTGAGCGGCCAGTGCGGAAAAGTCGTGGGCGAATGTGGCCACGTCATCCCAGTTGGTGAATTCGACACGCTGGGTGAAGTCAATGTCGCGTCCCATGAAACGGCGGATCATCTTGATTACCGCGGCATCGAACGGGTTGTAGAGCGAAAAATCGAGGTCACCGGCAAATACGTCAATCATGTCCGGTTTCCATGGGGTGTGTTCGAAGAAGCGACGCATGTACACGTTTGTTTCCGGAGTGTTTTTGCCATCATTCGCGGCCACGAGGTTCACTCCGAAAAAAGCACTGGGGATGTGAGCCAGTGCTGCAGCGTTGGTGCGGGCAAAGCGCCACACTCGTGGGGAAAAATAACCGTACCTGGTGGAGGCTCCGACGATGACTGCCCGACCCGGTGCAGGCTCGATGCGTTCGCGTCCCGTGATGTCCAGGACGCGAGCATCGTTCCCGTCCTGGCGCAGGATGTCAGCGACGCGCCCACAGATGCGGCGTGTATGTCCAAATCGGCTTGAGCAGAGCACCACGATGTCCATAAACCCAGTTCCTGTCCGTCACATGTCAGGTACGGATCCACATCATAGTGCGGTTTTGCGGCTCGTAATATGACGGACTGTGGCAAAGAGCGTGCTGCGCGCACAGTTCCCGCTGCTCACACCGTTTTGATCGCGTCCTTGAGTGCAACGCGCTTGCCGATGCGCATCACCGCACGCTCGTACACGATCGAGCTCAACCACACCAACGCCACCGTGGTGACGATCAGGATCGCCGTGCTGATGAACGGTTCCCACCACTGTGCCGTTCCCATGTACAGGCGTGCCGGCATCGCAATCGGAGCACTGAATGGCACATAGCTCATGACGGCCATGACCGTGGTGTTGTCAAAGTAGAGGATGACCAGAACGTACGGAATCATGATGAGCATCATGAGTGGCCCGGTCACTCCTGCGACGTCTTCCTGGCGTGACACCAGTGAAGCAGCACCGGCATAGAGCGCAGCCAACACGATGAAGCCCAACAGGAACAGAATCACGAACCAGATCAGAGCCGATCCCAGCTCACCGAGCAGCAAATCCTGCCCCGTCACCAGCAGACCCGTCGTCGCCAGAATTGCAGCCACACCGATACAAGTGAACGCCACGATCGTGTTACCTGCGATCTTGCCGCACATCAGTGCGCGCGCACCCGTCGTGGCCAGCAGAATCTCCACAATGCGGCTCGACTTTTCCTCCACGACGCCTTGCGCCACGTAACTGCAGAATGTGACCGCACTGAGCATGAACAGGGCCGCAAAGATGAGCGAGATCATGAACGCCATCATGCTGTCCACTTGTGGTGGATCCAGAAGTTCAACCTTTGGGTAGGCCGCCAATACATTGATCACGTTGGCCGGTTCTTTTTCCAGTGCCACCACTGTCAGGCCAACGGGTGAGTCTCCCTCGTCAATGACGGCTTCGACGCTGCCGTCGCGCAGGAGTTCTTCACCGCCGGACCTGTCAGCAACTTCGGTGGCATCTAGCCCCACGCTCGTGGCCATCTGCGTAACGGAGGGTCCGACAGTGGCGACCGAAGGCACCTCATCATCGCCGCCGAGCAGCCCGGGGATGATGGTGCCCGCCAGCACGCCAAGACCCACGATCGACACCATGACGATGAAAGCTTTGGACGTGAATCGTGTTTTTGCCTCGCGTGCGGTAATCAGCACGACTTGCTGGAACCAGTTCATTCGATGACCTCTTTGAAGATTTGTGCCAGTGAGGGGACGATGGGGCCGAAGTGCAAGAGCTGACCCGCTACGTCGCGACGGTGCAGAGCCTGCTCGACGACGCGTTGTTCTGCCTGCTCGTCGGGTGCTGAAAAGCGTGCAAATCCGCCTTCCAGGGCGCTGACTTCGATTCCGGGCATGTCACGAATCCACCCGCAGTCACCGCTGACTTCGATTTCGAACGAGCGGTCCGAGTACTGTTCGCGCAGCTCTTCCCTCTCTCCCGCGGCCACGATGTGACCGTCGCTGATGATGACGAGGTCCTCACATAGGCGCTCGACCACGTCGAGCTGGTGAGAAGAGAAAAGCACCGGAATACCTGTGTCCGATATGCGTTGCAGGACGCCGAGCACCACATCCACCGCGAAAGGATCCAGACCGGAAAAGGGTTCATCGAGGATCAGCGCTGTCGGGTGGTGCACAATCGCCGCCGCGACCTGGGCGCGCTGTTGATTGCCAAGCGACAGGTTTTCCACCGGTTCCGCAGCGCGTTCCGATAAGCCGAGTTCATCAAGCAGCTCATCAGTGGACGTGGATGCGTCGTGCGCGGACACGCCGTGCAGACGCGCGAGGTAGATGAGTTGTTCGCGCAGCGGCATTTTCGCGTACAGGCCGCGTTCTTCTGGCATGTATCCGAATTGCGCGCGCTGAGCGGTGCTCGTCGTGTGTGAATCGATCAGGACTTCACCCGAGTCAGCTTCCAGGACGCCCATGATGATACGCATCGTCGTTGTTTTCCCGGCGCCGTTTCCGCCAACGAAACCCGTCATGCGCCCATCGGCAACAGTCATGGACAGATCGTGGAGGACCTGGTGGCCGGAAAATGACCGGTTAAGATTTCGAACTTCCAGCATGGTGCTTACGCTACGTGCCACCCGAGCCGATCCGCATCCGTCTGGCGGATGATTCCTATCGGTCGTGCGACTGATTTTCGCTTCCCGCCACCTCCCTGACCCCGCGCCCGCAGGATCATGACTTTATGCTGGATTCATGACGGGTCCGATTGTCGAGTTGAACTCCACATGGGTCAGGCCGCGTCCCACTGAACAGGGGCTCAGGCGTGACATTGTGTTGGCCTGCGTGCTGGCCGCATGGTCAGCTCTGACGGTTCCCCTCTACTTGCGTTCGGGCATATTCACGGAAGTTGCCCCCATGTGGCTGACGCTCGCCTCCCTGGCGATCACGTTTACAGCTTCCGCGCTGCGCCGACGCATTCCCTGCACCGTGACCCTCATTATCACGGCGGCGTTCCTGGTCAATGCGCATTTTGGCGTGCCCGAACAATTGGTCACCTCCCTGTGCCTGTCGATCGCTCTGTACACGGTGGGCGCGTGGGGTCGCCAACGCGTGCGCGCATTGGTGGTGCGGCTGGTCTGCACCGCGGCGATCGTGATCTGGTGCGTCGTGTGGCTCATCCTCGCCTCCTCCAATGTCGAACTTTTCCCCGGTATCTCCCGCGCCGGCGTCTTTTCTGCCTATGCCACGGTCATTCTCATCACCGTCATGACAAACCTGTTGAACTTGACACTTGCCTGCGCAGTCGGTGAAGCCTCCTGGCAGTGGGCACGCACGCGGGCACGCCTCGAAGCGCAAGGCGGAGAGTTGGAACGGGAACGTCGCACCACCGCTACCCAGGCTGTCGTGCTGGAACGACTGGCTATTGCGCGCGAACTGCACGACGTGGTGGCTCACCACATCTCTGTCATCGGCATCCATGCCGGCGCTGCCCGGTTGAACCTGACATCGGATCCTTCGAAGATCGGCCCCGCCCTGGAGCACATCGAGGAAGGCACGTCCGCCGTGGTCACAGAGCTGCGCCGCCTCGTGCACACGTTACGTGACCCGAGCAATGGTGAAGACGGGCCGACCGTCGGCATCGCACAGATCCCTTCCCTTGTAGAAGAGGCCGCGCACATCGGTATGGATGTAACCACAGTTGTGGTGGGTGAGCCGCGTCCGGTGCCGATGTTGGTCGACGTCGCTCTATACCGCGTGGCTCAGGAGGCGCTGACGAACGTGCGTAAACACGCGCCGAAACGCAGCCGCGTCCAGGTCATCGTCCGGTTCGCCTCAGATGCGGTGGAGGTTGAAGTGGTTGACACGTCCAGGGCAATGATTGCCGATCGACGAGGGCGGCCCGCGCATTCGGCGAGCACGTCAACGGGAATGGGGTTGCGTGGTATGCGTGAACGTATCGGTGCGGTCGGGGGCACTGTCGAAGCGCATCCCGGTCAATACAGCGGGTTCGTCGTACGCGCACATGTCCCCCTGATGAAATCGACCGGTGATCGTGATCCCAGCACAGTCGCCAGGCAGGAGATGGCATGATTCGAGTCGCCCTCGTTGATGATCAGGCGTTGGTGCGTTCCGGGCTGCGCATCATTGTCAACACTGCTGACGATATGGAGGTTGTCGCTGAAGGTGCGAACGGACTGGAGGCACTCGACATTGCACGCAGTGCGAGGCCGGATGTGATCTGCATGGATATTGAAATGCCCGTGAAAGATGGGCTCAGCGCGGCGCGCGAGATTGTGGACGAATGTGCAGATAGCGGGCCGGAGATCATCATGCTGACAACGTTTGGAGATGATTACTACGTTGTTGATGCTGTTTCTGCCGGCATCAGCGGGTTTCTGCTGAAAACGTGCAGGCCTGAGGAACTTCTCGACGCGATTCGGCGCGTCGCTGAAGGCAAAGCGATACTGGATGATGACGTGACGCGCATTGTCATGAACGCGATGCGTCAGCGGAGCGAAGGTGCTCGTGGCGAAGGTGGTACTCGTGGCTCTGAAATGGATGCGGGCCACGCTTTGGATCCACGCCAGGCTCTGGAAGCCGCCAATGTGACTGACCGCGAGCGCGAGGTACTCGAACTTCTGGCAGCCGGCCACACCAACGCGGAAATCAGCGAGGCTCTTTTTGTCAGTGAATCCACGGTGAAAACTCACGTGTCGAGTTTGCTGCGCAAGGTGCACGCTCGTGATCGTATTCAACTGGTGGTGTGGGCACATGCGCACGGCATCAGACCGCGCAGCTGACGTCAGGCCCACACGGTGCGTACCTGTGAATGCGTCTGATTGTTGCGGCTGGCCAGGCGAGCCTGCGCCAGCGGCCTCATCGCCTCGGCGCCCGATACCTCCACAAGCTGGCAAGGTCCAATCAGTTCGGCCCAGGCGCGCGCGAATTCTTTGGCTCCGGCTTTTCGCCTTCCCACCTCCCTGGGAACCTGCACGTACAGTGCCGAGGGTGAGATCCGTTGCGCGATCCAGCTGACCATGCGCAACAGCAGCGTCGACGGGCGCTGCGAATCTCCCTGAAAGGTCACGCGCAGCAGAAACCGCGGTGTCTCAATGGGAGCGAAGACTTCACTGACTGCATCGATGATGGTGCGTGCACTCGCATCGGGCACATCCGGCAAAGACACGACATAGCCGGCGGGCATTGCCTGGGTTCCCACTGTGACCGCGCCGTAAGGGCGGACCTGAACCTCATCGAGTGAGACAAGGCGCTGGCCGCGTTCTGAGGCGACAAGGCCGCGGGAGACGGCAACAGTGGCACCGGCATAGACGCGGGCGGGGTGTGAACGCCCTCGTAACATGCGCCATATTTCAACGGGGAGCCGCCATGCGCCTGCGATGCCCAGGAGCACCACCATGAATGCCAGTGCTATCAGGATGCGGACAGGGTGCGTGCCCCACATGACGAGCATTGGCCAGATGATGCCGGCCAGCAGGGCACACAGGCCGGAAAGGAGGGCTACGGCTGTCCAGAGGGTGGGCGGCGAATAGAACGTTGGATTCTTTCCGGCCGACACTGCCGTGTCGTGGCTGGTGTCGCCTGAATAGGGCTGGCCGATACCCCACTGTTCGTAGGTGACGGCTCGTGACGCTATGAGCTGCAGTGTCTGCTCATTGAGCTGGTTGATGGTGGCACGCCTGTCGCCTTCAAGAAGTGCGCGCAACCTGGCTTGCCCAGTGAGCGTGAGCGAGTGATCGATGCCGGTGACGATCTGTGGGAACTGACCTGATAGCAGGGTGTTGGCGGGCTGCGGCTGGTTGCCGGGGTGCGGGCGGTCGCTGACTTGCAAATAGTCGCTGGCCTGCGGGGCATGACCGGTTGGCAGGGTGACATCCAGTCCCCACAACTGTTCGTGGCGACGATTCATACGCGATATTTCCGCATCAGAATCCAGGGAGATACGCGGCGGCATCACACAGATCACTCCCCAGTTGTGCGCCACCTTTCCTGGCCATTGGGGATCCAAGCGCAGTGTGCGCCCACGCAGCTGCTGAGTTGCAGCTGATGTGGCCACAGCGGTCAGGTCAATCAGCGTGTTGACGGCCGGGCAGTCCCATCCCTCCCCCAGCAAGCCTCGGGTGCCGACCAGCAGACGTACTGTGCCTTGCTCCATCAGTGTGGATACCGCTCTGACAAGCACTGCCGCAGAAGGGGAGGATGATTCCACTTTGACTCTGGTCACCAGGTGGTCTGCCTGTTCCGGCTCGTTCTCGTCACCGCTATCAACTGCCAGGCGCAGACCGCTGAGTTCTTCAAGGGCGGGAATGATCCACTGCGCGTCAGCGCTGGCAACATGCAGGTGCTGTGAGGTCAGCAAAATCGGGTGCAGTCCCGCTGTTGTCGCGTCAGCACACACTCGGGCAAAACATTCCACCGCGCTGGCAACGGGGCCGGTGGAGCGCCCTCGTCGATTCCCTTCAGTGGCAAAGTCGCACACGATAACTGCCCGAACGTGTTGACCGTCCGCGCTTGCCAGCTCGTGATGCACAATATCGACGGCCGCATCGTTCTTGGCGTGTGACTGCGCCATGACGGTGTCAACCGGATTCCGACCCGCACGGATCCCTCTGTCAGTCAGGTAATATCCAAAGTCTTTGAGTGTGCGGCGCATCGCGTGCCATTCATCGGCTCGGCTCGCATCCGGCAGAATCTTCTCCAACGCGAAGCGTGCACACACCCGTATGGCGCTGTCGATGCTGGGGCGTCTGTTGCCGATCAGTCTGGGCAGTGTGAGTGCTGCAGGGTGATCACCGTGGGTGTGAATCAGAATCTGCGCAGCTGATTCCGTGAATGCATAATCGGCCTCCAATTGTGCATCTATACCTGTAGGCTGCTCGCCGTCTATACCTATGAAACCTATTGATTCCAACAAAAAGTCGAGTCCTTCACCCCCTGCAAAAACTGCCTTCAAAAATCTACGCAATTGGCGATCATGAGAGGTAAGGAATGTGATTTCATCATCTGCCGGCTCAGTGAACCACACAAGATCCCGGTATGGTGCAAGGTTGCCTTCCCGAACGACGGCAGGGGTCGGAACCTCAAAGTCGACGTCACCGAACAGACCTGAATAGGTGTCAAATGCGCGGCCATCGTCCACACTGGGCAGCGTGGCGGTCAGACCGATCACGATCGGTTCGCGGCCACTGGCACGAATACGCGCCAACAGCAGTCCGATAACCAGTGCCCAGTGGTCAAGCAGATGATGGCATTCATCAAGGATGACTGTGCGCACGCCAGCCTGAACTATCCGATCAATTGCAGCAATTGCATGAGGGTGCAGTACGCGTTCCACCAGCTTAGGATCCTGCGCTGTCAGGGTTGTGCGGATCTTGGAGGCTCGACGAGAAATGCCGGAGCGATAAGCCGCGCTATTTGAGCTCTTCAGATCTTTCAACCATTCGTCAGCCGCCTGCACTGAGCGGCCCGCATCCACCAGGTCGTTGATCCACTGCTCCCGCGCCAAATCAGCAACAGCATCTGTGCTGCGGACGGTGGACAATGCCTGATATGTCAGCGCAGTGAAATCGCCGACCAGTTCCGGATCTTCGCTGATCGTAGCTTGAGGTTCATCGTCCGGCACGGGTGCATAGGCGGCGGCCGCCCGGCTCAGCTTCGTGGCAGTCAGAGCCCATTGATGGCGAATAGTTGTCGTGGGAGCCAGTGCAACGGCTTTCCATCCTGAACGCATGGCCAGCATCAGGCCGACCAGTGTTTTGCCTGCTCCTGGCGGCGCCACAATATGCAGGGGATGATCCGGGCCTGGTGTCAAAGTGGCAAGAATGTCGCGTTGGTACGTGCGCAGGGTTCCCGTGAATTGCCACGTGCTCAGTGGGCGCTCCTCTTCACAGCTATCGGTATCACAGCGCTGACGCCTGTTCCTGTGCGCATCACAAGGCACAGCTGAGTCGTCATCACGTGCGCTCGATTCGGGCTTGTGCATGCTCCACTCTAACCTGATGCGCGGACCACCAGCTCACAGGGCAGCAAGACAGGAGCTTCCGTATGTTCGCCGTTGATCAGGTCACGCAGCATCCGCGTGGCAACGTCAGCCATCTGATCAGCAGGGTTCGTCAGTGACGTCAATGGCGGAGTGAAGCTCGCTCCCATTTCCGAGTTGTCGATCGACACCACGCAAACATCATCCGGTATGCGAATGTCCTGGTCACGCCACACATTGATTGCGGCCATCGTCATCAGGTCCGACGAGGAAAAAACAGCGTCAACTTCGCCGCGCTGAATCGGCTCTATCAACTGATACCCCGCCCGGGCTCCCGATTCAGCAGTGAACGAGCCGTTGACAACGAGTGCCTCGATATCGTGAGTTCGCAGCTCATCACAGAAACCAGCCAGACGATCCTGCGCTGCCACCATATCCGTTGATCCGGTGATAATAGCCGGTTTGCGCGATCCACCCTCGACCAGTCGGCGGGCAGCCATACGACCAGCCTGCTTGTTATCCACATCGACCCACGACTCAAAGGAGGTGGATTGTTCGGGTCGTCCGATGAACACGATTGGAATGGGCGCGTGCATGAAGGTTTCAACCTGGCCGGGGATCTGGTGATGAGAAGTCACGATCGCACCGTCCACATGCCCGTCGTACAGGAATGGTCGCAGGCGCTGGTGGTGGCCTTCCTTGTCTGCAAATGCCAGAACCAGTTGCACGTCCGTGTCATCCAGGCTGGAGACAACCGCCTGCACAACCGAAGAAAAGAACGGGTCGGAAAAGATGCGTTGATCCGGCTCAGGCACAATCAGCGCGATCGTGTCAGTTCTCCGTGTCACGAGCGAACGGGCCGCACGGTTAGGCCGATAGTTCAGCTCCTTGACAGCGCGCTGCACGGCGCGCACTTTCTGCGGTGACACACGGGCATCCCCGCGCACGACACGCGATGCCGTTGCACGTGACACGCCAGCTGCACGCGCCACGTCCTCAAGGCGCACTGCGCCCGTGCGTGGGACTCCCATGACTCATCCTCTATTCCTGGGCGTCTGGAATCTTCAGCGTTCCGGTGCGCATGACGTCGCGGTACCACAGCGCTGAAGCCTTCGGTACTCGCTCGAGCGTGTCATAGTTGACGCGCACGATGCCGAATCGCTTCGAATATCCCAATGCCCATTCGAAATTGTCCATCAGTGACCATTCCAGGTAGCCGCGCACGCGGGCGCCCTCGTCAATTGCCTGGTGAACAGCTGCCAGATGATCACGAATGTACACCAAACGGTCGTGTGAATCGTCAACGTAGTCGTGCTCATCAGCAGCATCAGGGTAGGCGGCACCGTTCTCGGTCACCACAAGGTCAGCTCCTGCCGGCCCGGTGTATTTCTGATATAGGTCGGTGAGCAGCAGGTACAGGTCGTGAGCGTCGACTTCCCATCCCATATCTGTCAGCGGCAAGTTGCGCGAGACTACGCGCACAGACGATGAACCGACTTCCGGGCTGGAACGCAGCACTCCCTGCGCATTCGGTGCAGGCACCGATTTCCTGTATCCATCCTCAGGTGCGGCCACTGCCATTCCGTTATAGAAGTTGACGCCCAGCACGTCGATCGGCACATGAATCGTCTCCATGTCTCCGGGGCGTACATACTGCATGATGTCGGCTTCCAGACGCATGTCTTCGACCACGTCAGCAGGGTATTCGCCGCGGAAAATGGGGTCGAGGAAGATACGGTTGTGTAGCCCGTCAATTCGTCTGGCGGCATCACGATCAGCCTCGCTATCCGGGTCAGCGGGGTGTGCGACAGTGAAGTTCAAGGTAATTCCACGCGTCGGCTCCTCACCTTTTTCATTGGCGAGGGCGTCGATGGCACGTATCGCCAGTCCGTGCGCCAACAGCAGGTGGTGCGCCGCCGCCACAGCCTCATCAGGGCTGGTGTGACCGGGTGCATGCTCACCGCATGCGTAGCTGAGGAATGACGAGCACCACGGTTCGTTCAGCGTTGTCCACACGTCCACGCGGGCGCCAAAACGGTCGTATACGGCGGCTGCGTAATCAGCGAACAGTTCGGCGGTGTGGCGGTTTGTCCAGCCGCCCTCGTCCTGCAGGACCTGCGGCAGATCCCAGTGGTAGAGCGTGAGCCACGGCTTGATTCCCGCTGCGCCGAGCTCATCGATCAGGTCACTGTAGAACGCCAGGCCTTCTTCGTTGAGAGTGTGCCCGTCAGGCATGACCCGCGCCCACGACACGGAGAATCGGTAGGTGCCGACACCGAGGTCTTTCATCAAGGCGACGTCTTCTTTCATGCGGTGGAGGTGGTCGCATGCGACGTCGATAGTGGATCCGTCGATGATGGCGCCCGGGGTTTGGCAGTGAACGTCCCAGATGGACGCAGCTTTCCCGCCCTCGTATGCGCCGCCTTCAACCTGAGCTGCCGCGGTGGCGACGCCCCATCGAAAATCTTCAGGGAAAGTGAGTGTGGTCATCCTTTGACAGCTCCTTGCATGACGCCCGAGACGAGGTGTCGTCCGGCCAGGAAGAACAGAATAATCAGTGGTGCCGTTGCCACGACGACGCCTGCCATGATCAGGGAGTAGTCCTTGAAGTAGGAGGCTTGCAGCAGTTGCAGTGCAACGGGCAGTGTTGGGTTTTTCGCGCCCAGAACGATGAACGGCCAGAAGAAGTTGGTCCATGAGCCGACGAACGTGAACAGGGCAAGCATCGCCGCGGCGGGTCGTGCAGCTGGAATCGCCACTGACCAGAACGTGCGGAACATGGAGGCGCCATCCACGCGGGCTGCCTCGATCAGTTCGTAGGGCAGTGCGTCGCGGATGTACTGCGTCATCCAGAACACGCCGAATGCGCTGACCATGCCCGGCACGATGACGGAGGCGAGTTTGCCGCTCCATCCCAGTTTTGTCATCACCATGAACAGCGGGACAACGCCCAGCTGTGCGGGCACCGCCATCGTCGCGATGATGAAGGTCAGCAGCGGTTCACGCCCGCGGAAACGCAGCTTCGAAAACGCGTAACCCGCCAGCATCGAGAAGAACACCACAGAGGCGGACGAGATCACTGCGACGATCACCGAGTTGATGAACGCCCCCCACACGTTGATGTCGGAGTTGAGGACGCGCTGAATATTTTCGATCAGGTGCCCGCCCGGAATCAGGGACGGAATCGGATTCTTGGCAATGTCAGGCGCGGTGGACGAAGCGAGCAAAAACGCGAAGTACAGCGGGTAAGCAGAGATCAGCAGGATCACTACCAGCAGTGCGTACTTGTACCACCGCGGCCGCTGGGTCGTGCCGAAACCACGGTGTTCGGGTGTGTCCGCGCGCCGGCCACGCTTTTTCCGCACAGGTTCGGAGAGCTCGTGAGCAGTTGATTGAACTGACGAGGTAGCCTGGCTCTTTCCTTCCTGAGTCCGTGCCCTGATGGTGCGACGACGGTCTTGCCTGGCTCTCGCGCGCGCCGCTGCGCGCGCAGCCCTTTTGCCGCATCGCTGCTCAATCATGGCAATCGACGGCTGGTAAGCGCCTTCAAGGGTACTCATGACAGGTCAGCTCCTTTCCCTGCAGAAGTTGAATGTGCCGAACGGTGGTCGGAGTGTGCGGCCGAGGTGGCAACCAGTTCGTGCTGCGCACCCGATTTGTCGGAGCGATGTTGTGCTTCGACGGCGCGCCGACGCGCCTCGCGCTTCTCAGCACGGGAAATCCTTCGACCGGAGGAGGAAATTCGTTTGGTCAGGAGGAAGTTGATCGCCGCGAAGAAAACGATGATGAGGAAGAGCAGCCATGCCACGGCAGATGCCTTACCGAAGCTCTTTTGCGCGCCCCACCCGACCTGGTACAGGTACATCGTCAGGGTCAGCCACTGGTTGTCGGCGCCGCCACCACCCATCGTGTCGTACATGCGCGGCTCGTCGAAGATCTGCAGGCCGCCGATAGTGGAGGTGATGACAACGAAAATAATGGTCGACCGAAGCTGCGGGATCGTCACCGAAAAGAACTGACGGGCCGGGCCTGCCCCGTCAACGGTTGCCGCTTCGTACAGTTCACGCGGAATAGCCTGCATGGCGGCCAGAAGAATCAGAGCGTTGTACCCCGTCCAGCGGAAATTCACCATATTCGCAATAGCGATATGGGAGGCCAAAGCGTTGGCATGCCAGCCGATCGGACTGATGCCCACCATGCCCAGCAGCGTGTTGATCATGCCTGACTGGTCAGCGAAAACTTTCGAGAAAATCAGGGCCACGGCCACAGGTGCCACAACGTAAGGCAGCAGCACACCCATGCGCCAAAATGTCCTGGCACGCAAGTTGGCATCGAGCACCCAGGCAATGAATATCGCGGCGATGATCTGCGGAACTGAGGACAGTAAGAAAATTGAGAATGTATTGCGCAGCGCGATCCAGAAGACTGAATGGTCCAGAACGGCTGCGTAGTTTTCAACTCCGTTGAACCCTTTATCCCCACCGATCAGGTGCCATTTATGGACGGACACCCAGGCTGTATAGACCAGGGGGAACAATCCGGTCACGGAGAAAACAATAAAGAATGGCGAAATGTACAGATACGGAGAGGCTTTGTACTCGAATCTACTGAGACGATCTCGCCATGTAACGCGCGCAGTGGCAGCATCGCTCGACATGGGTTTTCCTGCGTTCTTTCAGGTAGAAAAGCACGAATGTGCAAGATGGATCCGATGAGCTGGGGACCGTGGCGGGCCCATTTTGAGCCCGCCACAGTCTCACAGTGAGGAGTTATTGAAGATCAAGCTGGTTGTATTCAGCAATAACCTTGTCCCAGGACGCCTGGGCATCATCAGTCTTGTCGACATCGACGCGCGTAATGCCGTCGGTGACCAGCGTGGTCAGAGCGAAGAAGTTGGGTCCCTTGTACGGCTGGACCGTGATCTTCTTCGACATGTCAGAGAAGATCTGCCCGATCGGAGCGTTGTTGAAGAACTCGTTGGTGTATTCGGTCAGCTCCGGAGAATCCAGTGCTTCCAGCTGCGAGGGGAAGTTGCCCTTGGTCTCGAATGCCTTGATCTGCTGTTCGGGTGCGGTCAGCCAGGCTGCGAGTTCCCTGGCTTCCTCCGGGTGTGCGCCCTGCGCAGGAACAGTCAGGTAGGAGCCGCCCCAGTTGCCACCGCCACCGGGGAAGACAGGAGCCACGTCCCAGCCTTCGACGCCTTCAGCATTTCCTTCGACAACGCCGAGCATCCACGGCGGGCACAGCATCGTGGCAAAACCATCATTCTGGAATGCGTTGGTCCAGTCTTCCGACCACTGTGACAGGTGGGCAGACAGGTTATCCTCGACCGACGCCTTCAGTACCTGGTCGTACACCTTCTTGATGGTGTCGTTTTGGTCCAGCGGGATCACGGTGTTGTCAGACTCTTCGAAGGGCTGTTCAACCTGGTTCAAAATACCCTGGTAGGTACCGGTTCCACCGTCAAACCACGGAATTCCGGTTGCCTCGACGAACTGTTTGCCGACTTCGAAGTACTTGTCCCAGTCGCCTTCCAGCAGCTTGGCCACCTCATTGCGATCAGTTGGCAGGCCGGCTTTTTCGAACATGTCTGCGCGGTAGCAGATGGCTTCCGGACCGGCATCCGTGCCGTATCCCATCAGCTTGCCATCTTCAGTCATCGCAGCTTCGGCCTTCCAGTCCAGCCAGCGACCCTCAACGTCAGGTGAGCTCAAATCGACGAATTCATCTGGGTACTGCTTCAGTTCGGGCCACCAGTCCACTTCGATTGCTTCGATGTCCGACAGGCCGGATCCTGCTGCCAGACGGGTGAGCATGTTGTCGTGGGCTTCGTTCGAGGTGGCCGCTTTCTTCTGCTCGACCTTGATGCCCGGATGTGACTCCATGTATTCGTCAAAGAGGTTGTCGTAGCCAAATTCGTTGAATGTTGCGACAGTCAGCGTGATGTCGCCGTCTGATCCGCCGCCAGCCTCGCCTGATGCTGAAGATTCCGATCCTCCGCCTGACGAGCAGGCTGCCAACGCAAGTGCGCCAATTGAGAACACTCCGATGGTGCCCATCATTTTTCTCGATCTCACAACTACTCCTTCGTATGTGATGGTGTCGTCCATTGCCGATGCGCATGGACCAGCGCCCTGATAAGGCCACCTTTGGGAGCGCTCTCTCATTGTGTTCACAGGCTGAGAGCGCTCTCAACAGGATGTTTCCCATCATGCCACCATAGTGCGTAGGCTGCCACCGTTAAATGGACACAATTTAGTAACACCTCTCACAAGGCGGGTGTTCAGGCTTTCGCCGGTACTCCTTGTGTCTAACGGCAGCCGTCGCTCACAGTGCCACAGCTGTGGAGACCAGCGTCGCTACGGCGACGATTAACAGCAGCCCACCGAAAGTCAGTGTCAGGGTGCTGTCTTTGGCTCGAGTGGTCAATTTTCCGCCGAAGATTCCACCCACCATTGAGGCAGCCGCGAACGACAGTGTCACAACCCAATCGACGCTCACGTGAGTTCCCATCCGAGATAGCAGCCCCATCGCTGAGGCAATGATCATGATCAACAGCGACGTGCCTGACGCTTCCTTGATCGGGAATTTCAGCACCAGCACCAGCATCGGAACAACCGCGAACCCGCCGCCGACACCGAAAAAGCCAGTCAGGAAGCCTGTCAGTGTTGCCGCAGCGACCAGTGCCCAGACGTTGACGCCGTCCAGTGAGAAAAGACGACGAGGTGCGCGGGCACCCTCGTCAATACGGGTGGAGGAAGGGTCAGCATCGTCGCCATCAGCACCATCAACGGGAGTATCGTCGAGGGCATCTGTGGACGCATCGCGAGATGGCGATCCGGCACGGCGCAACACTCGCCAGATCATGAGCGTGCCCACGCACAGCAACAATGCGCCAAAACAGAGCATGAGGATGGTGCCGTCTACCAGCACGCTCAGGCGTGAACCGGCCAAAGACCCGATGCACGACAGGGCTCCGAAAATGAGCCCTTCCTTGATTCGAACCCGTCCGTGGCGCTGGTGGTCAACGATTGACACGACGGCGGTCAGAGCCACGATGACCAGCGACGACGCGGCGGCAGAATGGGGGCTCTGCCCCAGCAGATACACCAGGATCGGGACGGACAAGATGCCGCCGCCGGCGCCCAGCGCGCCCACCACGACACCCACCGCTAATCCGACTGCCAACGCTGCACCAATGCTCATCATGTCCTGCATGTTCCCTTTCGCGTGTCATTCATAATGTCGCTGGCGGGCCGGCCCGAGACAATCAGGCCCGCCATGCGCTCCAGGTCAGCGCTGATGTGTCGGTAGAAGTGCTCGTATCCGGCGCACAGATAGTTCTGCCCGTACTCTCCGTCGACCGAGCGAACGAAGCGGTCCTTCGGGCATCCGCCGTAACACAGCTGCAGGTACGGGCAACGCCGGCACTGTCCGGTCAGCTCAAGGCGTTTCTTGCGTGAAAAGCGGCCCATCGTGTCAGTTCGGGCCAGGTCAGCAAACGCGTCCGACGCCACGTTTCCCACAAGCCAGTCAGGTTCAACCCAGTGGTCGCAGGCGTACACATCGCCGTTGAATTCCATGGCGAAATTGAATCCGCACTCGGGCGCATGCACGCACACCGACGCGGCACCGAAAAGGGCAGACAAGGCTGAATCGAAATCCTGGACGAAGACGCGCCCCACATCGCGCTTAACCCAGCAGTCGAAAACGGTGGAGAGGAACTGGCCGTACGCCTCAGGGTCCACGCTGCGTGATGTCACATCCGAGCCATGCTGACGGTAGAGCACGCTCGGAGCGCGCTCCCCTTCGCTGCGCCAGCCGTTTTCAGCCAGATCAGCATATTCGGGGTCGACGCGCTCCACGATGGGAATGAACTGCATAAACTCAGCGCCCAGCTCATCGCGGAAGTACTCGTACACTTCGCGGGCATGGTGTTCGTTCGCATGGTGAACGGTGCACAGGACATTGCAGCGCACACCGGCTTCCTGCAGGTATCGCCACCCTCGAATCACCATCGTGTGTGTGCCGCGGCCACCCTTATTCAGTCGGTAGGCATCGTGCAGCGCCTCAGGCCCGTCAATCGACACACCAACCAGGACGTCGTGCTTGGCCAGGAATTGCGCCCAGTCGCGGTCGATCAGAGTGGCGTTGGTCTGAATCGCGTGGACAACGCGTTGCGAGGGGCGGCGGTAATCCTCGCACAGCTGGACGGCACGTCTGAAAAAGTCGAGTCCGCGCAAGGTGGGCTCGCCACCTTGCCACAGCATCGTCACCTCGCCGTCAGCGCTGGCGGCCAGGAACTCTGCGATGTATCGCTCCAGCGTGTCCTCGCTCATGCGTTGGCGCGGCACGTCGTAGAGCAGTTCCTTCGACAGGAAGAAGCAGTACTGACAGTCGAGGTTGCACGCCGCACCAGCGGGTTTGGCAACGACGGAGAAAGGAAATCTTTCGCGTGCCAGAGGTGTCCCGTCGAGGGAAGGGGCCTCGGTGCGCACATGTGGAAACGGCAGTGGTGTCAGTGCCGGCACGGAGTCTGCTGCGGGTTCGGGATCCGGCGCTGGAGGTGATCCGCGTGTCATGGATACCTCCTGCCCGTTCATCGTCAGCCGTTTTGATCCAGCGTAGTCACGGTTTTCGCTCAGGCGCCACCGCATCAAGGCCCGGGCGGGATGTCTTATGCAACGTCACATCGTGCAGTGATCGCGTCCCTGCCCGACAGTTGGCTCCCTCGTTATTGACGAGGGGCGTGCCGCATCACTGTTCGAATGCGCGCCAGCTGATCACGCAGTTCGGTGAGACGCAGGACCAGGCGGTAACGAAGCATGTTGATCGGGATTTCCCCGTACGTCCACACCTGTGTCGGTTCGGCAGCAAATTTCGTCTTGAACGTATCGAGGTGGGCGAACTGGGGAGCGTCTTCTGAGCCGATTCCCATCAGATCCAGGGTGTGGCACTTGCGTTCGCGGGCCACCTGAATCATCTTCCACACCAAGGCGTCGGGAGCCAGTTCGCGTTTGGCCTGAGGCGTGGCAGCGGCAAAGTAGTAGGTGGCGAGGCCGTACGCATGGGTCATCATCAACCAGGCCGAAGATTGACCTTCGGGGGCGTAGGTTATCAGTGTTGCCGCATCCCCCTGTGCCAATGCAGTCAGGAAGTCATGGTAGTAATCGCCCGTGAAGGTGGCGAAGTGTTCCGCGCTGCCGAGATTGTTCATGATCTCGACAAGAGGGCGAAATTCTTCAGCGCTCAAAGAGGTATAGGTGTGAATAGCACTCTAATCGATCTCGCGCAGGGCTTTCCGCGCGTCGCGTCGCCCTCGTTTTTTCATGCGGGCGAGCACATCGGAGTCCTCATCGCCCTTAAGGTCCAGCATCACCGTACGATCGTAGGCCACGGCATCGCTGCACGGCAGGCACTGCGCCTGAAGGCTCGCCACAATTCTGAGGAACGTGGCATCACTGCGTGATTTCTTGACGTACGCGGCTAGGTCATCGATCATGCGTCGTTCAACTGAGGCAGGGGGCGCTCATTCCAGACCGGCCCGCCACGAGACCACAGGAACGGTACACGATGAGTCTCATACGACTTCAAGGTTAAGACTGCTTCATAGTGCCCATCAGTCCACAGGTGGCGGGACCCCCCACAAAGGTCGCGGCCCTCATGCAGTGCGTCCACGCGATCCCATTGCACTGTCGCCTCGATCGGCACCAATGACTGCGCACGTGACAGGAATGCCTCGTATTCCTCGTCAGTCAGTGTCTGGATATGCGAATCAGCCGATACTTCCGCTGCAGTGTAAGGGTCGCGCGAAACGGGCGCGCTTTTTTCTTTGTGACTCACGACGCTCACCTTCTGTGTCTGACCTACGGAGCAGGGATGATGATCCGTATCCCACCAACCGGCCATACTCATTGGAAAAACGTCACTGTAGGCGGATATTGCGCCGAATCTTTCGAGATCCTCAACGGACAACAACGGTTCAGTAACGAGTTGCAATTCCTCATCGTAGCATTTGGATCATCCCGAGGATCTCACTGTGATCACTTGAGGCTGACACCACAAAGGCCCCGGCCCATGACACCTCACCCCGCCGATCAGGCCACTCGAGAGACCGTTCGTCGGGGTGAAGCTCAGATGATTGCGATGCTTCTACTTTTCCGTGCTGAACATGTAGTTCGTGGCCACCACGATCGCGCCGTAAATCAGTCCGGCGATCGGCCACACCAGCCACGAGGTTTCCCAACTACCCAGGAATGACACCGCCAGGAAGATGGCAACGGTCAGCAGCCAGTACACTCCGCTGATCATGCCCAGAGGGCTGTGTGAGGTCTTCTTGGCCAGGTCGTACTCTTCAACCTGCAAGATGACGTTCATGCCGTTCATAACAGTCTGAACTGCAGTAATGCTGTAGGTCGCGACGGCGAAGATGCTCAGGGAGAGAGCAAAGCAGATTGCCAGTATCCCGTCCCCGAACACGTCCGACAGTATGCTGCCAAGTATCAAAATCAGTAGCCCGACGATGTAGGAGATCACGGAGATCGTAACGGCACGCGAATATGTCGGCTTAAACTCCTTCTTCTGCTGCTCAGTTCGATACGTTGCGGCAATGGTGGGCGCCAGAACCTTCTTCGACATGTCCTCATACTCACCTGAGTAGGGGTTTTTCAGCATGAAGTACAGTCCGAGGCAGACCAGAATTGCCACTACTGTCAATCCGATGGCACCAGCGATCATCTCAACGCTCTCGCCGCGTCCGTCAGCCACCATGCTACCGGAGACCAAAACGATTGGAGACAGGATAAATGCTGCCACTCCCAAGGCGATGGGGCGTGCTCGTTTGCGTCGATGCTCAATGAACTCGGCGGCTCGTTCAGGACTGATCTGAATCGGTGTATCAGCCAGGGTGACTGTGCGTTCGGTCGGCGCTACTACCTGGGGATCGCCCGCCTGGCTTGCCGCTGCCGACTGGGGTGATGCGGCCTGGGCTGGAGCGGCTACTCCCATTTCTGCTGCCAACTCATCAACATCTCCGAAGTCAGCGATGACCTGGGACAGTGCGTAGTGTTCGGGCAGTCCCTGCGCCAGGAGTTCGTCGTATTTGTCTTCCATCAGTTCGAGCATTTCGCTGCGGGCCTGCGCGGTTTCAGGGGTGTGGGGAAGAGATGAGAACATGTAATCAAGATATTGCTCGATGGTTTTCATGGTTACTCCTCAACGAATGAATTGGTCAACGAGGATTTTGGTGTCGTTCCACTCGGAGCACTTGTCATGGTAATAGGTGCGTCCTTCTGTGGTGATATGGAGGTAAGTCCGAGGTTTTCCGCCGGTTCGGGTGCCGGGATACGAGGTCACGTATCCGCCTTTTTCAAGTCGTTTGAATGCGGAGTACAACGTCGTTTCCTTCATGACGAAGTCGCTTTTGCTCAGTTCAGTGATGGATTTGGATATTTCGTAGCCGTAGCTGTCCGAGTCGAGCAGAACTCGCAGAATCATCAGTTCCGTGCATCCGCGCAGAACTTCACTACTGGCCATGTGGGCTCCTCCTTTCATGATGCCGTCGCCGCACTGTTGTGGTGATGCGTATGCCCCTCAGCAAGTACTCCACGTGAAGTACTACGTCTGATGTAGTAAATACTGTACACCCCCTACTACGTCACATCAAGTAGTTTGGGTCACTTCATGGTGCGGTGATTTCCGCCTTACGTGTGTTGGCAGCGACTGAGCCGAAGATCACGCGCTGCACCTCCTAGAGGCCGAAGCCGTCGACACCTCGTGCATCAGTGTCGATCGAATCGAATTCGCTCGCCCGGATTCCGTGCAATATCGACACCTCTCGCATCAGTGTTGATCATGCGACTTCCCCTCGTCCACCACTCCCATCGCGCCGAATCCTCGGCTCATTCACCCCACTCACCGTCTCTTGCACACCTCCAACCCAGTCCCGCCGCTTCCTCGCACAAAACCCTAAATTTGACGCCTCGTTGTGCACATTCCCCTAGATCTAAGGCCACCACATGCACATTCCCCTAGATCTAAGGCGACCTCGTGCACGATGCCCTGGAAAAAAGAGAGCCTTTTCAGCACTCTTTTCCATGTGTCCACGTCAGCCGGCATTAGCTTCAGCGACGCCCGCGACAGACCTTGTTGATCTAGGGGTTTGTGCAATTTTCTGCCTAAATCTAGGGCTTCGTGCATTTTCTTCCCTTAAATCTAGGGGGTTGTGCGTTTTTCTCCTCTAGATTGAGGGGATTGTGCACGCAGGCGGCTGCGTGACGATCAGCGCCGACGGTCAGCGCTGGCGTGGCGGATCGCGGAGGTGAGCGAAAAGTTCGGACAGTGCGCGGTACGCGCAGTGTTTGAGGTGAGCGTTGACGTGGCGGATTAGGGGTGCAGGGCAGATCACGCTCATCGATGTTGCTTTCTCTAAAAGTTGTACCTAAAGTAAGTAACTCCTAATTTGTTGTTGGAAAGCGCGAGTGCGTTTATGCGCCACCTGGCCAAGACTCTGGTGACCATCAGTGCATCGATTGCGCTGATCAGTGGGTGTTCCAATGGGGCCACTGATGCTGGCGAATCTGACCTGGCGACGCATCAGGATACGTCCGCCCAGTCGGCATCGGCTCAGTCGGGTCAGGCTGCGACAGGTGACACCGTGACATACCCGGTCACCGTTCACCACGTCCAGGGCGAGACCGTTATTGAATCGAAGCCACAGAAGATCGTTGTGCTCGACATGGCGGCGCTGGACACTATTGACGCCATTGGAGCCGGTGAGGCACTGGTCGGCACCGCTACCGACTCTGTTCCAACCTGGCTCAAGGACGCTGACGGCATTGACTACAGCACCGTGGAATCCGTTGGTGGACTGAAAGAACCCGACATGGAAGCGATTGCAAAGCTTCAGCCCGACCTGGTAGTGGTCGGCGCCCGCTCGGCAGATTTCTACGAGGAGCTCTCCAAGTCCTTCCCCACAATTGACGCATCCGTGTCGTGGGACGAACCCGACTACACCACGCGTGTCCTCGACAGCATCGACATGATCGGGCAGGCCGTTGGCTATCCGGCCGAAGCTCAGAAAGCTGAAGACGCCATTCAGGCTGTTGTCGACAAGTACCAGGATGCCGGCAAGGACAAGAGTAAAGCTCTGGTTATCATGTCCAACGCTGGAGAAATCTCCATGCACGGCGCGAAATCACGCTGGGCACCTGTCTTCGACGTGTTCGGCTTCGAACCAGCTCACGATCAGAGCGCGGGCGACCCCCTCGTCAATTGCTTTAAACGACGATGCCGAGCGCCTTCAAAATGTTAAGCACGCCCAGGACGCACACGAAGCCGACCGCCAGGATCGCGCAGATATTGAGCGCCAGATTGTTACGCATCGACCCCATGATGTCGCGGCGATTGACGAAAATCAGGATGAAGATGGCGGTGATCGGCAGCAACATGCCGTTAATCGATTGAGCGACGATGATGGTCGCAACAGGTGAGGACTTCAATAGCGCAAAGATCAGCACCGGAGCCCATGCCACCGTGGAGAAGATCAGTCTGAAGCCTCGCGACTTCATGTCGCTGGACATTCCGAAAGATTCGGTGGTTACGTAGGCGGCAGAGAGAGCTGCCATCGGCATCGATGAGACGGCTGCGGCGAACAGTCCCACGTTGAAGAAGATGTAGGCGGCAGGCCCCAGCACAGGTTCGAGGGCGGCTGACATGTCCGCCGCACCTTCAATCGACATGGTTCCTTCCAGGAAGCGCGGGTTGAGCACCGATGCGGCGACGACGCCGACGCTCATCGTGACAATCCCTCCCAGGAACATCGGGATGATGGTGTCCAGGCGCGCCAGACTCTTGAATCCGTGTGGGTTCTTGTGCCATCCGCGTTCGAGGATTGCCGACGAATGCAGGTAGAGGTTGTAGGGCACGACGGTGGTCCCGATCAGGCCGGTGATGAGCAGGAGCTGGTCGGCGGAAAACTGCGGGACGAGTAGCCCTTTGGCGACCTGCGAGTAGTCGGGCTGAGTGATCATCATGTCAATCAGGAACACTGCTCCCATCGCGAGCACCAGGAATGTCACAGCCTTTTCCAGCACGGCAAATTTTCCGATCATCAGCAGCGTCCAGTAGATCAGGGTGACGACGATGACCCAGAAGATCGGCGGCAAATTCGCATTAATTGACGAGGTCGCCAGCGAAACGCCGTTGAGGTTGGCCACCGAGTAGATGATATTTCCGCCGAAAATGGCGGCGACTGCGATCAGGGAGATCCCTACGCCCAGGCGCGAGCGGATCAGTTTCGCCAAAGTGGTTTGCGAGGCGAGCGCCAGGCGGGATGCCATTTCCTGCAGGATGATCACCAGGATCACTGCGAAGGTGACGGACGCCCACAACAGGGTGTAGCCGTGTTCGGTTCCGGCGACGATGGATGTGGTGATTGTGCCGGTGCCGACGAATGCGCCTGCGACCAGCATGCCGGGGCCCAGGGATTTGATCTTGCCCCATAGTGTTGAGGGCGGCTGAGGCATCGCTGCCGATGAGGCAGGTCCATCTTCCGGCGCGGTTTCTGGGGTGGGGGAGTAGAACACTGAGCTCATGGGTTAATCCTCCTCGATAATCGCGATCGGCCTGATAGGCGATCCTGTCGCTCCTGCGAGTTTCAGTGGGACTGCCACGCATCGAAATGCGTACAGATGCCTGCGAGACAGTTCCACCAGATTGACATTTTCAATAATGTAGATTCCAGCCCGCACGATCAGGACAACATGTCCCGGAAGATCGCAGTTGACCTCAGGATCAACATATCCGGGCAGGTCCCACGCGACATTATCAGTGCCTACCGCAATTGGTCGATACGTCGCCAGCCATTGAGACGCACTCGGGTGAATGCCGGGGCCGTCGAGGTAACGCTCGGCATTATCCCAGTTGATGTCGTTGCCCAGTCGAACAAAGATCACGCTTCCCGGTTCGATGTGGGTGCGTTGGCCGCGTGCACAGTCTTCGAGGTCCTGCGCGGTGACCTGGGTTCTGGGCGGGACGCGACCGTTTTCTGATCGCGCGGCCACGTCGAGCAGCACGCCGGGCGCATCAATGATGGGAATGCTTTCCGCGCCTCCTTCTGAAAATCCGTCGTAATTTTCGAGGGTGTCTGCGCGAGATGAGCACCCGTAGAAGTGCAGGTCGTCTGCCTGGTGGCATAGCGCGTCGATGTGTGTTCCGGCGTGCTCGTTCATGACGATCACGCCGGAGGCGCTGGAGCGCGGCAGTGTGCCGGGCTGTTCGCGCAGGGTGTCTCTGTGGCGACGGTACAGATGGTAGGAGTATCCGGGTCGGTGGGATCCCAAAACTGGCATACCGTCGAAGCGTTGCTGTTCCAGGTCAATGATCTGAGGTGTCATGTCCGCCTCCGCACTTTCGTCGGTGCACGCCACGATTTTTCAGTCCTCAAGAGTGATGACAGTGTCGAAGAGGCCCACATCTCTGAGCTCTTTGTGTGAGCGAATGCCTGTGTAGCTAAGCGATGCGTCCTCATAACGACGAAACGCAAAAACGGCCTGATTCATGTGGATCGAGTTGAATACCCCTAAGTCTACGAGGAGATGAAAATCATCAACTGTCAAACCAGTTACTGTCTTGAACAAGTCAGGCTCTATTTTTGTGATTACGTCTTGCAACGTATTTTCCCGGAAGTCTGTCAGGTACATAAATGCCGGAATGCGCGTAGCGAACTTGATGAGCTTTTCCTGAATTTGTTTGCGCTTGGACTTGTATTCCTTCTCCTCTGCTGTGAGTTCTTTCCTTTCGTCTCCAGAAAGAGTCTCACCTTTTTGCTTCTTGGTTTTCGACACTGACTCGCTTTTGTTAACGATCGTTTCGAAGACGTCTGACCCAAGCGAACGGAAGCCCTCGATGTTCATAATGGCTTCCATTGCGGCTTCGTTGTTCATAATCTTGCGCAACGTAGCGTTGTCTACGTTCACCAGAATCGCAGACTCCCACTTGCGCGCCAATAAGGTTGCTGACGTGCCTGACATTGCGATGTCGAGGATGCTTCCAGCATCAATTTGCGTCATATTCGCCCCGTCATAAGCGAGCACTGGAAGGAAACTCACCAACTCAGCAACGGCATTCTCTGGGTTCGACATCTGCGGATTGAGCCCAGCACCATAGTCTGCTACCTGCCGAAGAGCTCGAGTCGGTGCGAAGTCGAAGACGAAAGCAACAGGCTTGAGGACTTCCTCCTTTGAGGGATTGTCGCCATTTGGGTTCTTAATGGACCACGGAGACTGCACACGAAACGCTGCCTGGAAATAAGTCTCTGGACTGGCGAGGTTACGCAACATCAAGATCGATGACCACTGCTTCACCGTGACACCGGTGGTCAGCTTTCCACACGAAAGTGTAATTGTCTTCGTCTCATGTCCATCCCTAATAGCTCTCCGCACAGGTGGGAGTGCCTCTATTCCCACGCCTGCACCTGCGCCCGCCACTACAAGTACCTGGTAGTCATGCCAGTATGTGTTATGTCGAGCCTTCAAAAGATTCGCCATCGCATGGCATGCAGCTACGTTGGGCATAAACCAGAATGAGTGTTGCATATACGGCAGTAAACGCGAATCAGCATACGGGAATGGTGGTCTCGTTCCAGCTCTGAGCGAGTCAAGTTGAGTTGGAGCATGCTCTCCACGAATGAGATCCAACCATTTCTGTACATCTGACTCATGTTTGAACATCGCTTCCCGGCCCGTTCCGGTGGCGGAAAAGAACTCGTTCAAATCGAACTCATCGAATTCCCCTTGGTGGGCTGTAGTAATTAAGTCATCAGGCATTTGGTACGTCATGAGACGTAATTCAGGCAACGCACCGTATGGATTCCATGCGCCGGGCTGTTTTTCGGCCCATTCTTGTTTGGCGCGTTGCTCATCGGTATATGTCCAGTTGAAGATTTGTTCTTCAATAAAGTCGCCTGACCCTATTGCGCGAAACGGCGTACCAGATAAGTACAGGTAGGCACGCGTGGTGATCGGCAAGAACTCATCCTCGTTGCTACCCAATTCATCGAGTTCTTGATCGAAGGTTTCCAGGCCCTCATGGAACTCGACTTTGAGTTCTCGTGCGGCTTCTCTTTCATCCTCACCTTCAAAGAGTTCCTTGACGGAGTCGCGCCACGCCCCAAAGTGATATTCATCAAAAACGACCAAATCCCAGTCCACTGCGTGGATCCATTTGTTTTTCGCCTTGATTAGGCCCGTTCGACGATCGCGGCCCAGTAGGTCCTGGAAAGATCCGAAATATACGAACGGACGCTCGCGATCAAAATCCAGTTGGCCCTTCATCGTTGCCGCATTACCATATTGCCATCCCTCAAAATCAACGTGGTTGGACAGGTCCTCTTGCCACGCATCCTGCACAGCGGGCTTGAAAGTCACCACAAGGACCCGCATGGCGCCCATTCGCTTTGCCAGTTGATAGGTTGTGAACGTCTTTCCAAAACGCATCTTTGCGTTCCACAAGAATCTCGGTGTTGCTTCTCCGTCCTCATGCCATATTGAGCGGTAATACGCCAAAGTCTCGCTCACTGCCCGATCTTGTTCGGGACGCATCTTGAACGTTTCATAGCGTTGCCCGGTGTATGTCTTTCCTGCGCGAAGTTCTTCGATGGCGGTCTTCACGTCTGCGGGAGTACATCGAACCCACTCTCTAGCCGAGCCGCGAGGGGGATTCTCGAAGCCTTTTGCCACAAGACGGGCAATCACATCCTTATCACTGAAATTGCCGCCATCTTCGCGCTCCGCAATCTCATCCACATGTAGTTCGTATTCCTGCTGCATCTGGCCCTGAGACTCTCGAATGCGATCATTTACATCCGCTTTTGTAGTCTGGCCAACCTTGATCAGTCCCTCATAGTCAACAGGCGGATTCTTTGGGGTCCACGCGTAAATATGCAGCCGGGATGAGGGCTTAGGTGGGAGTAAATCAGAAATATTCCTCATGTCACTTACCATTCATGGGACGTATTGACTGCTCGATTAGATTGATCTCCGACTCATCTAGCCCATAACGCGAGTAGAGCTCCTTATCGGAGAAACTATGGTCCCAACTTTGCAGAGGTACATACTTAAACCGGGACTTTGTAATGTGTTGAGTCGATGAGCGTAAAGCTACCAAAAAACGTACGAATTTCGTTATGACGTAAGAGAGGCAACTTTCAGCCTCCCTCTGACTTTCAAAAATCCCAAGTAATATGTATGTTTCCGTCACCACTGCATTCGGCTCAAGTATAGATGTTCGCCCCAGAACCCTCCTAGTTCCAGTTTTATCAGGCTGGCCAGCATGATCATGAGATGCGTTTGAGGTGAAAACTTTCCACCTATCCACCGCATCTAATCTCGTTCGTATTTCATTCCTAGAAATCCAATCAATCCCATTGTTCCGCACTAGCTTTACTGAATCAGTAGAAGTTATTTCTGAGCGACCTCGAAAATTAGTCGGAAATCCAAAAGGCTTACGTGAACTTACTTGAGTAGCCATTTGCAAGTTCTCGGGAAGAATTGTTTTCGACTCTTCTAGCGACGTTTTCATTTCGACTGAGTAAATCTTACGCAAAATCGATATTGCCCTACTGTTGCGAATGAAAATATCGTTTCCCGGTTCGAGCAAAGCGCGCTCAGACACGTCTTCATCGCCGTGTACATGGGTCGTGACACTCGTAATCCCGTTATGATTCTGCGCCCATAGAAAGTAGCAAATACCGCCTGCTACATCTACATCGGGGAACACATCACGGCTATCCGGAAAGTCATGGAGTGCCACAATTCGGGAATCAGTAAGCATTTCTTGACGGAAATCATCGAGTCCCTTACCTCCTGAATACCACCGTGCCGGAATAATCATGCTTAGATATCTAGGATCAAGTTTCTTTGCTTGATCGATGAATAAATGATAAATTGGCTTAGCGCTAACTCCGTAACCCCCATCACTGAGCTGGTAGGGAGGGTTACCGATTACAACATCAAAATGCATTTGTTCTCCAAACATCTCGTTCATACGAGACTTAATATCATCTGTGTGGATGAGGGCGTACGCGTGCGATTCCATATCATTACCGCGCGCATAGTCATCCTCACCCGCACCGCAGTAAACACAGTGTCGGTGCGTATAGATGGTCTGGTCACCGCCGGTAAGTGGGTCGAGGCGAACTTCCTTACTCCCCCCTACCCATGTATGTTCGGTGCGTTCGAACCAGATGTTTCCCCAGTCATTCTCAAAAGCCTTACAAATGGAGTGTTTACCGTTAGCCCACTTTGAACAATAAACACTGCGGCGTGCAAGCAACGCGGTAAGATTCGTGATCCCGATACCGAATACTTGGCGCGTCAAAATATGGTCTACACGCTGTTGCAGGTCGGGAATTCTCATGACAAGACCGCTTACAAGCCGACGGGTGATCTCACGGAGAAATACACCAGACTTAGTGAAAGGATCCAAAAACGTGACTTTTGGATTCTGCCACAGATTCTCGCCGTCGTGATCTTTCGCCCACGCGTCCGCTACTCGATCAAGCATCTGATTGGCAATATCCGGAGGGGTAAAAACTTCGTCGTTGGAAAGGTTTGCAACGCACGTCAGTACATCAGGGTTATGATTGACCAAATCCGTTATCGTCATAACACATCTCCCATTTCGGCCATTTCACGAACGGTCATGGGTTTATAACTGGTTACCGGTTGAAAAACGTCGTCCTCTTTAAATTCCCCAAAAAGCGCCACGTTGTATGCACTTCTCTTAGTTAGTTTGTCATATTTAAAATCACGCCTCTGGAACTTACCTCTGCCGAGGTATCCCCATTCAGAAAACGTCAACGACCCACCTGTAGGAGTCTTCATTGTCAGCGCGTCGGCCTGAACTATGTTTGCGGTGAGTACGACATCAGCAGCCTGAATCCACTGTTCGGCATCCTCTACGCCAATAAAAGCCTGAAAAATCTCACAAAGGACCCGCCGGCACACGCGCACATTGTCCTCCAATAGCTCGATTCCGTAGATGCACATGAGAGCAAGCAAGGCATAATGACGGCGTTCGAATTCGTTTTTTCCATAATTCTGTTGGACTGTCGTTAATTTGCGCTGAAGCACTTGCTTCAAGAAGTTACCCTCGCCGCATGCAGGCTCAAGAAACCGTGAATCGATGCGTTCGGACTCGCCTTTAACGAGATCTAGCATGGCGTTGACGATATGTGCCGGAGTGAAAACCTCACCGTGGTCCGTTACCCGTTCCTTAGACTTGACGAATATTTCCTTCTGATCCACCAAAAACCCCACTCCTTATCCCAAAATCAGGCTTGTTCCAGAGCCGACATAGCTCTCGATAAGCCCAACTCAGATCATCGATTACTTGGATGAACCGTCCATTCAACTCTAGGTCAGGTCAAACGCACAAAACTTGTGATAACACACTCCGCATGCATCTCGAGACCGGTCTTAGATATTATCCTCAGAATACCGCCTCAAGAAAACAAACTACGCTCCTACAAGAGGCACTTCTCTGACTAGGCATCGTTTGCGGCACCTTTAGTGGGTTGATACTCAACGGTACTAAGAAGTCACGGCTTGGTGCATGCACGTAAGCACGCCATGACCAGTGAATCCCAGGAGATTCAGTTATCCGCGGGATCTTCTGTATCCTTGCCTAATGCGGGCGCCGTGAGTGGCGACATCTAGGAATGCTAGCGCAAGCTGAGAAAGCAGAGCTGTTGTTGGACCGATCTTGGCGAGCTGCTTCGAATTCGACTGCTGCGATGCTGAATTAATCACAGTAGCAGGAGCAGTTCTCTGCCCCGGCCTGCTCTCTCCATCGGCTCGATTGCCTCGGATCGAGCGAGTGCTCCTGACGGGTCGATTGAGCCCGCCGGATCCGTCACGTCCAAGGGACCGATTGGCTTCTCTACTGCGTTGAACTTGGCGATGTCTCGCATCAGGGATGCCATAGTCCTTCACAGCTCCAATCGAGAAGTCAACGAGTTTCGTCAACGTATGTCCTTCCACACTGGCCATCTGCTTGAGCCGATACTTTCCCGCGGATAAGTAAATTACGCGGTTCGAGCTATGTGCACCAGCCAGCGTCTAGATCATCGTGTTCTTAGCCGTGTCTCCCTCACCCACAGCCGAGTCCTCTTTCCCAAAGCAGTGAGTATCTGACGCGTAATATCGGCCAGCTCCGCCTACGTCTTTGGCACCGCATCAGTCCGATCTCTGTTTGCCAGGATCTCTGCCTAGATTAGGAGCTCAGTTTTTCCATCAACGCGATAGAGATCGAACTTCGCACGTCCAGCTTCTTATCTCTGTCGCCCTCAACTGTTCAACCAGCAATTCCTTCGGGAGCAAGCGACAGGTCAAGTAATAGTGCTGCATCATTTGATGATAACCGTCCGCGTCATATGCGTGGGCGATGTGTCGGTTGCCGTCCGCTTCGTTCAATACCGCATCAGCTAGGACTGCTCCGGTTTTCGCTTTATTAACGTCGTTGCTCCAATACACGAGGCCGGCAATGCGCTTTGTCAATGCTGCCATGCTCAAATCAACCTCAGTACTCCCGTCCGGACTTAATAACGGAGTCCTCAACTTTCGTGCGTGGCGCAACCGCCCAGCAGAACGACAATCGCGTGATCTCGATCTGCCGCTGGTTCGGTATCCGCCGAATGACCGCGTGGACTCATATCAAGAGCCTCGGTAACAGCCACCAAGTCACTCCACTGGAACTTCCTCGGCATTGGCCTACGTTGCATCGTCCTCACATTCGACGCATTATTCACCCAGAGCCGAGCTCTTAGCAGCCACCTGTTCCTCCGCAGACAAACAGAAGTCATCGTTCATCTTGATTACGAGAGCGATTATGAGCTTTAGGACGGTGATGTAGGTCTGAAAGTGGGCACCTTCACCATCGCCATTCACTTGTGATCCGTGAAGGTATTTGTTGCGCAGCTCAGGCCCGTTACTGAACTCAACCTTATTGAGCATAAAGTTGAAGTAGGCAGCTTCGGCTTCCGTCAGCAGGGACGAGCGACGGGTCACCCACCCACGCTTTTCCATTGAATCCGCTTCTGCACGACCATTCTCCGAGAGGTGGAAGTAACTCACTGCCTCACTGGTGAACAGTGAATGAAGGATGCAAAACTGCTGCGGTTTCGCGATTGTCACCTGTGCCTCCGTATCCTGCAGGATACCTAGCTTGATAAGCTGATCAACCATACTCCGTTGATATTCATCAAAATCGCCATATCTGACCTCGTTCTTGAGTAGAAGTTCCGCGGCGCTTGTTCCTCTCAAGTCATCGCTGATGCACGTTAGCCTCGACTGGTCAGAAAAAAGCGCGTGGAGGATTCCTGTGATTTCTTGTTCATGTGTCGAGTAGATGTACTTTCCGTCTAGGAGGCTGGGTACCCGCTTGTATGCTATTGGGTCTGAACTGATGGAGAGCAAGTCGGGGTCGATTTCACCATTGTTAACAAACTGACGGAATTGGTTCAAAACACTCTCCATTTCGACGAAAAGGTGCCTAGTCCTTTCCAGAAAGGAACTTCCGGGCGTGGAGCGGGTGAACGAGAAGTTCATGGCGCCGAACTCGTCCACAAGATAGGTTCTAAAGAACCAGATGATAACATCTTCCAAGTCGATTCCCTTGTCTTCTAGGAAATGCTGGTAGAGCCTTGTCTGCAGGAAGGATGCCATTTCGGCGACTCGGAACGCCACACCTACCGGGTACTCGCTCTTCCCAGGCACACCCACGAAGCTTTCAAGGGCCCCGAGCTGCGAAGTGTCGAAGGGAAGCTCAGTATTACTTCGCGATTGGCGAACTCGAAGAGGTACTGGAAGTTATTGAGGACACTCGGGTAGTCGAGGGTTTCTTCCAACCAGCGACTGCTGTAACTAAATTGAGCGACTGTCCCATCAGAGTTGTCCAACTTGGACACCACTGGTTCGTCTTGGGTATCGGAGAGACACATCTCAACACCGAACCTGATGCCTGCCGTCTCCTCAAAGAGCTTTTGCGTCATCTCGGCATTGCGGCGCTTCGCTTTCAACTTCAGCTTGGCGTCAATCCCGGTCGCCACCATACCCTGGGATGAAGCGGTCTCGATCAACCTCACGTAGTTAGGGTTAGCCTCGGGACTGTCAAGGTATCTCTCCAGCAAATCGTGCACATCGCTAGTCGTCAGATTCGCAGGCAGGTGGATATCATCACGCGTGTTCTTCTCCAGATACTTGCGCACCACATGCTCTGCGTTCTGCGGCGATGCGAGCAGCCTTTCACGCATCTCCAGCTGGTAAGCAACCACGAGCTTCTCGCATGCAAGCATCTGACCAATGCGGACGCCCGCAGTATCAAGTACAGACAACATGATGGTTGGGTTGCACCGCTCGTACGCTCTGTTCCGGCCAAGTAGTTCGAGTAGGTCCGCGTGGTAGTCATAGTTGATGTCAGTAACGATGGCTTCACAGTTGGACTCGTTGACTCTAGAGAAGAACCGTGCCACCGCGCTGCGCATCCTTGGAACTAGGCTCTCAGCATGGGCGCGTTGTTCGGCCGTGTAAGTCTGGGGTAGAAAACCCTTCTCTATGTACGGCTGGACGTTGTGGAGCTCGATCGCGTCCACGGTCGTGGTCAGCGTGTCAGCATTCTCAAATTTCTCGATGAGCTCAGCCACGCGCGGCATGTACATCCAGGTCGCTAAATCCTGTGCGCCGTAGAACTTCACTCGTCGGAGGGTACCTTCGCCCATCAGTTGCCCCCAATCATACAATCAAGCCACGGGTTTGTACCTCGGCTGGCCGAAGCGTGGTTCCTTGGCCAATCTCATTGTAGAGATCACCCCGGACACTAAACCCGCCGAGCAGCTCAGTACGACACACCAGCGCGCCACGCCTCCTGGAAGTCGAGAGACGCCGCTGAAGACGCCTGTCAGAGCATCAAGCCCCGACTCGCCCCTGATCTAGTCGCTGCGTGACGAGCTCCTCTGAGACGCCAAGCGCGGCAGCGAGCCAGCAGCGGATCAGGATTAGGCCCTCCCGCGTCCGTACCCAGGCTTCTCGTCCTTCCGTCAGATCGTTGTCAGCGTGTTTGACTCCTTTGTAGGCCTCGTTGAAAGCCTTGCACTAGGAATCACGGCTGCCGCCCTCGCCAACAACAGCGTCGGGTTCGTATCCCAGGAAGTCGAAGATGTTCTTGAGCAGCGCTTCATACGTTCCCGATACTTTCTTGTCGGGATTGGCTTTTTCGGCGATCGCGTAGCCCAATGCTTCGAGCGCCACGGCAACGTGAACAAGCTGCGACTCCACCGGAAGGGTGCGATGGAACAGGGCACTCATGGCGATCCAGGTCGGTCGAGACCAGTACGAGTACTCATTTAGCCACTTCGCAACAAGATCCGCGTTGGCCTCGTCAAGGAAGAAAAGCGGGTTATCATCGTCGGTCAACTGGCGGTCGGGATCGACGGTCCGACCGAAAGACGGTTGGTATGCGTCTCGCCAGAAACGACGCTCATCTGTCGGCGGCAGTTCCTGGTCGTCTTCCCTCATCACCGAGATCAGCCGCGATCCGCAAGGCTTGCCGTATACCAGGCACATGAGGTCTTGCATCATCCGATGCGTCTGCTGGTGCGTCTGCCAACTTTCAAGCTCAGTGCTAAGGGTTCGCACCAGCAGAGCGGTAGGGATCGTGAAGACGCCGCCCTTCGGCATGGGGTTGAAACGGAACGAAGTGCACAGTTGCAGATCGAGCGGGCCTCCCAGAGACAACGAATCCAAGTTCTTTGCCACAATCGAAACACCCTCGATGTCCTTTCCCTCCTCGCCCAGCATCAGTTGCGTTGTTACTGGAACCAGCTTCGCCCACTTGGCCAATCCGTCGATCTCCGAGGTCATCCCATTGACCCCTACATAATCGACTCCGTTTGCACCGGAGTGGATCGCGCGCCTGTAGCGAAGGCGCTCCAGAGAGTGCCCAAGAGACGACGCAGACGCACCCACGGTGTAGCCCTCGGCAAGAGTGAGCCATCCATCGCCATCCCGCAGAATGAGCGGGTCCGGGATTTGCCGACTGTCGTCATTCAGGCGGAGAGCCTCAACTAAATCCAGGGTTCGTGGCCATCTCACGAGCACACCCTTGGTGTCGAACTCAGCAACAACTACCTCGTCGGATCCCTCAGCGCCCGACCGCGTGTGCGCGATCCTCACGACACCAGGTTCCAGCTTCGTCGCCATTTGCCTCACCGCCGATTTTCCGTTGGATGCCGTCCTGCAGGCACAGCGCGGCTACCGGAACAATTCTCTCTGATGCCGGAGCCACTGTCACGAACTTCATGGGCTGCTGTGAAGTCGTACCTCGTCGTCCACGCTTCACATGTGCATCGCCCCGAGTTCCTGCGCGGCTTTCGCATGTGACATCGGGCGTGGAGCTACCACACAGATTGCAAAGCACGCTTGACAGTTTTTGCAAAGCTTACTAGTCTTTTTTGTGTCGGAATGCTTCACAGTGACAGGAGCAAGATGCGAACACAGATCCCGAAACTACGCAAAGAACGCAAGCTTTCACAGGAAGACCTTGCTCTGGCAGTCGGCGTCACACGGCAAACAATCACCTCAATTGAAACCGGTAAATACGTGGCGTCCCTGCCGCTGGCATACAAAATCGCCCACTACTTCGGCCTCACAATCGAGAACGTTTTCGACTTCACAGACCTGGAGAAAACAACATGAACGAACTCGAACAATACCGCACAGAACTCAAGAAGCGCCACAGCCTGGCTCTGATCTTTGTCATCGCCGGCCTCGCATTGAGTTTCTTCGGAAACTTAATACTGCGCGCAAACATCCCGGATGCACCGATCGTCAACATCATCACCGCAGCAGGAATTGTTTTCGAACTCATCTGCGTCGGCTACATGAGTTTCAACCTCAGCAAAATGCGCAATGACAGTACCTTGAGGCAAGCCTATATCCGTGAAACTGATGAGCGTGAAGCCGCCATTCGCGCTCATTCAGGCAGACCCATTGTCACCGTGCTGTCGATGACACTCGTCGGCGCGTCATTCATCGTCGGCGCCTTCAGTATCCCGGCATTCATCGCTCTTCAATGCGCGGCCGCATTCCAACTTATCGTTGCATTCGTCCTTACCGGATACTGGAGTCGCAAACTCTGAGCTGGTGCGTCAGACAACAGGGCCGGCGTCACACACCCCTTCGCCTTCGGCATACTACCCAGTATTGAGCTGGTGATCAGGCTTTGCGGCGTCGGATGACCATGGCGCTGCCAGCAAGCAGCATCATCACGCCTGCTGCCATCTGAACGTATCCGTCAGCTCACCCAGTGCTGGCAAGTTTCCGCGCAGAATAGCTCGGCTGGACCGAATCTCCCGGGTCGACACCTGGCTTTGGTTGAGGGTCGGGAGCAGGTTCAGAGTCACGCGTCGTCCACTGAGCGTATAGTGTCATGTCCTCGGTCACCGGAGTAGTGCCTGTGAAGTTCGTGCCTTTCCCATCGCGTTGAGTATTCCACCCATTGAATTTGTAGTGGACACCGTCAACCTCCATTGAAGCAGGCAATGTCGGCATGCTCTGATCAGTTAATGAGTCAGCCTCAATACCCTTCTTGTGCACAACATTGATCGTGCCGAGGTCTTTTTCAGCAGCACTAGGAGGTGTGTTCTCATCGAAGCTCACCTTGTTGAAGGCAAATGTCACGTCCACGTTGTTGGCTTGCACCGGGCCAAGCAGGAGCTTGCCTCCAAGGGATTGTCCAAAGACGTTCACTACGGAAGCCTTCACCACGCCCTCAGCATTCCAGTGACCTGAATCGGATCTGCTTCGCCATTGGCGATCTTCAGGGCATCTTCTGGGCTGACAGTGAGCGGAGCGCTCGAATCGTCAAGCATCAGGCGCTGCATCTTGGCGATCTTCTCATAAGTCGCAGGAATGCGGTCACCACCAGGCGCTTGGTCATATCCGGTTCGGGTACGAGTACGAACCACGATTTCGTGGACGGGAACACGTTCGCCAGCGGCATTCGTCATCCACGGGACAATTTCGATGATCGTGTCTGGATTATTGTTTTCTGCGAAGTCTATTGCCGTCTTGCCATCCGCAACGAGGGAAACCTCATATTTCCCGCCGGGATTGTCCTTATCCCCCATCGCAACTTCATTGCCATCGGCGTTCGTTGCGGCGTAGACAGCGATCGGACGGAATGTGTAGCTGGAGAACTTGATCTTCATCCGCTCCGGCATCACGATGCGTTCGTCGAGCTTGACGCGCATATCGACGTGGGTCGCCTTGGCTGTTCTGTTCGCCAACTGACTCCAGTCAGAACCGTTATCCAACGCACCTACTATCGGATCTTTGTAGACAGTAATCGAGGTGAACGGAGGCATCGAAAACTGCGCCTCATAAGAAACCTGGTAACCATCGGTACGGTCGTCGTAGTAAGCGGTTGTGGTTGGCATATCGCCTTCGACTTCAAATTTCTTGATGTCGGAGTCAGGCGCTGTTTGCTCACCGCTCTTGCCGCAGTTGATGGTTGCCATCGACGTGGTATCCAGGCCGACGTAGTCGGTATTGGATACGTAGATAGCGTGCAGGGTCTGAGGCGCGGTTCCGGCTGGGAAAATGTCGCCAACCTTCTGGCTCGCAAAGTAGAACGGACTGTCTTCCGAATATTTCTTAAGATCCTTGAACTTCGGATCTGGAGACCACCCGAGGAAGTACATCCTGAAAGGCCACTGATTGATATCGGTCTGTACACCCTGCGTACCGAGAACCGCTTCCGGGTCAGTGAAGGTTTGCTTCGCCTGCACATTCTCACCGTACATAAAGGTGATCTGGACACTGTAAGGCGCGGCCTCCGAGGACTCTGCAGGTGGAGCTGCCGCTTCACGCGCAGACGTATCGTTCGGTTCGACTGAAACAGCAGTATCTTCTGCCGGGGCAGGAGCACCCTCTTCAGAAGTCGGAGCAGCTTCTGAGGCATGAGCCGCCTCCGCAGGAGCCGCTTCAGGATCGACAGGTGACGGGCTCGGCTGACCGGCATCAGATGCCGGCTCGCTGGATTCCACAGCAGGATCAGCGGCAGCGGCATCACTTCCATCACCATCTGCCCACGTCACTGGGGTGATGCCACACATCAGCAGGAGAGCCAACAACAAACTAACACTTGAAAAATGTATGACAGGATACACGGACTTTGTGTGTGACAACATCCTCATGAGGTCCCTTTTTTTCAAAGGGAGTCAGAATCTGGACCCGGATATCGTACACTCAGCAATACTCCGGCATTAGCCCAATATTCGTCGCCACGACACAAAAAGCGCTCATTGTGAATCACAATGAGCGTCCAGTGGTGGAGCTAGTGGGACTCGAACCCACGACCCCCTGCTTGCAAAGCAGGTGCGCTACCAGCTGCGCCATAGCCCCGTTATTGAGTTCCTACCGTACCTGACGGTGACAGCTCCAGACAACCGCCCAGAAAGCGGTCGGGTCGGGTCGCCGTCGTTAATGAGCGGTGGAAGATTCCGGCTCATATTCGTCGGTGACGGACCTCCACAGATCAGCGTTATTGGACAGGTCCTGAGCAATTTGACGAACGACAATCCCCGCTATCGCAGCACCGGCAAGCGCCGCAATGGTCGTGATCGCCTTCTTCACCGCTCCGCCTCCCATTCAGCTGAGTGTGGACAGTGGGCCTAGCTGGACTCGAACCAGCGACCTCAGTCTTATCAGGACTGCGCTCTAACCAACTGAGCTATAGGCCCATCCGCGCCCCAAGGGCACCGAACTATCGTACCCGAGCATCGGTGCGACAACAAAACGAGAGCCTAGTGACGTCTATGACATTCACCGACACCACAGTCGCCATCTTCCACCGCTCGCGCCTCTACTCATCCATCAAGGACACGCGCACCCCGCCCACCAATGAGGCGATGATGTTGTACAGGAACGCACCCAGCGTCGACATCGCCGTGATCATGATGACGTTGGCCACCGCCGCAATGGTCGCGTAGGACAGCACCTTCGACAAATGCAGGTACTCCATGAGCGTGACGAAACGTTCCGCGCTCAGATTCTTGAGGAATTCCTCAATGTCGCCGAAAACGTGCATGGAGTCGAGCATCAGCCACAACACCAGGGTGGCGAACACCAACGCTATCCCCAGCGCCACGGACAACAGGAAACCAACCTTCATGACTGACCACGGGTCCACGCGCGCTACCGACAGGTCGACTCTGCGCGGTACATCCTCATCCAGGATCGGCTGATCGAGGTCTTCACGATCGCTCATTGCTCGTCCTCCTCAGTTTCTGCACTTGACGCTACAGGCTCATCAGCCTCTTGTGCAGCTGATTCGTCGGCGGTTTCATCAACGGCCTCATCTTCGTCATCCTCCGTGTGACGCGTAATCGCAATAATGCGGTCATCGTCATCCGGGCGAGCGAAAATGACACCCATAGTGTTGCGCCCGGTGGCACGCACGTCGGACGCGTTGATTTGGACAAGTTTACCGGATTCGGTAATCACCATGACATTCTCGTCACTGTCGACAACGAGGGCGCCCACCAGTGCACCTCGTTCATCCACCAAGTTGCCTACTCGCACGCCGAAAATGCCGCGACCCTTCACAGGATATTCGCTCAACGGGGTGCGCTTCGCGTAGCCACCATCTGTGACGATCAGCAGGTCAGCACCCTCGCGCACAACTTCCATCGCCAGCAGCTCATCGCCGTCACGGAACTTCATGCCGCGCACACCCGACGTGCCGCGCCCCATCGGACGCAGCTGCTCATCGCTGGCAGTAAATCGCACCGCTTGCCCCTTACGGGACACCAGGATCAGATCATCATCAGCGTTCACCAGCTGAGCAGACACCTGCTGATCAGGCTCTCCGTTGTCATCATCACGCAAGTTGATCGCAATAATGCCGCCGGTTCTGGCACTGTCGTATTCCGACAGGCGCGTTTTCTTCACCAGACCGGACCGTGTGGCCAGCACCAGGTAGTCAGCCTCGTCGTAGTCGTGAATAGCCAGGACCTGTGCAATGCGCTCATCGGGTTGGAACGCAAGCAGATTCGCAACGTGCTGACCGCGGGAGGTGCGACCGCCCTCCGGAATCTCATACGCTTTCGCGCGGTAAACACGACCCAGGTTCGTGAAGAACAGCAGCCACTGGTGCGTGGTTGTGACAAAGAAATGCTCCACCACATCATCGCCCTTGAGCTGAGTGCCGCGCACACCTTTGCCGCCGCGTTTTTGCGAACGGTAATTGTCGGTGCGGGTACGTTTGGCGAAACCGTCACGGGTGATGGTCACCACCACGTCCTCTTCGGGGATGAGGTCCTCCATCGACATTTCGCCCGCGTACGGCACGATCGTGGTGACACGCTCATCACCGTAGCGCTCGACAATCTCCGCCAGCTCGGTGGACACAATGTCGCGCTGGCGTTGCGGGGTGGCCAGGATGTCTTCCAGGTCGGCCACATGGTCACGCAACTGTGCGTGCTCGTCCAGAATCTTCTGACGTTCGAGGGCGGCCAGGCGACGCAACTGCAGCGCCAAAATGGCATCAGACTGCGCTTCATCAATGTTGAGAAGGTCCATCAGGCCGGTGCGCGCATCGTCGGCTGTTGGAGAGCGACGAATCAGCGCAATCACTTCATCGAGGGCATCGAGCGCCTTGAGGTAGCCTTCCAGAATGTGCAGGCGTTCGCGCGCCTTGTTCAAACGGAAGCGAGTGCGCCGCTCAATGACTTCGATCTGGTGTCTGATCCAGTGACGGATAAATCCATCCAGCGACAGTGTGCGCGGCACGCCGTCCACCAGGGCGAGCATATTCGCCGGGAACGAGTCCTGCAGCTGCGTGCGCTTGTACAAGTTGTTCAGGACAACTTTGGCAACCGCGTCGCGTTTGAGAACCATGATCAGGCGCGTGCCTGAACGGCCCGACGTTTCGTCACGGATATCCGCAATACCCTGGATCTGGCCGGCCTTGACCATGTCGGCAATTTTCTGGACCAGGTTATCGGGGTTGACCTGGTAAGGCAGCGCCTTGACAACCAGGCACGTGCGGCCATGGATTTCCTCAACCTCGACAATGGCGCGCTGAATAATCGAGCCGCGGCCAGTGCGGTAGGCATCCTCAATGCCCTTGCGACCCAGGATCGTCGCACCGGAAGGAAAATCCGGGCCCTTGATGCGTTCCATGAGAGCTGCCAGCAGTTCTTCACGCGTGGCATCAGGATGCTCAAGTGCCCACTGCACACCCTCGGCCACCTCACGCAGGTTATGCGGCGGGATGCGCGTGGCCATACCCACGGCAATACCTTCCGACCCGTTGATCAGCAGGTTCGGAATACGCGACGGCAGGATCGTAGGCTCCTGGGTGCGCCCATCGTAGTTGTCCTGGAAGTCAACAGTGTCTTCATCAATGTCGCGCACCATTTCCATCGCCAGGGGCGCCATCTTACATTCGGTATAACGAGGGGCAGCAGGCCCCAGGTTACCGGGAGAACCAAAGTTACCCTGACCGGCAATGAGCGGGTAACGCATTGACCACGGCTGGATGAGGCGAGCCAAAGCGTCATACACGGAGCTGTCACCGTGAGGGTGGTAGTGCGCCAACACGTCACCGACGACGCGCATGCACTTGTAGAAACCTGCATTGGGGCGGTATCCGCCGTCGTACATGGCATACAGGATGCGGCGGTGAACCGGCTTGAGGCCGTCTCGCACGTCCGGAAGGGCGCGGCCCACAATGACCGACATGGCGTAATCAAGGTACGACCTCTTCATTTCCATTTCGAGGTCGACTTGATCAATCCGTCCGTGCGGAGCGGTTGATTCAATCTCTGTGGTGGGCTCGTCACTCACGATGAAACTCTCCTTGGTCCCTGATCAGTAGGTTGTTGACGATGGTCGGATCACTGTCGTTGCGCCGCGGCGCTAGGCGTCAATGAATCGCACATCCTGAGCGTTTCGTTGAATAAACGAACGCCTGGATTCCACGTCATCACCCATCAGCAGGGTGAAGATTTGGTCGGCAGCTGCTGCTTCGCCCACCTCGACTTGCTTCAAAATTCGGTGCGCAGGATCCATCGTGGTTTCCCACAATTCCTGGTCGTTCATCTCACCCAGGCCCTTGTAACGCTGGATGCCACCGTGCTTGGGCAGGCGATGACCGGCCTTGAGTCCTTCAGTAAGACAGTCGTCACGCTCCTTGTCCGAATACACGTATTCGTGCGGAGCATTCGTCCACTTGAGTCGATACAGCGGAGGTGTCGCTAGGTACACGTAGCCTTGCTCCACCAGTGGTCTCATATAGCGGTACAGGAACGTCAGCAGCAAGGTCGCGATGTGCTGGCCATCCACGTCAGCATCTGACATCAGCACGATCTTGAAGTAGCGCAACTTGTTGATGTCAAACTCTTCACCAATGCCGGTGCCCAGGGCGCTGATGAGAGACTGGATCGTCTCAGAGTTCAGCGCGCGGTCAAGGCGAGCCTTTTCAACGTTCAGGATCTTGCCGCGAAGTGGCAAAATCGCCTGGTGTTCCGGGTCGCGCCCACCGACGGCACTACCACCTGCCGAGTCACCCTCGACAATGAAGATTTCACACACTGAGGGGTCTTTGGATGAGCAGTCGCGCAACTTCGTCGGCATCGACAGCGTGTCCAGGGCGGTTTTGCGCCGAGTGGCTTCACGGGCCTTGCGTGCCGCGACGCGCGCCAACTGAGCCTGCTGACCTTTCATGATGATCGCCTTGGCGTCGGCAGGATGCGCATCGAACCAGTCCTGCAGGTGCTGGTAGACCTGCTGCTGGACGAATGTGCGGGCTTCTGTGTTCCCCAGCTTGGTCTTGGTCTGGCCTTCGAACTGCGGTTCGGTCAGCTTGATGGAGATCACCGCCGTCAGACCTTCACGCACATCTTCACCGGACAGGTTTTCGTCCTTGTCCTTGAGGATTCCGCGCTCCTTGGCATAACGGTTGATCACCGTGGTCAGTGCCGTGCGGAAGCCCTCTTCGTGTGTGCCGCCTTCGGTCGTATTGATCGTGTTGGCGTAGGTGTGCAGGCTCGACGAGTACGCCGTTGTCCACTGCATCGCAATTTCCAGCGACATCGTGCCCGGATCGTTTTCAGCTTCAAAATCAATGATCTCGGAGTTAATGACGTCAGTCTTGCGGCTCGAATCCAGGAATTCCACGTAGTCGCGCAAGCCATGTTCATACATGTAGGACACGCGGCGGAACCCTGGAACAGGATCGTCAGCTGGGCCTTCGTCATCCCCGGTGATCTCGTCGCCCTCGTCCTGAACCCAGGGGCGCTCATCGGTCAGCGTGATGCGCAGCCCCTTATTGAGGAACGCCATCTGCTGGAAGCGGTGACGCAGCGTCTCAAAGTCAAACTCAGTGGACTCGAAGATCTGTGGATCTGGATAGAACACCTGGGTAGTGCCCGTTTCGTCGGTTTCCTCGCCACGTTCGAGCTCAGAGACCACTGCCCCGCCATCGGCAAAGGACATCCGCCACACGTACCCCTGTCGACGCACCTCAGTATCAACCCGGGTGGACAGAGCGTTCACGACGGAAATACCCACGCCATGCAGACCGCCGGAAACAGCGTACCCGCCGCCTCCGAACTTGCCTCCGGCGTGCAGAATCGTCATGACGACCTCAACGGTTGGTCGCCCCTCGGTGGGGTGAATATCCACTGGAATACCGCGCCCGTTGTCGACTACCTTCAGGCCGCCATCAGCCTGGATCGTCACCTCGATGTGGTCGGCATATCCAGCCAAAGCTTCGTCAACGGAGTTGTCGACCACTTCATACACCAGATGGTGCAAGCCGCGTTCTCCCGTTGAACCGATATACATGCCAGGCCGCTTACGAACAGCCTCCAAACCTTCCAGAACGGTGATGTCTGATGCCCCGTAATGCCCCTGGTCCTCATTTGGCTGGGAATTGATCCCTTCGTCCGCCACTCACCGGCTCCCCTCATTGTGATGGTGCTGTGCACCGCGGGCTGGCTGCCCTCCCGGAAAATTCCGGGACCGTGTGTCCACATGACACACTACTCATAATCTGTTTATATTTTACCAAAAAACAGGGTTTTTCGACTTGATTTCACGTTGGTGTAGGCCACGCTAAAGTACTCGTGAGCTGCGAAAAGACAGGTTCTTGTGAAGTGTGGGAGGGGTCACCCATACGTGTCACGCACACCTCTGCCCTTCACTGACCATCGGCCCTTGTTCCAGGAGGGGGCCGACGGGCCGCGGACGATGACCTGATCGACCACTCCGGCACCGACTTCTTCGGCAATTCGGCGCTCAATATGCGGCAGAAGCAGCACGAGCTGTTTGGCCCACGCCGTTGATGAACAGCGCACAATGAGTGTGCGGTCATTGAAGGTTTCGATTGAACAGTGCTGGGCGACGTTGTCTCCAACAATCACTGGCCACTGCGCCATAACCGACCCCATCGCGGTCGAGGAATCCCACCCGCGATCATGCGTGGTCTTCTTGATGACACGTCCAATGGAGCGCGGTTCATTCCACCGCAAGCGACCAGAAGCCAGTCCCACACGTCCGGCGCGCCCAGCCCCGCTTCGATGCCGCAATGCCCACAGGGGTCCCAGCATGGCACGAGCTCGCAGTTCCTCGCGTGCATTGCGAGGTTCGAGGGTGACCTGACCACTGTGTGTATCACCGTTCGATGCACCGGTGTCACCTGCACCAGCGTGAGCGCCATGGGCGAACTCATCGCGCTGAGTGCGCCCAGAAGAGCCGGCAGCGCGCGGATGAGTGCTGCGCGTGGCTCCCCGAGCCAGCATGGCACGCTGCATGCGAGCAGTGGCCTGCGCGATCACATCGGTGCGCTCACCATCAGAAAGCAGTCCGGAATTTTCATTCACGCTCAATCACCGAGCCATCTTCTGGATCCCAGTGGACGCGAAAAATGTGAGCGTCCAGCTGATCGGGCACATCGCTCTCAACTGCCGCAGTAATGAGCACCTGATCTGCCTGCCTGATGACCTCGACAAGGGCTTGACGCCTCTGCGCATCGAGTTCAGCAAAGACATCATCGAGGATGAGGATTGGCCGTTCTCCCTCGTCACTCAGGACTTCAAATGATGCCAGGCGAAGTGCCAGGGCAGCCGACCATGATTCGCCGTGAGATGCATAGCCTTTAACGGGCAAGTGTCCCAAAGTCAGTTCCAGGTCGTCGCGGTGGGCACCCACAAGGTTCACACCGCGTCGCACTTCATCGTCTCGAACATGCTGGAGGGCCTGTCTTAATGCCTCAATGTGCGCGGTCGGGTCAGTGACGTCGATATCGCTGAAGGCTGACACGGAGGCTTCCAGGCCCACTGAAAATTCTCGAGGCGAGTCAGCCACACTGCTATAGGCATCAGATGCCGGTGTACTCAGTAACGTGACGACGCGGTGGCGCTCAAGTGTGACCTGCGCAGACAGTTCCACGAATTGGTCATCCCAGATTTCCAGCGTTGACAGATCAGGGACCTGGCCACGACGCACACGTGCACTGGCAGCTTTGAGCACTGCGGCGCGTTGGCGTGCCACACGGTCAAAATCTGCACGAACGGCGCTGAACGTCGGGTGAAGCTGGATCGCGCATTCGTCGATGAAACGGCGCCTGACCTGCGGTGCATCGCGCACAATGGACAGATCCTCGGGTGCGAACACAACGGTCCTGATCATTCCGAGGATTTTCTTAGCCGCCAGCGTGGTGCGATTCAGGCGCGCCCGATTGGCTTTTCCGCGCACCACTTCCAGTTCCACCACCTGGTCGCGCCTGCCGGCTTGATCGCGCCTTTCTAAGGATTCACCTGCCTGTGACGTATCCGAAGCATTGTCACTGTTGTCCCCGCTCAGCGACGTCGTGTGCTCCCCTGTCACCAATTTCACGCGGATCATGGCACCACCAGGAGGAGCCTCCTCGCCGGTCGGTACCCGCACCAGTGCCGTGTCGGCAGCGACCCGATGAGACGAAAACGTTGACAAATAGGCGATGGCCTCAACAAGATTCGTTTTTCCCTGACCGTTGTGGCCAACGAAAACGCTCACTCCAGCGGGAAGTTCACACACCTGGTGACGGTAGGAACGGAAATCATCAAGTGCGATGTGCGAGATACGCACACACTCACGCTCCGAAGCGGATGGGCATCAGCAGGTAGCGGAAACTGGTGTCCTCTCCCCCATCGAGTTCACTTTGACCAGTCATGACAACCGGCTTGGACTGGTGTGTAAAGCCGAAGCGCACAAAGTCGGCCGACAGTACCGACAGGCCTTCAATCAGATACGACGGGTTGAATCCTGTGGTGATCTCGTTGTTGACCTGAGCTTCAATTGCTTCCGAACCCTGGGCGCTTTCACCCTGGCCGGCTTCGAGGACCACCTGACCTTCTGAAAATGCCATCCGCACCGACGTCTTACGCTCAGCCACCAGCGCCATACGCTTGACCGCTTCAAGCAGCACGTGACGATCACATACAGCCTGAATCGGTGTGGTTTCCGGGAAAAGTCGGGATACCGGCGGGTAATCCCCGTCCATCAACGTGGAGGTGGTGCGTCGACCCGATGCCTCAAAACCAATCAGAGATGATGCTCCTGGCTTGGATTCACGTGACAGACCGATCGTCACGCGCGACCCTGATGCGGTGGACTTGGCCACGTCGCTCAGAATCCGGGCCTTCACCAGTGCCGCATCGGAGAACTGCGGGTCACTGGGTTCCCATTCCAGGTCACGCACAGCTAGGCGGTAGCGGTCAGTGGCGATCAGCGATATGCGCTCACCTTCAAACTCCACACGCACACCCGTCAACAGTGGCAACGTGTCGTCGCGCGACGCGGCGATCGAGACCTGGCCGATGGCCTGGGCAAGTGTTTCAGAATCAACAGTGCCGCGTGTTTGGGGATGTTCGGGCAGCAGCGGGTACTCATCCAGTGGCATCACAGCCAGCACAAAGTGAGACGATCCGCAGGTGATCGTCACTTTCGGTCCGTCAACAGTGAAATCGACCGGACGCTGCGGCAGTGACTTACAGATGTCGGCCAGCAGGCGACCCGATACGAGAACCTCACCGGGCTCATGTACTTCGGCAGGAATATGCGAGTTCGCGGATACCTCGTAGTCGAATGACGACAGCGTGACGATCTCAGCATCTGCGCTGAGTCTGACACCTGCCAGAATCGGGCTGGGTGGCCGTTGCGGCAACGCTCGGGCAGTCCACGATACGGCTTCCGACAAAATGTCACGGGCGACAGTGAACTTCATTCTGTACCCCTCCAACTCCCCGTGCGAGCACTCATTAGCTGTTTTGATGAACCGAACCAACTCTACTCGATTCTCATGCAGAAGTTGACCCCAAGGCGAAATATGTGGATTAAATCAGAACTGACCACGAACCCGTGCGATGAGCTTCGTCGAGCTCTTCGCGAACTCATTAATCGGCCACCCATCGTTTGTTGTGAGTTTTCCACTTTTAATCTTTTATTTCTTTTTCTTCATCGTCATAGGACATGTGGAAAGTGTGGAAAAGCCCGTCAACCCCTGCGATTTCAACGATTCGTTACGTGGACAAATGTGGGCACGAGATGTGGACACTTTATGAGCCGATTGTGGATTCACTCAAGACCGGTCCGTGCATCCACAACGAGCGGGCATCGATCCACAGATCGAATCACAAATTTCTTGTCATTACCCACAGGATATCCACAGTTTTATCCCCAGCGGTGGGTAAGTAAGGAATATGCGGCTGGACGCGCCCCCTTCGTCAATTCGTGGCTCAACGGTACGGGCGATCCTTACGAATTGCGAGCTTTTTGCTTGATGCGGTTGGTCAACTCGGTGACGTGGTTGAAAATGTCACGCTTTTCCGCCATCTGCTCGGTGATCTTCTTATTGGCATGCATCACCGTGGTGTGGTCACGACCGCCGAACGCTGCGCCAATCTTGGGCAATGAAAGATCTGTCAACTCGCGACACAGATACATGGCGATCTGGCGTGCTTCCACCACCGTGCGGGAACGGTCAGTTGAACACAGTTGATCCAGCGTGACATCAAAGTAGTGCGCGGTCTGACCCATAATCAGTGCGGACGTGATCTCCGTGTCATCGGGATCAGAAATGATGTCCTTGAGGACCATCTCAGCCAGCGGCAAGTCAATGCGTTGCTGCGTGATATTGGCGAAAGCCGTCACGCGCAGCAGCGAACCCTCGAGTTCTCGAATATTCGACGAAATGCGCGAGGCGATGTACTCCAGCACAGCCGGATCCACTTCGATCCCCTCGCCAACGGCCTTCTTCTGCAAGATGACGATACGCGTTTCCAGATCCGGTGGCTGAACGTCGGTGAGCAGACCCCACTCGAAGCGCGAACGCAGCCGGTCCTCAAAGCCTGACAGCTGTTTGGGCGGCAGATCCGAAGTCAGAACGACCTGTTTATTAGCGTTATGCAGGGTGTTGAAGGTGTGGAAGAACTCCTCGACGGTCTGCTCTTTGCCCTGAATGAACTGGATGTCGTCCACCAACAGAATGTCCACTTCGCGGTAGCGGCGCTGGAATTCCTCCGCGCGGTCTTCGCGAATAGCGTTAATGAAGTCGTTCGTGAATTCTTCGGAATTGACGTAGCGCACACGCAGATGCGGATACATCGACAGTGCGTAGTGACCGATCGCGTGCAGCAAGTGAGTCTTTCCCAGTCCTGACCCGCCGTAGATAAACAGGGGGTTATAGGACTTGGCCGGTCCTTCAGCCACCGCCGTTGCCGCCGCATGGGCAAAACGGTTCGAGGGGCCAATGACGAATGTGTCGAACGTATAGCGAGGGTTGAGCCGGGTTTCCGTTGAATCGATATTCACAGCATCGAGCACGCGCGAGGCTCCGGCGTCGCGCGGAGTTTGCAAAGGTGGAACATGATCATCGTCGGGTGATGCGCTCTCGTCTTCAAGCGGTGCAAGCGAGGTGTCAATGGTGACAGCGATGCGCACGTTGCGACCCAGTGCCTGGGACAGTGACTGCGTGACGTCGTCGGAAACGCGTGTCTCAATGAAACCTTTGGTGAATTCGTTGGGGACGGCCAGCAAGATGGTGCCTTCGATGTCGCCCAGAGGTTTCACCATGTTGATGAATGACGCCGCCAATGGTCCTAAATCAACGGATTTCAACGATTCGAGGGCGTCTGCCCACGCATCGGATAACGACTTGCTCACTGTTCTTACCTTACCTGCGAAACCGACGTGACATTCAACACTTGAACGCTACCAGTTTGTGACGACGTCCGGATAACTCACTGTATCGATCTGAGCGTAATCCACAAGTTGGGGAAAGGTCTGTGGAAAACACGCTGGCAAATGACACACGTGTAGTTACAAAGCCGAATTCAGAGATGCTGCGGAAAATCCGTAAATTACACCGTTGTGGATAACATGTGGAAATCCACGGATGTGGAAAAAGTTATCCACGGGCCAGTCCACAGTTGTGGACGAAAATTGGGAGTGTGGAACCGGTGACAATTGGCCTCGATTGCGTTGACGGCTCTGGGTCAAACCCCTACGCTTGAAATCTGTCTGTGCTCGCATGAGCACGCCGTGAACCGTCCTGCGAGAACAACTCGGTGGATACTCGCGGTGAAAGAAATAAAGGAAGAGTGGAACGAGGGGTTCCACCGTCAAGGAGTAGCGTCATGGTGAAGAGGACCTATCAGCCCAGTAACCGTCGTCGTTCCCGTACGCATGGTTTCCGTTTGCGTATGCGGACACGTGCAGGTCGCGCGGTGATCTCCAACCGTCGCCGCAAAGGCCGCGCACGTCTTTCTGCCTGAGACTTCGGTGTTGCCGCGCGCGCATCGCATGGTGGATTCGACCGATTTTTCAACGACAATCCGTCATGGTTCTCGCAGCGGTAATGCGATGGTCGTGGTGCATTGCCGAACCGACGAGGATGCTTCCAAGCGCCTCGTCGGTTTCATCGTGCCCAAGCGCGAAGTCGCGTTGGCAACACGACGCAACACCATCAAGCGTCGCCTGCGCCACCTCATGGCCGCGCGAGTAGCTGACCAGCCCGACGGTGCGCGCATTGTTGTCCGCGCAGGGCACCGAGCTCTGGGTCAGGACTCGGCCACACTGGGCGTCAACCTGGATCGGGCACTGACGCGAGCATGGCGCAAGTGGGATGAACGCGAGCAGCAACGGGGCCAGAAATGAGCCTCCTGCGCACCATCGCTTTGGCACCCATACGTTTCTACCAGCGCTTCATCTCTCCCGGTTTGCCACCACGATGCAAGTACGCACCCACATGTTCGGCTTACGCCGTGCGTGCGATCGAAGTTCACGGCATCATCAAAGGCACAATCTTGGCGTCATGGCGGCTCCTGCGATGCAACCCGTGGTCCAATGGCGGTGTCGACCATGTGCCGCTTCAAGGCCAGTGGAGTGCACCCCCCTGGGTTCCGCCTGACGATTGGGCGGGTTATCTGGACCCCGATGACTTCCCCGTGATGGGGCTTAGCGATTGTGACGAGTCGCCCTCGTGCACTCACGATACGATCGATGAGACATGCGCACATTCGCCTGTGCGAGACACACATGAAGGAGATGTCCATGTGGTTTGACAAGATCATTTACCCATTTACCGTTGCGATTGCATGGGTGTGGGTAAAGATCCACGATCTGCTGGTGGCGCTCGGAATGAGCGGTGGGCCAGGTGTGGCGTGGATCGTGTCGATCATCGTGCTGACGATTGTGGTGCGCGCACTGATTACGCCTCTGTACGTCAAGCAGCTGCGTTCGCAGCGAGCGATGTCCGTCATGCAGCCTGAAATGAAGAAGATTCAGGAAAAGTACAAGGGCAAGACGGACCAGGCATCTCGTCTCAAGATGAGCGAGGAGATGCAGGCGCTCAACAAGAAGTACGGGACGAATCCTTTTGCCTCGTGTCTGCCGCTGCTGGTTCAGATGCCGATTCTGTTCGGTATGTACCGCGCACTGTGGAACGCGGGTGCCGTTGCGCAGGGAACGTTCAATCTTGGCGACCACATCGGTCCGATCGATCAGGCGCTGGCTCAGGAAATCGAGCGGACGACGGTGGCAGGTGTGTCACTGTCAGGGCGCTTGACCGAATCGACGGGTGTGGGCCTGGCGGTCTTCATCATCTTGGCCATCTTCATGGTCGTGCTGCAGTTCCTGACGATGAAGATCTCGATGGAACGCAACATGCCGCAGCAGGCTCAGGATTCATCAAACCCGATGATGCGCACCCAGAAGATGATGATGTACCTGATGCCGTTGATGTTTGTCTTCACGGCATTTGTGGTGCAGATGGGCATCATGATCTACCTGTCGATCTCCACCGCGTGGACCTTCGGCCAGCAGATGGTGATGATGACTGTGATGCCGACCCCCGGTTCACCGGCCTACAAGGACGTGCTGGCCAAGCGTGAACGTGGGTACAAGGAGTGGGCCAAGCCTTACTTCGAGGAATACGACCGCAAGCGTGAGGAACTCGGATCTGATCCTGAGGCTGTCGCACAGCTGAACCAAACATCGCTCAAGGAAATCAAGAGCAAGGCCAGGAGCCAGCGCGTAGCCGGCAACTTCCCTGAATCAATGAGTGAGGGTGAAGTGGTGGGCGTATACCGTAACCTGGCGCTGCAGGAGTGGACGACGTTGCCTGACGAAACGTGGATGCGTGGCGTCCACCGTGCCAAGGAGCGCAGCGTGGTGCGCCAGGAGAAGGCTGCGAAGCGTGAACAGCCCCGACGGATGAGTCGTGAACAGCGCAAGCAGGCAGAAGCTAAGGAACGTCAGTTGGCTGCCGAGCATGAACGTGCCGAACAGAATCGGCGAGCTCGCCGCGAGGCGAGCGACCGTGCCAAGAGCGAGCTGACCCCTGAAGAGGTGGAACGCCGCCGCGCACAGCGCAAGAGTCAACGCAACAACCCAGGCCAACGCAAGAAGAAGAAGAGAAAATGATCGGAAAGTGGTGGCACTGACACACAGCGACAGTGACACTCACCGCCGATCCCCCGCACCTGAACAAGTGGAGCCCCACGGAAGGACATCTCAATGAGTGAGAAGAAAGACGAAACGTTGTCACGTCTGGAAGAAGAAGGCGAAGTCGCGGCAGATTACCTGGAGGAACTGCTCGATATTGCCGATCTTGACGGTGACATTGAGATCGACGTTGAGAACGGTCGCGCGTCGGTGGAAATCGTGGCTGACGACGCGACTGGTCTGGAAAACCTGGTCGGTGAGGACGGTGAAGTTCTCGACGCCCTGCAGGAACTCACGCGCCTGGCAGTACAAACCGAGCTGGGCGAACGCTCACGCTTGATGCTGGACATCGCGGGCTTCCGTGCCGATCGCCGCGTCCAGCTTCGTGAGCTGACACAAGAGGCCATTAACCGCCTGAATGCGACGGGTAAGCCGCAAAAGCTTGAACCGATGAACCCGTTTGAGCGCAAGGTGTGTCACGACGTGGTGGCCGAGGCTGGCCTGCACTCCGAATCGGAAGGCGCAGATCCACATCGCTATGTCGTGATCTCCGATCCGCGTGACGATGAGAGCGACGACGTTGATGACGACGCGCACTTCGAGGATTCAGACAGCGATGACGAATCTGTTAACGAGGTGCGCGCTCTGGAGGAATTGCAGGAAGGCGACTTTGTTGCTCCGGCTTCTGATGTAGCCGAGGCAACCTCGGAACTTGCTGAGCGCGACGATGAGTGAGAATGCGGCGCCTGCGGCCGGTAGTGTACCTGACGGCACCGGCGACGCTGACCTGGTGATCCCCGAAGAGCCCACCGAAGCTGTGCGCGAGTATTTCGGTACCAGCTTCTCGGCATTGGAGCACCTGGTCGACATGCTGCTTGACGAGGGAGAGATGCGCGGCTTGATCGGACCGCGTGAAGCCGGACGATTGTGGTCGCGCCACATTGTGAATTCAGCTGCGGTATTGGATTTTCTGCCTAAGCGTGGACAGGTGCTTGATGTGGGTTCAGGCGCGGGATTTCCTGGCCTAATTATTGCCATTTGTCAACCATCACTTGACGTTCACTTGGCAGAGCCGATGGAGCGTCGGTGTGAATGGTTGGCGGACGCAATCGATGAGCTGGGTTTGGACAATGTGACAATCCACCAGGCTCGCGCGGAAGATCTGCGCGGTAAGGGTCGTGCTGATGTGGTGACGGCTCGTGCGGTGGCGAAAATGTCGAAGCTCGTGCGAATGACGTCCAAGCTGATTGCTCCTCATGGTCAGTTGGTGGCGTTGAAAGGTCGTCGTGCTGCGCTCGAAATTGAGGACGCACGCAACGAATTGAAGCGCCATCATCTCCTCGCTGAGGTTCATGAAGTACCGTCGGTGATGGAAGATGAATCGACCTATGTGGTCGTTGCCCGTCGCGATGTGTGACCTCGGAACCAGTGGCTGACAGAGTAGACAAGAAGAAGGCAGGCTGAGATGAGCGAATTGACGCAAGGTGACGCTCCCCTATCGCGGCGTCTTCAGCAGAACTATGCTGATCTTCGTATGCTCGAGCACGCGGTTTTCACGCGGCCAGAGCGCCCTGTGGTCATGACCGTTGCCAACCAGAAGGGTGGCGTTGGAAAGACGACGTCCGCCGTCAACTTTGCTGCAGCTCTGGCTCTTGGCGGGTTGAATGTTGTGGTCATTGATGCTGATGCCCAGGGAAATGCGTCGACGGCGTTGGGTGCAGAACATGGCGTGGGCACTCCGTCAATCTATGACGTGATGGTGGAGGGAGCATCGTTGGCAGGCGTGATTCAGGACTGCCCTGATGTGGAAGGCTTGCGGGTGTGCCCATCGACCATTGACTTGTCGGGTGCTGAAATTGAAATGGTGGATTTGCCGCGTCGTGCGTTTTTGCTGTCCGATGCGGTTTCGGAGTTCTTGTCAGTGAACCGTGACGTGGATGTCATCCTGATTGACTGTCCCCCGTCGCTCGGATTGGTAACGCTCAATGCACTGGTGTGTGCCGACGAGGTCATGATTCCGATTCAGACCGAATATTACGCGCTGGAAGGTTTGACCCAGCTATGGTCAACGATCGAACGGATTCGATCTGAACTCAATCCGCGGTTGAGGATCTCGACGATTGTGCTGACGATGGTCGATAAGCGTACCAAGTTGAGCGAAGAGGTTGCAGCTGAAGTGCGCGAACACTTTGGGGACATCACGCTGACAACCGTCATCCCACGATCCGTTCGCATTTCCGAGGCGCCGAGTTACTCGCAGACTGCAGTAACCTATGATCCGCGATCGACCGGTGCGATTGCGTACCGCAAGGCGGCGCTTGAGTTGACGCAGCGATGGGCACAGAAGTAACTGATCGCGTCATTTTGCGTGGCCGTGACCTGTGAAGGATAATTACAGTTCCAGTGTCTGTGCGGGTGGCGGGCCTGTGAGTGAGTCAGGTTGTATGCGAATGCAGGAAATGTTTCACGTGAAACATTCACGAAGAGGCCCGTTTGGTCAGTGATGACAAAAGCCCGGTGAAGTTGGATGACCAGGTGCGATGTGAACCCGACATGATGGTGGATAGGGACTCCTGCAACTCGTGATATCGAGCGCTCTTTGTTTGGACGGTGGACAAGGTTGCAATCGAATGTGCTCACAGCAATGTTTCACGTGAAACATTCGTTGGCGCTCAGAGAACTGTAGAATCGAAAGCATCGATACGACCGAAGAAAGTGAAGCGCTGGGAACGATGGCCAGGAAGAAAGACACTGCACATCAATCGTCCGATTCAGGAAAATCGACTCGTCGGCACGGAGGACTGGGACGTGGATTGGCGGCACTGATTCCAGATTCTCAGAGCGAAAATCCGCATTCGGTGTCGCGGCCGCTTGATGTCTTATTTCCAGAGCATACGGGTAGCCATGCTCCAGTTCGTGGGGGGTCACAACGAGATTTGTTGTCTCCGCGCTCGTCACGTCGGACAGCACACACACGGAAGGGCACGACCACGCCCGAGTCAGAAGGTACGGGGAATTCAACAACCGTTGTGTCAGAGTCGTCGGACGCATTTGCATCCAGTCAGTCCCGCAACTTGGGTTCTGAACGCGCCCACAAGGATTCAACGAGAAAGAATCGTGTAACATCTGCTGGAACAAGAAAAGGTGCAGCCCGCAAATCACAATCGGATGACGGCGCAGTGTCGCGAAAAGGTGAGGGTGCGTCACCTCGTAAAGGTCAGTCGAGGTCACGGCTCTTTGCTGAGGTCCTTGAAGGAACACCTGCGAATGTTTCACGTGAAACATCGCCGTCGGCCGCCGATTCGCCAGGACCTGACGGAGATCACGCGCCAAAAGAAAACTCGGGATCAAATAACGCAGAAGCAGTGCCGAGATCAGACGCTGGTCACGCAGGTACTGGTGACGAGAAGTCTGACCTGGTCGAAGTTCCCGGTGCGACCTTTGCTGAGATTCCAACTCAGTGGATTGTGCCGAATACCCGTCAGCCTCGGAGCGTTTTTGACGAAGATGACCTCAATGAACTGGCCGCTTCGATTCGAGAAGTCGGGGTGCTGCAGCCGATTGTCATTCGACCCATCGAAATCACGTCTGATACGCCTGACACATTGCGTGAATACATCGAGGAAAAGCCGGAAGCGCGCTATGAACTCATCATGGGAGAGCGACGTCTGCGCGCCTCTGAAATCGCTGAGGTCGACACCATTCCCGCCATTATCCGAAGGACCCAAGATGAAGACCTTCTGCGAGATGCCCTGCTGGAAAACCTCCACCGCGCCCAGCTCAATCCACTTGAAGAAGCCTCGGCCTATGCTCAGCTGATGGAGGACTTTGGAGCAACGCAGGAAGAGCTGTCAAGGCGCATTGCACGATCGCGTCCGCAGATTGCCAACACCTTGCGATTGCTCAAACTCCCACCCGCCGTGCAGCGAAAAGTTGCTTCGGGCGTGATCTCTGCTGGCCACGCACGAGCCCTGCTCTCTTTGCCAACACCAGATGAAATGGAGCTGTTGGCTGACCGAATTGTAGCAGAAGGGCTCTCGGTGAGGACGACGGAAGAAATCGCTCGGCTCAACAAGCCTAAGCCTGCACGGGTACAACGCATCCGCAAACCTCAGCAGCTCTCTGAGTTGGGGCGCCACGTGGCAGCGGAACTGTCTGATTTGTGCGATACCCGTGTAACGGTGAACGAAGGCAGCACCAAAGGCAAGATCGTCATTGAGTTTGCCGGCGCACAGGACCTGGAACGCATCGCAGCAGTCCTGCGCGCACAGGCCAGGTAACGCGTACGCAGATATAGACAGGGCCGCACGTGCGCGATCGTGATGCCGACATTTATTGTCAACAAGCGTCTCAGGATGGGTTAATGAGTCTTGAGGACTAGACCACTAGAGATGATATGGGTGTCGCGCTGTCATGCTATGCGCTAGCGGCATGGTGCCATGACGCTGTCACACCGTGATGATGTGATGCGGTGGCGCAAGGCGCCGAGGAATGCACCCGTGAATTCACCGGCCGTGCGCCGCAGACTGTGATCGATACTATTCGTGAAGCCGGTGTGAATGATCACAAACTATCCCATTACATCTGAAAAACGGAGACAATCAGAGCAGCGATACGAATACGGGTGAGCTGCCGGAAACGCTACCAGCGCAACCAGCGGTGAGTCCGTCCACCGGTCCAGTAGGAGATTAAGCAGCAATGGGGAATGCGCAGTGCCTGATCAGCACCGTATTGTTCGACATTGGTGGTGTGCTTGTCACACACCGACCTGATGCGGCGAAGATGGCTCAGGTCATGAATATGGATACCACCCCGTCAGACACCGTCAAGCTGGTTGATCATTCCATCTGGTTCCACCGTGATGCCTACGATGCTGGCTGTTCAGACCGTGAATTCTGGGACCACGTCGCAGGAGATTGCGGATTGGGTGAACTCAGCGATGCCACGATCGCCGCTCTCGTCCAGGAAGACATTACACGCTTCGACCTGCCTGACCCGGACGCCCTCGAACTCGTATGCGAACTGAAAGCCCGCGGAATGAACCTGGGGATCCTGTCCAACGCGCCGCACGCGATTGCCGACAGCTTCCCGCAACTGTCCTGGGCTGAGGCCTTCGACCACTTCACATTCTCCGCTCCGCTGGGCGTGTGCAAGCCGGCACAACGCATTTATAAAGAAGCAATCGCCCGTTCAGGGGTGCCAGCGGACAACATTCTCTTCATTGACGATCGACAGCCCAATATTCGCGCCGCCACACTGGCAGGAATGCACACCATTCAGTGGACCGACCCAGCCACCGCGCGTGAGGCGCTGGTCAACCTCAACCTGCTCGACGAATGCGTCGCAGCGAGCTGACACGAGCTGCAGACACTCGCTGAAGTGCTGAAGTGACGAGGGCGCCTTCGGAAAGCACGCCCGACCACAACCTCACAGATCTGAGGCCACGAAATGCACGATGCGGTCGCACACCGCGCTGAATGAATCCTGCGCATCTGCAGCCTGAGGGAACAACGACGTGTCTGTCATTCCGGGTGCCACATTCGCATCGATGAACCACACAGTTCCAGCAGGATCAACGATCACGTCAATGCGGGAGAGGTGACGTAATCCCAGCAAAGCGTGGATCTCCAATGCTGTTTCCTGCGCATGATCGAGAACCTCCTGATCAAGACGAGCGGGCACGAAGTATTCCGTGCTGTCCGTGGTGTAGCGGGCATCGTAGTCGTAACGCCCATCATCGGTGACGATCTCAATAGGCGGCAAGACCGTGGGCCCGTTCTCCAGGTCAAGAACAGAGACGGCAACTTCGGTGCCTTCCACGAAATTCTCGATCATGACGCGCTCACCATAGGCAAAGGCGTCAACCAGCGCCAGCCGCAGCTCCTCAGCCGAGGTCACTTTCGACAGACCTAGGGCCGATCCACCATCAGCCGGCTTCACGATCGCCGGGTAGTGCATTGTCTGATCCAGTGAATCCAGCACACCGGAGGCGCCAACCTGGCGGAAAAGTTGCTGAGGGAGTGTCACCCATCCGGGAGTGTTCAAACCCGATGAACCAACCAGGCTCTTGGCTGTGGGCTTATTGGTCGCCATCATGGCCTGAGCCGAGTTCGACCCGACGAAGGGAATATCAAGGTTTTCGAGCAAGCCCTGCAAGGATCCGTCCTCGCCCAGGGAGCCGTGAATCAGCGGCCAGATCACATCGGGCTGAAAATCCTTGATACCTGTCAGCAATTCACTGTCCAGGTCGCACACGCATACCTTGTGGCCCAGGTGATGCAAGGTGGATGCCACGCGGCGGCCCGACCGCACGGACACGTCGCGCTCGTGGGTAAGTCCACCTGCAATGATCAAGACCCGCTGTGGGTGATCTGTCTGACGAGTCATAGCGTCGATACCTCCTGAGGTAGTCGTGGCAATATCTGTCAAAGAACGTGAGTGGTGTGAACAGTGCGCTCAGGCAGGTTCACGGACCTATTCAGTTATCTGAAGTCGGCAGTGTGGGCTCGACATCGATGTGCGCGTTCGCAGGGACCGATCCGACACCGAACATGTCCACCAGCTCCTTCTCAGCGTTGACCACAGTGGACAGACGTCGCACACCCTCGCGAATTTCCTCGGGAGTGGGGTAGCAGAACGATAATCGCATGTGATTGGTACCGCGCCCATCATAGTAGAAGGCAGTTCCGGCCACGTAAGCGACCTGGGCTCGCACCGCGCGCGGCAGCATCGCCTTGGCGTTCAGGCCGTCGGGCAGCGTGACCCACGTGTAGAAGCCGCCCTCAGGATGTGTCCACGCGCAGTCCGGCATGTACTCAGCCAACGCCTTCATCATTGCGTCGCAACGCTCGTGATACATGGAACGGAAGGTTTTGACCTGGCTGTACCAGTCGTAATCAACCAGGTACCCGCCGATCGCCATCTGACCCACCATCGAGGGGCACAGGATCGCTGACTCGCTGGCCAGGACCAGTTTGTCGCGGATTGCGTGGGGTGCGTAGGCCCATCCGATCCTGAAGCCCGGTGCAAACATCTTGGAAAACGATCCCAGGTAGACCACGCCTTCCGGTGCGTAGGACTTCAATGCGGGAAGCGGATCTGACCCGAAGCCGAGCAGTCCGTAGGGGTTATCTTCCACGATCAGCACGTGTTCACGCTGGCAGATCTCAACGATGTGCGGTCGGCGTTCCTCGCTCAGCGTCACGCCCGCTGGGTTATGGAAGTTCGGAATCGTATACAGGAACTTAATCGTCTTTCCAGACTTACGCAGAGAGTGGATCATATCCTCCAACGCCTGCGGAATGATGCCATCGGCATCCATGTCGACGTGCACCACATCGGCCTGACGCGCACGAAACACACCAAGGGCTCCCACATATGACGGCGACTCCGCGATGACAACGTCACCCTCGTCAATGAACAATTCGGAAACAAGGTCCAGGGCCTGCTGCGAACCGGTGGTGATGACAACGTCATCGGGGTCGGCACCTGCGATGCCGTCATAGGACATGACGTCGCAGATCTGTTCGCGCAGCGGTTCCCAGCCTTGACCGGAGCCGTATTGCATTGCGACCGAGCCGTTGCGTGCGATCAAGTCGCGCGCCGAGTCAGCCAGGCGCTCAATAGGCAGGTCCTTCAGGTTGGGCATGCCGCCAGCCAGTGAGACAACTTCGGGGCGCGACACTACCGAGAACAACGCGCGGATTTCAGAGGCGCGCAGGTTGTGAGCTCGCTCGGCATAATGGTCAAACCATGGGTCGAGACGGTTTCCATGCTGAGCGGCTTCCCGGCCGGGCATCTGGCTCACAACGATTTCCTTCCATTGTGCTACGCAAGTGCTGATCACACGTTCTATCACCAGTGTGCCACCACTTCACACACGGTCAGTAACGGTGACACTCGTGAGGCGACATATGATGAATCAGGTCACACTAGCGCGCCGATGTTTCATCGCGCAAGCACTGTCCAGTCCGTGACGCAACTCGGTTTTCGGTTGCGCACCATCCCACGTGCGGGTGGGCTGCTCGTCGTCATACGGATTGATCAGGACGGCGCTGGGAACCCACGTCACATGCCATCGTTTCGCAAAGGTGACGAACTGCGGGGCGTCGGTATCGACAGCCACAACCGTGACATCTGCAGCGAATTCACCTGCAAGTTCGTCGAAAACCGGCTCAACCATGCGCGATTCGGGACTCCAGTGGGCCAGGCATGCAATGAAAACGATGCGGTCGTCGGAAAGGAGCGTGTCGAGTTCACGCAGGTCGACACGCTTCACAGTGTTGCCAGGTACCGTTCAGCGTCGAGGGCGGCTCGGCACCCTGATCCCGCTGCCGTAATGGCCTGACGATACATGTGGTCCACTGCGTCACCGCAGGCGAATACGCCAGGCAGTGATGTGTGGGTCGACGGCTCGTTCACGGTAATGTAACCGGCTTCATCCAGGTCAATCTGGCCGCGCACGATGTCGGTGCGTGGCAAGTGTCCGATCGCAACGAACACGCCCTGGACGGGCAAGGTGGTCTCAGAGTCGTCAACGGTGGAACGCAAAACGAGGCCTTCCACCTCGGTGTCGCCCTCGACGCTGGCTACTGTCGAGTTCCACGCGAAGGAAATCTTCGGGTCAGCCTTGGCGCGGTCTGCCATCACTTTGGAGGCGCGCAGTTCGTCGCGACGGTGAACGATCGTGACGGACTGTGCGAAACGAGTCAGGAAGGTTGCTTCTTCCATTGCAGAGTCGCCGCCACCGATGACCGCCAGGTCCTTGTCCTTGAAGAAGAAGCCGTCGCAGGTGGCGCAGTAGCTGACGCCGTGGCCGGAAAGCTCATCTTCACCTGGCACGTTCATGTGGCGGTATTCGCTGCCGGTCGCAAGGATCACGGTGCGAGCCTGCAGTGTCTCGTCATCGAGTGTCACGGTCTTGACGTCGCCCTCGAGGCTGACGCTGCGGGCATCCTCGAAACGAATATCGGCACCGAAGCGTTCGGCCTGGGCACGCATATTCTCCATGAGTTCGGGCCCGAGGATACCCTCAGGGAAACCGGGGAAGTTCTCCACGTCCGTCGTGTTCATCAGGGCGCCACCTGCGTCCAGTTCACCTGCGATGACGATGGGCTTCAGGCCGGCGCGCCCGGTATAGACAGCTGCCGTGTATCCGGCGGGGCCTGATCCGACGATGATGACGTCATGAACGGTGCCGTCTGTGTGAGACTGTGTAGCCTCGGTGGCCTGGTCGGCGGTTTGAGGGGCCGTTGCATCGTCCGCCTGACTGTCGCCCAGGCTGATTGCGTTGATAGAGGGGATAGAGGAGACGGAAAAATCAGTCATGATGCACCTTGTCATTCCACAGTGACTTCATAGACCCACGCCTGGTTGCTACCTTCGTCAGACGAGGGCATGTAGCGGAACATTAACACGAGGCCCTGGGTCTCAACAGGCTCCGGTAATGTGATGTCAGTTGTCGGACTCATTGCCGTGGTTGCTAGCTCTGTGCCGTGACGTGCAGCGGTGACGTCAACTGACGGGTCGACGGAGGTGAGGACCAGCTCGCCTCCGGTAGTGCCCGGAGCCATGTGGACAGTCACCTTGGACACGGTGGCCTTTTCCTGCAGGTTCAGTTTGAGTGAGACGATCTCATCGGGCGGGAACTGGTTGTAGTCGAAGGAACGCGACCTCCATGCGGTGTCCAGTTTCCCGTCGATGGCGTAGATCGCCTGGTCCGGGTTGTCACCATTGTCGTTACGCCACGACAAAGCATCCACGGAGGTGACCTGCGGACGGATGATTTCCGGTTCGACAGGTTGATCGGATCCTGACTGGCCGGATCCTGACTGTTCTGCAGATTGGCCGGATTCCTGCTCGTTGTGGGTAGGACTGAATGAGAAGCCTTCGCCGGATACAGGTGCGAGCATGGTCTTGACACCCCACAGCCCGCCACCGATGACCAGGATCGCCGCAAAAATCACGGTCGGAATCGTGGGATTGATGCGCGTGGTGAGGGCACGGCTTGTCGTCGAAGATGCGTTCGAGGCCGGCTCGGGCTGCTCGGTTGCTGTGGGCTGTTCGGTTGCTGCAGATTGCCTGGTCTCAGACGCAGCTCCCGCAGCCTCGGTTGTTCCCGTCGTACTTGCTGTGCCGGCTGTACCTGGAGTGCCGGCCGCACCTATGCCACCTGAAGCGGCAGCTGCCGGCGGCACGGAGTGATCACTCGACTCGTGACCCGAGGAGGCATGATCGGTGAGCCTGCCGAACGCAATCTCATCGAAGCTGGGACGCGCGGGCTGATGAGCGCCATGTTCATGAGAGCCAAACTGATCGAGTTCGTCGTTCTCATCAGGTTCGGGTGGGTAGGGCACGGGATGCTCCTTAGGTGTGTGAGCTGGCGTCGGTTCAGAGGCGCGCAGGTCGTTCGCTTGGGATTGTACTAAGTGTGGAGTCTCTTCGTCGGGCGTCACCGCCGAGGCGAGGCCGTCTTGAGCATCCGGCTCCGGCGCCGCGGCACCCCACCTGCTGACCACCGGCATCTCACCCGTGTTCGTCGGATCTGAAGGTGAAAACCCTCTTTGCAGAATGCTCGAGGGGATCTGTGCATCTTCTTCCACCTGGGCCGGGTCATCACTGTGATGAGCGTCAGCGGGGAACGGGTCAGCATGAAGAGTGGTGTCGTATTGCGCGTCGGTGAGTTCCTGACCAACCTCAGCCTGCTCGCGACCCAGGAACTTTGACCAGTCAAAGAAGTGAATCTGCGTGCGTTGCGAATCGGTATCGTGCGAGGACCCGTCCACCACCGCGTCGGCCTGCGTGCTTTGCTGCTCACCAGAATCTGCTGTCGGCTGCGCGCGATCTGCGGCAGCTGAATCCGACTCGTCGCGCTCAGCGTCGGGGGCTTGCGGCACGGTGGTACGTGCGTGTGAAGCAAAAGAGGCGGTGGAGGCGCCCGCTCCTTCAACGACGAACACCTTGCGGATCAACGCTGGTACGGGTAGTCGCCGGTTCACCTTGCGCACAGCATCACTGGTGGAGGCAGGATCAAGCAGACGCATCATCAATGCGAACACGATGGTGACGACGAGGGCGACCACCACGGCTTTCACAGCTGCGACCAGCCAACGCGCCACCCACTGATCGATCGGGGTGGACGCCCCCATCAGCCAGATAGCCACACCACCGGCCAGACCCCCCACACCGGCGGCAGTGAAGTATTTGATATAGCTGGCGACAATCAGACCCGGGTTGACGTAGCGAATCTTTCGCGCAACCCAGAAGACGGCGATAAAGCCCTGGAGGAGTCGGCACACCGTTTCAGCTGCGCTGGCCCCGATCGTCCACCAGCCGGGTCCTGCCAGGAAGAAAACTGACCATCCGACGATGATCTGAATGATCGTCGGGACGATTCCCATCAGGAAAACAGGTTTGGCATCCTCGTAGGCGAAGAAGACGCGTTGGCTCATCAGCACCATGCCGGTCGAAGCAACGCCCGGCATCAGGGCGATCAACACTGCCGCGTAGGCGCGCACATTCTCCGGCGAGGCCATCGGCAACACCAGCTGCATGACCGGCACAGCTGCCGCGATCAAAATGGCCGCAGCCAGCAGCGTCAACAAGGTGATGACATTGACGCCTGTGTGGAAATTCCGCGCGACCTCCCGGTGATCATTTTCGGTGACCGCATTGGCCATCCGAGTGAAGATCGCGGTCGCCAGCGACACGGAGATCAATGACTGAGGAACCATGTACACCATGAACGCTGCCGTGTAGGCCACGTAACCGGCAATGGACGCGTCATGCAGAGTGGCCCAGTGGTCAGCCTGCGTAGCCAGGTTCGTCGTTGAAATAATGCCGATCTGGCTCACGCCGAGCGTGGCGAACGTCCAGCCGGCCACGCGTGAGGCGGACTTGAAGGACGTGCCCTTGAAATGCCAGTCGATGCGCAGCTTCACGTCAGCGTGACGCAGCGGTATCAGCAAGATCAATGCCTGGAGGATCACGCCGAGCGTGGCCGATCCGGCCAGCACCCAGAACTGAGAAGAGGTGAATTCTTCAATCGGGAAGACACCGTGGTGAGGGCCCCACAAGATCAGGAAGATGCTCAGACCCAGGATGGCGATGACATTGTTGAGCACCGGCGCCCACATATAGGGACCGAACATGCCGCGCGCGTTCAGCAATTCGCCCAGCAGGTTGTACACCCCATAGAAGAAAATCTGCGGCAAACACAGCAATGTGAAGGTGATGGTCAGTGCGCGGGCGGGACCCTCGTAACTGGAGGCGAACAATGTCACCAGGAGCGGCGAGCCCACCATCATCACGATGGTGACGCCGAATAGGATCAGTCCGGCCAGCGTGAGGAGGCGCGAGACGTAACGATCCCCAGAACGCGACTTCAGTGCGCGCACGATCTGCGGAACGAGGACAGCGTCGATGACACCTGCCGCCAGAATGTTGTAGACCGTGTTGGGCAGCGTGTTGGCCACCTGGAAGGTCGCTGACACGGAGCCGGCACCTTCACCGATCGCGATGATCAGCAGCGCGGTTCGCACGAATCCGAGGATGCGGGAGACCAGGGTGCCTGACGCCATGATGGCTGACGACTTCAGCAGGGACGTCTGCCTGGGGGCACGCGAATCAGATGCATCGTGTGACTGGTTCATGGTGTGTCTCCATCATCTGAGTGTGTGTGCTTGCGTCGCGACGACACTAACGGGTCGCGTGATCGCCACTGCGAGCGCACATTGCGAATCAAACCGACGCAGAACGCCACTGCAACCAGCCCCGCGATTGACCACGTCCCAATATCCTCCCACTGTGCGCGCAAACGTACCATGACGGACTGAGAGCTATCGAGTATGGTGCCACGCGGTGTGGCCACAATGTAGGTGACGTCGATATTCCCCGATCCGATGGCCTGAACTGGAACTTCGACGTTACCAGTGGAGTTCGCCTCGAGGGGCTGAGCGGCGCTGGGTGTCGCACGAAGACGCGCATCGTCAGGTTTCAGCGTTGCGGTGACGGTGATTGTCCACGGTAGCTTATTCGTCACGCGCACAGGGAACGCAGCCGTCTTGTTAATGACATTGATCGTCGCTGATGGTTCGGCATGGACCAGTGAGTACAGCTCGCTGATCGCTCCCTGCAGGTTCTTCGCCGCCTCAATGGCGTGATCATCGTCGTGTCCTGCACTGACGGCGTTGAGCATCGCCATGTTGACGACGCTCGTCAGCTGGTGGGGTTCGTCGAGTGCGGTCGCCAAGGCTGCAACCTGAGCGCGTACTTCGTTCAGCGTGTGCAGTGTGTGCTCCCAATGGTCAGGGACCTCAGGTGTGGGATGTACGTCTTCACGCTCGGTATCGGTGGGCTCTGACGTTGCAATCTCGGCGAAGGAACGCGGTGCCATCCAGTCCGACTGTGTCAGGGAGCGGATACGTGATACCAGTTCGGAGTTGACGGCGGTGTTGCGCGCCACGGTCACGAGCTGAGGTCGGGCGATATTGGGAAGCTGACGCGTGATCAGAGCACCCATTGCCTGGGCTGCCTGACGCGCATCCAGCTCATCGCTGTCTGTAGGCGCATCCCACGCCAGCAACTCCGTGAGCTCACGAGTCGAGGTCAGCACCGTGCGAGTCGAATCAGATGCGCCCTCCGTGTGGGTGTGACCATCATCAGCATCGACTTCGACGCGTGTCACGGATGTGAAAGAGGCGTCCTCGGGAGGCGCGACTTCACCGGCGGGTGCAATGATCGTGCGGCCAGTTGACTCCGGCAGCATGGACAGCCCGAAAGTCGATGAGCGTGGCCACAGCACTGATCCGATGACGCTGACTGACTGAGCTGAACCAGTGCGTGATGTGGTCGAATCTGCCTGACCGGCCTGATTGACGACCTGCTCGGGCGTGGACAGCGTGCCGAAAACGCTCATCGACTCACGCGCCAGTTCGGTCAGACGCTCATCGCCTAGCTCTTGCAGCCGAGCGGGGTCTGCATCCATGCTGGGCAGGGCAACAACCTGCCCCCCCGATCCGACGAGGGTGTCCAGTGCGCGCGAGACAAACGCGGAAGTTGCCGGTGAATGCCACCATGACGGTGTGGGGTACCTGGGTGAAGGCCAATGAGGAAACGGAGTCATCTCTGCTGGACCGGCGCTTCCGCTTTGAGGCTGATCGCCGGATTGAGAGCCTGCATCTGCCGCCGTGCCGTTCGCGCTGCCGGACTGAGTGCCTTCAGGTTGGCTGCTTTTACCGGATTGCGCCGGGGAGGCCGAATCAGAATCGGAACGGGCAGTGGATTGGGACTGGCTGGTCGGAGCAGTCGACTGCGGCTGGGCGCTTGTCCCGGCAGATTGAGCCTGGTCAGCGGTCGCAGTCGGTGAGCGCAGCCGCCCGTCGGCGTCAAGAATGCCGGTGCGCACAAAACTGGTCAACGCTTCAGGATCAACAGCCAGTGTCACGCCTGGTGTGCGGGCAAGTTCACTGAGAGCTTTCCACTGCTCCGTGGAGCCAAATGCCTGAGTCGACGTGAAAGGAACCAGCACCGATATGGGTGTCTGCTGACGCTCATAGTAAGAATCCCACACGACCACGGAGCGGTCCTCACCGTCTATATCACCCTCATCAGTGGTGGCCTGCGCCTGGACGCAAATACCGCGCGGCCCCCACTCAAAACTGTCATCCAGCGGCAGCTCCTCGGCGGGAACCGACAAGGTGAAACCCACTTTCTGACGCGGGCCAAGCTGCCTGTCGATGGTGCGTTCGGCTACCGGGATGCCGGCATCAGTGTGGCCCGAAAAGTATGCGCTCAGGTCAGGTGCCGCGACCGCTGAATGGACGGACATGAACAGGCGCAGCACAGTTGACGAGGTGGCCTGTGCACCCGAAAGGTTCGTCAATGTGCCCGACACGGTGAGCGTTGACGTGTCATCAAGGACAGTGGGTGTGATCGACGTGATCGACACCTGCAGATTGCCGCCCTCATCGGCTTCACCGAGCACGCTGGGGCGCGTGGTGTGAATACCGGACGGGTCACCCTCGGACGTGGAAGTAAAAGAAGCAACACGCGCACTGGTGTCAGTTAGTGGCATGCTCGAGGCACCCGCGGGCGCGCACAGGCACGCGGCAGTCACAATGGCAGTGACGACCGTGGAGAAAACGCGTGCGCGGCTCTTCATCACACGTCCCGGTACAAAAGATCCAATGCGATTCTGACGATACGACGCTCGTTCGGATAGGCGAGTTGGCGCATCAGCTGCTGCAAGGATACCCACGACGCGTCTTCAGCTTCGTGATCAGGGTCCATTTCCACGGTGATCGATCCCGACACGTAGCCCATGAGGAAGTGGTGCACCACCTTGTGAACACGCCGATCAGGAGAGGAAAACCAGTAGTCGATCGACGCGAGGTGACGAATGATCCGTCCGGTAATCCCCGTCTCTTCCGCAACTTCGCGCAATGCGGCTTCCTGAGCGGTTTCGCGTCCCTCCAGGTGGCCTTTCGGCAGGCACCATTCGATGCGGCCGGCCCGGTTACGTCGCGCAATGATCGCCGCGTAAGGGGTACCGTTGACAACATCGATAACGAGGCCGCCCGCCGATGTTTCTCCCACAATCGGCAGGCGGGAACTGGCAGAGTGATACGCCCGTATCGAGGCATGGTGGCGTGGGGGACGAGGTGTCCCCACACGGCGCTCATAACGACGGGCTGACATAGTTCCACTCTATTAGTCTTGGAGCGATGGCGGGTGACGTGACATTCCTGCGTCGCGGCTCCTGAGGTTTTTCGAGGCCTGAAAACGTGGCACTCTAGTACGTAATGGATACGCACAAGCACGGTTCCCACGCTGACCGCCAGCAACTGAAAGGACACGGTGTGAAGACACGCGCACTCGAGGGTGTCGGATCTCAGGACGTGCCAGCTTTGCTGGTCAACGCTCAACGCACATTCAGCCATCTACCTGCGCAAGTACTGGAAATGGCGCACCTTTTTGACGACGCTGGCCAGGAAATTGCGCTGGTGGGCGGACCTGTGCGCGACGCGTTCCTCGGCGTGACGCCGCATGACTTCGACTTCGCAACATCGGCACGCCCCGACGAAACCGAGGAGCTGCTCAGCAAGTGGGCCGACGCCGTGTGGGACATCGGCAAGAAGTTCGGCACGATCGGGGCACGCAAAGATCACATCGTTGTGGAAATCACCACATACAGGTGCGACGAGTATGACATCGGCTCACGCAAGCCTGACGTCACATTCGGAGACACGCTCGAGGGAGACCTGACGCGCAGAGACTTCACTGTCAACGCCATGGCGATGCGGCTGCCGACGATGGCACTTGTGGACCCTCACCACGGTCTTGACGATCTGGCCGACGGACGCCTGCGCACACCTGTCACCGCTCAACAATCATTCGACGACGACCCGCTGCGCATCATGCGTGCGGCGCGTTTTGCCGCCCAACTGGGCATCGACGTCGACATAGATGTGATGGATGCGATGGAGTCGATGGCCTCACGGCTGTCGATTGTGTCCAACGAACGGATCCGGGCCGAATTTGAACGCCTGATGGTCAGCCCGTACCCGCGGCGCGGCATCGAACTCATGGTGCACACCGGCGTGGCAGCTGTTGTCATTCCGGAGCTGGACGCACTGGTCGATACGCGCGACGAACACCGTCGCCACAAGGACGTGTACGAGCACACGCTGACCGTGCTCGATCAGGCGATGGACCTGGAAACCGGGCTCGATGGCGCTGTGCCGGCACCGGACCTGATTTTGCGGCTGGCCGCGATCATGCACGATGTGGGCAAGCCTGCCACGCGGCGCTTTGAAAAAGACGGCACCGTGTCGTTCCACCATCACGAGATTGTCGGCGCGAAACTGACGCGCAAACGCCTCAAGGCCTTGACCTTTGACAGACACACAGTTGATGCGGTGACGCATCTGGTGGCGCTGCATCTGCGTTTCCACGGTTATGGCGAACAGGCCTGGACTGATTCGGCTGTGCGCCGCTACGTTGCTGATGCTGGTGACCAGTTGGAGCGCCTGCACCGCCTCACTCGAGCTGACTGCACGACGCGCAACCGCCGGAAAGCGATGCACTTGTCGGCCGCTTATGACGATCTGGAAGCACGCATCGCTCAACTACGTGAACAGGAAGAACTCGATGCGATCCGGCCGGATCTGGATGGCAGTCAGATCATGGAAATCCTCAACATTCCACCTGGCCGCGATGTGGGTCGAGCACGCCAGCACCTGCTGGACCTGCGCATGGAGAACGGCCCGATGGGTCAGGACGCGGCACGTGAGGAACTACTGCGCTGGTGGACCGAGCAGGGTGCCAGGGACTGAAACACCCGCCGGCCGCCCAAGGCACGGCGTTCGCACCGTAAAACAGTGGCCGGACTGTACACTCAATGTGAAGGGCGTCATAGCGTGGATCGGACGCCCTCGCGCCACGACAAAGGATGAAAGAAGCTCACGATGACGATTACTTCACCTGAAACGGCAAGTGCTGATATTGGCGTGTATGGAATGGGCGTGATGGGGTCGAATCTTGCGCGTAACCTCGCACGCAACGGGTATCGCACTGCGGTGACGAATCGTTCACCCGGTCGCACGCTGCGCCTCATGGACCAACATGGCGACGGATCCGAGGGCATCTTCATTCCCTCGGAAACCACCGAAGACTTCGTGAAATCGCTCGAAAAGCCGCGCGTGGCCATCATTATGGTGCAGGCAGGTGAGGCCACTGACTGGGTCATCGAACAGCTTGCGGACCACATGGACGAGGGTGACATTATCGTGGACTGTGGAAACTCCCTGTTCACTGACACGATTCGCCGTGAAAAGTGGGTGCGTGAGCGTGGGATGCACTTTGTCGGTGCTGGCGTTTCAGGCGGTGAGGAAGGTGCTCTGTGGGGGCCGTCCATCATGCCGGGTGGAACCGAAGAGTCCTACAAGCGCCTTGGCCCGATGTTTGAAACGATTTCCGCCCATGTGGACGGCGAGCCGTGCTGTACGCACGTGGGTGCTGACGGCGCGGGTCACTTCGTCAAGATGGTACACAACGGCATCGAATACGCAGATATGCAGGTCATCGCGGAGGCCTACGACGTGCTGCGCCGCGGCATGGGTGCTACACCGTCCGAACTGGCGGACATTTTCGACAAATGGAATGCGGGCGAGCTGAATTCGTACCTCATCGAGATCACGGCGCAGGTGCTGCGCCACAAGGATGCAAGCACAGGTGAGCCGCTGGTGGATATGATCGTGGACCAGGCATCGCAGAAAGGCACCGGCAAGTGGACCGTGCAAACAGCGCTGGACCTGGCAGTTCCCGTCACCGCCATTGCTGAAGCAACCTTTGCGCGCGGCGCATCCTCGCAGACCACGCAGCGTGAAGCCGCACAACACATGGAGGGCCACGCCCAGGAACTGAAGGTGGAACAGGCCGATCATGACTCCTTTGTTGAGGACGTACGACGCGCCCTGTTCGCCTCCAAGATCATCGCCTACTCACAGGGATTCGATGAGATCGCTCAGGGGGCACACGCCTACAACTGGACGATTGACAAGGGTTCTGTGGCGCGGATCTGGCGCGCAGGATGCATCATTCGTGCCACGTTCCTGTCCGACATTGGGCAGGCGTACGATGAGGATCCCGATCTGCCTCTGCTCATGGCAGCCGAACCCTTCGCCTCCCGGATCGAGGAATGCATCCCGTCACTGCGCAAGATTGTGGCATTGGCAGCGACGCACGGCATTCCTACCCCCGTGTTCTCGTCGTGCCTGGCCTACTTCGACACGGTGCGTGCCGACCGACTGCCGGCAGCACTGATTCAGGGTCAGCGTGATTTCTTCGGCGCGCACACCTACCGGCGCGTCGATCGCGAGGGAACATTCCACACGCGGTGGGCTGACGAGGGCAAGCCTGAAGAACAGTGGGACTAGGCTCGGACCATACCCAGGTGTGATTCCCTTCATGGAAAAGCTGGGATTTCCATGTGAAACGAGGGGAATAGTGGCGCGGTTCATGGCGCGATCACCGTCGACATGCTTACGCTGAAGGGCAAGGCTCATAGAGACGGTGCCTGTAACGAAAGGTGAACGCGTGTCGAAAAACGGCAGGATGAATCCGGATGAGGCCAAGAACGGGCGTCACTCGTCCCGCTCATCGCACGGCACATCGCGAGGGGCGATGCGTCCCGATCCGGCATTCCCCAAGCGCGCAGCGCGACATGAAGGAACCCGTCGGTCATCCGCTTCCAACTCGTCGCCCGGGACTTCCAGGCAGGCTGGCTCCGCTGCGGCAGGCAATGCCGGTGGGCGGAAAGGCGAAACCAGCCGGTCGAACTCACGCAAGACCAGTGGACGCACAGCGAATGGGCGCAAAAGGCGGTCATGGGGTAAACGCATCGGCCTTGCCTTCGTGTTCAGCGTCCTCGGCGTCATTATTGCCGGACTGGCATCCTTCCTGTTCCTGTACGCCACGTTGGATATTCCCAAGGCCGACCAGGTGGCCTTGGCTCAGACCAGCACCGTGTATTACGCGGACGGCACCTCCGAGATGGGGAAGTTCTCTGAGATCAATCGCTCCATCATCGACACGTCCACATTGCCGGACTATGTGGGGCAGGCCGTTGTTGCCTCCGAAGACCGCACTTTCTATTCCAACTCCGGAATAGATCTGAAAGGCATTGCGCGTGCCCTCGTCAATAATCTGAGAGGACTGCCGCGACAAGGTGGCTCCACGCTCACCCAGCAGTACGTGGAGCGCTACTACATGGGTGAGACTACTTCGCTGAAAGGCAAGGTCAAGGAAGCGGTCCTGGCGGTGAAGATCAACCGTGAGCAAACCAAGGACGAAGTGCTGGGCAACTACCTCAATACTATCTATTTCGGCCGGGGAGCCTACGGCATCGAAGAAGCCTCGAAAGTCTTTTTCGGACATCCGGCATCAGAACTGACCCTGTCAGAATCCGCGCTGCTGGCAGGGATCATCCCGGCACCATCGGCGTGGGATCCTGCAGAAGATCCTGATATGGCGCACTCACGGTGGGAACGAGTCATCTCACTGATGGTGCAGGACGGGTGGATCGACCAGGCGGAAGCAGATCAGCAGCAATTCCCGCAGACCATTGATTTCCAGGAGACGACCTCGTCAATGACCGGGACGACCGGCTACCTCCTGCAGCAGGTGCGTCGCGAGCTGGCCGAGACAGGTGCGTTCACTGATGAGCAGATCGATTCGGGTGGCCTGTCGATCATCACCACTATCGACAAGGCTCGTCAGGAAGCCGCAATCAATGCGGCCCAGATGATGAACGAGGTCGAGGGATGGAACCCTGATTCCATGCACGTGGCGCTGTCTGCCATTGACCCTGCAACGGGGGAGATCGTCGCTGAGTTTGCGGGCAGTGACTATCAAAAAGTTCAACGTAATGCGGTCACTGATGACATTGCACAGGCCGGTTCAACCTTCAAGCCGTTTACCTTGCTGGCGTATGCCGATCAGGGCGGCAGTGTCTACGATCAGGTTGATGGCAGTTCACCGCGCTCATTTGACGGCCTGGCTGAACCAGTGTCGAACGTGGGGAACACCTCGTGGGGTAATGTGTCGTTGATTAAGGCAACGTCCTATTCAATCAACACGGCTTTTGTGACGTTGAATGAGAAAGTCGGTCCGCAGGCGACAGTGGACACAGCCGTGAAGCTGGGAATCCCTGAAGACACGAACGGGCTCGATGCGACGCTGCTCAACACGTTGGGTGTGGCATCAACGCACAACATTGACCTCACCCATGCGTATGCCACTATCGCCAACGGCGGGACACGGATGAACCCGCATATCCTGCGAGAGGTGCGTGACTCTGTTGGCAACAAGGTCTACAGCGCGCAGCTTGAGTCGGAAAAGGTCTTTGATGCAGAGACGGTCAGCGCGATTATGCCGGCGCTCAAGGCAGTGATGGAGCCGGGTGGCACCGGTGAGAAGGCGGCAGTTCTGGGACGTGAAGCGGCCGGTAAGTCCGGTACGTCTGATGATCAGAAGTCCGCACAGTTTGTTGGAATGGTTCCGGGCCTTGTCGCCAGTGTCTCGATGTATCAGTCCGACGAGGCCGGCAACCCGGTTTCGCTGGATAACATCGGCGGCCTGTATCAGTTCCACGGAGGCGACTGGCCAGCTGACGTGTGGGTGAAATTCATGGAGGCTGCAACTGCTGACCTGCCTAACGGTGACTACTCGTGGTACACCGAACCGAACCCAGTTCAACAGAACACTCCACCAACGCCGACACAACCTCAGTCGGTCCAGCCCACCCAGCCGACTCAGCCCACACAACCCGAACCAGCTGAACCGACTCAGCCCACACAACCCGAACCAGCTGAACCGACTCAGCCCAGCCAGCCTGGTCAGGGTCACGATGACGACCACGATACGGGCGGCTCTCAATCCTCCTAGACGTCTGGCGCTGGTGGGCACGTGGGCCTAGCCGGTTGGCTATCCGACTGCATGAAAATCGAGCCGCACCCACAGTGTGGAAAAAATCCACTGCGCGGGTGCGGCCCGGTATGAATGTGCCCGGCGTCCCGGAGCCTCCTTACAGAAACGGAGTACTCATCGGAACGCCGGGATCACACTCGGTGGTGTGTCACTGTCACTCAGCGATGACGCGGACATGCAGGTTTGCAGACACCTCAGAGTGCAGGTTGACCTTGACGGTGTAGTCTCCCAGCGTCTTGATCGGAGCAGGGATGACGATCTTGCGGCGATCAATCGTCTGGCCGATCTGATCCTGAACGGCCTGAGCGATGTCGGCACTTGAAACGGCGCCAAAGAGTCGATCGTTGGAACCGGTCTTGCCGGAAACAGTCACGAACTTGACTTCCTGGAGCTGATCGCGCACGACGCGGGCATCGTCGACGGACGCGATTTCGCGCTTGCGGCGAGCACGAGCCATGTCGTCAATCTGGCGCTGAGCACCCTTGGACCATGCAGTGGCAAGGCCGCGAGGAACCAGGTAGTTGCGAGCGTAACCGCTTCTCACCTCGACAACGTCACCGGCTGAACCGAGCTTGTCGACATCGTGGGTCAAAATGAGTTTCGTTGTTGCCATCAGAAAAAGCCTCCCTATGAATCTCAGCGACCGGACGAAGAGTACGGCAGCAGAGCCATCTCGCGGGCGTTCTTGACGGCCTTGGCGATGCGGCGCTGTTCCTGTACGGATACGCCAGTGACACGGCGGGCACGGATCTTGCCGCGGTCCGAGATGAACTTACGCAGCAAAGCGGTGTCCTTGTAGTCAATGGATTCGATCTTGGCCGACTTCAGCGGGTTGGCCTTCTTCTTAATGGGCTTATTGCGAAGTTGAGGCTTCGCCATAGTGTTCTCCTTGGATCCAGGTAATCGCTGTGATTACCCCATACGAAAAATGAAGCGATAAGAATGCATTGCGAAAGCGCGTTGCGTCAGATCAGCGTCGCCCTCGTCAATTGAATTTAGAAAGGCGGCTCTTCACCGAAAGAGGACGCTCCCTCGGTGCGCCACGGATCGGAAGTGGACCCTCCGGCGGGCGCATTGTAGCTGCCTTGTTGCTGACCATATCCACCCTGGTAGCTGCCGGAACCACCTTGCGCGCCAGCGCCTGACTGGCTCTGGTATCCACCCTGGGAGTATCCGCCCTGGCCGGAATCGCCTCGAGGAGTGCGGGTCACTTCAGCCTTTGCGTAACGCAAGGATGGGCCGACCTCGTCAACCTGCAGGGACAATTCACTGCGCTGCTGGCCATCGCGCGTTTCATAGGACCGCAAAGTCAGGCGACCCTGGACGATGACGCGCATGCCTTTGCGCAGGGTTTCGGCCACGTTCTCAGCCGCGTCGCGCCAGACGGAGCAACGGTAGAACTGTGTGTCTCCGTCGCGCCATTCGTTCGCACTGCGGTCGAACGAGCGTGGGGTCATTGCCACCGAGAAGTCGGCAACGGCTACTCCCGATGACGTGAAACGCAATTCGGGATCTCTGGTCAGGTTTCCGACGATTGTGACGACAGGTTCTCCAGCCATGTCAACTCCTTTGGTGGGTGGTCAAACGCTCTTAATTCAGCGTGCGTCAGGGCGCATCAGTTTGTGGCGCAGGATGGACTCATTCAAGCCCATCAGACGTGTTGCTTCCTGTGCAGCCTCAGGCGTTGCTGTCATGTTAATGACAACATAGATGCCTTCAGATTGCTTCAAAATGTCGTAGGCAAGACGACGCTTGCCCCAGACGTCCACCTTTTCGACGGAGCCGTCGCTGGCTTTCACAGGGGCCAGGAACTTTTCCATCATGGGGACGACGGTGCGCTCGTCGATCGTTGGATCGAGGATCACCATCAGTTCATATGTACGCACGTGTGTACCCACCTCCTATGGTCTTAGCGGTCACGGACTTTCCGTGACAGGAGGGTAATGCGTGGACAGTGTCCCTTATGCAGAACACGGTCCGAGTGTCTATTTTAGTCGCTTCGAGGCTCTCTTAGCTACCCCGCGGAGTGAATCTGTGCGGTCGAGTTCGCCACATCCGACGGCCGGCAAGGAGGCTCATGTTCAGTGCAGGTCGGCAATAGCGCGGCGCGGTGACCACCAGGTGCGCCACGCGTTCACGAGGCCGCGCACCCCCAGGAACACGAAACCGAAGATCAGCCACAGCGCCACCATTGCTATACCTTGATCCGCTGGGCTCAGTGCGTCATCAATGCGTTGGGCAGCCATCCAGCGGTCCAGTGTCCACAGACACGGAAGGTAGACCACCATCATGAAGACACCGCCAAAGGCCAAGGTCTTGCCGTGCCCCGCGCCGATCAGGACGCCGTCAAGCAAAAACACGACCCCTCCCAACGGCATGGCGCAGGCGCTGGCAATCAGCGCCCATGTCGCAATGCGGTGCATCGATGGGTCAGAGCCGAAGAAGTGAGGCAAAAACGGGCTGGAAGCAGCGATGAGTACCGCGAGAATCAGGCCGACAGCTGCGCCCCACACGGTGAGTTTGCGCAGCAGGGTGCGCAGGTGCTCGCGGCGTCCGGCACCCAGATCGAAGCCCACCAATGCCTGCGCGGCGATGGCCAGCGCATCCAGTGCCAGCGCGGTGAACATCCACACGGCGTTGACCACCTGGTGTGCCGCCAAGGCGGTGACGGAAATGGAGGTGGCAACCATGAGGGTGGCGATGGTGGCGATCCTCATGGCGACGGTGCGCACGAACAGGGGAGCGCCGTCCAGAGCCGCATTCCAGATTCCCGCTCCTGATGGCCGCAAGGACACGTGCCGGCCTCGCGCTTTGGACAAGATGACGGCGACAAGGACGACAGCCATCAGTGTCTGAGCCAGCGCGGTTCCCAGTCCCGACCCGGCGATCCCCATGTCCAGCCCGTAGATGAACAGCGCGTTGAGGGCGACGTTGAGTGCTGCACCTCCGGCGGCAACATACAGCGGCGTGGTCGTATCGAGCAGGCCGCGCAGTGTGCCTGTGGCCGCCAGGACAACGAACATTCCGACCAGGCCGGGAGAGGCCGTGTGCAGGTAGGCGAGCGCGTGCGGCATGACGTCAGGTGAATTGCCCAGGGTTTCCACGAGCGCCCGACCGCCCAGGATCAAGCCGCATGCGGTGACAATGCCGCATCCGGCTGCCAGCCACATTGCTTCAATACCGGAGCGAATGGCGCGCACGCTGTCACCGGCCCCGAGTGCCTGTGCAGCGAGCGCGGTTGTGGAATAGGCCAGAAAGACGAACAGTCCGACGATGGTTTGGACGATGGTGGTGGCGGTGGCCAGGCCGGCCAGCTCTTCAGTGCCAAGGTGGCCCACCATCGCGGTGTCGATGAGGGTGAAGATGGGTGCTGCGACGAGTGCTCCCAGTGCCGGGATTGCGAGGGACAGAATCTGACGGGTCAGTGATCCTGAGGGGGTGGTGGGGGCGCTGTGAGAGGAGTGTGACGTGGATGAAACCGTACCTTTATGTTCATCTTGAGGGTCGCAAGAATTCATCTTCTGTTCATCCACTGATTACGCTCCTATTTGTTGTCCACACATTGTGCATAGATCTGTGGACAACCTGGTGGTGATGTTCCGCATGAAAACGCCTCTTGAGCGATTTGCATGGTGGTGGGGATCAGATCCCCGTCCCAACTTTATCCACATGTACTGTGGACGACCTGCCGAGTTGTGCACAGTCTATCCACACGTTATCCACATCAAGTGATCCTTGAGAGCTTCGCGTGAGGCGGAAAAAGAGGATAACCTCGCGTATGCGCGCACGAGCGGGCGCAGGCAATGGAAGGATTGGCAGGCCGATGGCGTCAGATTCAGATTTTGACCGGGTTCCACCGCAGGATCTGGATGCGGAGATTTCTGTGCTGGGCTCGATGATGCTGTCGAAAGAAGCCATCAACGACGTCACGGAAGAGATTCGCGGCTCGGACTATTACAAGCCTGCTCACGAAACTATCCACAACGTCATCGTGGATCTTTCCGGCCGAGGCGAACCGGCCGATGCCGTCACGGTGGCCGGCGAATTGCAGCGTCGCGGCGAGCTGCAGCGCGTCGGAGGCGCCACATATCTGCACACCCTGATTGCAGCCGTCCCCACAGCGGCGAACGCCGGATATTATGCGCGAATTGTGCGCGAGCGATCGTTGCTGCGACGCCTCGTCAGTGCCGGTACACGCATTGTGCAGCTCGGCTACGCTGATGCCGGCGGCGACGTCGATGAAATCGTCAACCAGGCGCAGGCGGAAATCTACGCTGTTTCAGAACGTCAGGCGAGCACTGATTACCTGTCGATGTCGGACGTGTCGGAGTCCATCCTCGACGAACTTGAGGAAATTGAACGCAACAAGGACAAGCTCAAGGGCGTGCCCACCGGGTTTGCTGATCTGGACCGACTCACCCAGGGTCTCCACCCCGGTCAGATGATTATTGTCGCCGCCCGACCGGCAATGGGTAAATCGACACTTGCACTGGACTTTTGCCGCTCGGCATCGATCCGCCACGGTGTCACATCGGTGATCTTCTCACTGGAAATGTCGCGCTCCGAAATTGCCATGCGCCTGCTGTCGGCAGAATCCGGCGTCTTCTTGCAGAAGATGCGCGCAGGTGAGATGACCAGTGAAGACTGGAGGCGCGTGTCTGCCACCACGGCGAAAGTGTCCGAAGCTCCGCTCTTTATTGACGACTCGCCCAACATGGCGATGACGGAGATTCTGGCCAAGTGCCGCAGACTGAAACAGCAGCACAACCTGGGCCTCGTTGTGGTGGACTACCTGCAGTTGATGACAGCTGGACGCGAGATGGAATCGCGTCAGCAGGAAGTGTCCACGCTGTCTCGCCAGCTGAAGCTGCTCGCCAAAGATATTGAAGTTCCGGTCGTGGCTGTCGCACAGCTGAACCGTGGGCCTGAGCAGCGAACAGATAAGAAACCGATGATGGCTGACCTGCGTGAATCCGGGTCGTTGGAGCAGGACGCCGACGTCATCATGTTGCTGCACCGCCCGGAGTACTACAACTCCGAGGAACGCCCCGGTGAAGCCGACATCATCGTCGCCAAGCACCGTAACGGTGAAACTGCGACGATTCGCGCACTCTTCCAGGGTCATATGGCACGTTTTGCGAACTTCACGGGACGTGAAGAACCGGGCGCATAACCCCTTCACTTCATCAGGGTTTACCCTGAATCTCCCCTTGCCTTCGGTTTGGAGGGTAGCCAAGCGGCGCTGAGTGTTGCACGGTAGAAGGCAAGGAAGGAGAGTGAAACCTGATGAGCACACTCCGCGACACTTTTCGTGGCACCACACCTATGACCCCGACGCTGCGGTCATTCGACCAGACTGATCGTCGCCATGTTCAATGCACGAATGCGCGCCATATTGCCGCCCGTAGTCACACCGACACGACGATGATTGACGTTGAGGAAGTGCGTATGCATATGCGCATGCGGGGCGCTCGCCCTCGAACCACAATGCTGGCCGGAGGAAACTAAGGGGTACGGGCCACCCGCTGGAACACGTAATACGCGGGAATAGCAAGCAGGAACCAGACGGCAATGACGAGGTGATGGCGCATGTCGTCAGCCGGTGGGAACACAGTCATGAGCGTATTGGCCATCCCGTGGAACACCATGCACCACAGGACTGATCTGGTGAAGGCGACCAACAGTCCCAACCACGCACTGAGCGCGAAAGAGGTCAGTGCGAATGCCGCAAATGAGGATCCCTGATGCGGGTTGCCGTCGATCCACCACAGGGGGATATGCCAGCATGCCCATACCGCCCCTACAACGAGGGCCGCTACTAGGTCTGGCGCTATGAAATTGTGAAAGCGGCGCGCGAGCAGAGGCTGCATGATTCCACGCCAGCCCCATTCTTCATTGCCGCCGGCCACCAGCGTCACGACCAAGAAGATGGACACGATGGCGATCAATGAGGTGCCTGCCGAGTCGGCGGGTGCACTCCATCCGTGTGATGACAGCCAGAATGCGGCGACCTCAAGCAAAGCGCACAGGAGAAAATAAAGCGCAGCGTGCGGGGCACGACGGGTCAGAAAATGCGCGAGATTTTTCCACGAAAAACCACCCGGCAGGCACACGCAAGCGGCGATGGTCGGGCCGAATCCACCCAGAACAAACAACGCCATAGCGGGAATGTCGGTGGCGCGAAGTGATGTGAAGTGGACCAAGAGTGCTGTCGCGCCCCAACAGATCCATGTGATCGCGAATGTCGTGAGTAGATATGTCACAAGACGGCGCCACGGATTATCGCGCACGGCCCTGCTCCTTTCACGTGCAGCGTCGAGCGGGCCAGGCTCTTCGGCGCCTGTTTATTCCGATGAGAGTGTGAACTTGAAGGAGTAGCGCTGGGCATCGTAGTAGTGAAGGCCGTATTCAACTGCTGCGCCCGCACCGTCATATGCCGTGCGCTCCATTGTCAAAAGCGAGCTTCCAGTTCCTATGTGTAACAGATCCGCTTCGACCTCGCTGGCGTTTCGGGCACCGACAGACTGGGTGGCGGACAGCAGCTCGATGCCGCGCTCGCGGATGCATGAATACAAGCCCTGGTGCGCCAGATCTGTGAATGAGGGGGCGTAGCGAGCCGGCAGCAGATTCGTCATGATCGCCAGTGGCTTGTTGTCGATCCAGCGGCGGCGGGTGACGCGAACAATTTCCTCGTCGACGGTGCATCCGAGTTTGGCGGCGTCATCCTCGTCGGCCAGGAGAACTTCATAGCGCAGCACTTCGGTGCGTGGGGTGAAGCCGGCTTTTGTCAGGTCGTCGTTGAGGGAGGTCAGGGCGAGGGGGCGGCGGACGTGTTTGGGGGTGACGCGTGTGCCGACGCCACGCCGGCGGGTCACTAGGCCACGGGAGACGAGTTCCTGGAGTGCGCGGCGCGCGGTGGGGCGGGAAACGGACAGGCGGCATGCCATGGAGATTTCATCTTCGATCAGTCTGCCGGGTAGGAGGGTGCCGGTGGAGATGAGATGTTCGAGAGGTTCGGCGATCTGGGTGTACAGGGGCGTTGAACTGGTACGGTCCAGATCGATTGACAGCTCAAAGGGTTCGTCGAGATTTCCTTGGTCACTGGCCATTGTGGGTTCCTTCAGATCGTCTCATGATGGGTTCATGTCATTGAGCGAATCGTATCACCTGAGGACAAACGAATATTTGTTATGACATGCGAGGTTGGTCGGTGCGGAGCGCGGAAAGCCGATGGTGTCCGCCTTGACAGAGGCCTTCATGCTCTATATTGTTTTAGTGATTAACAAATTGAAGTGATGTGGCGACAGAGCTGCGTACGTGCACATGGAGGTGTCTTTACTATGAGTGAATTGTGGTCAAACGGTCCTATCCCCTTCGTCGGGACCGACGATCCGAAAGCGGGCATGGGATTCAGGTACTACCAGCCAGACCGCGTCGTTGCCGGAAAGACAATGGCAGAATGGCTGCGCTTTGGCGTGGCATACTGGCACACATTCAACCAGCGCTTGGTTGACCCGTTCGGAGATGGAACCGCTCAGCGTCCCTTCGACCGCTATACCGATCCGATGGAACTGGCACTGGCAAAAGTGGACTACGCATTCGACTTCTACACCAAGCTCGGTGTGCAGTACTTCTGCTTCCACGATCGCGACCTCGCTCCCGAGGGTGACACCCTGCGTGAGAGCAACAAAAACCTGGATAAGGTCGTCGACCGGATCGAACAGCTCCAGCGCGACACCGGCATGAAACTGCTGTGGAATACCTCGAGCCTGTTCACTAACCCGCGGTTCCTGTCCGGCGCTGCCACCTCGCCGTTCGCGGACATCTATGCGTACTCAGCCGGCCAGCTCAAGCACTCTCTGGAAATCGCGAAGCGACTGGGCGCGGAAAATTACGTCTTCTGGGGCGGGCGCGAAGGATACGAGAATCTGTGGAACACCGATCTCAAGCGCGAACAGGATCACATCGCCCGCTTCTTCCACATGTGCGTGGACTACGCCAAGGAGATCGGCCTGGACGCACAGTTCCTCATCGAACCCAAGCCCAAGGAACCGACGACGCACCAGTACGACTTCGATGCTGCCACGTCGATCGCATTCCTGCAGACCTACGACCTGGCCGATCACTTCAAGCTCAATCTGGAAGGTAACCACGCGAACCTGGCCGGACACACCTACCAGCACGAGATCCGCGTGGCGCGTGCCGCCGGAATGCTCGGCTCGCTCGATGCCAACCAAGGTGACAAGCTCATTGGCTGGGACATCGATGAATTCCCATCTGACCTGTACGAAACCACTGCAGTGATGTGGGAAATCGTCGACGAGGGGCAGATCGGGCCGCGCGGTGGACTGAACTTTGATGCCAAGCCGCGACGTACCTCGTTCACCGCCGAAGACCTGTACCTGGGCCACATCGTCGGCATGGATACGTATGCCGCAGGCCTGCTGGTCGCCGCCAAGATGCACGAGGATCGATTCATTGAAGAACTGGTCTCCACCCGATACGGGTCATTCGATTCTGGAATCGGTGCGACAGTTGAGGACGGGTCGGCAACCCTTGCCAGCCTGGAAGAGCATGCCCTCGATGTGCCGCAGGCTGACCTGATGAAGGCGGTGCGCTCTGACCACCTCGAATGCGTCAAGGCCACCATCAACAACTACATCATCGACGCGCTCGCGCAGGCCTGATCCGGCATCGCCCCGGTGGCACGCCGGGTGAGGTCAACAAACCGAGCCAACGTGCATACCAGACAGCCCATGAACTTGATTAAATGGTTCGTGGGCTGTTTGGTATGCCAAATGAGTTCGCGAGCCGCTGCGTCGCAGCGATGGCACAGTCAAGAGTGTGTGATGAGGCAGAACGGCAATCACACATCCTCCCATAATTTGTACTGACAAAGTGTGACTGCGTGGTTATACTAGGTGGTGAGTGCGCAGGCCACCCTCGTCCTCATCGAAACAAGGGAATACGAGGTGGCACGGGCGCGGGAAGTGTGGCCATGACAGTGGTCGCGAACGATGACAATGACGAAGGAGCTGTCACAGGTGAATACAATTAAGCACTGGATTGGTGGTGCCGAATACGAAGGCACGCCGGTCAAGACTCTCGATGTCGAAAATCCAGGCACCGGTGAGGTGGTCAGCCAGCTGCTCCTGGCAAGCGATGACGACCTCAACCACGCAGTTGAGGTTGCAACCGAGGCGCAAAAAGAGTGGGCAGCAACGTCACTCGCCAAGCGCACCGCGATCATGTTCAAGATGCGTCAACTCGTCCTGGATCACCAGGATGAAATGGCCAAGCTGATCGTTGAAGAGCACGGCAAGAACTACTCCGACGCAATCGGTGAAATTCAGCGTGGACGCGAAACCCTCGACTTTGCCACCGCCATCAACGTCGCACTGAAGGGCGAGCATTCCGTCAACGTATCAACCGGCGTGGACATCTTCACCACCCGTCAGCCTGTGGGCGTAGTAGCAGGCATCTGCCCCTTCAACTTCCCGGCGATGGTTCCCATGTGGATGCACCCGCTGGCGATCGCTACAGGCAACGCCTTCATCTTGAAGCCCGCCTCGCCGACTCCGTCGGCAGCACTGCTGACCGCACGCCTCTACAAGGAGGCGGGCCTGCCTGACGGCGTGTTCAACGTCGTGTCCGGCAACCGCGACATGGTGCAGTCAATCCTCAAGCACCCCGGAATCAACGCGATCTCATTCGTTGGATCAACCCCGGTGGCACACATCGTGCAGGACACCGGTGTGACCCACGGCAAGCGCGTCCAGGCACTGGGCGGCGCCAACAACCACGCGATCGTGATGCCCGACGCAGATCTGGACTTCGCTGCACAGCACATCTCCGCCTCAGCCTTCGGTGCGGCCGGCGAACGCTGCATGGCGCTGCCGGTTGTTGTCGCCGTCGGTGGAATCGGCCCGAAACTGGCCGAGATGGTCAAGAAGCACGCCGATGCAATCAAGGTTGGCTACGGCATGGATGAGGGCGTCGAAATGGGCCCGGTCATCTCCGCCAAGGCAAAGGAACGCATCGTTGGCCTGATCGACGATGCGGAAAAGCGCGGCGCCACAATCGTGCGCGATGGCCGTGACCTGGTCATCGAGGGGTACGAGGGTGGTCACTTCGTGGGACCGACCATTATCGATGATGTTCCGCTGGATGCGCCGGTGTACACCGAGGAAGTTTTTGGACCTGTCCTGGCAATCGTCCATGCCGACACCTACGAGGAAGCGATGAAGATCGTGAACTCCAGCCCCTTCGGCAACGGTTCAGCAATCTTCACTAACGACGGCGGCGTCGCACGTCGCTTCACACTCGATGTTGAGGCCGGCATGGTGGGCGTGAACGTCCCGATCCCGACACCTGTTGCGTACTACTCCTTCGGTGGGTGGAAGGATTCGCTGCTGGGCGATACCCACATCCACGGTCCGGAAGGTGTCCGTTTCTACACGCGCGCCAAGGCGATCACGTCTCGCTGGCCCAGTGAGAAGACCTATGAGGCGACGATGTCGTTCCAGCGTGAAGAGTGACGCCGGTCTTCCCGTGCGCTGATCTTTTTCATTGACGAGGGCGGCTGTGCGCGGCACTGCTAGATGTGGTGTTGCGTATGGCCGTCCTCGCTATGTCTCATCGCGGTGGATGGCACATGGTCGCAGGACCTGGTCGCAACCTGGCATCGCACCCTTATTGGAATGCTGCATGCTCACCCGAGCAAAGCAAAAGGCGATACCGAAAGGTATCGCCTAGGTGAAGCCGCGTCAGCTGGACGCGATCGGGATCAGTCAGTCCTGGGTATCAAGAACACGCGTGAACAGTGCGTGTACTCCCAGAGCCAGAGTGCACAGTCCGGCAATCAGTGTGATAACTGGTGAAGCGGCGGCAATTCCGGCAACGAGGGCGACCAAGCTGATCACAAGAGCAACAACAAAGATGCGATGCTGAGCCGGTGCTGACAGCTGAAGCGTCAGGGCAGGCTGTGCAATTGCATACGATTGAGTTGATGTCATGGTCTCTCCTGTTTATCTTCGTCGGCCATGCAGGAGACCCGATGACACACACCGTGCACCCGCACGGCATTGTGTTCAATCCGGTGGGGCAGATTCTTCCCCGTGGATCAATGCACTTCCATTATCTCCCGTTATCAGCACCGATGCTGGTTGAGTTGATCACAGTAATGAACGCGTGCTCACAGGGCCACGTGGTAGCGTGTGGTAGATCGAGTCCCCGTTGGCGTAGCTGATGCTGACGAGACTGATTCTTGCTAAATGGCGTACACATACTGGAAAGGTTCCTGCGTCGCAGTGCAGGGATACCTCTGTCGTGAAGCGTTCAGACTACTGACAACGTCACTTGATTTGCTGACGCCACATCCGATCTTTGGAGTAGACGAGATTGAAGGATTTTCCATCCAGTCGGGCTTGGCTTTCGTCGAAACGCTTGGCAATCAGAGCGCTGGAGCCCATGAACTCGAAGGGCACGTCATCAACATCCTTGTTCAGCACCTGGTCACACAACTCGATGGCTTCATCGAACAGGCTTAACGGCATGTCCATGGTCATATGGGAAATGAAAAGCCGGTCGTAGGAATCTGCAGTGCGCTCTTTCATGCTCAGCACACGGTCGCGGTATTCTTCCACAGACGTTGAATTGTGGTCCCACAGAAAGGTGCGCTGGTTGCAGGCGTCGCCGGTGATGAGGATTCTTTCTTCTGGGATAAGAATCGCAGTCATGCCGGGAGTGTGCCCGGGGAAGTGAAGGGCTTCCACGCATATTCCGCCCAAGTCGAAGATCTGACCGTCGGTGAGATCTTCGAAGTTCAAGGGGTGAGGTGGCACAAAATCAGAGTCGTTCATTCGCGGTGATGCATCACCGACAGACAAGTCGATGTATTCACGGCGAACTTTCAGGACTGCCATTTCGTCGTATACCGGCACCTCCAGAGAATTCATGTAAACGTTGTCAAACTCTGGACCGCCCATTGCATGATCGACATGGCCATGAGTCAAGATGGTCACGATCGGCTTTTTCGTCAGACGTTCGACGAAAGCTCGCAGGCCTCGTATTCCCAATGACGAATCGATGAGAGCAGCGCGCGTAGCACCCTCCACCAGGTAGAGGAGTTCACCAGTCAATGTGCGAATAGCGGTCACACGGTTTGTGACACGTTGTGCGGAGAAGAAATCAGCCATGGTGATTTCACCGAACCTTTCGAATAAGCGGGGTGGTCACGCCCTCCGAGAATTGAAGACGCGTCGCCATGGTGGAGCATCGTCGCACTTTTTGGTCCATTCAGCGCCCAGGCTTCGGTTCATGCCAACGTTTCGGCATCAACCGAAAATACACAAAAACCTCCAGCCAACCCGAATATCACCCGGATTGACGTGGAGGTTTGAGATGAAGGCCTGTCGGCCTTACTCCTCGACGCGTTTGATGTGCTCGGCCTGCAGACCCTTCGGGCCCTGCGAGACCTCAAAGTCAACCTTCTCACCCTCGTTGAGAGTGCGGAAGCCTGACGCCTCGATTTGTGAGTAGTGAGCGAACACGTCAGCAGATCCGTCATCGGGAGTGATGAAGCCGTAGCCTTTGTCCGCGTTGAACCATTTAACGACACCAGTGGTCATGAAAGCGCTGTCCTGTCTACAAAAGCCCCTGCGCAGGGGAAAAACCTCGATCCCGGTTGAGACCGACACAGTTTCATGCCCACCGCAAAGCGGAACATAACGACTGCGACATCAACGCTACCGCACATTGGGCTAGAAAAAAGGCAACACAGGTCACAGCTCGGTATCAGTCGACACGGACGCGTTCCGACGCGACTCATGTTTGAGGATCTGACGGGGTACCAGCTTGAGGGGCTCGACGCAACCCTCATGCAGGAGCTCCGATGCCTCATCGTGTGGAAAGTCTGCCGCGTACCTATCGCCCACCGCCCGCCAGCCGAAGCCCCCACCCCGCCTCAGTCCAGCAGAACCCGCGGCCATGCATCCCCACTCACTGCCGGCCATCCGCTGCCCGGCGCTTGGCGTCTGTCTCTGACGGCATGGGACTTTCGTCGGATCATGGTGTGTGAACCACTTCATAAAGTAGGTGCGGAGGTATAGACGCAATGACGCGACCCCCGTCCGATGACATGCCGCACGCTGACACGCCGCATCCTGACGCGGCTCACACCCACACCCAGCCCAACCCAGCCACGCCAACTTCGACGTCGAAGCGTTCGCGTGGCACACGAAAACAGGCACACGCCAGGCAACGCCCGAGGCGTTCACCGCGCCCCGAATCAGGGCGCCCCGCAACCCTGACCCGCAGCAAACTCGTCGGCCGCATCATCGCGGCCGCTGCCCTTGTGACATTCCTGTTCGTCCAGCTGCCCGGTCTTGATGCGAGCGGCTCACGCATGTTCGGCATTTTCATTGCAGCCATCGCACTGTGGGTCACCGAAGCTATCCCGCTGGCCGCAACGGCAGTTGGCGTCATCTTGATGGAAGTACTCCTGATCTCCAACCAGGCAGTGCTCAGCGTCTCGGAAGAAGCGCCCGCCGCAACCGCCATCTTCGGCTCATTGGCCAACCCCGTCATCATTTTGTTCATGGGCGGATTTATGCTCGCCGACGGAGCCGCCAAATACAACGTTGATAAAGCGCTCTCCGCTCTCATGCTCAAACCCTTCCTGCGTAATGCGCGCATGACCGTCATGGGGGTCATGATGATTACCGCGCTGATGAGCATGTTCATGTCGAACACCGCCACCACCGCCACCATGTTCGCTGTCATGATGCCGGTGATTACAGCCTTGCCGAAGGGACGCGCGAGAACCGGCCTTGCGTTGTCGGTGCCGGTGGCCGCCAATGTCGGTGGCATGGGAACACCTGTGGGCACCCCTCCCAATGCCATCGCTCTGGGCGCCCTTCAAAACCACGGCATCCACGTCACATTCATTGACTGGATGCTGGCCGCAGTTCCGCTCATGCTTGTTGTACTGGTCATCGCCTGGCTGTTCATCGTCTGGCGATATATCCCCTCCGACGTCAAGTTCGACGTCGACACATCCGCAACCTTCGAGCGCACCCCGAAAGCCATCATGTTCTACGTGGTCGCCGTGATCACGATCGGCTTGTGGATGACTGAATCGCTCCACCACATTTCCTCCAACACAGTGGGCTTCATCCCTGTCGCCGGTCTGATGATCCTGGGTGTCATGGGCGGCGACGACGTCAAGAAACTCGACTGGCCAGTACTGTGGCTGGTCGCAGGCGGTATCGCCCTGGGAGCGGGAGTGGGAGCAACCGGCCTGGACGAGTGGCTCATCGGCTCAATCTCCTGGCAGGCAATCCCGATGGCGTTACTCTTGCTGACTCTGGCAGCAGTGGGCTGGGTGACCTCGAACGTTATCTCCCACTCCGCGTCCGCCAACCTACTCATCCCGATGGGGATGGGGCTGGCAGCAACGGTCAGCACGTCCCCGAGCCAGATCGCGGTTGTCCTGGCTCTGGGATGCTCGCTGGGAATGTGCCTGCCGATCTCCACCCCACCCAACGCCATCGCGTATTCGACAGGCACGACACCCACCCCCGAAATGGTCAAAGTCGGCATGGTTGTCGGCATCAGTGGCGTCCTTCTGCTCGCCTTCGTCGCTCCGCTCACGTGGCGCGTACTGGGGGTGCTGTAGGTGATTGACGAGGGCACCCCATCCGCACTCCATCCGCGGCACGCAGATGCC
>OJTP01000015.1_pt1 | contig 93399 bp, 75 predicted proteins | sample 1599641 | NCBI WGS metagenome assembly OJTP01 (sample SAMN04436832, study PRJEB24849) | human gut metagenome | biome: human gut; feature: NICU; material: stool | host: Homo sapiens | place: USA: Saint Louis, MO | collected 2011-07-12
AGGTCAGGAATGATCCGAACATGCAGCGCCGTTATTCTCACGCAAGCTTGGAGCGCCAGCGCCTTGTGGCTACCTACATGGCTGATTGGGTGCTGAACCCACCAGCAAGCGAAGCGGAAACGAGAACCGACATCGTGGGCTAAGAACTTGGTAGTCAATCGACGGTGAAGTATATACGCAACTAACGAAATCAATGGGCCTTTGGTCCTACTATTGCTCATTTTTGAGCACCCAGCCAAAAATGGCCTCCGGTAGTTAAAGGCGGCGTGTCGGCGTTTATCCACAGAAGAGACCCTAAAAAAACGCATCTATAACAAATCGATAACAGTATTCCCAATTTCCGTCTTCGCCTGAGAATGAGCCATTTTTAGACATGCTCACTATGCGGAATAGTCGCTACGCTCGTGTCTTCCTGTGGATAGATCCGCTCTCTATCCACAGGAGTGGGCCAGATCATAGAACCTCTCATGTCCTCGCGTTTTGTGCTTCACTGAATTACGTCGATGTAACTTATGCACCGACAAAAACAGGAAGCGGGGCACCCGCTCATATTGGCTAGCGCGCCAACGCTAACCGAGCGGGTGACCCCAACACCAGAACCAACCGCCAAAGGAAGGCTAGGTATATCTATCATGACACGAAGGTGTAGCACTTGCGCAACACCCCGCGGCGAACTTCTCACAATTAGGCAAGCCGCCGAACTGATCGGGGTTCATCCATCGACCGTTAGGCGCATGGTTGCACGCGGGGAAATCGAAGCCGTCAAGATGCCCGGCAAGCACAGGATTACGCGCATCCCCCGCGCATCACTCAACGAAGCTTTCACACCCGCGAGCGCGGGAGGTGCCAAGTGAGTGCACCAGAAAACAACCCGGTAACCCGGCAAGCGTGTAGGGACGAGCACAGGCGCTACCGCGCTTATATGACGGTCAGCGACTTAACGGCCTTCACCGGCATCGCACCGAACACCGTCTACAAGTGGATCAAGCAAGGGCGGATCAAAACCGTTGAGTTCGGCTCACGTATCTTAATCCCAGCAGACGAGATGGAGCGCCTGTTAACCGAAGGCGTGCCCACACCCAACCAGTACAGGGACGGTGACGCGGCATGACACTCAACAATTCGAAGGGTGAGTACACGAGAGGGGGGCGCTCTCATCGTGGAACGCCCCCCAGTCAGCCACCGGAATACGCTTATTGTAGCACGACCGGTGGGCGCTTGGGAGACTTCGAGAGCCGACTTGACGGCGCTTGCATAGACCGAAGCTCACCCCGTGTCCACGCTGTATTCTGGATACCCGTCAGTGGCGTGATGCAAGCCCTAGACAAGTACCACATCACACCCCCGCCCGACCTATTCAGGCAGTTAGAACACAGGACTGTAAAGGGGCGCACCTGTGTGTTCGGGAACGACGTGACACGCCTACTTAATAAAGGCATAGGGATTGACGAGCAGACTGCCAGCCTCGTCCCTCTAGAAGTATTCATACTCACCAACGAGACCCCTAGCGGGGTGGTCGCATGAGTGCGCATAAACATGATTGGAGACGCTTCACCCCGCGTGAGCAGGAAATCTACGTGCAAGGAATGACCGACGGTATCTCAATCGGACGTGACCAAGGCTATGTAGACGGCTACATGCGCGCCGTAGAAGACCACAAACACCACTGGATCCAAGAGTGGTTCGAACGCGGTTGGAAGGCGTGCGAAGACTACTTCACGGCAATCATGGCACTATGCCTACCCTATCTAGAAGACGCGATCCGCTACCCAGACTTCGCCACCTTGTGCGATATGCGGGGCGACCACGCGCGGGCAGAACGCCAACGCCGAACCCTCAAAGAACGCGGGGTGGACGATTGAGCGAAAAAGAAGAAGGCAGCGAACTATTCGATGCCGTCTACAGATTCCTAGGCCGCTTCGTCGCCTACCCCACCAGTGAATCACGCGTTGCGCACGTCCTATGGATAGCGCACACATGGTTCATGGACGAGTGGGAAGGAACCCCCCGGCTCGCTTTCCTCTCTCCCGAACCTGGGTCAGGCAAGACACGAGCACTGGAAGTGACAGCACCACTCGTGTGCAACGGACTGTCATTTTCCAACGTCTCACCCGCCTACCTGTTCAGGCGCGTCTCCAAGGAAGACACGCCCCCAACCGTCCTGTTCGACGAGATAGACGCAATCTTCGGCCCCAAAGCAAACGGCAACGAAGACCTACGTTCATTCCTCAACGCTGGACACCGTAAAGGCGCACGTATTGGGAGATGCCTCGATCACGGGGCGGGCATCGAAGAATTCGACACGTACTGTGCCGTAGCGCTCGCGGGCTTGGGGTACTTACCTGACACGATTGCCACGCGTTCTGTCATTGTCAGGATGCGGCGGCGTAAGAGTTCCGAGCAGGTGGAGCAGTGGAGGATCCGCACGTGCGAACCCGAAGCCGTCGCACTGCATGATTGGTTCGAGCAGTGGGCAAGCCAACAACGGGATAACGTGGGCATCCCCATGTTGCCTAACCAGATCCGAGACCGTAACGCGGACGTGTGGGAACCGCTTATTGCCGTGGCTGATCTTGCTGGGGGCGCGTGGCCGCAAGCCGCGCGTACCGCGGCAATCACCATGACAAGCACCGAAGCCACTCCCGCAACACTGGGGGCCGAACTACTCGTTGACATTCACACCATCTTCGAAAGCAAGGGGCGGCAGTGGGTAAACAGTGGCGAGTTAGTTAACGAGCTGAACATGATGGAAGAATCGCCGTGGGGCGACCTCAAAGGCCGCCCGATGGACACGCGTCGCCTTGCCCGTATGCTCAAGGGCTACGGCATCACCCCACAGAAGAAGCGGTTAGGCGAGGCAACATCGCGTGGCTATCCGCGTGACGCGTTCACTGACGCGTGGGAACGGTACCTACCCGCCCGCAGTCTCCAAGAAGCGGAACAAGCGGAACACCGGAACATTGGCGTCATACCAACGAAAAGTGACGCCACACCCAAAACACCTATCCGGAACATCCGGAACACAAGTGGAACAAAACAGCCGCAGAATATCAACGATGTTCCGGATGTTCCGCTTGTTCCGGTTAAATCAGGGTACACGGACGGGGGTAAGCAAGGATCCCTGTTTGACAGTGGCTTGGAGGGGTGCGCCTAAGTAGTCACCCCATCCCTGTAGTGTGTGGCTCTCATGGCAACCAGCTATGGGAGCCACACGCGGCATGGGGGGCAGCCAGCAAGGAGACTGAGAACCGTTCTCACACAAAGTGGTGGCGCGGGTAAAGGCTTACCCCAGCGTGAGCGCGCTGGGGTAAGGCGCTGACAAACGTCAGCGTACAGATTCCATGACGAAAGGATAAATAATCATGGAATTAATTACCCTGATCCTCTTAGCTTACTACGCTTTATCCGACTCGTGGCCATCAATATGGCTATGGGTTTGCGTATGGCTAGGACGTGACAGCCGTTAGGCAGCTGTTACGCGGGACGGCGCTGGCAGTAGTGCCGGTGTCGTCCCGGAATCAGGGGCACTCTATCAGGTTTCAGTGTTGAGATTCAAAGGGTCCAGTGCGCACTATCAACACCCTACCCAGCTTCGTCCTCGTCACCGTTGAGAAACGTCAACATGAGTTCGTCAGCACGCGTTAGCGACTGCCACACTGCACCCTGAGTGACACCCTCACGGCGCGCTACTTCCACCTGTGGCAAGCCCATGACCACGCTGAGATAGACGCGGCGGCGCAACTGTGCTGGAAGCGCGTCAAACGCGCGCCTACCATCAGCCACACACGCCCATAACGTTGACTGCCTGTAAGGGTCGAACTGTGCGCGCGGCATCCCCACTTCACGATACGTGCCGTCAATACTCCACCCCCACGCGTGAGCATCACTGAACGACGCGCGCACCAGTTCACGCACCACAGGCGCACTGTACTCACCGCCCATGCTTACGCGTCCAACGGTTCAGGTTGGAAGCCCGTCACCAGCAAGTTACATTCCTCGTGTTTGTGGTGCTTGTAGTCCTTGAACACTTCGGTTAAGCGTCCACGCACTCGCAGGATCAGCCCACCTACACCCCCGCGGTTCCACGCGGTTACCAGTTGTTGAGGGTGTTCATGTGCCCATATCCACGCGCACCCCAAGCACTCGCCCACAGGGATACGCGCTTTACCAGCGAACAGGGTGACGGCTCTACTGAAAGCCGCCCACACTTCATTGTCAGGGTCGCCCGCTTCAAGGATGCTTACTACTTGACCAGTAGTTACACGATTAACCACAACTCCATGCTACATTACACGGACGCATTGAGCAGGCAGCGCGCTATGGCGACCGCTCTCGTGCTGGAAGCAGACGGCAGGAGAACAGACACGGGACAGTTAGTAACACAAGTGTTACTACTAGAAGTCTCACACACCCCGCCTATTAATCACTCTCACAGGTCTTAAACCCCATTCACCCCTGAGTTGCCACACTCCACGCTTGCTAAGACAGGGCGGTAGGGAGAAAGAGCGGCGCGGGGGTCAGGTGCCGGGGTGTTCTCGATATGACGAAGTAAGGCCGCGAGCGCTCGCAGGCTATTTAGTACGAGCTTTTTTCGGGGAACGTTCGGGGAACGCGAGAGGGTAGCCGGAATTACGCAAAACCACTTTTCGTTGATATAACGCCACTTTGCTAAACCAGTCCCGCGCCCCGAACAGGACTCGAACCTGCGACCTTCTGCTCCGGAGGCAGACGCTCTATCCGCTGAGCTATCGGGGCCAACGCCTGTCGATTTTAGCACTTCCGCCTGCAGTGGCGCTCCCCTGCTCACGCGCACAGCCAGTGGAAAGGATCACCCGGCATTTAGTCGCGCGTAGGCCGCCCTCGTGCATCGTTGAAATTGTCGAGGGTGTCCGCGTCGCTGATGATCTCTCGTTCGTGACGACCTGATCGTGGGACGCGCTGTAGGGAGCGGCGCACCGTCACGATCGCCCACGCCATGAATGCGATGACAATGACGACCAGGATCAGAGCAATGATGGGGGCGACCACGGCGAGCAGTGAGATCCCCAGGGACGCCGTGTCCTCGCCTGCGGAGATGAACGGAGTGGCCAGGCCTGCGGTTGTCACATTGGCGATCGGACGCGCGGATGCTTTCGTCAGGTGGACGACCAGCGCGATCACCAGTCCGATGACGATGGGCAGCCAGTTGGACGTGTCGGCAAAAAACGAGTCCGGGTCGTTGGTGGCAACCGTTTGTGCACCCACACCAGAGGCGAAGACAATGCCACCGGATGCCGGCCGAATGAATGTGTGCACGATATCGTTGACTGAATCGAGGGCCGGGATCTTGTCAGCGACGACTTCGACGACCAGAAGGACTGCGAGGATTCCCAGCGACCACCATGATGACAGCCAGTTCCACGCGGGTGGCAGATTCACCCACGACGTGAATTTGTCCAGTACGCCCATGATGAGCAAGGGAATGTACGCGTTCAGGCCGGCAGCACTTGACAGGCCGGTGGCAGTCAGAATCTCCATAGGTTGATTTTCGCACCGCCGGACGTCGCATCGCTACTTCTGTGTGCAGTAAACAAATATCAGAGGCGCGCGAGTTCCAGGGCCATCGTGGGCCGGTCGGTAATAATGCCGTCCACTCCCATTCGCCTGACGTGTTCAATATCCGCGGCAGCGTTCAGTGTCCACACGTGGACAGCCAGGCCATGTCGGTGTGCCGTGGCAATGAAACGCGGCGTGACCACGCGAATCCCTCTAAATGCCAGTGGCACTTGTGCGGCAAGCACTCCCTGGTCAGGTCCAGGAACGTTCCATGTGCGCGCACTTGAGGCGGTCGAAGCTGCGCCCATGAGCCTCGCGATCCCTGACATTCCCAGCGACGTGGAAGCGAAGGGGCGGGCGTGGCGAACGCGGCGCAGACGCGGCTCACTGAACGAGGCAAGGACAACTCGATCCCACGCCTCTGCCTGATCAATGACATGGATCAGCGGGTCGACGACCTCATCAACCTTTGCATCAATGTTCCATCGCGCCAGCGGCATTTTGCTCAGCACGTCTTCGAGTCGTTCAACCGGCTCACCGTTGGCCGTATCAAGGCTGCGGATCTGGTCGAACGTACGTTGCGCAATAGTGACCGGTTCACCGTGTGTGACCTGTATGGAGGGGTCGTGGTGGACGACAACGACACCGTCCAGCGTCAGGTGCACATCGGTTTCCTGGTGGATCACGCCCGCGTCGATGGCTCCGCGAAAGGCGCGCATCGTATTTTCGGGCCTCTCGTCAGCTCCGCCTCGGTGAGCGATGATGAGTGGTCCTCGCTCATCTGCCCGCTGGGAATCTACTGACATACCTGATCCAGGAAATGTGCCTGATGCTCCGGCATCCACTGCATCGGATCGACCGGCGTGTCATCTGCCGTACGGATTTCAAAGTGCAGGTGCGGCCCTGTGGACCATCCTTCATTGCCCACCGCACCGATCACCTGACCGGCCGTCACGGTGTCGCCTTCCTTCACCAGCACGTCACTGGAACTCTGATGGGCATAAGCCGAGTAGTACACGGTTCCGTCAGGGAGACGGTGCTCAATACGCACGTAGGATCCTGAGCGGGAGTCCTGGCTGAATTCGACAACCGTGCCGTCAGCAATCGCGTGGATTGGCTCTCCCAGCGTGGACGCCATATCAACGCCTTCATGCATGAGGAGCTGGCCTGAGATGGGTGAGACGCGCATGGAGAACGGTGAGGTCACTTCGTAGCTGCCCTGCTTCAATGGCCACATGACATTGGCAGATTCACGCACCGCACGGTTTCCGTCAGCGGCACCTTCTGCCTGCACACACGGGTCGACGTCCAGTGGCTGGCGTGCGCGTGAACGAGATGCGGCACCGGCGTACGCCTCGAGCGTCCCAGCATGCGTGGTCGTGCTTCCGATCGTCGCCCAGCTGGTCTGAGCAGGCCCGCTGTAGGTGGCTGCGACCGGCTGGTTGGACACATCCTGCGGGCTGAGGAATGCACTCAGCGGGATCGCAATTCCAATAGTGGCGACAGCCAGGACGCTGAGAGCCAGCGGTTTGCGGGTGCGTAGGCGGCTCGACGGCGCATTATTCTGCCTCGTATAGGCTGTCGTGGTGCGTCGCACGCGTCGTGAACGTGTTGGACGAGCGTGGCGATCAGCCCGTTTGGGAAGCGCGGCCAGTCCGACCAGAGCCTCATTTCGCGAGGTGTCAGCCGCTTCGTCGTCGATTGACGAGGGCGACGCGTCCGCATGCAGCGAGCGGCGAGATGGGAAAGGTGAGATCACGCTGAGCGCGTCGATGGACTCAGGGCGTGTGTGCTGGTGGATCGTGCTGCGACGAGGAAACGGGGAGGCGATAGTGTGACCCTGTTCAGGTACCGTGTGTGGCGCATCGATTTGCGGTGTCAATTCCGCAGATCCCATGCCCGTTCCTTCCTGAATTCCACAGATATCGCCCTCGACGCATCGTCTTGTTGATTGCGCCGCATAGCACTGACGTCAATATAACCCGCGACAGCTCTGATCACAAAACTATAACGGCCTGTGACCGAGACTAGCTGATGCACTGGCAGATGGGAAGCCTAATCCGCGTGAGACGCACGGGTCATTCATCACATCAGGTCGCCAGTGGGCACCATCACGCACGTTGTACTCCCCCGCCGAGATCTCTGCCGCACAGTGTCACCCGAGCTGTCCGCGCTGCAGGGAATCCCTGACTTCACCGACCAGGTCTTCGAGTATGTCCTCCAAGAACAATACACCGATGACTGCCCCCGATTCCCCCATCACCAGTGCACAGTGTGTCCCCGACTTCTGCATGCGTCGCAGGGCGTCTTCCACCTCGTCATTTTCATGGACGCGATCCATCTTCCGGATCCTCCATGCGGTGATCGGCTCCAGACGCTCCTTTTCAGTATCGGCATAGAGGATGTCCTTGAGGTGAATGTAGCCGATGATTTCGTCGCCGTCTCCAGTCACCGGGAAACGTGAGAATCCCGTTTGCGCCACGAGGCGCTCGACATCGTTGGGTGTCGCGTCGCGAGGAACCGTGATCAGATCGTCGAGGGCGACCATGTCCGACTTTGCGGTTTCTTCAGAAAACTCGAGTGCTCCGCTGAGCAGTCCCAGGTCGTCCGAGATTGTTCCTTCGCGCTCCGACAGCTTGACGATCGAAGCGACTTCTTCGACGGTGAAGGTCGCGGAAATCTCCGACTGCGGCTCGATTCCGCGGATCTTCAGGAACCAGTTCGCTGCGTTGTCCATTGCATGGATTACACCGTGCAGTACGTGTCCCATCGCGACGAGCGGCGGAGCCAATATCAGCAGCGCGGTGTGCGGCATGGCGATCGAGATGTTCTTCGGCACCATTTCCCCGAACACCACATGCGCGAACAGGACGATCAGGAGGGCCACAACAAACGCGACAACGTGAGCGCTTGCTGACGGCATTCCGATTGCCACCAGCGGGTCGTGAATGAGGTGCGCGATCGCCGGTTCAGCAACGAATCCCAGTGACGTGGAGGCCACCGTAATACCCAGCTGGCAAATCGCCAGCATGAGGGAGACATGTTTGAGCGCGTACATCGCCTGCTTGGCGCCGCGCACGCCTTTGTCACGCAGAGGCTCAATCTGTGATCGCCTGGTCGAGGTGGTGGCGAACTCACCCGCCACGAAGAACGCGTTGATGGCCAACAGCAATATGGTCAGAAAGATGCCAAGTGCGGGGCTCATATCAGCTCATCCTCCTGCTCCTGGTCATCGGTCTGGGGAGGCTCCACTTCAATTTGCGTGACGCGCCGGCCCTGCATCTGCGTGACAGTCAGGCGCACACGATCGACCACCACTGTGTCGCCTGTTTCGGGGACGCGACCAATATTGTCAATGATCAGCCCAGCCAGGGTTTCGTAGCCGCCCTCGTCGGGGACGATAATTCCGAGCCGCTCGGCCAGCTCGTCGGGCCGCAGCCTGCCGGGCACCAGGTATGTGCCGTCAACCTGAGTGCGTATACCGAGACGACGATGATCATGCTCGTCGGATACCTCTCCGACGATTTCTTCCACGACGTCTTCCAGGGTGACGATGCCGGCAACTCCGCCATACTCGTCCACCACAACAGCCATCTGCAGGCCCTCTTCACGCAGGTGAAGCAGCAGCGGAGCTAGAGACATCGTCTCGGGCACTTTCGGGGCGGGGTTGAGCAGAGAGGACGACAGGACGGACACGTCAGAGCGTTTCTCCCACGGCACAGCAACCGCGCGGCGCAATGAGACAAAACCGAGCACGTCATCACTGTCATCACCAATGACGGGGAAACGCGAGTGACCAGTTTCCTTCGACAGTGCCACGACGTCAGCAGCTACCGCGTCGGATCCAAGCGTGCACAGCAGTCCTCGATCGGACATCACGTCCACGGCGGAGAGCTGACCGACTCGAATAGAGTTCGTGAACAAAGATGCGGTGGAGGTGTCCAGTGTTCCTTCTTCTGCACTGTGACGCACGAGGGCGGCCAGTTCGGACGCCGACCGGGCAGAGGAGATCTCTTCCTGGGGTTCAATGCCTATTAGCCGCAAAATCGCGTTCGCTGTGCCGTTGAGCAGGAAGATGATCGGTTTGCAGATCCACGTGAACGCCATCTGGAATGGCACCACCATACCGGCGGTTTTCAGCGGATGCGCCAGAGCAAGGTTCTTGGGCAGCAGCTCACCGAAGAGCATCGAAAATGCATTGATGAGCACGGCTGAGACGAGTACGCCGATTGTTCCGGCAATGGCGCTGGCTAATCCCACGGATATCAGGCCATCGTTGATCAGTCGGGTCAGAACCGACTGAGTTGTATAGCCCAGCAAAATAGTTGTCAGCGTGATTCCGACCTGGGAACCAGATAGCTGGGTGGACAACGTGCGTGTGGCTTTCAGGACTTGTGCTGCGCGCTTATCGCCTGCTGATGCTCGCCGTTCGACGGATGCCTGGTCAAGTGCAACCAAAGAAAACTCGGAGGACACAAAGATGAAGGTGCCGAATGTCAGCACAACTCCGAGCAGCAAGAAAATGATGTCTAAAACCACGAGACAACCTCATGTGTGTGCGACTGACTGGGCACACCGCTAGGCATCATCAAAGTGAATGTCAAGGGGCAACTGTCACTGTCCATGATGACCAATAGTGTACAGGCAAATGTTCGGGCATGAACAGTGGTGGACATGCGGCGCGGCCACCCTCGTACCAATATGTAAAGGAATAGACAAGTATTGGGTGGGTATTTGGCCAGCACACGCACAGTTTGACAAAAACTCGATAAATTATCTCAATATCGAGAGACTTCCCCACAAAACCCTCTATGCTGGAGGCGAGCAAACCTCACGTTTCCACGATAGGAGTGACCACGGTGGACGCCTCCGATCAACACGAATCAACTCATGAATCCGAAAAGGATCAGCAGTGGTGGATTGACCACATGAGGGTCCAGTACGACGAGGATCCCAGTTCAGTTGACGACGCCTGGCGCGAGTACTTCAAGGCTGTCGACGCCCTCGAAAAGGCTGACGAAGCCGATGTGCGCGTCACAGCTGAAGAGGACATACAAGCCAGTGAACCGGACGGCGACGAAGCCGACCAGACTTCGGCAAGTGACGTTGCCGACGAGTCGGAGGAAGAGCGTCCAGCCAACACGATGCTGGTCACACGATCCGACCTTCCTCCCGCACCACTGGCGCAGACCAGTGAAGCCACCTCGCCCTACACGCGCATGACGGCGGCGCGCGCGGCCACTGAGCTCAATGAGGATGCGCGGACCGAAGATCGTACCGATCTGTTGAAGGGCATTGCACGGGCAACGGCGAAAAACATGGACCAGTCGCTGACGATTCCGACCGCCACATCTGCCCGCCAGGTACCGGCAAAACTGCTGATCGAAAACCGTTCACTGCTCAACCGCCACTTGGCTCGCACGACCGGCGGCAAGGTCTCGTTCACTCACCTGATCGGATACGCGCTGGTGGAAGCCATGTGCGAGATGCCGTCAATGAACGTGCGCTACTCCACCGACAAGAAGGGCCGGCCGCAAATTGAGCGTCTCGCGCACGTCGGTTTCGGACTGGCGATCGACGTGGCGCAACCCAACGGGAAGCGCTCGCTGATGGTGCCGGTCCTGCAGGAAGCGGACACACTGACATTTCTCGAGTTCGTTGCCGCCTATAACGACACGGTGCGTCGTGCTCGCGATGGTGAACTGACCCCGGATGATTTCCAGGGCGGCACCGTGACCCTGACGAATCCCGGCACGATCGGCACGACGACATCTGTTCCGCGCCTGATGACAGGTCAAGGACTCATCGTCGGTGTCGGTGCGACGAACTACCCCGCCGAATTCGCGGGCGTGTCCCCTCGCCGTCTGGCTCAGCTCGGCATCGGCAAGACGATGTTCCTGTCCTCCACCTATGACCATCGCATTATTCAGGGTGCGGCATCCGGCGAGTTCTTGCGGTTGATGGACAACAAGCTGTCCGGCAAGGACGGATTCTGGGATCGCGTCTTCGATACCTATCATGTCCCCCACCCGCCTTATCACTGGGAGCCTGATCGCGAATACGACATTGAGCGCGAAAAAGGCAAGCCTGCACGTATTGCGGAATTGATTCACGCATACCGCTCGCGCGGGCACCTTGCTGCTGACACTGACCCGCTGGCTTATCGTGTGCGGCGCCATCCTGACCTGGATATCACCAGCTACGGCCTGTCGGTGTGGGATCTGGATCGTCAGTTCCCCACAGGCGGTTTTGGCGGGGAATCCTACATGACGCTGAGGGAAATCCTCGATCGTTTGCGCGATACATATACACGCACCATCGGCATTGAATACATGCACATTCAGGATCCTGAGCAGCGCAAATGGGTCCAAGAGCGCATCGAGAAGCCCTACTCCGTGCCCTCGACTGAGGAACAGCGCCACATTTTGTCTACTCTCAATCACGCGGAGGCATTCGAGGAGTTCCTCCAGACCAAGTACGTCGGGCAGAAGCGGTTCTCACTGGAGGGCGGCGAATCGCTGATTCCACTGCTTGATGCGATCCTGTCGGATGCAGCACAGGCCGGTTTACCTGAGGTGGCTATCGGAATGGCTCACCGCGGCAGGTTGAACGTACTGGCCAACATTGCCGGCAAGTCCTACGGGCAGATCTTCTCTGAGTTTGAAGGCAACGAAAACCCGCAGGACGAAGGCTCCGGCGACGTGAAGTACCACCTGGGCACTGAAGGCGTGTTCAGCCGTGAAGACGGTGTGGCCACCAAGGTGTATCTGGCTGCAAACCCGTCGCACCTGGAGGCCGCTGACGGCGTCCTCGAAGGCATCGTGCGCGCCAAGCAGGATCAGCTCCATGACGATGATTTCTCGGTTGTGCCGATTCTGATCCACGGCGATGCCGCCTTCATTGGCCAAGGAGTCGTGCAGGAAACACTGAACCTGTCTCAGCTCAAGGGATATCGAACCGGCGGCACGATCCACCTGATCGTCAACAACCAGATCGGTTTCACAACCGGCCCGACATCGGGACGCTCAACCCGTTACCCGACGGACCTGGCCAAAGGCCTGCAGGTGCCGATCCTGCACGTCAACGGCGATGATCCCGAGTCAGTGGTGCGCATGGGACATCTGGCAATGGCCTATCGCGAGCGCTTCCATAAGGACGTGATCGTGGATCTGGTGTGCTACCGCCGACGCGGCCACAACGAGGGCGACGATCCGTCGATGACGCAACCCGTCATGTATGAACTGATCCGTCAGATTCCATCAACCCGCACCGTCTACATGCGTAACCTGATCGGACGCGAGCAGCTGACCGAAGAAGAGGTCGAAGCATCCATCAAGGAATACGAAGACGAGTTGAACAAGATCCTCACGCAGACCCGTGAGGAAGGCTGGCAGGTTCCTGAATCCCAGCTGCCTGGCCAGGGCATGATGATCGGTTGGGAATCCCCCGTTCCGGCAGGCGCCATCGAACGCATCGGTGAAGCATTCAACACCTTCCCTGATGGCTTCGTTCCCCATCCCAAGATGCTGAAGCTGTGTGAACGGCGTCAGGAAATGGCGACGGGCACACGCCCGATCGACTGGGGCTTTGGTGAGCTGATCGCTTTGGGCTCGCTGGTCATGGAAGGAACTCCGGTGCGTTTTTCCGGACAGGACGCCCGTCGTGCAACGTTCGTCCAGCGTCACGCGGTTCTGCATGACCACAACAATGGCCGCGAGTTCACTCCGCTCAACTTCCTCACCGACGATCAGGCGATCTTCGAAATCTACGATTCGCCCCTGTCTGAGTACGTCGTCATGGGATTTGAATACGGCTACTCGGTTCAGCGTCCTGATGCGCTGGTCGTGTGGGAAGCACAGTTCGGTGACTTCGCCAATGGCGCCCAGTCAGTGATCGATGAGTTCGTCAGCTCATCTGAGCAGAAGTGGGGACAACGCTCCTCGGTTGTCCTTCTGCTCCCCCACGGCTATGAAGGGCAGGGCCCCGACCACTCGTCAGCGCGCATTGAGCGTTATCTGACTTTGGCCGCCGAAAACAACATGTGGATCTGTCAGCCGTCGACACCGGCACAGCATTTCCACATGCTGCGCACGCAGGCCTACAGGCGCCCTCGTAAACCCCTCATTGCGTTCACGCCCAAGCAGCTGCTGCGTCTGCCCGCAGCCAGCTCGTCGATCGACGATTTCACGTCCGGTCACTTCCTGCCCGTCATTGGCGAGGTCGACCAGCGCGTCACCGATGTCAATCGCGTGGTGTTGTGTTCAGGCCGTCTCTACTACGACCTGGTCAAGGAACGTGAGGCGAAGGAAGCATGGTCGACTGCGATCGTGCGTGTCGAGCAGTACTACCCCAAGCCGATCGATGAGATTCGTGAGCAGCTGGATCGCTACCCGGGTGCTGAGGTTGTGTGGGCGCAGGATGAGCCCCGCAACCAGGGCGCGTGGCCGTTCATGGCGCTTAACGTGTTCACCGAACTGGGCGTGCAGCCCATCGTGGTGTCGCGTCCTGCGTCCGCTTCCCCTGCGGCAGGCCGGGCCTCCACCCACAAGCGCCAGCTCGCTGAACTGCTCGCCACACTCTTTGGCGAGGACTGACCTGCTCGCTTCATAGACGCCTCGTGCTCCTCGATTTGCGCCTCTCGCGCTCGAGGGGCACTTGGCATGTGAGCTCCGCTTCTGTACCATCCGCCCCGTCATCTAAGCAGGACTCTGGGCATTTAGCGCGCGGGCCTGAATCTGCGGAACTTCTTCCTCACTCCTCACAGGCCCGTGCACAGCTGGTGTGTGAACCTCGATCTGCGGAGCTTCTTCGTCGTTCCCACATACCTTTGAACACCTGTCGGGCCAGAATCTGACCTGCCAGCTTGCGTTACGTGTGATGGGCGCTGCGAGCGGCTAATCTAGTGGAAGGTGCATGAAGGAGGAAACCAGTGAAGCGCATCTGCGTGATCGGTGATGACTTGGTTGCCGGAACCGGTGACCCCCGGGCCTTGGGGTGGGTTGGACGCGTCATTGCACGCACCCGTTTTGCCTCAGCCCCCGCCGTCATGCCCCTCGCCGTTCCTGGAGAAACAACCGCAGGTCTCGCTGCCAGGTGGGAAAGTGAAGTCAACGCGCGGATTTCCTCATCCGACACATTGCACATGGTGGTAGCCGTTGGTGCGGCCGACGTGCCCAGTGGGTTATCCACACCGCGGTCACGCCTGAATCTGGCCAATATTGTGGACCGTGCGCGCGAGCGCGGCATCTCCACGCTTGTGGTCGGCCCACCGCCTCTGGCCGGAGCCCAGCAGCAGCAGCTGGCGGCCCTTGACCGAGCATGTGCGGAAGTGTGTGACCGCCGGGGTATCACCTACGTGACGTGCCTGGAGCCCCTGGTCGCACATGACCAGTGGATCGCTGACATGGCCGCATCCACAGCCCGCTCCCCCCATGAGCTCACGTTGCCGGCGCAAGCCGGATACGCGCTGATGGCGTACCTGGTTCTTCACCAAGGCTGGTTTGAGTGGGTGGACGCTGACCCGATGCCGTAACACCCTGCCGGCCGCGGCGAGGTTGCCGCGCTGATCAGAGCCACCCTCCAACGATTTCGAGGATCAGTTTCAGGTTGAGGATTGTCAGCACGATGGTGGACACCCATCCCAGGATTGCGACCCATTTCGCGTTGACGAAGCGCTCCCCCATGATTTTCTTCGACGATGTCAGCCACACCAGCGGCACCATTGAAATCGGCAATGCGATGCACAGGAATACCTGCGATCCCACTAGGAGTTCTTCGAGGGCGACCTCGGAACCATTAAATGCAATCGTGCAGACCAACACAGGAATCACAGTGATGACGCGGGTGATGACGCGGCGCGCCCACAGCGGAATGCGCAGCCTGATGAAACCCTCCATCACGATCTGGCCCGTCAGCGTGCCGGTAATCGTTGAGTTCTGGCCCGAGGCGAGCAGTGCAACAGCGAAGAGCGTGGACAGAACCGGGCTGGCAACTGTACCTGCCAGCGAGGGATTCTGGAGCGCATCGTAGAGCGAGCCGAATGTGGACAGGTCCTCGCTGGAACCGAAGAAGAGCGCAGCACCCAAAAGCAGCAGGAGGCAGTTGATCACGAACGCTGCACCCAGCTGGATGTTCGAATCCCACGTAGCGAAACGTACGGCGCGAGCCTGGTCGCCCTCGTCATGTCGGTTGTAGGAACGAGACTGCACGATGGATGAATGCAGATACAGGTTGTGGGGCATGACGGTTGCGCCCACAATGCCAAGTGCCATGGTGAGTTCGCCGCGGCTCAGCGTCTGGGGTGACGGCAGGAAACCCTTCGCCATGTCGGGGATGCTGGGTTGCGCAAGGATGACCTCGTACAGGAAAACCGCCATGATCGTCAGAATCAGCGTGACGACGATGGCCTCAATCTTCCTGAAACCGACGCTCATCAGCAGCAAGAGCAGCAGCACGTCGAGGACGGTGATGAGGACACCGACGATGAGCGGCAGTCCAAACAATAAGTGCAAGGCGATAGCTGCGCCGATGACTTCCGCCAGGTCGGTCGCCATGATGGCGAGCTCGGTGACGACCCATAGGACGAGCCCGAGTGTGCGCGAGGTGTGGGCGCGCGTAGCCTGCGCCAGGTCCATGCCGGCAACGATGCCAAGTTTGGCTGCCATGTACTGCAGCAGCATCGCGATCAGCGAGGAAACCAGAATGACGTTGAGCAGCAGATACCCGTATTGCTGACCGCCGCCGATGGAAGTTACCCAGTTGCCCGGATCCATGTAACCTACCGCGACCAGGGCGCCCGGGCCCGAAAAAGCGAAGAGTTGGCACAGGAAGCTCGCATTCTTATCAGGGATCGCCACAGTTCCGTTGATCTCCTGCAGAGACGGCCCGTTAGCAAGGGTCACTAAATGCCGGCGACCGTCTGTGCGCGGTGCTGCATCGTCGCGTCCAGTCGTGCGCACTCCACTCTCACGTTTCACGTGCACTTTCTCTTTCCCTTTATCAATCCCTCGGTGCGAGGAATCCCCTCAAACGCCTGGCCTCGAATAAGCCTAGGCAGCTTCCCAGACCCACGGCATCAGAACCATTTGTAGAACCTCACGGGTATACGATACCTCTTTTTCGGCTACCCGGAATTCATCTCGAGATGTCTGCGCCACACTTCACAGCGCCTGTCATGGCCTAGGACCAGCGACCCCAAAGTGGATCTCTCGATGCACATACCCCTAGATTTAAGGTCTCTCGTTGCACATACCCCTAAATTTGACTCGCAAAATGCACATACCCCTAGCTAAAGTGTCAGCGAAGACACCCACAGACAGCCTCATAGGCTGTGACCAGCGCTTTTGAAAACTGGCCCGAGGACAGGGTTTTTAAATCTAGGGGTTCGTGCACAAAAAAGCGAAGATCTAGGGGAATGTGCACCTGCCCAAGTTAGATCTAGGGGAATGTGCACCTACTCGGGCTAGATCTGCGCTTGCGGAGCCGAATGTCAGCCCTTCAAGCCCATAGCCAGCGCGCACCGCTCACCCCATACACACATTTCGGGCATTAACCCAACATTCTGGGCATTAACCCCACCACATTCCCGACTTTAACCACCATTTCCAACGCGCTCCCCGCCCGCGACCGCCTGTCGCCCCAGGCACATAAAAAAGCCCAGCACCATGAGATGCTGGGCTTTACTCGCACGGCCTCAGGATCGTGAGATCCGGTCAGTGACGTGCGTCAGATTAGCTTGCTCGCACACCAACTAGCAGTTGGGACGCTTGCCATGGTTGGCAGCGTTCTTGCGACGTGCACGGCGCTTACGACCACGCTTCGACATCACGGCCTCCTCAAATTGTTGAATCAACTTGCCCAGTTTTCCATAGACTGACCCAAGTCACAAATATCTCAGGCTAATCGAAACCAATCTCACGTCCCCGGCCTTGGTACTCTCCTCCACTGCCCCGGCATTCACGCCCGTCGACCCTGGCTCTCAGGTCCACAAGCCCTGCCAATTACTCCTGTTCATACACGCTGCAGATCCGCATCCGCAGCGATTCAGGCGCACGCACCGTGCGCGCCAAGTAGGCCCGCTTGAGCATCTGCCGGAACTGGCGCTCACGTTGGATGGCGCGCTGACAGGTCTGACAGCGCTGCACATGAGCAACCAACAGCTCAGCCGCCCGCTCATCCAACGCTTCGATCGGGATCGTGCGAGCAGCGTCACCCTCGTCGTGACAATCCGACCACGTGCGCATCTCGACATCCACGATCTCGCCGACGTGTGCACGCAGTTGGGAACAGGTGATGTGAATGAGTGATCTCATGCGTTGTCTCCTATCCCGTATTCGCGCGCAAGGCCTGCCAAAGATTTCCTCAATGCCGCCCTGCCGCGATGCAGACGCGACATTACCGTGCCGATTGGAATGTCCAGCGTCTGAGCGATTTCTTTGTAACTGAGCTGCTCGACGTCCGCCAGCCACACGACCACTCGGTAGTCCTCTGACAAGTCCTCCATCGCGTCGCGTACCTGGTCGGACGGAATGCGGTCAAGTGCTTCGGCTTCAGCTGAGCGCAACCCCTCTTCCGAATGAGACGCGGCATCGACCAGCTGCCAGTCCTCCACCGTTTCCGTGCCCGAGCGTTTCGGGGAGCGCTTGGCCTTGCGGTAGTGCGTGATATACGTGTTGGTCAGGATCCGGTACAGCCAGGCCTTGATATTCGTGCCCGGCTTGTACTGGTCGAACTTTGCGTAGGCTTTCTCAAATGTTTCCTGCACTAGGTCCTCAGCATCAGCCCGGTGGCGCGTCATCGACAGTGCCGCGCCGTAGAGCTGGTCAAGCAGCGGGAGTGCTTCAGCCTCGAAACGTTCCTTCTTCCCCACCGGCGCAGACTCTTTAAGCGCAGATCCATTGGCCACAGACTCATTGACGAGGGTGACCTGCCCGCCGTCAGATTCACCATCCACGCGCGTCGACGGATCCAGATCCGCAGCCGTTTCAGCAGCGGTATCCTCGGCGCTGTGGGTGTGAGTGAACGTGTGTGCCATCAGCATCCACATTAGTGCCAAATGGCCGGCCAGGCCGGTCAGGCCGGTCACGCCCACTTGATATCGCGTGTCACCTGCCTGAAAAGCCCCGCGGATGCTCTGTTGCCTCATATACTTCATAACGAGCGGGGAACTGAATTTGTTCCATCGCTTCTTCACAGTCGCCAGATCATCCAGAAGGGCAGACCATAGGATCATGAATATTCTTCGCCTAGTCGCACGACCATTGCTCGCACTCCCATTCATTGCAACCGGGGTGAGCGCAATCAGGAATCCTGACGAACACGTGGAGCGCATTGAACCGGCACGTCCGCTGCTTGACAAGACCGGCCTGACGCTGAGCGATGGCCAGCTCAAACTTGCCACACGCGCACTGGGCGGCGTGACCGCTGTCGCCGGAGTGTCACTGGCTCTGGGCAAGGCCACACGAACCTCTGCAGCGGTATTGGCTCTGACCTCCATCCCTCTGGCTCTGGTGAACAACCCCGTGTGGACGAAGGGAACCCCCGATCAGCGCGCTGCGTGGAGGAACGGCCTGATCAAGGATTTCGCTTTGTTCGGCGGCCTGGTCATCGCCTCGACCGACCGTGAGGGTCGCCCATCCGCAACGTGGAAGCTGCGCAACTGGGCCGATCACCGCTCCGAGCTGCGTGCGGCACGAAGTCAGGCATGGGATGACGCTTCGGAGGTCTATCAGGCATGACGGCGGGGGCTTTGCTTCCCCTCTGGTCCGCGCCTTTCATCGAACCTCACCGGCGAATCGATGCCAGCGTCACAGTTCCCGGTTCAAAATCGCTGACCAATCGTGCATTCATTCTGGCCGCTCAGAGTACGAATGAGTGTGTGATCGACGGAGCTTTGGATTCGCGTGACACACGCCTGATGGCCGATGCGCTCCAACAATTGGGCTGCACTGTCGATTGGGATTCCACAGGATCGGCGCGCGTGCGTCCCTCTCGGCACACGATGGGCGAGGCGCGCGCACACATTGACTGCGGCCTTGCCGGAACCGTCATGCGTTTCGTGCCCGCCCTGTGCGCCGCGGCCGGCGTGCACGCGTTTTTTGACGGCGACGAGGGAGCACGCGTACGCCCTCTGGATGCACTCCTGAGCGCTCTGACCAGTGCCGGCGCTCGTATCACCTGTCATGGCGAACCAGGTTTCCTGCCTTTCGAACTCGACGGGATTCTCGCTGATATTTGCGGCAGTGATGGCGTGACCAACCGCCATGCACCGATGACGATTGATGTTGATACACACGAGTCGTCACAATTTGCCTCAGCGCTGCTGTTGAGCGCTCCCCTGCTCGCCACCCGTATGAACAGGCCGGTTCAGATTCGACTCACTGGCCGGGTCGTGTCTCTGCCGCACATTCAGATGAGCGTGCGGACCCTCCAGGAATGGGGTGTGACCGTTCGCTCCGGCACAGACGAGGGTGGCCCAAACGGCCCTGAAAGTGCGACCTGTGGCAGCACAACACCAACCGACGCACAGGCTCCCTCGTGGATTATTGAGCCGGAGCTACCGATCCTGAGCCGCGTTGCCATCGAGCCCGACCTGTCGAACGCCGGGCCGTTCATCGCTGCTGCTCTGGTCACCGGTGGGCAGGTGCGAATCCCGCACTGGCCCGTGCACACGACGCAACCCGGTGACGCGTTTCGTCAGATCGCTCAGCAGATGGGTGGGCAGGTCAACGTGGATGCCGACGGGATCCTCTGCGTGAAGGGCCCCGAGCGTGGCCGGTTGCTCGGCGTTGACCGTGATATGAGTGACATCGGTGAGCTGACGCCGACCGTGGCGGCGCTGGCAGCTGTCGCATCGACCGAGTCGCATCTATCGGGAATCAGTCATCTGCGAGGGCATGAAACGGATCGTGTGAGCGCTCTGCGCACCGAGATCGAGCGACTGGGCGGTGACGTAACAGAGCACCCTGATGCGCTGACGATTCGCCCGCGAGCGCTCCACGCAGCGGACCTGCACACGTATCACGATCACCGCATGGCGACGTTCGGAGCAATCATCGGACTGGTGGTGGACGGCGTGCGCGTCTTCGATATTGGGACGACAGGTAAGACACTGCCTGATTTTGTCGCGCTGTGGCAGGCGACGGTCGCATCGGCCGAAAGTGGGGATCAGTGAGCAGACGCGATATCGGCACTGATGATCCGCGGGTGCGAGTGCGTCCTGGTCGAGGATCCCGGCCGCGCACCAAGAAGCGCCCGGACTGGTCGACCCGCCCGCTGGGTCGCGTTATTGCGATTAACCGCGGGCGTTTCATTGTTGCCGCCGATAGCGGTGTACGCATTGTTGCAGTGCAGGCTCGCGAGCTGGGTCGCGGCTCTGTCGTTGTCGGTGACCGAGTGCGGCTGACGGGAGACCTGTCGGGTGCGAAAGATACTCTGGGGCGCATCGTCGCTGTTGAGGAGCGCTCATCGGTGCTGCGGCGCTCGCGTGAGGATGTGCCTGAACAGCGCGAGAAGATCATCGTGGCAAACGCGCAGCTGATGGTGATCGTTACGGCGCTGGCCAGTCCGCCGCCTCGGATCGGGATGATTGACCGGTGTCTGGTTGCCGCACATGAGGCAGGTATGGAATCCCTCGTCGTCCTGACGAAGTCTGACCTGGCGCCTGCTGACGACATTATTCGTACCTACGACGGCTTTGGTGTCCCCTTTGTCGTGACGACAGCAACAGGAACCGATGAAGGCGGCTGTGGGCAAGTCACGACTGGTTTGGAGGAACTGCGCGCTCACGTGGAAGGCAGGACGTCGGTGTTCGTCGGCCATTCGGGAGTAGGTAAGTCCACGCTCATCAATGCGCTGGTACCCGATGCGCATCGCAGTGTGGGTCACGTCAATGCCGTGACTGGACGAGGGCGGCACACGTCCACGTCGTTGGAAGCTTTCATGTTGCCGTCAGGCGGGTGGGTGATTGACACGCCCGGTGTCCGTTCCTTCGGCCTGGCCCACGTTGACGAATCCGATGTACTGGCGGTGTTCCCTGAGCTGAAGGATGTGTGTTCGTGGTGCTTGCCGATGTGCACGCATCTGGAGTCGGAGCCTTCATGCGCGCTGGACGCATGGATCAGTGGGCAGGAACCTTTCAACGCGCAACCGGTCAGCAGTGACGAATCGGACAGGCGGCGCAGGATTGTCGATTCGGCGCGCCGACTTCTCGAGTCCACGGCAAGCGCAAGAGCTCACCACTGACGCGCGCCGATCGGCGCACTCGGGCTAGCCGCCCCTGAGGGGCCAGGCCGACTGCGGGAGCTGAGCCGACCGCGAAGATCAGCCTGGCAGCCAGAAGCAGTTCAGCCCCGGCGGAAATGGCGAGCGAAGTTTTGCAGGAATAAGTGCGCGCCCGACACATCGGCCGACGCGGTTTCCGACTCAATGCGGGCACGTTCAGTCGGCGCATAATAACCCCGGTCCGCATATTCGCGGATTCGCACGTCAATACCTGCGTGATCAAGTTCGGGGTGGAACTGGCTGGCCCAGCACGACTCCCCTACCCTGATCAGCTGCACTGGCGCGATAGACGGTCCCTGCGCAATGAGCACAGCACTGTCAGGCATGGCGGTCACGGCCTCGTGGTGGCCGACGAATGCGCGGAACGTGTCGGGCACTCCCTCGCACAGCGGATCCCCTGCGGCGGCCGACGTGAGTGTCATCTGCGGTGCGGAGATCTCCTCGGCAGCTTCAGGTCCGACGCGTCCGCCCTGATGCACAGCAAGTAGACCCAGGCCGTAGCAGATTCCGAAAAAGGGGAAGGACTCGTCGAGGAGGCGGTCAAAGAGTGCGAAAAGGTTACGCTCAATATCGTGCTGTACCTGACTTTTCCGGTCTTCAGGAGCGGCCACGTCAAACGGTGATCCGCACAGAATGATGCCGGAATACTCGTCGAAGTTGACTAATGGGAAGGGTTCAGCTTCCATTCGCACATGGACGATCTCATCGGATGACAGGCCTGCCAGGCGCGGCAGGTTAATCAGCTCATCGCGTGCAACGACTTCTTCGCTACGTGAGGTCAGCATGAGGAATGGTTGTGACATGTCCATACTGTAAACGGAATGTGCCGCGCTGCGCTCAGCGAAGCGCCGCCGTGAGATAGGACTTTACACGTCAAATGCCGATACTGTAGAAGCATGTCTGATACTCGCCGTTACATTGAGGACCTCCGCCTGGCGCACGTCCTCGCAGACCAGGTGGATGCGCTGACGATGGATCGTTTCGGTGCGCAGGATCTTCAGGTTGAGTCCAAGCCCGACCTCACTCCCGTAACCGATGCTGACCGTGCGGCGGAGGATTTGATCCGCTCCCAGCTGTCCCACGTGCGCTCGCGCGACGCGGTAGTCGGTGAGGAACGAGGCTCGTCGGGCCATTCTGCCCGCCGGTGGATCATCGATCCGATTGACGGGACGAAGAATTTTGTGCGCGGTGTGCCGGTGTGGGCAACGCTGATCGCACTGGTTGAAGATGATCGGGTCGTGATGGGACTTGCCTCTGCGCCCGCGTTGAAGCGGCGCTGGTGGGCTGCTGCTGACCAGGGAGCGTGGACCGGCACCTCGTTGATGCGGGCGAAGAAAATCTCCGTGTCGAAGGTGGATTCGATCGAGGATGCGTCCCTGTCGTATTCCTCGCTGGACGGATGGCTCCACCATGATCGAGGAGGGCAATTCCTCCAGCTACAGTCATCATTTTGGCGCACCCGTGCCTACGGTGATTTCTGGAGCTACATGCTGGTCGCTGAAGGTGCGGTCGATGCAGCATGCGAACCGGAACTGAACGTGTGGGATATGGCGGCGTGCTGTGCGATTGTGACTGAAGCTGGCGGTTCTTTCACGTCGTTGACCGGCGAGGACGGCCCGTGGGGTGACAATGCGTGTGCCTCCAACGGACTGATTCACAAGGAGATTCTGACCCAGCTGGATTGGCCTGACAGCACCTCTGATTAGGGTGTTTGCCGGGGCGGTACGCAAATGCACATGGCATGGGGCACACTGACAGCATGTTGATTGTGCACACCTCTGACTGGCATGTTGGCCGCACCCTGCACGGGGCCGACCTGTCCCCAGCGCGCGACCTCTTCTTCGAGTGGCTCATCGATCTGGTGAAGTCGCGCCACGTCGATGCGCTCCTCATCAGCGGCGATTTATTCGATCGAGCAGTCCCTCCCGCCCACGTTCTCCGTCCTCTGTCGGACGCCCTTGTTCGCCTATGTTCACTGACTCGTGTCATCATCATTCCCGGCAATCACGATTCCGCCATTCGGCTGGGCTACCTCGCTCCTTTTCTTCAAGACTCACTCACGATTGCTTCCACCATCGAGGACATTGACCGCCCCATCGTCGTCACGTCCAGCGACGGTGAGCATGCCACCATCTACGCGATTCCCTACCTCGAGCCTGACCTGGTGCGCGAACCCCTGTCTGACATTATTGACGAGGATGGCCAGGCGATTCCGTTGGTGCGTTCGCATGAGGCCGTCATAAGTGCTGCGTTGCGCCGAATCGGTGCCGATATCGAGGCTCGCCACGATGGACACGGTATGCGCAGCGGTGAGGCGACCGGCGGACATGACGGCGGGCGTGACAACGATGAATCCAGTGGCGCTCTGAACAGCGATGACGGCGTGCGAATCGTCATGTCGCACGCATTCTTCACAGGCGGAGCCCCATCTGAATCAGAACGCGACATCCAGGTCGGTGGGGTCGCCTCGGTGCCAGCGGGTGTCTTCGACGAATACGGTATTGACTATGTGGCTGCCGGCCACCTCCACCGGCCGCAAAATATCAGCGGAAGCAGCGCCACGATCCGCTACAGCGGATCACCTATGCCGTTTTCCTTTTCTGAGGCTTCCTCCACCCAGTCGGTGACGCTTCTTCATATTGACGGAGGCACACTCACCGACATTGAGACCGTTCCCACCCCTATCTGGCGCAATCTCGACGTGATCGAGGGGCCCTTCGAACAGGTTATTTCTGACCAGTATGCGGAGCAGAGAGACGACTTCGTCTCGATCACGGTAACTGACGACATCCGTCCGCGTGACCTGATTGCACGCATCCGTCACGTCTTTCCCTACGCGCTCGCCATCTTGCATGCGCCACCCGTGCCCGCCAGCCAACGCCTTACCGGTCCGAGCAGACAGGCCGCGCGCTCAGATCGTGCCGTCATTGACGAGTACTTCGAGCAGACGATCGGCCGTTCCCTGAATGAAGCAGAGCGGTCAGTCATTGATTCAGTGTGGGAGCAGATCCAGGTCAGGAGCGTCCAATGAAAATTCGTTGCCTTGATCTGGAAGGTATTGGCCCGTTTATCTCTCACCACACAGTGGACTTCACGCGCTTCGACGATGGTGGGCTTTTCCTGCTGCACGGCCCGACCGGGGCTGGAAAATCGACGATTCTTGACTGCGTGAGCTTCGCGCTTTACGGCACAGTTGCACGTCAAGGCGATGCAGATAATGCACGTCTGCGTTCAACGCTGGTTAATGAGAAGGCACCCTCGCGCGTGTCCCTGGTCTTTGAAACAGATGCGGGTATCTTCCGCGTGACGCGTACTCCCCAGTTCACGCGTGAAGGCCGTAAGACTGCCATCAACCAGAGTGCTCACCTGGAAAAGGTTCGAGCCGACGAATCCGGCACCTACGTCACCGTCGATGCGCTCTGTTCCGGAGTCAAAGATACGAATATTGAGATCACTCACCTCATCGGTCTCAACGGCGTTCAGTATCTGCAAACAGCGATTTTGCCGCAGGGAAAATTCTCCCAGTTTCTCACTGCCTCATCTGAAGATCGTCACGCACTGCTATCCAGCATCTTCCAGACTTCTCTTTTCGTCAATTTCGAAACGGCACTGAAGGAGAAGGCCAAGGCGGCGCGAGGAAGCCTCGAACACGATCAGCAACAGGTCAGTTCACTGATTCACTCACTGCCCGCGCAGTTATGGCAGGCACTCGGTGGCACAGACCCTGATTCGACACCGCCGCCCAGCGCCCAGGAAAGTGGGTCCGACGAAAGCCAGTCGACGGCAGATCTCAGCGCACACGATTCTCCACCGATCACTGCCGCCATGCTGGTCGAGTTAATCGGCATTGACGATGCTGCCATACGTACGCATCTGGAGGATGGTCAGAGGATTCTTGAGCATCAAGCACACGATGATCTGAAGCGCTCGCATGAGTGTGCGCACACTGCAGAAGAACTAGGCAAGCAGCTGCAAGCCGCGACTGACCTCGCCCGGCGTGTGCGTGAGCGCATCGAACTGGAAAAACGCGCGAGCACACTCAACGCTGAGCGTCACGACATTGACGCAGTGCGCACCCAACTGGCTCGAGCACGCCAGGCAGCTCACGTTATTCCTGTTCTCCATCGCCTGGACGAGGCTCGAACGCGCCAGGTCGACGCGCGCAATGCACTGGCGGACGCGATGGCTGCTGCCCGCAGTGCCCACGTCGATCCTGCTTACCTGTCAGGTCTGGACACCGGCGAATCGCGCGAGCCTTCCCTGGCAGATGACAGTGAGATAGCTGCCACGGTGCTCACGCTGACCCGCGCCCATGACACTCTGCACGCTCGCCACATCAAAATCTCTGAACTGGCCGCCGTGGAGGCCGCTTTGCCAGAGCGACGCGAAGCCTTGCAGGGGCAACAAAGTCAGCTCGAGCAGCTTAACCGGCAGCAGGAGTTGCTGCGTCAGCGCATGCGCAACGATGCCGAACAGTTGGAAGCCCTGGCTGCGTCCGATGAGCGGGCAACGACCGCTTCGATCGACCTCACCGCGGCTCAAACGCGCCACGAGGCTCTCGACAAGCGGCTCGACGCCGCGCGCCGTGCCGTCACTGTTGCTCAGAAGTTAGAAGACACGATACGCGAAGCTGAACAAGCTCAGGCGCGCATCGACACAGTTCATGACACTATTCAGCAGGCGCGGCGCGCACTGCTCGCGCAGTCAGCCCTGCGTATTGCTTCGACTCTGGAATCCGGCAAGCCGTGTCCGGTGTGCGGCTCAACCGAGCACCCGTCCCCTGCCCAGGCAGGCGAGGCGGGCACCGTCGATCCTGCTGACATCGACCAGCTGCACGTGCAGTATCAGCAGGAACAGGATGCATTCACCCAATTAAGCGCGCAATGCGCATCGATTCGTTCCACATGGGATGCCCTCGGGCAGCAAGCTGACGGAAGCGTGGAGGATCTGACAGCCGCACTGGCAGACGAAGCACGCACAATCGACGCTCTGAAAGTTGCTCTACAAGCGGTGCAACACGACCAGAAGACCGCCGAGAAACTTCGGACGCAGCGCACACGTGACGACGAGTCATGCCGTGACCTGCTCCGCCGCAGTGATCGCCTGACTCACGACATTGAAACGGCGCAGGCAGCTCTAGATACTGATGAGAAGCGGTGTACAGCGGCGCGCGCCCACGGCGATGGCGAAGCGACCTTGCAGGACATAGATCACGACATCACAGTGCAGATCGACGCCATTGACACATTGAGACAAGCCTGTGAAAACGCCATCCACGCGCGAGCTGCCGTCGACCAGGCGCTGGCTGAACAGGCGGATGCCCTCGAACGATACGGCTACGCAGAAGGCGATGGTGGCACCGCCCAGGTGCGCGCTGACATGCGCACCGACGTGGCAATCAGCGAAATGGATGCTCGCATCACAGCGTTTGATCGAGATGACGCACACGTGCACAATTCCCTGCAATCCGAGCGCCTGAAAGACGTTGACACGTCCCGGAGTTCCGACGTTGACGCGGCAGCGCGCAGCTACAAAGACGCTCAGTCAGTATCGCGTGAAGCAGCCCAACGTGCCGGCGCCAGCTCGCAGGTTGCTGCCGGTGTGAAAAAAGCTGTGGCAACTGTTCAGGAACACCTCGACACACTGGTGAAGAACCGCGACGCGTTCGGGCCGCTTGACTACCTTTCGCAGCTGGCATCATCGGGTCAGCTCTCGGCGGACTCACCGCAAACTTCTCTGTCCCACTGGGTGCTCGGTAGACGACTGGATGACGTGCTGGCCTGCGCTAACCCTCGTATCATGACAATTTCCAACGGGCGCTACGAGCTGATTCGTTCAGACAAGGACTATTCGCGCAATAAAGCTCAAGGCCTCGGCCTGACGGTACTCGACCATGAAACAGACAAGGTACGCTCCCCGAAGACGTTATCGGGAGGAGAAACATTCTACATTTCCCTTGCTCTGGCACTGGGCCTGTCCGATGTTGTGACCACCGAAAACGGTGGCATCGAACTGCGCACGATGTTCATCGATGAAGGCTTCGGGTCACTTGACTCCTCCACCCTCGACACGGTGATGGCGCAGCTGGCGTCCCTGCACACATCAGGGCGTACCATCGGCGTGATTTCGCACGTCGCAGACATGACGTCGCGGATCTTAGATCAGATCGAAGTCATACCACTGGCATCGGGAGGATCAACACTGCGGGTACGCGCATAAGCACCTCCAGAATCACACGTGGGTACGGCCGCAGCTGACGATGCCACCACCAGCGCACGCAGTGCGCTCACTCGCGTCAAACCACAGCAACGGTTCATCCCACAGCGCGTCAAGAGCCTCGGTCACATCATCCTCAGTGAGGGCCTGCGTCACGCGCTCAACCAGCGGCGCAGCCTCCGCGTCATCAATGAAGAAAGCCACCACATCATCCCACCGATACGTCTGGGGACGTGCCTGTGCAACATGCACAGCGGCCAGGTTGCCTGCCTCATCGCTGACCTCAGCCTCAGCCTCAGCCTCACACGCGATGACAACTCGGCGTGCCGGCACACAGAAGGCAGGTGAATCAGGGCATGCGCGAGCCTCGTCACCATCTTCTTCGTCCTCTGCATCGCGGCGATCGCGGATCAATTCGAGTGAGGCGAGAGCAGCCTGGTTCATCGCAGAGTCTTCACGCTCCTCAATGTCGTCACCTCGAAGCCCATCCTCAAGAATCGCCACATACCCTGGTCGGACAGGCGGCTGATCGGCAGATAACTCGTCTAAAACCGCTGGCACATACAATCGCATGCCTCCAGTGTCCCACATCAGTGCCGCGCGCTTGCCGCGGTGAGCATCACGCAGCATGTTCAGGAAGCACAGCCAACACCACCTGGGTCAGCGCTGCCAACGCCTGACCGATCGGCTGATCAGGTTCGGCATGAACAATTGCCCGCGCGTGCAGCAGGGAGGCGCTCACGCGCGAGTCCTCCGGGACAAGTTGAATACTGCGCCCGGGAATCACCGGAGCGAGGGCCTGGACAATCGCGTTGACAGGTCGAGGCCCTGCTCCCGACGATGACACATGGTTGGCCACCAGGATCGGCTCGACGTGCGGGGCGATCTGGCCTACCCACTGATACGCGTCCACAAGCCGATTGATCCCCAGAGAATCACCACGAAACACGCACATCACCGCATCAGCGCTCCGCACAATTGCCGCGACCAGGTCATCGCGCGACCCCTGATGCCGATTCCCCGGTGCCACCGGATCCAGCGTTGCTGCAGCCACGTCCACGATGATGAGGTCATACAGCGAGCGGGCCGCCGACAGTGCGCTGACCACCGCTGCCGGTGATACCTCACGCCACCGTTGCGGCGACGTGATTCCCGTGAGAATGTCGAGGGAATCGGTCAGTGGTACTGCAGCTCCCCGAATCTCGTCGGCTCCGACATCAGTGCGCGCAGCAGTCCGTGAGAGCACAGCGATACCCGACGCATCTTGCGCAATACCCGCCATATGAGCCAGGGATGGTGCACACGTGTCAGCATCGACGAGGAGGACGCGCGCACTGGCTGACGCACCCGCCGCCACGTTGAATGCGATAGTCGACCTTCCGGGAGCACCTGACGGCCCCCACACACAGATGATCTTCCCGAATTCCGCAGTCCCGTCAACGCTGCGCTGCGCGTCTGATAACTCGTCATCACCGTCGGCAAATGCGTAGGAGCGCTTTTGATGCGCTATCTGGGCTTCCCGTCGGCCGGACGCATCCTCCCCCGTTTGGGGAAGCTCACCGCTCTCCGGAGAAAAAGATGCACTCATCCCCAAGGCGCGCAGCGAATCCACGATCCCATCAGGTGAATCGGGCTGAGCAATTCCATCAGCATGCAGCGCACGTAAGGACGGCGCATCAGCCAGGGGCGCGAGAACAATGACACCGATATGGTGCGCGTGCAGGTCCTCCACGATGCGGGCATCAAGGTCAGGATCATCAGCATCAATAATGGCGCATTGTGCAACCGATGAGCGCGCGCATGCCCGCACTTCCGTCAGGTCAGCGCACCGGCGCGACACAGTAAACTCCTCGCTTTCGTTGATCGCCTGGACGAGGCGCCCCTCCGTCTGGGTCGGCGCGCACACGATCACACTGATCGGCCCACTCATTGTCCGATCGGAACGGCCGTGATCGTTCCGTTTCCTCCCGTAGCTTCAAGCACGGCTGAGACGTCAGAAAATGGGATACGTACTTCAATTCTGTGCACCGATGCAGCACCGATTCCTGCGGCGCCCTCGACACTGCGAATAAAAACGGCGTTGCCCGATACGACCGTTGGGTGGGACTGATGGTCTTTGCTCATGGAGGCTGAAGGGATCGACCACAGTTCAATGGATGTGCCGGTAGCAGTGGACTCCGGTAGTCCGGCACCTATGTCGATCACGAGGCGGCGATAATCGTCGTCTTCGTCTGTTGTCACTGCTCCCGTTGCAATCAGCTCACCTTTTCCGATGCTGTGCGACGCCAGCGCTCCGTCAGGAAGCTCATCGCGCTGCACATACGCATTGCTTTCGGGCCGTGCATCCACGATCTGCAGATTCGACGTGTCCAGCGGTTCTCCCGGAGCGATGTCGCGCGTTGCCTGATAGATGCTTACTCCGCCGCGGGCATGAGATACAAGGAGTGTGCACGCAAGGATAGACAGCGTGACGAGTGCGATGCCGATCAGGAATCGCGGATCACGTATGACGCTGCGCCGGCGCGGTATTCGGGCGGTGTTCTTCATATGTGGCACTCCCACATCATGCCCGGTTTTTTCCTCGATGTGGAGTTATCCACAAAAACTTCCACTCACCCCCACACACTGCCTTTGCGGTCAGTTCGCTCTGACCTGCATCTTCACACATGAGGCCTCGTCGAGGAGTCCTCTCGCCTCGTCCACATGCTCACAAAGTGGACACGCAACTTTCGATGAACACCGCACTATATCCACAACAAGTGAATAAAGCTTTACTGAACTGAAAGGAAATGTCATGATATGGGTATGACTTCACGATTCCTGACACTGGCCGACGTCGCTGAAACACTGAACCTGACGATGTCCGCCGCCCGTTCACTGGTGACGTCGGGGGAACTTCCTGCAATCCAGGTTGGCGGCAAGAAGGCATGGCGGGTCGAAGCCAGTGTTCTCGAGCAGTACATTCAGGATCAGTACGCGGCTACTCGTGAGCGCATGAAGGTCGAATCGGCTCACAGCTAACGGCGCGTCAGATCATCAGCGAATCTGCCATCTGGCTCGGCGCACGCAGTGTGCGTATCCCACCCGTCGACAGCGACATGACGACTGGAGTGGTGAAGTCACGCGTGTCAAGAGCCTGCCCGCTGGACATGCTTTCAAGATCAAAGTGGTCACCCATGACAGCACAGACGTATCCTGCGTGCTGGCCGCCTTCATGGTCGATGACGACGTACACATTCTCATCTCTCAGCGCGCGCAGAACGTGACTGATCGCCGCCTCATGTGCCAGCGCTGACTCATCGGCTGCGCGACTTCCCAGCGGCCAGGCTGCGACAATGGCGTGAGCCGGGATGAGCACCATGTGTACCCCATTGTCGATCACAATCCACTCACGCGCGCAGTCTCGAACGATCCCTGCCATGCGCTCACCTCCGCGCAGTAAGACGTTCAAGTTACTCCCCCGCGTCGCGAGCAGGCGCGCTGACATCGTTACACGCGCACACTCAACATCTGCGAGCTCGTCGACAAGAATGTCCATTTCCTCGCGCCGTTCAGCATCGAAGCGCGCACTTAAGTCTGCCAGAAGGCGATCCAGATCCATGCGCACAGTGTGGCACAAACTAAAAGGAACTGCCACCACTTGACATCAATTATTCTTTCGTGCACACTCTAATCAATTCTTACGAACTAACATCAACTGATACGAAGGAAGTTCGATATGAATGGAGACAGCAGGTCTGGATACGTAGTCGAGACGGATGTCATGGATGGAACTGATTGCAATCGTGGGCTGGTGACGATCACTGCCTGGGCAGGTTTACCTCTCCTCGCACTGACCGCCTACCTCGCTGTCCTCATTGTGCGATCAGGTGATCTATATCGACCGGAGCTGTTGATTGCTCTGATCATCGCCTGTGTTGCAACGGTTTTTCTGGCATGGAACCAGCTCTGCGTCTTCCTGGCACGCCTCGCGACAGCTTCGTCGCGCACTGATGCACTGTCGCGGGCTTTCATTCGTTTTATTCGTCGCTTCGGCACGCAGCAGGCACGCGCAGTAATCGCGCGTCATGCTCTGGCGTTGAGCGTGTCGACCACCGCTATCAGCGCTATTGGAATGCCGGTTTTTGCCGCACCACTCACGCCTTCCACCCCTTCTCTGACCAGTACATCATCTGCCACGCACGTTCTTCCCTTTTCTTCCATCGACGAGGGTGACTCCACGATTCCCGATGATCTGACCTGGCCAGCGTTGACCGCACAATCCACTTCGACCGCGCAATCAGGAGGTCCAAGCGCACAGCTTCCCTCCCCTTCTCACCAGATGCCACACGACACTCAACCAGAAGGCAACGCGATGGCACCCTCGCACTCTGGGCCGTCGACACAGACCGAGCACTCTGCACCATCTGCGAAGAACACTCCGCCTCAAGTCAGCCACCCTGCTGGATCATCGGCTTCCCAGGGCACCGACTCATCCAAGCAGCCCGCCTCCCCCTCGCACGCATACAGCACCGATTCCTCGGGGAAGCCTGCTTCACCTGTTTCCTCCAACGGTTTAAGTTCTGCCGGACAGGCAGCCTCATCCGTCCACTCACACGGTGTTGGCGCCGCAGGACACGATGCTTCGCCCGCCCCCACCCGCAACACCGCTTCGTCCAACACGGGCAGCGCCACCCACTACGAAATCCAGCCTGGCGATTGTCTGTGGACGATCGCTGAAACATCCCTCTCCGCCTCAGCATCCGATGCCACGATCGCCCGCCATGTCGAGCGACTGATCCATGCGAACGCTGAGGTAATCGGAGACGATCCTGACCTGATCCACCCAGGAACAGTTATCACGATTCCCCCTAAGGAGAACTCATGAGCACGATACGCGCAGTCGAACGTTACTCCCGCAGCACCGATGGATGTCTGAGATGGGATATGCGCCGAGACATGCCCACCCCGCTCGTCCTCGATTTTGAAGAGCGCCTCAAGCCCGATCCGGCGCGCCCCATTGCGCGCGACACGTTGCCCGACGCAGGGACGTGGGCAGCCAACCTGACGCGCGGCATCATTGAGGTTCTGCTGGGACGTAGACCCATCATGCAGCTTCGACGGTGGGTCGTGCCGGGGCTCTACGACCAGATTGATGCCACGGACTTCGATCCGGGCGGCGCGCTCCCCGCGCGGCGCACCAGCCCTGCCCCATGTCGCGTCATGTCAGTGAGCACGTGCGCCATCAAACCTGGGACGTTTGAAACCACCGTCGTCTTTGCGGTGTGCGGCCGGATCAGGGCAGCAGCGCTGAGGCTGGAAGATTTTCGAGGGCGATGGCTCGCCACCGCTCTCGACATCATTTAGAATCTGCCCGCGCACTACCTGTCAGGAGGCATAGGGAATTCGCCTGCAAAGAGAGGACCTCTCGCCTGCCAGGTATCGATGCCTTAGCGGTTTTTCCTCCGCTTGGCCGCAGCACGACGCTGCGCACGGTTCCCGCCGCCAGACGAAGTCGCGTTACCGCTCCTGCCTCGTCCAGCAGCCCGACCGCCAGCAGGCGACGCCTCGCCACCGGTGTTACTCGATGAATACTTCAAGCGTGCTGCCTGCTTTTGCTGGCCCACATCACCCATCACAGATGTAGCACGCGCCAGCGCTGCAGACGAAGCTGCAGCTTTTTGCTCGGCTTCCTGCTGCATCTGACGAATCCGGCGCTGCTGTTCACGTTCAGCCTCTGACGCCTCGTCGGAGTTCCCTTCCTTGGCGTCATCCTCCGAATCCCACAGCGCTGAAGCAGTTTCCAGCGCTCCGGTCGTGTCTTCTTCAGCAGCCTCATCGTCCTGTTCACCAGCAGGTGAGAGCACGCCCTGTTCGCGCAGACGCTGCCACGCGAGTTCGAACTGGTGCAGGTAGCCGAAGATCTGCTGAACCGATTCTTCGCGGATACGCTCCATCATCGCCTGGAACATCTGCGCGCCCTCAGCCTTGTATTCGACCAGAGGATCGCGCTGTCCCATTGCACGCAGGCCGATGCCTTCCTTGAGGTAGTCCATCTCATACAGGTGCTCGCGCCACAGGCGGTCGACCGTCGCCAGCACGACACGGCGTTCGAGGTCACGCATCGGATCTTCCCCGAGCTGCTGAATTGCCAACGGGTTCTGTTTGAGCTGCTCCTCGCCCAGCTCATAAACCGTGTGGATGTCACCCCTGATTTCAAAATTCAGGTCATCGCGCACCAATGAGTCCTGCCCGCCGTGAGCTTCGGCCACCTCTTTGGCGCTCACTGATACCGGGTAGTAGGAGCGCAACGCTGCCCACAGCTCGTTCAGATCCCAATCGTGAGCCGAATCTTCCTGCGTGTGCTCAGCAATGAGTGATTCAACCAGACGATCCATGAACCAGGATACCTGATCCTGCAGGTCAGCACCCTCAAGGACCTGACGACGCTGGTCATAAATCAACTCGCGCTGGTTGGTCATCACGTCGTCATATTTGAGGACGTTCTTGCGGATCTCAGCGTTACGGCCTTCGATCTGCGATTGTGCACTGGCAATGGAGCGTGACACAGCCTTGGACTCCAGTGGCATATCTTCCGGGTATGCGTTCGAGGCCATAATGCGCTGCGCAATCGTTGAATTAAACAGGCGCATCAGGTCATCTTCCATTGACAGGTAGAAACGAGACTCGCCCGGATCTCCCTGACGGCCGGAACGACCACGCAACTGGTTGTCAATGCGTCGCGACTCATGGCGCTCAGTGCCCAGGACGTACAGGCCACCGGCCTCGCGTACCTCTTCGCGTTCAGCTTCAACTGCCGCTTCGGCTTCCTCCAGTGCTTTCGGCCACGCCTCGCGGTACTCCTCAGCGTTCTCAGTCGGATCGAGACCCTTGGCAGCAAGATTGGACTGCGCAATGAACTCCGAGTTGCCGCCCAGCATAATGTCGGTACCACGGCCAGCCATGTTGGTGGCAACGGTGACTGCGCCCTTGCGGCCAGCCATTGCCACGACTTGAGCTTCACGCTCATGCTGTTTGGCGTTCAACACCTGGTGGGAGATGTGATGCTGACGCAGCATATTGGACAGCACTTCGGATTTCTCCACAGACGTCGTGCCCACCAGGATCGGCTGTCCAACCTTGTGGCGTTCCTCAATATCCTCAACGATCGCGTTGAGTTTGCCTTTCAGCGTGGGGTACACAAGGTCGGAGTGATCCTTACGGATCATCGGCCGGTTCGTCGGGATCGGAATGACACCCATCTTGTAGGTATTGGAGAATTCGGCGGCTTCCGTTTCAGCCGTACCCGTCATACCGGAGCGTGACCCCTCAGGATACAAGCGGAAGTAGTTCTGCAGCGTAATGGTTGCCAGCGTCTGGTTTTCAGCCTTGATCTGGACCTTTTCCTTCGCTTCGATCGCCTGGTGCATACCTTCGTTGTAGCGGCGCCCGGGCAGCACACGGCCGGTGTGTTCATCGACAATGAGGACTTCGCCCTTACTGACGATGTAGTCCTTGTCGCGGTGGAAGAGTTCCTTAGCCTTGATGGAGTTGTTCAGGAAACCGATCAGCGGCGTGTTGGCGGCTTCGTACAGGTTCTCCACGCCCAGCTGGTCCTCGACTTTATCGATGCCGGGTTCCAGGATGCCAACCGTTTTCTTCTTCTCGTCGACTTCGTAGTCCACGTCGCGTTCCAGCAGCTTCGCGATGCGCGCGAACTCGGTGTACCACCGGTTGACATCACCGGTCGCCGGCCCGGAAATAATCAGAGGCGTACGCGCCTCGTCAATCAGGATCGAGTCAACCTCGTCAACGATGACGAAGGCATGGCCGCGCTGCACCATGTCTTCAGTGCGCTGAGCCATATTGTCTCGCAGGTAGTCGAACCCGAACTCGTTGTTCGTGCCGTAGGTGATATCGGCGGCGTACTGTTTGCGTCGCTCGTCTGGGGTCTGGCCGGTGAGGATACATCCGACGCTGATGCCGAGGAAGCGGTAGACGCGTCCCATCAGCTCTGACTGATAGTGCGCCAGGTAGTCATTGACGGTGACCACGTGGACGCCTTTGCCGGTGAGGGCCCGCAAGTACGAGGGCATCGTGGCAACCAGAGTTTTACCTTCACCGGTTTTCATTTCGGCAATGTTGCCCATGTGCAGGGCAGCGCCGCCCATCACCTGGACGTGGAATGGCCGTTGACGCAGCGTCCGCCAGGCAGCTTCGCGAACTGTGGCGAACGCTTCCACCATCAGTTCATCCAGCGTCTCGCCGTCTTCGTAGCGCTTCTTGAATTCAGGGGTCTTAGCCTGAAGTTCTTCATCGGTCAGTGCCTTAAAATCCTCTTCAAGTGCATCTACGTGGTTCGCGATACGCTCGAGTTTCTTCAGCGTTCGCCCTTCTCCAGCTCGGAGGATTTTGTCAATCAGTGACACCGGTTCTCCTGACGTCTCATTCGAGGCACTTTGCCCCTACGTGCACGCACTCTAGTTAAAAGGCGCATATCACGCTTATACAGTCTACGAAAAATCTGCCACAAACGATTAATGGCATTCAACTCTTTCGCTCTCAGCCACACTCAGCACCCTGTCGTCGCGTATTCGACCGTCCTCTCACTCCCCCACAACCCCAACTGTCGATCTCGCGCCCTACCGCACAGATGCCACGCCAAACTTGTCTCTAGCCATGCAGGTCACAGGCGTATAGGCATATCCGCCCTTCGCTGCAGTCAGCTGAGATCGACAGTTGAGGCACAGAAGGCGGGCAAGAGGGGCACGCATGAAGGATGAACCCGTACAAGGCGCGGGCTCAAGGGATGAGCACGCGCGAATGGCGGCACGAGAGCGGGTTCGAGGGAGAAAGGCACAAGACGCGTCCGCGGCGGCAGCACCGATCGCTGGTACAGCTTTCACGCATACAAAGGTGTGGCCCGCTGCCTTGGCAGCGGGCCACATAAGGGGCCAGTCAGCGGTTAAGCCGACGCCAAGACCTATCAGGCCGGCGCTGTGAACTAACAGGTCAGCACGATGAACTGACAGCACTATGAACAACAGGCCAGCGCGATGGCTATCAGGTCAGCGCTTACACCGATGCTTTGACCTATTTCGCCTAGTCGTCTCGCGATTCGCCTTCTCCGATTCGAGTATTCAGGCGGATCACACCGTACGTCCAGCCGTGACGGTGATACACCACGCACGGTTGGTGCGTTTCCTTGTCGACGAAGAGGAAGAATGGGTGACCAACCAGTTCCATCTGGTCGAGCGCCTCATCCACACTCATCGGCTCAGCTTCATGGACTTTTTGCCTGACAATGACGGGAGAATCACCCAGCTGTTCTTCACGGGCCTCACCCGGCTTGAGGTCGTACGCGCTCTTCAGTTCGGCACGAGGCGCGGCGGCTGGCTTTGCCTCGGGTTCAAGTTCGGATTCAAGGGTGCGCGGATCGAACTCCTCATGCGGGTGTGGCTGGTAATGGCGCCGATGATCTTTCGCGCGGTCGCGCGCACGACGCAGCCTTTCAAAGAGCTTTCCCGCTGCGATATCAACTGCCGCATAACGGTCCGCTGAGGTTGCTTCGGCACGGATGACGGGGCCTTTCCCGTAGACCGTCAGCTCGATACGCTCAGCGGTGTCGGCTTGCCGCGGGTTCCTTTCGTGGGTCAATTCCACGTCCACGCGCTGTGCCCGCGGATAGAACTGCGTTGTCTTCGACACCTTCTCTTCAACGTACTCACGGAAATTCGGATGGATTTCGGCATTACGTCCGACAATTGTGATGTCCATGTCTCCTCCAGAGATTCAGTGGGCCCGGTGCCCACGTCAACAGTGCTCACGCTTCATTGCGATGAGCGGTGAGTGTTGTTATCACCCCCTGTATCGCGGCAGGCCCGACGTTACGGAACCGACCTGCCTTCTGTTATGTGCCTTCCATCATAATGCATGGTCGTGACGTATTTCACGTTACTGGGGTGTGCCTGTCGCACTGACCCGACACAGAGTGACGACCGCCTGAACCGACGGTCCCAGCACTTGCGCCATTTCACGCACCGTCGCCCCCGTCGTCATCACATCATCGACGAGGATGACGTTCACTTTGGGCACAATATCGACACGCCGAATCATCGACCCGCTGCGTCCTGCGGCGCGAGCAGCCCCGCTTTTCCCAGACTGGCTGCTGTTTCCCACACGCAAGCGCACTGCATCGATGACGCGTACACGCATCCGCGAGCGCCCACCATCAGCATCAACGCGCGCATGCGACAGACCCACCGCTACTCCGTGCGCCACATCGAGCGCCACGAGTTGTCCGCGAAAACGCCTGGCAAAGCGTGACGGAGCCGGCACGACCCATATTTCATCCGCATCAAGTGTTCGCCACGCCGCCTCGCGCGCCACATGTTCCCCCAGCGTGATCCCACAGCGCCACAGAAATTCACTCAGATCTACGCGTGGACGATGCTTGGCAGCCAGAACGATCGAACGCAGCGCTCCCGCATATTCACCCAGTGCCCACGCCATGATCATCTGCTGTTCGTTCACCTCAACCGCCTGCCAGGCGCCCGGATCATTCGTGGCAATGGCACGGCAACGCTTGCACAGAATCGCATCCCACTTACCGCACCCCACGCATTGCACGGGCAAGATCAGGTCCGACAGTGCATGGGACACCCTCGTCAATGTGTGATGCAAAAGGTGAGTTGCGTCGGCGTAATCCACTCCTCCAGCAGACCTCATTAGGTGCCTCGTGTCGACTCACACGGGCCGTTCTGTGGATAACCCGTCTCAGCCCGGATAGGAAATCTCGCGAACGGGGGCGCCCACGGCCTGCCACACCGACCCTGAACGCGAATACAGGTTCCCTTCTCGGGTGCGGATGTAGATGTTCGAGGGTGTCGCCCCTCCACTGATCATCTCGACCTCACCAGGCACAGGCATGGTGGAGCCGAATCCACCCAGGGGCTCGATGCGGATCTGAGGTGAAGAATCCGAGGCGGACTCGTCGAACACGAGCGTCACGGTGCCAGCCCACGACACGTCATTGACCGTGGCAGACGTGGCGCTGACCTGGATGGGCGTGCCCACGCTGGTCGGCACTCCCTGAGGGTCACGCACGATCGGCGCGACCCACACCGAACGGGTCGTACCGACTCCGCGGATCAGAGCCAGGCGCGCACCGTCGGGTGAGACCTCCACCGAGTGAATAGTGTGGGAGTGGTCAAATGGTGAGGGGAGCTCAATGTAGGTGCCGCCCAGCCCCATGATGTAGATGGGAGAACCTGGCGTGGTTGACGACGTTGCCCACGCCATGTCGAAGCGGTCGACTGAGGGCCATGATGGCGAGGCGACCGGATGCGCGACCTGCCCGCCATCACCGTCAGCAATATAGACATTGTCCTGCCCCACCCACGCCATCGCAGCATCAGAGGTGGGTCCAATTGCCGGCTTTGACGCGTCTGGCCCAATTTGCTCCGGGGTAAGAAGCAGGCGCGTGGAATTGCCAGATACGCTGACAAAACCTGTATCTGAAATCCCCACCGCACTGTCCATGCGGTAGTCGGGACCCAGCGGCACTGCCAGGTCCTCGATCGTCGCACCCTCAGACACAATGCGCACCGAGGTGACGGACGTGGATTGCGTTAAGGTGGTGTAGATTTGCCAGTACAGTTCCGTCGGGTCTTGCACGGGCGCGACCTGCCCGTTAAGTGCCACGCTGGCCACCTGGTTGTCAACGCTGATTCCTCCTGCGCCCAGGGTTACGCCTTCTGGAATCGCCGAGGTGACGGCCGGCGCGATCGACTGGGATGGTCCTGCGAGGAGTCCTTCCATAAGGTGAGTAGCCAGGCGGCGGATCGGATACCACCGCGGATCAGGCACCAGCGCTCCCCCGTCATTGGACGGGAAATACAAGGAAACGAGCTGGTGGGAGGCTGCCAAGGATGCTTCCGACACCATGACCCCATCGTCCAGAGAATCGATGCGCCACTGACCATCTTCCTGGACCAAGTGGAACGACCGTGCGATCTGAGAACCCGATTCGGAGGGTGTCAGCACACCGTTGGCGTCGATTGTTGCGACCGCGGGGGCAGTGACCTCTGTCGTCACATCGCCCGTACCTTCCTGCAACTGTGTCGAGGGTGTCGACGCGGTCGCATACACCTGAATCATTGTGGTCGGCTGCCACGTCTGGGCAGCTTTTTCGGTCAGATACAGGCGCGCCGCTGCAAAATCGTCAGTTGTGCCGGCAGCGCACGCCAGCAGGAAATCGGACACCAACATGTCCGGGGTGCTGCCCTGAGCCGGGCCACCTGCCGCCACTTCAACCGGTTCGGCTGATGGCGTGGGAACGTCGAACGGGTGGGGCGAGCTGGCAGTCGGCAACACTGAGCAGGCAGCAGCTGACAATGCCATCGCAATGCCTGTTGCGCATGCGAGTACACGCATAAGGACCGGCGACTGCGAGACGGGCGAACCTGCTGACCGGTGCCGCACACCCCATGCACGCGCGATTCGATTCAGCCTCATTCCGCCTCGCCTCCTTCGGACGAACCATCCTCGCGCCCCTCGCCCCATTCATCCTTCCAAAGTTCCAGCGGGCGGGATGCCACGGCTGCACCCACCTTGCGCGGCAACGTGATGACGAATGAAGATCCTGCTCCCGGCACGCCCCAGGCTTCAATGGTGCCGCCATGCAGGTTGATGTCCTCGCGCGCAATTGCCAGACCCAGCCCGGTTCCACCCGTTGTGCGCGTGCGAGCGGGGTCGGCTCGGAAGAAACGGTCGAAGACATGGGAAACGGTCTCTTCACTCATCCCCACGCCGTGATCGTGCACCCGCAGGGCGACATCCATGTCGGTGGCGGCAATGTCGATATCGATGGGTCGACGCTCGGCGTGTTCGATCGCATTGACAACGAGGTTGCGGACAACTCGTTCGACGCGGCGCGAATCGATCTCTGCGTCGCATCTGTTTTCTGGGTTGTGGATGATGATCGGCACGTTGAGACGCTCAGCGAGTTCACTGTGATCGTTGACCACTTTCGCTGCGAGTGCACGCAGATCCGTGGACTCGGCATCCAGCAGGGCACTTCGGGCGTCGTAACGGGAAATCTCCAGCAGATCAGCCAGCATGGAGTCAAAGCGTTCGACCTGTTCGTGAAGGAGCTCGGCAGATCGCTTCGTCGATGGGGATAAGTTGTCGCGATCCTTCCAGATCATCACTTCCGCCATGCGGATCGTGGTCAGCGGGGTGCGCAGTTCATGTGAGACATCGGAGACGAAACGCTGCTGGAGTTTCGACAGCTCGTCATACTCGGTGATGCGGTGTTGCAGGGAATCCGCCATGTTGTTGAAGGCCTGTCCCAAGCGAGCCATTTCGTCGACACCTGTCACCGGTACGCGTGCGTGCAGGTCGCCCTCGGCCAGTCGCGATGCGGCGGACGAGGTGATGCGCACCGGACCCATCAGGTGATACAGAATCAGGAAAACTGCCAGCGGCAACACGATCGCAATAGGGATGACGGCCCAGCCCAGGGAGCGCATCACCATCGTGATGATGTTCTGTTCCTGTTTGAGCGAGTAGATAATGTACATTTCGTACAGCCCGGCGCGCGGCAGGTTGACCTGAGAGCCGACGATGATGCCCGGCTGTTCACTGCCATCCCTGTCGTGCAGCGCCACGGATTGCCACTGACCGCTGGTCGATTCAACAACCGCGTCACGCAGTGGGTCCGTGATGGTTGTCAAGTAGTCGACGTTGATAATTTCGTTGATGCGGAAATTAGTGTCGGACGAGGGCGAGCGGAGCACCATCACCGACACTGCTCCGGCGCCGGCAGCTGAACCACGCACATTAGCCACCATTCGACGCGCCAGCTCCTGAACCTGGTCAGGGCTGGAGGCTGTCGACTGGTCGAACATGGATTGCGCGGAAGCGAATCGAACACCAGCGTCCTCCAAGATGGCGTCTTTCCTGTTATCGAAGACACTGTCGGTGAGCTGCTCGGACGTGATCAGAGCAAAGATAATCAGCAGTGCCAGCGCCGAGGCGCACAGTGACAGGGCGATACGCACTGAAAGCGAGCTGCGTGCCTTTTGCCAGAGCCACAGGCGTTCATGCCAGCGCGGTTGCCGAGTGGTCGCGTCCGATTCCGGCGCAGTGTCACGACCCTGTTCCGGCACGATACCCCACTCCGCGCACAGTAATGACGATTTCGGGGCGCTCCGGATCGCGTTCGATCTTCGAGCGCAGACGCTGGACGTGGACGTTGACCAGACGAGTGTCGGCAGCGTGACGGTAGCCCCACACTTTTTCCAGTAGTTCCTCGCGCGTGAACACCTTCCACGGGGCGCGGCACAGCGCAACCAGCAGGTCGAATTCAAGCGGTGTCAGCGCAATTGTCTCGCCGCCTCGGCGCACCACGTGTCCGGCCACATCAATGGACAGTTCGCCCAGGCGCAGGTGTTCCTCGGCGCTTTCGTCTCGACCTCGCAGGCGGGCCTTCACACGGGCGACAAGTTCCCTGGGTTTGAACGGCTTGGGTACGTAGTCATCTGCACCGGCTTCGAGCCCGGCCACCACGTCAGCAGTGTCGGAGCGTGCCGTCAGCATGACGATGGGAACGTCGGATTCGCGCCGAAGCCTACGACATACTTCAATGCCGTCAATTCCCGGCAGCATCAGGTCCAGCAGCACCAGATCTGGAGCATCGGTGTGGAATTCATCGAGCGCACGATCACCGTCTTCCGCTGCGGTGACGATGAAGCCTTCAGATTCGAGGACGATGCCGATCATCTCCGCCAGTGCGACGTCATCATCTACCACCAGGATATGTGCTGCCATAATCACAATAGTGTCACGAAATGGACAATTTTTACAGTCGACCCGCTTTCAACTTCCGTTCCTTTTGTGGCACTCACGGTCGTGAAAAATAGAATTGTCCATGACTTCATGGCACGATTAAAAACGATCACTGCACTGACACTAATGTCCAAGGAGTCAGACCATGAGTGAAAGCGATCAGTCGCGTACATTCGACCAATCGGCATCGGAGGGCGCATCGTCATCTCCGCCTTACGAGGCCAATCAGACCGCGCCCGAAGCCGGCCACGACGCTTCCTGGTCAGCACCAGGTTCTGGATCCGCGTCTTCCGCATCACAATTTGATTCCACCGCTACCGGCGGGGCATCTGGCCACGCCGGAGCCTATAAGCCAGGCTCCGACTCACGTGAAGGGCCTGATTCATCCTGGGGTGCTCCGCCACCGCGGTGGGGACAGCGCACGTCGTTCGCTCCGCCTGCCAATGGATCTGACCAATTCGCCGCACCCGGCCAGCCAGCCTCACAGGCTTCCGCCCAGTGGTCGCATGCAAGCGACCACTCGGCGCCAGGGGGCAGTGATCAGAACTTTGCTCCCGGTGCCGGCCCTGCCCCGCAGAATGCTCCTCGGGCGCAGCAATGGGGCCTGGGTGACCCTAAGCCAGGGGTCATTCCGCTGCGCCCTCTCCAGATCGGTGAACTGTTCGAGGGAACGTTCCGTGCGATGCGTTCGAACCCGTCTGTTGTTTTCGGTTTCACCCTTGTCGTCGTCCTGATCGTCGCAGTGATCACCGCGATCATCTCGTCTTTGACGGTCGATTCGATCTTCAACAAGCTTTTCCCGCTGATCGACCAAACTGACGAAGACCCAACCGTTCTCATTGACTTCATCCTGTCCGACCTGTCCAGCATCGCCACCAACCTCGGTATCAACGCGGTGACTACCACCGTTCTTCTGACGATCTCCACCGTGCTGGTCACCGGCGTGCTGTGCGCAACCGTTCAGGACGCTGTTTTGGGCAGGGCGTGCACACTGGCGGAAGCGTGGAACCAGATCAAGTCACGCGTAGGCGTGCTGTCCCTGTACGGTTTGCTCCTGTCGATCCCCAGCATCGCCATCGGTGCGCTGATGATCTTCGTGCTCACTCAGTTGGGAAGTGCTCAGGAAAGCGACATGCAGCGCATTGTCATCATGCTCCTTGTTGCCACCGTCGCGGCACTCATTTTCTCACTGGTCTACCTGTTCCTGCTGATTCGACTCCTGTACGTCGAAATCGTCATCGTCATCGAACGCTCCGGTCTGATCGACTCCATCAAACGCTCATGGAAGCTGACCAAAGGCAGTTTCTGGCGCACATTCGGACGCTACGCACTGATCTACATTCTGCTCACTGCGCTTGTATCTGTCGCCAGCGGCGTGGTCGGTGCCGTCACGGGCCTGCTCGCATTGACCGGCTCCCCCACCATTTTGTTCGTCTCGTCCGTCCTGGGCACAACGATCGCGCAAGCCATCACGCTGCCGGTCGTCGCCTGCTTTACGACACTGATGTATGTCGATGAACGCATGCGCAAGGAAAACCTCGGCCCCGCCCTGGCTCAAGCTGCCCGCGCCTGACTGGCAGGCCACTGATGCGAATCGTCAACCTGGACGTGCCCGTCACTCCGGATGCCCCAGAGGCTCAGGAGTGGCTCCAACGCGAGCTTTCCAAGACGCGCTATCAGTTTCCAGACCCCGTCGACAAGTCCGGTGAGACACTCCTGCAGCGCATCCTGCGATTTCTTCAGGAGCAGTCTTTCCCTACATTGCCCGGCTTCAAGATTCTCATGGTGGCGCTGGCTGTCTTTGCCGTGCTTCTCATTGTCGCGCTGATCCTCAACCCCATTCGCCTGCGCAACCGTGTGCGTTCTCATTCGGTCATGTCCGACCAGGACGTCTCCGCACGCCAGGCGCATGACAACGCATCTAGCTATCTGAAAGAGGCGGACTTCGCGCAGGCGTTCATTTGGGGAATGCGCTACCTGGTCCTGAGTCTTGACGAGCGTGACGTCGTGCGTGCCACGCCCGGCCTGACCGCTCACGAAGCGGCTACGGCTGCCAGCGCGCAGTTTCCAGACTCGCGCGACTCCCTCGTCAATGCGGCCGCGCTGTTCGATGCTGTCCTGTACGGCAGGTCAACTCCGACACGTGACGATGTCACCCGCCTGATGAAACTGACGAAAGCGCTACGCACTTCACGCACCTCCTCAGGCGAATCACTCGCAGGTGACCCACCGTCAGGCGACTCGTCTCCAGACGGCTCAGTATCTGAACACTCACCCTCAGACGCTGACCGTGCTCCCTCAGCCCAGGGGGCCAAGTGAATCAGCAACGAGCCACGGTCGCCACGCTGTCCGCACGGCAACGACTGCGCGAAAGCAAACCCCTGCTGATCCTGATCGGCATCATTGTCGCGTGCATGGCGCTCCTGCTGATTATCCCGACCAATTCGCAGGATCGGCGCCCATTTTCCGCCGGAAATCTGCACGATGAAGGCTCGGCCGCCCTCATTGAAGTCCTGCGCGAACAAGGGGTGAATGTCTTCGTCACGTCTTCGCCGGAGGACGCTATCGCCCGCGCTCAGCAGCCTGATACCACGCTCGCAGTCGCAGGAGATGTGGTGCCACTGAATTTTCAGATGTACACCGACCGGATCGACTCAATCGTGTGGATCGCGAACGGTCAGATGACCGGCCCGGAATTCAACGGCGTCACGTTTGCCGGCACGTCCCAGCTTCTGCCTGGTGTCCTGAAACCAGACGTCCCTGCGACGGTTCGTTTGCTGGAGGATTCAACGTGCCGGTCCGAGGCGGCCAAACGGGCCGGAGAGATTTCGAAGTCCGAGGTCACAGTCAGCGTGCACGAACCGTGGACCGGGTGCTTCGAGCAGTCTTCCGGCCAATTTGTCTACGCTGAGAAGATCGAGGGTGACCAGTTCCGCGCCATTATTCCCGGCGGGGCGGTGGTGCAGAACAAGACGATCGCTCAGGCGGGTAATGCTGCGTTGGCGTTGAACACCCTGGGCCGCAACGCGAACCTGGTGTGGTTCGTGGGCTCACTGAACGCCGGCACGACGGTTGCCGCACCTGCCCCTCCGATGCCGCTGTGGCTCAAATACGGAATTTTACTGCTGGGCCTGACGATGGCAATGCTGGCGTGGGTCAAAGGCGTGCGTCTTGGTCGCCTCGTTCCTGAAAACCTGCCCACGCCTGTCCCCGCCATTGAAACCGTCCAGGGACGAGGACGACTCCTGCGTTCCAACCGTGCGCACGCCCACGCAGCCACGTCGTTGCGCGTCCACACGGCACGAAGGATTGCCCGCCGCCTAGGGGTCACTGACCATTCCTCACGCGCCGCGCTGACCGAGGCAATTCGAGCCTCAGGTGTGGATGTGATGCGTGCTGACGACACATTGTGGGGGCCGGCCCCCACCAACGATCAGGATCTTGCCCGCCTTGCACAGGAACTCAAACAATTGGAGGCTGATATTCGCCATGAGTGACCAGATGACCAATGACCAGATGAGCACCCCACCTCACCAGTCTTCTCACGAGTTCTCTCAAGAAGAGTTCGAGTCAGCCCAGCAATCCTTGCTGCGGATCCGCTCCGAGATCAGCAAAGCGGTTGTCGGCCAGGATCAGGCCGTCACCGGCTTGATTATTGCGCTCGTGGCAGGCGGACATGCACTGATTGAGGGTGTGCCCGGCGTTGCGAAGACACTGCTGGTGCGGTCCCTTGCTGCGGCTGTGGATCTTGAGATGACACGAGTCCAGTTCACGCCCGACCTGATGCCGGCTGACATCACCGGGTCGATGGTGTGGAACGCGGGCGATTCGTCCTTCGAGTTTCGCGAAGGCCCGGTCTTTACGAATATCCTGCTGGCCGATGAGATCAACCGCACCCCACCAAAGACCCAGTCCGCTTTGCTTGAAGCAATGGAAGAACACCAGGTCAGTGTTGATGTCACGACTCATCGTCTGCGTGAGCCGTTCATGGTGGTCGCCACGCAGAACCCCGTTGAGCAGGAGGGAACCTATCCCCTGCCTGAAGCGCAGCTGGACCGTTTCCTGGTCAAGCTCGACATGCCGCTTCCGCAGGCAGATGTGGAACGGGAAGTGCTGGCGCGTCACCAGCGCGGATTCGATCCTCTGCAGCTCAGACAGGCGGGAGTGGAACCTGTCGCCACGGCTGATGATCTGGCTCTGGCCCGAAAGGCTGCTGCGCACATCAACGTGGACGACGCAGTAATCGCCTACATCGTCGATCTTGTCCAGGCAACCCGTCGTTCCCCGGCAACATCGCTCGGTGTCTCGCCACGAGGCGGTACCGCCCTGTTGGCCACGTCGCGGGTGTGGGCGTTCCTGATGGGTCGATCATTTGTCACTCCTGATGACGTCAAGGCGATGGCGCCGGCAACTCTTGCGCATCGTCTCTCACTGAATGCTGAAGCAGAACTGGAAGGTACGACAAAAACGGCAGTGATCAACAACGTCCTGGCGACGGTGGCGGTTCCACGGTGATTATCCCTTCGTGGAGAGCTGTCGCCCTCACGGCGCTTGGCATCATCCCCATCATCTTTTTCCCCACGATGACATTGACGGTCGCGTGGTTCCTCCTCGTGGTGGCGATGGTGCTGGTTGACAGTGCGCTCGCGCTTTCGCCGCGAAGGCTGGAAGTCACGAGGGAGACGCCTTCACCTATTCGTGCCGGCACTGATTCAGTCTGCACCCTCACTCTGGCAAATCCCTCCGGCAGGGTCGTGCACATGGATGTGCGCGATGCATGGCCGCCGTCGGTGCGCCAGGACCCTCGTCGTCACCATGTGCGTCTCGAGGCGCACGGTAAGGCGCGATTGCGGACAGCGATTTTTCCTGCCAGGCGTGGCACGGTTTTTTCTGGTTTTGTCACCGTGCGCGCGTGGGGTCCACTTCGGCTGGGGTCCCGTCAGGTGTCGTTGCGAGCTGACCTGACGCTGACAGTGATCCCGGAGTTCCGCTCGCGCCGCCTACTCCCGTCCCGACTGCAGCGCCTCCACGATCTGGATGGGTCGACGGCCACGGTTCTGCGCGGACCGGGCACCGAGTTTGATTCTCTGCGCGAGTATGTCATCGGTGATGACCCTCGTGACATTGACTGGCGTGCCACTGCCCGCTCACGCGACCTCATGGTGCGCACGTGGCGCCCTGAAAGAGATCGCCACGTGGTGATCGTTGTGGATACCGGGCGCGCAGGATCCCTGCTTTTGGGCCCCACAGATGTGGAGATGATTCGCAGCAGCGACCTTTCAGTAGTTGAAGAACATACGCATGACGCTGACGTGGTGGATGTCGGGTCGGCGCCTCGCCTGGATTCAGGTATTGAAGCGACGCTGCTTCTGGCGGCTTTAGCTGATCGAGGTGGGGACAAGGTGCACGTGATGGCGGTTGACCGTCAGGTGCGTGCCCGTGTCAGCGGTCTGACGGGGCCGCGCCTTCTCAACCAGTTGGCGATCGATTTTGCCGGCGTGCAGCCCACCGTTGAACCTACTGACTGGAATAAGGTGATCGTGGAAGTAGGGCGCATGGTGCATCACCATTCGCTGCTGGTCCTGGTTACCGAAGTTCCGCCGTTGGGGTCAGATCCTGACTTTGTGGATTCTGTGGCAGCCCTGTCGCGCAATCATCGTGTGGTCGTAGCTTCGGCGCGTGACCCGCATCTGGATCACATGCTGTCAGAATCTGACACGATTGATCAGGTGTATGGCGCGGCAGCTGCTTCCGCTGCCCGCCGTGAGATCCGTCAGGCCTGTGAGCAACTCAATCGCATCGGTGTGATGACGCTCGACGTGTCGGCGGGTCTGCTCAGCGCCAAACTGGCTGACTTGTATGTGCAGCTGAAAGGCCAGGGACTGGCCTAGCACAGGTCAGGCAGCAACGGGTTGCGCGTACCCGGCATCCGATTCCAGATCGCCAATGATCCCGAGCTTGTGGGCACGCCCTCCGAGGATGAACGTGTACAGCCACAGTGCGGTGATGACCAGTACCCCACTGCCGATGCGAATCCAGTTCGGCAATGATGATGGCGTCACGAATCCTTCGATGAAACCGGAGAGTGCCAGGAGGATCACCAGGCCGCCGCAAATCACCACCATTGACCTGCCAGCTCGCGCAAGGGCTCGTCCGCGGGTGGTACCACCTGGGCTGATCAGAGCCCAGAACAGGCGCAGCCCTGCCGCACCGGCAATGAAGATCGCCGTCAGCTCGGGCAGACCGTGCGGAAGGATGTAATGCAGGAAGAAAGCTGGCCCCGCATAGTGCACAACCAGCGCACCTGTTACCCCCATGGAGACAGCATTGTTGTAAATGATCACGAACGGCATGATTCCGGTGATACCCGCGCCGATCATCTGGATGGCGATAAATGCGTTGTTAAACCATACGGATGCGCCAAACTGGGCGTTCGTGTCCTGTGAGTAGTACTCCACGAAGTCGTGGAAGACGAATGATCGTGCTGCTTCTGGCTCCATCAGCGTTTCAATGGCAGCGGGGTTGCGTCCGAGCCACACAATTTCAGTAATGGTAATCGTCAGGAACAACGCCATGATGCCGATTGTCCACCACCGCACTTCGTACAGTGCGGCAGGCAGCGTCACTTTGAACCATCGAGCCATGCCAACCAGGGATGCGCCTGACGTTCCGGTCAGGCGTGAACGCGCTCGCGCCAGGTCGTTGGACAGTTGGTGGATGAGGTCCGGATCAGGCATGGTGGCGCGTATCATCGCCAGGTCCGAAGATGCACGCCTGTACAGCAGGCTGAGTTCGTCAATCTGATCGCCGTCCAGGCGGCGCATCCGTGCAAGCGTATGGAGTCGATCCCATGAAGGCGACCGCGAAGCTTTCAGCGCATCTATGTCCACTCGAGCTAGCATGTCATACATGAGCCCAAACGTCTCGCCCGTACGCAAGATTTCCGATAACCGGTTGAAAACCGGCGAGGGTGTCTCCCTGGACGTCTACCCCGCCTCCCCCGTGGTGCGTGGGTTGGCTCTCCTTATCGATATGTATGTGTATATCGCCACCTTCGGCAGCGTGTTCTTGCTGATGACGTTTCTGGGCACCTTTGACTCATGGTCACTGGAACGCATCGGTATCATCGGCACGATGGTGATGATCTTCCTGATCGCCCCGATGACTGTGGAGTTTTTGACGCATGGTCGCTCACTGGGCAAATGGGCGTTCCACCTGCAGGTTGTTCGAGATGACGGTGGTCCTGTCACGATGCGTCAGATCGCGATGCGAGCGGTGTCCGCGCTCCTGGAAATTTTCATGACGATGGGGTCGGTTGCCGCGGTGACATCGCTGGTCAACAAGCAGTCAAAGCGTCTGGGTGATATCGCTGCAGGAACGATCGTGGTCCGACTGCCTGAGCCGGCACATTTTGTTCCCCTGGTGATGCCACCGGAGTTGAAGCGATGGGCTGACACTGCGTTGTTCACTGATCCTGGAAGTGACGTGAGGGCGTACGGCCTGTATCTGATGCGCACGATCGCAACCATGTCGCCAGCTCAGCGCGCTCAGCTCACATCGGAGTACGCCCACTCGTTGCTGGATTATGTCTCACCTGCCCCGCCCACGGCTGATGCGGAGCGTTTCATCGCGGCATTCCTGGTGACATTGCGTAATCGCGAGTATGTGCGCGACGTGCGTCGCCATCACCGTGATGAAGTTCAAAGGTCACGCGCAGGCGCCGTGCCTTTTGAGATCGGTGCTGCCTGAACTATTCCTTGTCCTCAGGAGTCATTCCCTGTGTCGTAATCACATGGAACCGTGATTTTCTGGCCTCGTGATCACCAGCGAAGGGGCCGCGTTCAGCCTGCCAGGGGCGGTTGGGTGTGTCTTTCCCGTCAATTGACGAGGGGGCAGCCGGGTCGCCTTGTTGGGCGTGGTGCGCGACGCATTGAGCCACTGGTGAGGCTGAATCGGTGTGGGCGGCATCGCGGACTGCGTCAACGAGCGCCATCAGGTCATCGGCCGATGGTGGTGCCGGGTCAAACGAGCTCTGCAAACGCACGATTTGCCATCCTTGAGGGGCAGTCAGATTATTCGCGTGGCGTTCACACAAGTCGTATGCGTGCGGCTCGCTCGCTGTTGACAGTGGACCGAGGACGGCCGTCGAATCGGCATAGTCATACGTCAATGTTGCAACAGGAGCCCCTGCGCATCCGGGTTTGGAACAGTGTCGAGCCAGCATCACGCCTTCTACTGTAGGGTGGCCTGACGCCGGTTGCGTGGAGGCACACCCAAGGTTGACTGCCATTTTCGCCATGTCATCGCTTACAGTGGCCATGTGCCTACACGGAGTCAAGGTCGTCGTGATCGCCACGGACGAGGGATGCGCGGACCACAGTTTGTTCCGGGCATCCCTGCGCGCATGACGCGGCGCGCACAGTTTGTGCGCTGCGTTCAAGATGCTGTCAGTGAGCTGACTGAACGGTGGCCAGCTGTGGCGACCATTGAATTCGGTGTGGAGGATGTTCCACCGTCCGATCCTGCTGCGTGGGAGGACCATTCGGTGGTCATTGCCCGCATTTTTCCCGCTGATCGCCGGCGCGGGCTGCGTGACCGTATCGTCGTGTATCGCCGGGCGATGGAGCTGCACAGCGCGCGCTCAGACATGGACACGGTGATGCGTCAGATTCTGGCTGACCGTATTTCGCATATTCTGGCGATTCCGCCCGACGAGCTCGAAGAGTATTTCGACATGTAGTCGCTTCAGTCCGGTCCGCTTATCGGCTGGGCGTCATGAGGATTGTTTCCTGGCCTTGTCCTAATCCGGCGTGATCCAGCCCTGTCACCGCGTGAAGCATACCTGTCGGTGTCTTCACACTCAGTGCGAGGCTGACGTGGACCGGCTGGCTGGCTTCGAGTGTCTGCTCAGCTGCTTCGTCCAGATCGATCTGCGTGCTCGTCCCGGCCGGCAGGTCGTATGTGAGATCCCCGATGCTCACCTGTGTGGCGTTCGCGCCGGTGGTGACAAGCACGGACATGGTGCTCAGTTCTGCACCGCTGGCAGTTTCGAGGGCTGTTGGACGAGCCACCTGCTCCTCAGCCAGAATGTCGCTCAGGAGTGCCCCGAGGTCCTGGCGAGCCGGGATGGTGAGCGTCGTGACGGGAGCGACCCCGACGGATGCATCTCTGTCTTCCCAGTGCGTCTGCGACCCGTTCCATTGGCTCCCAACCGTCTTCACCATCACGGTTGTCGCGATGGGCACATCTGATTGGACGCGAATTGCACGAGCCTGGTCATCCAGCGTGGAAATATCCACATCCAGAACTGTCCCATTGTCCACGGTGAGCTGGTCGGTGCCGGCCAACGGCGTTGTTCCCACGGGGTTCAGCACGCTCAACGTGACCTGCGCGTTCTCTCCGCTGGGTACGGCGATACGGATGGCTGCTGATTCGAGTGCGGTGCGATCCGGCAACGCTATGACGGAGTCCAGCGATGCTGGCTGCCCTGCAATTCGCGTCAGTCCCAACGGTGTCTCACCGTTCATGCCGGATGACTGTGCCCAGGCGATGACGCCGGGACCGTCGGCTCGAACGTGCAGTGCAAGGCGCGCATATCCTGGGAACCAGGAGGCTGCCAGCAGCGACATGCGTGATTGGGGCGGGACAACGACGGCAGGTCCTGGCGTGGTGGTCGGGCCAGATTCGCTGATTGCATCGATGGAAACCTGTGTCGACTTGTCGGATGGGTTGACCAGTTGGAGCACCACGTCCTCTCCCACGAGAGTACTTCCGAGCGCAACCCACTGGTCTTGCAGAGCTGGTCGGCATGTGTCGAGCACCAAGGAGCGCAGTTCTCCTCCGCCGTTTCCTGACAGCACCAGCGCGGTGGCACGTTGCACGCGCTCTCCTGTCACGGTGAGTGCCACGTGTGGTTCGTTCTTTGCAGCATCGTTCTCGCCAGCGTTGACACCAGAGGATCTGGCAGGTGACACCCACCATTGCGCCGGCATCCGCGTATTGCCGACGGCTTGCGGGTCGTCCAGGCCTCCCGGGCAGCCCAGTGTCACTGACGAGGGGGACGCCGTCACAACCGGAGCTTCAATACGGGCCGGGCCGATGGCACTGGGCTGCGTTGTGGCGGAGCGTGCGGCCAGGTAGCAAATTGACGCGATAGCCATAATCGTGATCAGTGCGGCGACCATCGGTCGCCGTGAGCGTGCCAGCTTCGTGCGGGGCACGGCTGTGGGTGTGTGCGCGGTACTCATGTGCGCCTCCTGAGTGGCACGAGGCCCATAATGCAGGCGGCTCCGGCCACAGCGAGCACAACGCGCCACAGGGTCTGCGGCCACCACGACCAGGTGATGACAAGGTGCCCCGATTCTGGCAGTGCAAAGCCTTGAGCCCAGGTGGCTTCCGAGGGTGTCACGTATTCAAGTGCGCGCCCGTCCACAGTGGCATGCCAGCGCGCATCTGAACGCTCCGCCCACACCAGGGTGGCAGGGACGCCCTCGTCCACCCCTGCTCCAGTATCGAGGGCGACTGACGTGCCGAGTTGAGTGGAGTCAATCGGCGTCGTGCCGATCCGTAAATGTGCGGGCTGGGCTGAATCTGGTCGGACTCTCCACAGGGCACCCGCATCCGTGTCACCTACTTTTTCCAGTGCCGCCACTTTGTCGAGTGATTCTTCGACGTTGGCCTGGCAGTGAGAAGCAGCCGCGTGGGAACCTTTCGATCCGGTGCACACCACTGTGTCGATGTTGTGCTGGTACAGGATGCGCGCAGCCTGCTCGTCAGGGGTCGCAACCAGCGTGGCGAGTGCGCTGAGAAGCTGCGCGGATGCGGGGTCTGGGAGGGCTGCATCGCCATCCGCCTCGCTCGGACTGACTGCGATCAGACGGGCCCATCGTGTCAGCGCTGAATCATCGGTCCATGACACATCCTGGGCGCGCAGGATCCACGCGGCCAGTGCGCCTTGAGCGCGCGTCGCGTCCTCGTCTTCCTGATGATCATGTGGACTGGCCGCGCCTGTCCCCTCGGCTGAGCCAAACGCTTCAGCGGACGGTTCGAGTGGGGCGATCACGAGGGTGCGTCCGCCTCGCGGTGATTCCTGTGCGTGAGTGGACACAGCTGGCAGGGCCGGGCGCGATGTGGCGGTGACTCTACTCGCCGTTGGGGGCGCCATCATCATCGTGACCCACACGATCATGGGGACCAGCGCGGTGCAGGCAACCAGTGCGGTGGCTGCGCTACGGATGAGAGGCGGGCGCTGCGACCATGCGCGCATGCGCACAGTCAGCTCACCGTCTTCAGCCTTGGCCGTGTAGTACGGACTGTCGCACGTTGACAGCGCGAGGGTCATGCCCAACAGTCCCAGTGAAATAAAGGGGCCGGGCCACGCATAGGCTACCGTGTCTGCAGCGAGCCATCCGACAGGGGCATGAGCATCGGCTCCCAGTGCCACTGGCACTGTGCTCACACCGTAGGCTGCGAACAGGCTCAGCGCTGCCACGGCCATTCCCCACATGCGGGTGAAGGGCTCATGGACACGCACAGGGAGGATGCTCAACAGGGCGCACACCGCCAGCATGACAATAACGACCGCCCCGCAGATGAGCGCTGTGGTCAAACCGTGAATATTCAACCACGTCCATACCGACGGGTTGTGTCTGCTGAGTTCTCCGTAGGGGGCACGAATGTCAAAGGGCAGACCCAGTGCGATCTGCCAGGCCTGCGCAGGAGGAACTGCAAGTGTTCCACCGCCAGGCGTGATGAGCGCGTGCCAGCTCGTACCGCCAGTACGGATCGCCGCGCTGACCAATGGGGTGATCACAACTCCAGCAGGCACGAGGGACCACGCGAGGGCGGCAGCACGCCTCCTCCACCGCATCAGTGCAACCGCGGCGATCAGCACAGCCGCACCCATCAGGGCAGGCACCGCGCTCACGATGACGGCCAGGCTGATTGCCCCAATCCCCCACGCTCCGCCGGCACGGACATGGCGGTCAACAGTGGCCACACCATCCGCGCTCGGGACGATCAGTGTTGGCTTTGCGCGGCTGATCAGTCGGATCCAGCCCCACGCTGCCAGGGGAAGAAAGACGTGGACGAGGGCGGCGCTGAGACGTCCCTGGAGTAATGCCAGCAGCAATGTCGGGGCGCAGGCCCACACCATGCACATGACGACTCGCAGGCGCACTGAGGTCGTCACAGCGCACGAAAGGGCCCACATTGTCAGGCACGATGCCGGTATGGCTGCGGCCAGCAAAAGAGCAGTCGCATACGTTGGGGATACTCCCAAGGCGCACAACGGCGCAATGAGCACCGTGAGAAGAACGAGGAACGGGTCAGGAACAGCAGCAATTCCACTGCCTGACGGCAACCACCATGTCAGCGCGGCTTGCGCCGTCTGTTTCCATGTCGATGGCAATGCAAGCCAGGCACCTCCGCGCAGGGTGGACAGATGCGAGTGCCAGAGGACGATACTGAGTGCGACAGTGATCACGGTCATCACTGTGAACGTCACAGCACTGGTCATGCGGTAGCTGCGCAGTGAGGCATGCTGGATGGGGTCGCCCTCGTCCATGTCGTTGCGTGCGCGAATGGTGCGGGCTCGAAGTTTACGGGCGCGCCACACCTCGCGCGGACTGGCTTCCACTGATGCGAGTACTCGTCGAGGCAGTGTGGCGGTGCGGGCGGCGAGGTGGCGTGCGCGAATCAGGTCGGGCGTGTGCGCGACCAGCTTGAGCCAGGCGCTCAGCTCAGGTATCGCCAGGTGGGCGGCACTGGTCATGATCCTGCCGATGGCACGCAGCGGTGTCCACACGGTCAGAGCCACCATGAGCAGCGGAAGTTGCCACCACGGCACAGCCACCATCCAGTTGAACAACTGGGCATAGCGGCGTACCTGGAAAGACGCGTCATCGGGATGGTCAGTGCCTTGGTCACGCAGGCTGGCCTGTTCATGTCGCACTCGTGCCTTCGGGGCGACGACGACGCGGTACCCGGCGCGCCGCGCCCTGCGGCCGAACTCCAGTCCGTCACCGAAAGGTCCGAGGTAGGGGCTCAAGCCGCCCAGTTTCGTCCATGCCTGCCTGCTCACCAGCATGCCGGCGGTGCCGACCGCGAGGACATCGGACGTGTCATCGTATTGACCTTGATCGATCTCATCGGGCATTACTGTGTCGACTCGCCGTGCTGAACGGGTGGCGCGAATACCCAACTCAAGGAGGCGTGAGCCGTCCATTGCGACCTGTTTGGCACCGACCACGCCGATTGTGCGTCCGCTCTGGGCGGTATTCCACTGACGAGACAGACACTGTGGGTGCGCCACACAGTCATCGTGCATGATCCACAGCCACGTGGAATTATCGATCAGTTCAGCCACGCGATCGTTGTCGGCATATGCACGGTGGATGGCGTCAGAGAGGTTGCGCGCACCTGGTGTTGAGACGAAGGTGGTCGGAACCGTGAAGTCACGAATGGCATTGTCGAGCGTGGCGTGTTCGTCAGCCTGGGCGGCAGTGTGAGGTGGCCGGGGATCCCCAGCTTCCGCATCGATGATGACGAGGTGTTCGGGCTGTTCGGCCTGGGAATCGATACTGACCGCGGCTGCGCGGCAACGGTTGTCATTCGTCGAACGGGTGACCAGCACGGCGACAACGCCGTGAGCAGTGTGGCTGCGCGCGCGGCGTGAACCTGGCTCATCGCCATGAGGTGAGACGTCAGCGTCTGATTGTTCAGGGGTGGACGAGGGTGGCGAAGTGTGCGCCGAGCGGTGCGAAGCGCTGGAGGTCATGTCATCAGCCAGCGGCACGGCGCAAGCGGCGACGCTCCCGTTCGGACAATCCGCCCCAGATTCCGAATCGCTCGTCATGAGCTAATGCGTATTCCAGGCACTCTTCGCGCACTGAGCATGATTGGCACACAGCTTTCGCTTCGCGCGTCGATCCTCCCTTTTCCGGGAAGAAGGCTTCTGGATCTGTCTGTGCGCACAGCGCATGCTGCTGCCACGCCAGCGGGCCATCAGCACGGGCAAATGCCTCGACATCCGCAGCCTCGGACCATGTCAGAGGTCCGTCACCCAGGATGTTCCACACGATTTATCGTCCCCTCGCCGTAAACAGTTCGTACCTGAATTACACCGTTGTTATCCGCCGGTGTCAAGTTCGCTTGCGATTTTTTCTCCGCCACTCGGCGTGTCGAGTTGTCGCTGTGTCGCATCGCGGGTTAGCGTGGCCACTCACGGTGACCTAACCGTTTCAGCCCCCGCGGGCGCGTTCCCGTTACCGCACCTTTTTCGCTAACGTACCGAGTATGACTCTTCATCAGCTGGTCAGCCTGCTTCAAAGACAGCCGCTGCCACTACTGACGTGGTACGACCTTGCAGCCTCCCCCATTCAGCGCACCGAGCTCTCCGGCCCTGTTCTGGCCCGCTGGTTCTCCAAGATCGCGAACCTTTTGATGGAGTATTCCGCGATGAACCAGTGGGGTGACCTTGCCGGCGCCGGCAGCGGTGACAGTCGCAGCATCAACGCGCCGAGCGGGCAGGTCGCCCTCGACGATCAGGACTGTCAGCCGCGCGGACGGATCTGCGTGGACATGCCGTCTTCGTGGCAAGGGTGTCTGTGGGCGGGTGCCTCGTGGCTGTGCGGGTGGCGCACCGTTGGCGCGGCCCTCATGGACGAGGGGGACGCCGACATTTTAATCACGGGCGAGGTGTCTGAGCGGGCGTGCGCCGCTGATGGGGCCGGTGTGAGTGTGTATGCGCATAACTTGTCTGCGCTGGCGTTGCAATGGGACGGGGACCTGCCCGGCGCGATGATGGATGCGATCGCTGAGGTATCAGGGTACAACGATGTGCCGGACTTCGGTGCTGACGAGTTGCCTACTCTTGCTGCCGGCTGGCGGATCGATGAGCCCTCGAATCTAGCGTGGGGGCAGTTGTGGGAGACTGACGGCGGCGCGCCTGGCGCTGCGCACGATGAGGGCGCTGCGCCGGGGTCTGCGCATGGTAACGGTGGCGTGACGAAGTCCCCACGCGCTGACAGCGCTGTACCCAGATCTCCACGCACTGACAGCGCTACGCCGGCATCCCTGCGCGGCGGCACCGGCCTGACGCCTCGTATCGCTGTGATGAGCCGGGGCCTCGTTGCAGACACGAGTCTGCTGCTCTGGGCGCTGAGCCGCAGCCGCCCTCTGGTCATCATCGCCTGCGGCGGGCTTGACCGAGACGATCCAGCCGTTGCCGACCAGATGGCCCGCATCGCCACCCAGGAACGCGCGCAGCTGCGCCCTTAGCCTTCTGGCGACTTCGCGCGGCGCGGGCGTGTCCTCACAAAAGTCCGGCGGCACCTTGGTCCTTATCGAGAGGCGCGGAGGAAGTCGACGGCCTCAACGATTGACCCATCGAACTTCTTGACTCCATGATCCAGCACAATGCCGCGCTCACAAATGTTCTTAATCATTTCGAGGTCATGGCTGACAACAACAAGCGTCTGGCCGGTACCCCGAAGCTCTTCCATCTTCGAAATACACTTGCGTTGGAAAGGCTCATCTCCCACGGCGAGAATCTCATCGACCAGGAAGACGTCAGGCTCGCAATGGACGGCAACGGAAAAAGCAAGCCGCATGTACATACCTGAGGAGTAGAATTTCACCTCAGTATCGATGAATTTCTCGATCTCGCTAAACGCCACGATCTGATCGAACTTCTCGTCGATCTCCTTTTCCTTCATACCCAGAATCGCTGCATTCAGGTAAATGTTTTCGCGTCCGGTCAGATCCGGGTGCATCCCCGCGCCAACTTCAATCAAACCGGCGATTCTGCCACGGGCCAGCACCGTGCCCTGATCGGGGCGCATCACACCACTGATCAGTTTGAGCGTGGTGGATTTTCCTGATCCGTTGAAGCCGAGCAGTGCCACGGACTCGCCCTGGTGGATCGACAATGACAGGTCGTCGAGCGCTTTGAAGGAATCGTCCAGTTCATCTTTGCGCCCCTTCAAAGTCCACACCACGTACTCCTTGATGGAACGGGTGTGGCGCAGCCGAAATTCCTTATCGAGGTGTTCAAGCCGGACCATCTCGAGGGCTTCGGACCCAGAATTGTGAGGATCGTTCATTTACAACTCCTGTGCGAACTTACCTTCAAGACGGTGGAAGACCAGTTGGCCGATGAGCAGCACACCAAACGCAATGACGAAGGATCCCATCATCAGTGCGGGCATGTTTGAGGCCATGAGGTCCCAGCTCGTATGGCCGGCTTCGACAACGCCTTGCGTCGGTGCCCAGAAGCAGAAGTGAGACAGTTCGACGCCCATCGCAAGAGGGTTCAGCATGTAGAGGTTGACAAGCCACCGAGGGAAGACATCCGCCACCATATGCCATTGGTAGAACACAGGCGAGACCCAGATAGCAACCATCGACAGCAAGTCAACGAAGTTTTCAGCGTCACGGAAAAAGACGTTGAAAGCCGCGAAGAGCAGACCTAAACCGAGGGAGAACATGCCGATCGTCAGCACTGAAAGTACACCGACCAGAATGTGCACTGGGGTTGGTCTCCATCCGAAGAGGAGTGCTCCGACTATCAGCACAACGATCTGCGGAACAACATGGACGAAGGCGACCCACAAGCTTGAGACCGGGAATAGCTCGCGTGGTAGATAGATCTTGCCCACCAGCGGAGCGTTCCAGATAATCGATCGCGTGGTGTTGGACAGGATCTCGTTGAAGAAGTTGATCATCACCATGCCGGCGAACAGGTAGACCACGTAGCTGGGAATGGAACGACCCAGGCCCATGAATTTACCCATTGCGATGTAGTAAACGACCAGTTGGACCGCTGGTTTTACATAGCTCCACACCATGCCCAGCGCGGACCCTCTGTAGCGTACCCGCAGTTCTTTCTTCACCAACAGGCGCAGGAGGAAACTCCATCGTCCCAAGTCGAGCAAACCGGCCGAATGGCCGGGCGCTCGAAGTGGGTATTCACTCAGTTCTTTAGTCATCAATGGAAAAATTCTGTTCGATCAGTACTCCGCGGCGGCAGTTTCACTTGATTCATTGGACGTGATACCAAAAGTCTTCGCCCACTCGTCGAGCGAGACGATATGCGCAAGAGCCTGTCGATATTGCGCCGAAAGTTCATCCCAGCGGCTGATCAGTTGGCTTCTGGCCGAAATTGACTGACTCAGGAGCTTGCGCAGTTTCCGTGGATCTCGTTTGTACCATGCTGTGCCAGAGCCGTCCGCTTTCGTGACGAGGACAGAATCAAACTGGCTCAAAATAAAGTACTTCGAGTCAGCGTGTGCAACAAATCCTTCCGGATGCTGTTTTGCGCTTTCTTTCGGAGGCGTCATCAACCGGATCAGTGTTTTCAGTGTCCAAGGCCCCAAGGTCAGCATATTTGGCCCCTTGGGTAGCCCTTTCTTGAAACGCGAACGGCTCAGACGATTAATCGGCGGGAAGGCGTCCGGCTCTGACTTGTACTGCGCGTCAGTAAAGTTCTTCGTCATTTCACGAAGCTGTTGCATGCGCGTCTTGAGGGTGCGGTGGAGATGCTCAGGGCCAGACAAGATATCGCGCACTGCCATCAGTCGCGCTGACTGGGCGTAGTATTCAGCAGATACAGAGTGCTTCACGTCAAGTGTCGTGAGCTCGTACGGCAGGCGGCCACCGTGGTCATATGGCGAATGCAGAAGAGCCGTCAGGATCCTGTTGTGCTCGTGGTAGTACGCCTGCCAGTCGCGTGCGTCGTCTTTGTCACCCCACGCTACGTGCCACAGACCTGCCCCTGGGAGGGTCACTGTGCTCACGCCATGCTCGGAGGCGCGCAGCGAGTATTCAAGATCGTCCCACTTGATAAAGATCGGCAAGGACAAGCCAATTTCTTTGATCACTGAGACAGGAATGAGCGTCATCCACCAGCCGTTGTAGTCGACGTCGAGTCTGCGGTGCAGTTCACGACGCTGACGGAGATTAGCCAGTGCAAGATCAATGCGATTCTCAGTTCCCGGAACAGGTCCCCACAGCCAGCGCCACGTATTGATTCCCTCGCCAAAGGAGTGAGCAACTGCACGGTCATTAAGATCGAACATCTGCCCACCGACGATCGTGCGGTTACGGCACAGTGATGCGAAGCGAACCAAACGTTCGACTGATTCGGGGTTCACGATGACATCGTCATCAAGCAGCATGTGGAATTCTGTCTCGTCAGCTTGTACCGATTCGTACATGCCGCGCGAGAATCCACCGGAGCCTCCCATATTTCCCTGGTGGATCATGACGAGCCTATCGCCAAGCGACTCCGCTGCTTTCGGATAGAGCTCATCATCGCTGACGTACTTGTTGCCCTGATCGACGACGTATACCCGTTTGAGGATATCCTTCAGGTTTTCGGCTTCACCAAGGGCGAGGATTGTCTTTGCGCAGTAATCAGGGCGATTAAAGGTGGTGATGCCGATCGACAGGGACGCATCACCGTCAGGGCACGCGTCCACTTTCCAGCATCCGGAGAGGAACTGCGCGTCTTCATCTGATGCAATGACGTCGAACCAGATCCAGCCGCCATCGGCAAACGTCTTCAGTGAAATGTCGAACTCAACGGTCCGCGAATCGACCGTTGCGGAGTCGATACGCACAAAGCGCCCCTGAGCGTTGGACTTATAGACCAGAACCGATGCGCGTCCTTTGATCGTCACTTCGAGACGTGCTGCTGTCGCACGGGTCCACTGGCGCCAGTAGCTCGCGGGAAACGCGTTAAAGACTGACGCGAATGAGACTCGAAGACCTCCAGGCAGCCTCATTGTCGAGTCCCCGTTGATCAATGCGCTATGGTCTTCGCCCCCATGGCGTTGCATGGCAAGACTACGCAGTGTGGCATTGCGCGCCTTCTTGCTGCCGGCATCAATGGGTTCTGTCGAATTGTGTGCCCGGCCGAAATCTACATACAGGGGCAGCAGATCCTCTTCCCCCTGTGCGGGAAAGACTATTCGCGCGACCTGCGTGTAATCATCGTGTGTCTTGGTGCTCATTGGTTTTCTTCTCCAGACTGTAGCGACGTACCGTCGACAAAGTGGGGCTTAAGAACATTGTCGAACATCGTCAGCGCAGAGGCGATCGCCATGTGCATGTCGAGGTACTTATATGTTCCAAGCCTGCCGCCGAATAATACATCCGGTTCTGCGTCAGCTTTGGCGCGGTACTTTTCCAAACGCTCGCGATCATCGCTGGTATTGATGGGATAGTACGGTTCATCGCCGCGTTCGGCAAAACGGGAGTATTCGCGATGAATCACTGTTTTGTCAGTCGGGTAGTCGCGTTCGGGGTGGAAATGGCGAAACTCATGAATTCTGGTGTATGGAACATCCAGGTCTGCATAATTCATCACTGATGTTCCCTGGAAATCTCCGGTGTCGAGGATTTCTTCTTCCAAGTCGATGGTGCGCCATCCTAGGTCACCCTCGTCGTAGTCAAAGTAACGGTCGATCGGGCCGGTGTACACAACTGGAATCTTGCCGACAACATGGGATCGGCTGAGTTCGTGTGAATCGTCGAAAAAATCGGTATCGGTGTACACCGTGATATTCGGGTCGTCCACCATTTTTTCCATCCACGCGCCATAACCGTCGGTTGGCAGCCCTTCATAGGTGTCGTTGAAGTACCGATTGTTATAGGTGTAGCGGACAGGCAGGCGCGAGACGATCGATGCGGGAAGGTTCTCTGGCTCTGTCTGCCACTGCTTGGCTGTGTAGTTCATGAAGAATGCTTCATAGAGCGGACGCCCGACAAGGGAGATTCCTTTTTCGACAAAGTTTTCCGGCTTCTTGTCACCCAGTTCGGCGGATTGCTCTTTAACGACCGCGCGCGCCTGATCAGGCGTGTAAGCAGCATGGAAGAACTGGTTAATGGTGCCGAGATTGACCGGCATTGGGAACACTTCGCCCTTGTGCGTCGTGTAAACATGATGACGATATTCAGTGAAGGAGGTGAAGCGGTTGACGTATTTCCACACGCGCTCATTGGATGTGTGGAACAGGTGTGCGCCATAGCGGTGAACTTCGATGCCAGTGGTTGGTTCTTCTTCCGACCATGCGTTTCCACCAATGTGGGAGCGCTTCTCAATGATGGCGACTTTGAGTCCAAGCTCTTCTGCAGCTCGTTGCGCGATCGTCAGTCCAAATAGGCCCGCACCCACCACAACGAGATCCGGTTGGTCCTTCTCCACTGCATTCTCCTTAATCCTTAATTGGCGCGGTTGCCTACCGCAGGATGCACTTAGCTCTAAATGCTAGCGCCTTTCGGCTCTGATTTAAGGTAAGCCACCACAGACTACTCAATCGCACAGGCATCGTCATTTCTCCTCGCAAGGTGTGATCTTCCAGAGCGCCGCAGTTCCGCCTCGATCAACCAAGCGCATATACCTCGTCAAGAATCGACCTTCGCGCAGTCCCACAGATAGTGGGCGCGTATCTGCTTCTTCCGGCCAATATGTCAACGAGTCGGTGTAATAGTACTGAATGTCGTGCGCATTCAGGACGCGACAGATCTCAGGATCTTCCAGCATGTCTGAGATGTTATAGGCGGCATCAAGCAGGTCAGGATCGTATGACCCGGTGATGTGGCGGAAAGTGACATCAACATTGGCAACCGCATACAACAAGGACGAACCATTCATCGGATCTCCGATTACCTCGGCATCCGGGGGGATTTCTTCCTTTATTCTCGCCATCATCGTTAATTCGGCATCAGAGACCAGAGAACTGTAGCCCTGTTGGTTCAGCTGCATATAGTTCAGGTACAGTTGGTGCGCTCCTACTGTGCGCCCGTATTTACCCGTTGGGACGTATAGGAGCCCGATCGTGACTACGAAACAGGTCAGCAATAGCAGGGGACGCAGTGAGCGTCGCTTGTCGTCCGCTCCCAACGCACGCGCGCAGTGCCAGTGCACGACATGAATCACCGTCGCCAGCGCGACTATAGACACCGGCGCAGCTATGAGGGGAATTGCTGAGCCTATACGAGCAGGATCTGTGTACCACAGGCCCACGAGCTTCAGGCCCGGTTTCCACAGTACTGCAGCAATCAGATATAGGGCTACGATGGATGCCCAGGCCGGAAGGACCCATCCCTGTTTCTGACCAACGCAGACGAGAATCCCACCTATTGTCAGAATTCCCAGTAAAATTATCCCTTGCTGATTGCCGTGTATTTGATCGGGAAGCTGGGCGTCAATTAGCGCTCCCCTCAGCTCGCGCTGAAACTCTCCAAATGGTTTCAGACGTTCATATCCGGTAGTTGATCGCCAAAAACTTGTGCGTGTCAGGCCGAAGAGTCCTCCGGCGAGGACAAACGGCATGCTCCACGCTAAGATTTTCCAGCTTGCTCCCGCACGGACCCGGTTCTTTCCAAGCGCCGCCAGGTGTCCGATAAAGCGCCACACGACAAAGACAAAAGCGACGATGACGCCCGTCGGATGGGCGATGCCGATAGCACCAAGGCCCATCACCATAAGGACGAGCAGTGAGGCCCTACGTGAGCAGTGATTACGCAACATTTCAACAATGATGCTCGTTACCAAAGGGACAAGCACGTATGACAACGCAGTCGGCCACAGTGTTCCATATGAGATCAGACGTTCGGGAAAGGCCGTAAAGCAGCTCGCGACTATAGGTCCGATCGCCCATATCCACGTTCTGCGCTTACTCAGTGTTGCTGCAAGCATCGTTGCAGTGAAGGGCCATAGAAGCGCAGCGATGACCAGTGCAGAAACGTTCGCCGCAGCCACCACGTCTCCCGCTGTCCCTGGAACAGCCAATACTGCCCAGTCATGCCACCCCGCAGGATAAAAGACTGGTGTACCATCTGACGTCGCCACGGCACCGAGATGCAGAGTCGATGCGTCCCCTGTATCGAGGATCCACCGTAAGGCATTCAGGTGGAAAACAGCATCCCAAGTTTGTGGGGGGCGCGCCGGGTTGCCTATGGGAGCAATCACTCCGTAGGCGCTGACCAAGATGGCCAGCATACCGCCCAGAGAGTACGCCACGATATTCGCAGGTGGTGGAATTCGAATGCAGGCAGTCGAGCCAGATACTCGCGCGTGGTTCGCACTTCTTCGGCGACGTATGAGTTGTTGGGCTCCTCGCACAACGCATGCGCCTACGACCCACAGGAGTGTCCAGCTGATGTAAGTTCCCCATCCCCATGGACGAACAGCCCTTTGTGCCACGATCGCCCCCGTCCCCATGAGGAACACTGAGAGCAAGGGAGTGGCGATCAGGAAGATACGTCTCCGATATCCCATTGCCCATGCAAGCAAGGCGCCCGGAAACACGATCGCAATGAGTAAAAGAAGGAAGCCGGGGAAGACATGAATCCATGGTGACAAGTCAGTCATTCTGATACATCAACTTCCTTAGGCAGCAACGAACAGTTGGGCGAATTTCAGGCTTGCGGCTGGCTTAGCTGTCTCCATAGACGATATCCCGCCCGTCTCAAACCGGTTGGCACAATTCGGTAGGTTGCACGTATTGCAAGATTACGCACTAACTGGCCTCGAGTCGTTATTCCGTGACTTCTTAGCCGACGCTGCAACTCGACCTCACTTTTCAGTAGCCGAAGTCCTCCGCGCCGCTGGTAGGCCCCCGCTCCCACCCGATACTTCACGAGGACGTCGGAAAGATTGGTAACTCGCGCACCGCTAGCAACCATCCGCGCGAAAAGCCAGTAATCCTCCATCAGGTCCAGATGCTGATAGCCACCAACTTCCTTCACTGCACTTGCACGGTAAACGACCGCGGGATGGTTGAACGGGTCATGAAAGGTAAAGGCGCTCACGATGTCATGCTGGTGAGTCGGCTGCCTTCTGATCATCCCAGTGCCATTTTCGTCTCCTGAAAACTCCACGATCGCCGCTCCCACAATGTCAAATCCTTGCTCCATGACTGGCAGCTGGCGTGCAAATCGTTCAGGAACAGAGATATCGTCGGCATCGGCTCTGGCGACAATGTCGTATGAACAGTGCTGCAGACCCGCGTTCAAGGCTGCTGAAAGGCCTCTGTTACGCTCCAGTCTGACGACTTTGATCGGTATATCAGCGACGAGGTGTGGCGATCTGCCATGACGCGCAGAATCTAGGATCTCATCTATTTCCGGGCTAACGGGACCGTCGCACACAATAACAATCTCATCGGCAGCAAGACTCTGATCTGCACCCACAGACTGGAGAGCCCGCTGGAAGTGTGCTGCATTGTCCTTGATGTATACGGGCAGGAGAACTGAGAATGGCAGTGTCTCATCTGACGCGGCGCCTTCCGCCACGGAAGTATCTGCCTGCTCCTGCTGTATACGCTCACATAGGTCACTTGTCCCGTTTTGCCCCTGCCTGCTTGCTCGTCGATCCAACTGCGCTGCTTCACACGCCACTGGCGTATCCGAAAGCACATCGGCGGTAGAGGACGGCTCCTCGTTTGCCTGCTCCACGCCCTCTTTCAGGTAGCTCCACAGCTGAGTGCGATCAGGGGACGTGGCCAGCAAGCGTACCCAGCGCATCGTGGTCATCGCCATGAATGCGCACCGCTCGATCGGCCCAAAAGCCTGCGAACGTCCGAACGCCCACATCTTGTTTCGCACCTCGTTGACGAAGCGTGCGCCAGGGCTTGCCGTAGAGTTTCCAAAAGTTTTCGTGCGGTGTTCGACGCGCGCGGCATCAACATACAAGCCCACTCTGCGTCGAAGAAGACGCGCTGTGTACTCAAAATCGTCATTCCACAGGAAATATGCCGCTTCGGGCAAACCGTCTTCGCGGATCGCTCGCACGTCAAGCAGGATCGCCACAAAAGATGCCGTTCGAATCTGGTAGCTATCTGCCGTCTCAGCATGCTGATGCAGGACAGGTCTCAGGAAGGCGCGGCGACGCGGCTTGTTCATTGGATGCTCACGCCCATCGAACCATTCCGCCCGACACGCCATAACTGCAGGTTCGCCCGGATATTCTGCCCGTGCTTCCAAAAGTCGCTCGAGGGCGTCCACGTGTGGCACCGTGTCGTCATCCATAATCCACACAAAGTCAGCGCCTCGGGATACTGCTCGGGCAATGCCGGCAGCAAATCCTCCAGCGCCGCCGAAGTTCGAGGGAAGCGTGACGGTGTCTGTGACGGCCTCACTGCCTTGAATGGCCTGCGGTGTGTCATCCGTCGAGGCGTTGTCTACCACGATAATGTCGTCAAGCGGCCGGGACTGTTGGGCTAGCGCTCCAAGCGTTTCGCGTAGGAGCTCGGCTCTGTTCCAGGCAACAACGACGGCAGCAATTCGCGGGGCAGTCATAGCGCTCATCTTAGGCGAGGTAGGCGGATTCTCGGGGCACCTCGCCCAAGGCCTCATTCACCGATTACCATGCGTGGGGTTCCTGCCCATGTGGCAGGATCGGTCACCCGGCGGCCGTCGAACAGGAGGCGAATGCCGGGCAAGTCCTGAGCAGTCATGTCCTTGTACTCAGGATGGTCCGCCTGGATAATCGCAGCGTCGACCGGCTCACCTAGGTGGTAGGCGTCCCATCCGAAGTGTGCGAGTTCATCATCGGTGAACATCGGGTCATGGACCAGCACCTCAGCACCACGCTCACGCAGGGCGTCAACTGTGGCAAACACACCGGAAAATGCTGTCTCCTTGACTTTGCCGCGGTACGAGGCTCCCAACACGACAACTTTCAGATCTTTAAGGTCTCCAAGGACGCCCTCAACTCGCGAGACCACGTATTCAGGCATGCCCGCGTTGAACTGGCGAGCTGTGCGCACCACTGACGCGTCGGGGTCAGTGGACAGGTACAGGCGCGGGTAGACGGGAATGCAATGCCCGCCAACAGCGATTCCGGGCTGGTGGATGTGGCTGTATGGCTGTGAGTTGCATGCGTCGATGACACGCTTGACATCGATGTTGGCCTTGTCGGCGTATACGGCGAACTGGTTGGCAAGCCCGATGTTCACGTCACGGTAGGTCGTTTCTGCAAGCTTCGCCATTTCTGCAGCTTCGGCGCTGCCCATGTCCCACACACCGTTGGGGCGGGGAAGGTCGTCGCGCTCATCGAAGTCGAGGACGGAGCGGTAGAACTCCATGCCTTTGTCAGTGCCTTCCTGGCTCAGACCACCTACCAGCTTCGGGTAGCGTCGCAGGTCGGAGAACACACGGCCGGTCAGTACACGCTCAGGTGAAAAGACGAGGTGGAAGTCCTCCCCTTCTTTCAGGCGGGAGATTTCCTCGATCATCGGCTTCCAGCGTCCGCGGGTGGTGCCCACCGGCAAAGTCGTTTCATAAGATATCAGTGTGTCTTTGGTCAGGTGCTCGGCCAGCGAGCGTGTGGCCTGATCCATCCATCCGAAATCAGGTGCCCACGTCTCATCGTTGACAAACAGTGGAACAACTATGACGATTGCCTCCGCTTCTGGGATTGCTTCACCGTAGTCCGTGGTGGCGCGCAGTTTTCCGGCGGGTACAAGCTCAGCGAGTTTTTCAGCCAGGTGAGCCTCCCCCGGGAATGGTTCGCGTCCCTCGTTGACGGTTGCAACCGTTTTGTCATTGACATCAACGCCGATGACGTCGTGCCCTTTGCTTGCAAACTGGACGGCGAGCGGCAGCCCGATCTTTCCCATAGCCACAACTGCAATACGCATGAAAACTTCTTTCCATCTGTCAGCGATAACGCACACATTCTAACCGCTTCCACACGATCATCCCAGCATCTCAACGTCTCCACTGATAAAGTGCCCACATGCGCGTTGTTTCAGTTGTCGGGGCACGTCCCCAATTCGTCAAGTTGGCGCCGATTGCCCACACTTTTGATAAAGCTGGGATCGATCACGTGATCGTCCACACGGGGCAGCACTATGACCCTATGCTTTCAGATGTCTTTTTCGAGGACCTCGGTATTCCCGCGCCTGACGTTCACCTGGGCGTGGGATCAGCTTCTCAAGGCGTACAGACAGGGAAGATGCTGGCCGCCCTCGATGATGTCTTTACCGGCCAGGATCCTGACTGGGCTCTCGTGTATGGAGACACAAATTCCACCTTGGCTGGGGCTTTGAGCGCTGTGAAGCTCCATATTCCAGTCGCACATCTGGAGGCGGGGCTCCGCTCCTTCAACCGCGCGATGCCCGAAGAGATTAACCGTGTCATGACTGATCATGCTGCAGATCTGTTGCTGACGCCCACTGACGAAGGTGCCCGCCACCTTGCCGATGAAGGTTTGAAAGAGCGCACCGTCATTGTCGGAGACGTGATGACTGATGTCCTGCTCCAGATCCGCGACCAGGTGAAAGATCTGCCCTCCCCTGTCATGAACGAGCTTGGGCTAGCTGAAGGATCCTACTCGCTGGCCACGATTCACCGGGCAGAAAACACCAATGATCGCGATCGACTGCTGTCAGTGCTCGATTCCCTAGGACACGTGGATCATCCCGTTGTGCTGCTTGCCCATCCTCGCCTTGTTGCCAAGTGCAAGGAGCATGGCATCGAGTTGTCGAATGATCATCGGCGCGGGAACCTACTCGTTCATCCCCCGCTGGCATATCCAGACCTCATTGCCTCAGCGCTTCATGCACGTGGTGTGATCACTGATTCGGGTGGACTGCAAAAGGAAGCGTTCCTGCTGCGCGTTCCCTGCACGACTGTGCGTCCCCAGACTGAGTGGGTGGAAACCGTACATCTTGGCTGGAACAAGCTGGTGGAACCTGGCTCTGATTTGATAGCGGCCGCTTCACGTTCTTATCCGGCCGAACCTGCTGAAGCTGAAGCCCATCCATATGGTGATGGCCACGCTGCCGAGCGCGTGGCAGAAGTACTGTCAAACTGGGCAGGGCGCGTCAGGTGAGTCGCGTCGTTCTTGCCACCCGGGTCTTCGCCCCCGAGCCTGCGGCGGCCGCCCTTCGTCTGCGCGGGCTTGCGCATGCGCTCGCGATGGATGGGCACGACGTCACAGTCTTGACCTCGCGTTTTGGTTCCCTTCGCGGTTCGGTAACTGACGAGGGTGTCCTGGTCAAGCGTTTCCCTGTTCTGCGGGATTCTGCTGGCGCCGTCCGTGGCTACGCGCAATACATGTCCTTCGACATTCCCCTGTTCTTCCGTCTTCTGACATGCCGCAGACCCGATGCTGTTGTGGTTGAGCCTCCTCCTACGACCGGGTCCGTAGCACGTATCGCATGCAGTCTTCGGAGAATTCCCTACGTTTATTACGCGTGCGACATTTTGTCTGACGCTGCCGAAGCCGAACATATGAAGCCTCTGGTTGTCAAAGTCCTGCGCAGTATTGAGCGCTTTGCTCTCAAAGGTGCAGAACGTGTCATTGCTGTGTCTGAAGGGGTTGCCCAGCGCGCTCGGGAGCTGGGGGCTACCAATGTGAGCGTGGTGCCCAACGGTGTTCAAACACAGAAGTTGCTTGACCGTACTCCCCTACCCGACGGTTTTCCACACGCTGGCGGCCCGGTCTACCTTTACGCAGGTACCGCCTCATCACTGCAGTCTCCTGACGCCTTTATTAGCGCTTTTCCGCGCGTCAAAACCGTGTTTCCGAAGGCTGTTTTGGTCTTTCTTGGACAGGGAAACGCATGGGATGACCTGGTTGAACTGGGTCGAGCAGCATCCACCGACATTGTTTTCCATGAGCCTGTTCCTCCTGATCAGGCGCAGCGCTGGTACGCCAGCGCCGATGTTTCACTCGCATCGATTCGCCCCGGCGGTTACGACTACGCGTATCCCACCAAGATCCTTGTCTCCCTTGCTCAGGGAACACCCGTTGTCTATATCGGGCAGGGACCTCCTGCCAACGACATTCGCAATTCCAATTTGGGGCGTACCTCAGGCTTCAGCCCGGACGAGGTAGCTGATGCAATGATTCAGGCAGGAAATATGGCGCTGCACCGCGGCACAGACGAACGCCAGCGGCTGCGCCAGTGGGTCGTCTCGCATCGTTCGCTGCCAGCGACATCCAGGCGCGCGGCACAGGTCGTTGCGCAAGCCTTTTAGGTTCACGGTATTTAGACAGAGCACCATGCCTTGTCAAAGGCAGAAAGAAGCGAGCACATGAGTCAGAAGCCACGTATTTTGTGTCTTTCGTTTTCTCCTCTTGCACGCGACGCACGCGTACTTCGCCAGCTGAGCGTACTTCAGGAATTCGGCGACGTCACAACCGTTGGATACGGGCCGACAACCCCGTATTCAACCGAGCACCTTGAGGTTCCTCAATCTGCTGCCTCTTTGCCTCAGACACCATCCGGTGTCGCCAAGCTTGCATTTCATCGGCATTCATCAGCTGACCTGGATGCTCCGGCCACGAAGGAAGCGTTGCGTCTTCTGGAAGGACATTCATTTGATGTTGTCGTGGCCAACGATGCACGGGCACTGCCTGCCGCACTGACAGCGGCTCACGGCGCGCCGGTGTGGGCAGACTTGCATGAATGGGCACCGGAGGAACGCACTCAGATTCTCTCGTGGCGCCTGCTCGTTGCTCCCTGGATTGATCACATCTGCCGCACATGGCTTCCACAGGTGAGCGCAGCGACAACTGTCGGGGGGAGAATTGCCTCGTTGTACGAGCAGCACTATGGTATCCGGCCTCGTCTTATGAGGAATGCGGCGCCATGGGTCGATCTTTCCCCTAGCCCGGTTAACGACTCCGGTCCTATCAGACTGGTTCACTCAGGCGGCGCTGTTGCAGGCCGCGCGCTGGACACTGCAATTGACGCCGTGATTGAAGCCGGTGACAAATTCACGCTTGACCTGTATTTGGTGCCAGCGAATGATAAAGGTAAGTATTTACGGGAACTACAAGCCAAAGCCAGTGGATGCGATCGAATTACCTTTCATGACCCTGTTTCCCCTTCTGATTTGCCTTTTGTCTTGAACCAGTTCGATGTTGGTGTCTACTGGATCAAACCGATTACAACGAATGCCCGCCTAGCTTTGCCAAACAAATTCTTCGACTTCATTCAGGCGCGGCTTGCCTTGGCCGTCGGCCCTTCTGTAGAAATGACGGACGTAGTCAATAAATACGGTTTAGGAGTGTTATCTGGCGGCTTCGATATTCCGCAAATCGTAGAGTCTTTGCATTCACTTAATTCACAGCAGATACAAGCATTCAAACAGGCTAGCCACAAAGCTTCACATGCCTTGAGCTTTGAGAATGAAGCTGCGGTTGCTCGGACTATTATGGAAGAACTATTGGGCTCCTAGCTATCGGAGTCCCGAAGGAAAAGCTTTAGGCGGATATCCAATTTTCATATAGCGCACGCGCGCTCAGTTCACCATCGTGGACAAGCGCAAGATAGCGCTTATTTTCTTCGAGGATTGATTCACGCCTGTGCTTATCGCGAGCAAGAGTTGCAATGGTTTCTTCCAACGTGTCCGCTTGCGCCTCGACAATGGGGCATTTGATTCCGGTAGTTTTCTCGATATATGTGCGAAAGCGGGTATCAATATGCGCTATCGGAATGCATCCCGCTCCGATCGCTTCGAGCGACGTTGTTCCATAAATACCCATCGTGATTTGTTCAACCAGAAGATCTGCACTTCCCAAGGCTACGGGCATCTCATTCCGAGGCACTGATTCGAGAAATCTACTCTCCACGATTCCTTTCGCATCAAGGCGCTCGAGCACGGGAACTATTTGTTCAGAGCCCTTCAACCAAGAGCGACTTGGAATATGTGCTACCTGCAGGAGGCTTCGTCTTTCGCTCGACGTTTTGTCTCCCATTCCGCTACTCTTTGATCCCCACTCGTCAGGGTTAATCGCGAGTGGGCACCAATGAGCCTGCGGAATATCGTCAAGCAGATCTGGCGTCGAAACGAAAACTCGTACTCCTAAACGCTCGATCAGCTGCCGGTTACGATCTGAACGTCGTTGGAGTAGTTGCGTCTTAGGGTCGTTTTCATCGAAAGGAGAGGAGTGGATTCGCCGCGCATGCGCGCGAGGATTTCGCGTATCAGAACCATGGGACAACACGGCGACAGAAACTCCCCGCGACTGTAAAGCTCGCACTTCTTTTTCAACGCTGAAGTTAAATAGTGGCCCGAAAAGAGGCTCCTCCGCCTCGACCAGCACATGCGTAAACTGTGAGACCTGTTCGAAATACTTGCGTGCCCAATCCTTTGAGAGCGTGAAAACGCCGTAGGGAATAACTCGATCGGATCGGAATGGTAACGCTCCAGGAAAGTCAACCATCACATTTTGTGCATTTATGTTCGGATAAGAACGTTCTAGAGCATGTGCCCACTGCCACGCCTGTTCCGCAAAGTTTACGGGCGCAATCAGTACTCGAATAGGCGCGTCGGGAATCGTAAGCGGGGATGGAAGCGGGTAGGGCTTGTATCCTTGAGCTCTGCGAATTACCGGATATAGGGGGCTACCCGGCCCTGCAAGCTTCATGACAGTGTCAGCCACAGGCGCAGGTAGGGAAAATGCGGCGTCGTGGAGAAAATCAAGCACGCGGGCACGAAATGATTGATTCATCTTTGTCACTTGCTTTCTGTCAAGACTTCGGCAACAGAGCGAGCACGGTCTCTCCACGTATTAGTCTGAGCCGCTATGCGAGCATTCCTCGCTTTCTGCTTAACGTCCTCAGGGTGAGCTTTCAAGAAAGTCAAGATCTGGGCAATATCAGTAATTTCGTAATTGACCTGCCAGCCTGCATCCAGTTTGTTGACGATCCGTGCGGCCTCGGTTCCAGCTGTCACGAGAACTGGTCGCCCGCGCGAAATATACTCGAACAGTTTCGCCGGCGCAGCAAACTTCCGGTAGTCACTCGGCTCAACAGCAAGAATGCCGATGTGAGTATCCGCATACAGCGGATCAAGTTCACTTGAATTCAAGTGATGCACATGAATCTGGTCGCTGCCCAATGAAGAGTCCTGAGCAAGGGCTGCCTTCCATTGTTCAGGCCTCGTCACTAGCTCCAGTTCAATACTTGGTTCTTGTTTAAGGGCTGCGAAGAGCGCATCAAGACGATAATGCCCGCCGAGCCCACCGACATAAAACAATCTCAGCGGACCTGTTGGAAGCGGCATTGTGCGTCCGCTATCCCCTGCGGGTGGAAGAGCAGAAAACATTGCGTCGTTCGGCAGGTTGAGATAGGTTGCCATGCCTTCAGAGGGCAGGAAAAAATGCACATTATTGCGGAGGTATCCACGCATATCGAGTCGGTGAAAAAAAGGCGACAGCTTGCCAATGACAGTTTTTGCTGGGGCATGTGCAAATTTCCAGTAGATATCCCGGTAGAAAACACCCGATGGGATGCCGTGCCTGTGCACAAGACTCAAGATCGCATTATCAAGCATCGGCGCAAATCCTGACTTCACGCTCGTAGCGAATACATTGGGTTGCGTGGAGTTCTCGCTGTAGAAAAACTCCGGCTTCGCCCCCTGCCGAAGCTTCCTTCTCAACGCTGCCAGTTTTCTGCGCCTTTCGAGCGTCGTCCCTGACATGTCAATCACGTGGTAGCCGATTTCCGCGAAAGCCTGCCGCATCCGCAGGGGACGCAGACGCGAGGCTGCAGTGGGATTTGGCTCCATCGGATAGGGCGCATGAAAAATCATCGTCGGTGTGGAATGCACTTTGAGCCTCGCATCATCAGGAATTGGATGACACTATCCTACAGGGCGCCAGGATAGCTCGAAATCCTCTATGCTCAAAAGATGACAGGGTCCTCAGTCAGCTCGTTATCGTTTTCACCTCATGTGCTCCTTCTCCCATCGTGGTATCCGAGTGCCAGTTCTCCTTTGAATGGAACTTTCTTCCGCGAACAGGCCCAGATGCTGAAAAAAGCCGGCTTCACAGTTGGTATCATCGCACTCACGTCCCAGCAACCCTGGAAAGCGGCCGAGCCACTCAATTTCACTATCGAGGAGGGGATTGGCGTTGTCCGCGGTTCCGTCAGAAATATCCCCTCAGAAAAGCTGCCCGGTGAATTCTCCGTGATTGCACTTCAAGCGAAAAAGGCTTTTCAACTGTATGAGGCCCATTGCGGTAGACCAGCAATCGCGCACGCCCATTCAGTTTACCCAGGAATTTATCTCGCTGCTGCTGCGTCAAGACGTTGGTGTATTCCTTATTGCCTCACCGAGCACCGACCTTCGTCAATAAAACGAGCACATAACTCACCGCGTACCCGCGAAATTATGCGCCTTGTCAGAGCAGCCCAGGGACGCGCCACCGTGTCTCCACTCTTTGCAAAAAAGCTTGAATCGTATTATTCCACATCTCCTTGGACAGTCATCACTTTGCCTGTTCCTAATGACGCCCAGAGCGTTCCCATACCTTCCTATGTCTCCAGAAGTGACTTTATTTTCAGCCATGTCTCACATCTTGGCGACAACAAACGTCCAAAACTCACTATCCGAGCTTTCGCCCGGCTACGCAACACCATTCCGCATACACGACTTGTAGTAATAGGAGGAGGAGTATCAGGAGAAATAGCTCGCCTCAAAGCGTATTGCACAGATCTCGGCGTCGCGGATGCGGTTGACTTCCTCGGCTCTCGGCCCAGAAATGAAATCTTCAATCTGCTGTCACACACACATGCGTTTGTGCTTGCGAGCGCTGTCGAATCAGCCGGCGCAGTGTTCGCAGAGGCGCAGATGGTAGGCCTGCCCTGCATCGGAACCCGAACGTGGGGAGGACAATACATGATAGGGCCTTCGGAAGGCGTAACCGTTTCGATAGACGATGAAAGCGAGCTTGCACAAGCAATGCAGTTTGTCGCCTGTGATGCCCTCTACGGCAATCCACGCATTTTTGAGCCAGAACGAATCCGCAAACGGGCACGCGAGCGATTCAGCGAAACGACGTTTGCCACTTCATCAGGCAAATTCTACCGTGACAGTCTCGACTGCTTCCGCAGGCATATGTCTTAGACCTACGAGATAGAAGATTCACAAGCAGGCGGCTTCCTGTCAAAATCCACGGCGCATTTCCACGCTAGCAACAGCATCACACCCAGCAATAGTGCCATAAGCCCGCCAAGAGCAAATACGGTCGGGAGCAAAGCCAGCGGCGAGAACCACAACCACAATAAAGGAACAACACAGTACAAAACAGCAAAAATCAGCATTCGACGTTGATTTTCGGTAACGACAAATATGTTCGATATGGGAGAAGTCAGGACCGTCATATACAGCCATGGTGTAAGTGCTTGAGCAAAATAGCCAGCCTGATCCCACTGGGCGCCAAAAACGAATGGAAATAGCCATGGTGCCAGAACGAATAGCAAAGCAAATGGCCCAATTGCAGCAAACGCTGCTCGAATCAAAGTAAAACGTACAAGACCTGACATCTTCCCATGTTCAACAACTGCAAGCTTCTTGAGAAATACCTGCGAAACTGAGCCTGCGATAAGTCCAACGGGAACTTGCATAATGGCCCACGCTAGTTGAAATTGGCCAAGAGCGGCGACGGCCACTGAACCAATCAACAAATTAATCCCCATATTGCGAACCGAGTCTACAAGTACGTTTGGACCGTTTAACAAGGGCATCTTTCTATAGCGCCTCATTAGCGAAAGCATCGAAGGCGCATTATCCGGTATGGGTCCACGGAGCTCTGGAGTGCGGATCTTTATTGCGACAAACCCGACCAACTGACCCATGATCGTTCCCGTTATAAGACCGACCAGACCTCCCTTCCACAACAGTCCCATTATAAGTTGAAAGAAGACAATACTTGTCGACTGAAGAACCTGGTTGGAAGCAAGAGCTCCGAATCTCTCTTTTCGCGTCAACCAGTACTGAATATTCGTTATCTCTGCCACCAAGAAGACAGTCAAACCGGAAATCATTAGCCATTTCGATAATTCCTGGGATTGATGATACCTATCTTCAAGAAACTTCGAAAATATAATACAAAATAGTGAAGTCAAAAAAGAGGAGACCACTATCGAACGAGTTGCAATCTTTTTCAAAACACGAGCAACAGTATCTGATTTGGGCAACATCTGGGTAACATCAAATCTCAACGCTGCTACGGCGATAACGAAGGAGGTAATGGTTCCATATATTCCGAAAAGCCCTTTTTCGTAGTCAGTATAAATTCGATTGATAAAAATTTGAAATATAAAAATGACGATCTGGGAGATCATGGTTCCCGTCATCAGAGTCAAGATCGCAGATACCACTGGACTACGATTCTTCTCGCGCAGCAGCTTTTCATGTAGTCGATGCCAGATCCCCCGCAATTCTTTCACCTCCTCAGATAGAAGATTCTCTCGTTTTCACCGGCATTTCACCGTCCTAAGTTCTTCTAACGTGAGTGTCTTGAAACGTACCAACCGTACCCATAACAACTGAGATAGAATATTGGCCAATTGAGCCTCACTATTCTCTTGATATTAGACTCGGGTGTGAAGCCGAAAGAAAGAAGCTTCGGGTCTAGCTGCTGGAAGAGCGATTTATGGAGCTCCTTGCGGACGCGTTGCTTTCGCGGGATCTTGATCCATTCCAAGATAAGTTCTCGACAGTTTGACAGTGTAAGCATGTTCACACCACACATGCCATAGGTAATATCACTTTGAGTACCCCATCTACAGCAGTCCTGTTCCCAGGCTAAAACATCAAACACATCATTTCCACAATTTTGCCTCACGCCCCTAAGATAGAGTCCGAGTATCTGCAAGGCTGGTTTGCCGCTATTGTAAATACGGGAACGAACAAAGGATGGCGAAGCGAGTCTATCGGGAACGTTATTACCCGTAACACTTTTACCTATTTGGTCGATTATATTCCCGTTGAGAATCGCTCTATTACCGAATGTTTTTCTAATGGTAAGCGCTAGATTAAGCGAATAATCAGTTGCATCTCTACCGACGAGTCTTTTATAATAGCTCTTTTCAGATTCCTCCATACGGGAGTCCATAACTATAGAGTGCGGCACGCCATAATATTCAGATATTACATGAGAAATCTTCAAATCCGGCGTTTCATCCGTGAATGAAGGATGCCGGAAGGTGAATGTTGCCGGGTTATCACCCAGTTCCTTCATAAAGGCAAAATTAATCCTACTGTCATATCCAGCAGTTAACGGACACAGCAAGTCATAATACCTATTATATTCTCGATATATATTCTTCATAAGAAGAAGCGTTTTCACTACGACCTCATCGAGAGCTGTCCGTCTGACCAGACCCGGGGTCCTCCACACACGTTCGGCATATTGTTGACGAACATAAAGTATATGATTCGGGAGAAGAATTCTGACATGGTCAAAGCTGGTCACATTGTTCGGAAGGGGCTGACCATCAGGAGCATTCGTTGTAATCTTCACCATCTGAGAATCCGAACGGTTGCTCACATAAGCACCTACCAGATTCTCTGACACACCACAGGCCACCACGGGATCCTCGTGAGTATAGAAGACGGACATACTGCATGTCGCGTCCCCCCAGACTACCTCTACGCCATCAACACTTAAGTAGACGACGTATTTGCCTGCGAGACGGTTACACAGCTCATATGCGTACTTGATTCCCGACTCGGCTGCAGCCTCGAGAATCATCTGCGGTATTTCGTCACGGGATCGCTCACCATGCGCATCAACACAAAAACCAATAACAACAGCCTGTGAGGACCCTTCCGCATTTGTGAATTCTCTGCTCTCAGTCTTCTCGGTTGTATTGAGAAATAGAGAACCAGCGAGCTCTTCCGACTGGGCAAAAGCTTCATCAGGCTCCTGGGTAATTGAGTAAGCAAAAACTGCGTCGCCTGGTATCTCCAGCATGAACTGTCCTCCTGCATATCTCACTGGCAAGTCCGCGAGTCTAGCAAGACAATACTCTATATTGTCTAACCAGTTTAGGTCCCGTCACACAGAACTGAAGCAGTACTTGTGGTTCTCTTCTGTATGATGTTGACTGCGATTCCTGCTCTTCCACATTCGCTCGTCGAAGGGAGCGTTTAATGAAGTTTTTCGATCTCAAACTGACATCCCCCCGGTGGGTCACAGACTCTTCAGGCAGGCTCCACGTCTGGTCAATGTCCAGCGATACGCAGCTCATCATGCAGATGTTATCCAGTGGCGTAAATGAAGACATTTTGGCGAAACTTCCTGGCCACTGGACCATCGTCGATGAGCGAGAGGAAAACCCGATTATAGCCAGTGACCGGATTCGTTCCCATCCGCTTGCCTATGCATTTGTTAACGGAACGTGGTTAGTTACCGACGACTTCGAGGCTACTCGCACATTGAAATCACTTGAGCGGAATGACCAACAGGCTCGGATATTTGAGAGTACAGGCTTTTGTATCGGCCCTTACACTCTCGCAGAAAGCATTTGTTCAACTGAGGCCGCCCACTACGTCATCCTTAAGAAAGATGGGGAGAAAGAGTCTCGCCTTTACACGCGATATGCCTTCTCTCCAGACAGTGTTACCGATGCTGAAGAATTTAGTGACTTATTCAAGCATGCGCTCGATAGCAGCATAGGGCGCCTCCTCGACGTCGTCGGGGAAAGGCAACTTGTCATTCCTCTATCCGGAGGGCTCGACTCACGGCTTCTCGCATCCTACCTACGGTTGAAACATGTCGAAAATGTGATCGCATTTACGTACGGAAAAGATGACAGCGATGAAGTCAACATCTCGCATCTGGTTGCAAATGAATTAGGAATTGACTGGTTTGTGGTCCCCCTTGATACTTCAAAAGTCCACAAAGCTGTGACAGGATCTGATTTCGAGCACTTTCTCAGAAAAACCTGGAAAGGAACATCACTCCCACACATTCAAGATTGGTATCCACTTAGTGTTATTAAAGAAAACAAGCTCGTCGAGGACGATGCTGTTTTCCTGCCTGGCCATACGATTGTCGGCAATATGCACGACGAAAATCTTTGCGAAAAAGGGCATTCGTACAAAGAGATCTTGGCCGCAATAACTAAACACCACGCTAATCTTCAAGGCTGCTATCATGCCATTGGCCGCGATCCGGTTTGGCAAGCAGAACTTCAACGAGCAGCTTTAGAAATTGGTTCCAGAAATAATCCCCGAGCGACACAAGAGCTTATCGAATGGTTCAACCTCAGGGAAAGACAGGCTAAATATATCAATAATTCAATGTCGACGTACGAGTTCTTTGGCTATTCGTGGGCACTGCCGATGCTGGACCATGAATTTTGGATGCTATGGCTAAAGGGCGGATCGCACCTGACTCTTACCCGCGAATGGTATTCAAGATTTACCTCCCATCTTTATCAGGAAGCAACCGGCCGTGACGCACGGCTATTTCATCAGGCACCCATCCGACTGACACCCGCCATAAAGCGCCCCCTACAAGCCGTAGCAAAAGCTACGCGTGCCGACAACTTTATTGCCAAGTATCGTTCAGTCCGCATTATGATGAACCATCCTATGGCTTTCGAAGCTTATTCAAGTCTTTCACGCCTACAGCAGCTCCACGCATATCTGTGCGGGAAAAAGCAAGTCGGGCTATGGGCAAAGGAATTCGTGGAAAAAGGGTGGTGTGGGCATGAGAATCTACTTCCGCCAGCCGACCAATAGATCTCGCTTCCTATTCTCAGTCATAAGGAATTGCCGATGCATAAACGCCTTGATTCCCTGACTGGCTTACGATGGTGGGCAGCATTTGGCGTCTTCGCATACCATATGGCGAATCTGGCACCCCTTCGGCATCAGTCGCTCCTGAACGTGGGATATACGGGTGTTTCATTTTTCTTCGTTCTTTCCGGTTTCGTCCTCACTTGGTCAGCCACGCCGTCAACGGGCATTCGACAATTCTGGTGGAGAAGATTCGCCAGGATATGGCCGGCCCATCTCGTGGCACTGATACCCTGTCTTTTCGTTTTCTATTCTTTTTTCACACCGCCTGATGATCAGTCCTGGGTCAAGCAGTTCTCACTTCCAGTCATTGCACTGTCAATCATCTTGCTCCAGGGGTTTTCCACCCAGCCTGCGGTACTGTTTTCAGGAAATCCCGCGGCTTGGACTCTTTCGTGTGAAGCATTCTTCTATTTCCTTCACCCCTTGGTGAATCCGAGCAGAACGATGAAAAAGAAAGCTTCCTCTGCCCTGTTGACGAGTGCCGTTGGGGTAGGCGTTGTCATGTGCCTGCTTCGTGCTTCAGGAGTTATGATTTCTCCTCCGTTGGAAAGACTCTGGGAATTCTTTCTCGGGATGGCGCTCGCTCATCTTTTGCGCGCCGGCGTACGCTTTCATCTTCCTGCGTGGTCTACCTACGTCATGATTTCTGGCGTCATCGCCTTTTACTGGCTCCTGAATTCGCGATATCACGACCAATCAGGCCCTTTCATCAGCTCCTTGAGGACTTTCACTCCCGTCATCCTGGCACTCGCCTACACCGTAATGATTGGTATCTGCGCATCGGCGGACATCGAAGGGCACTATTCACCCCTGACGCACCGGTTCCTCGTGACAGGCGGTGAATGGTCGTATGCTTTTTACCTCGTCCACGCTACTGTCCTCTATTCCTTCAAGAACTTCACTGGACTCATTCCGTGGGGAGTGTGGACTATCCCTGTGTGGTGCGTCGTATTCATCATCGCGCTTGCTGCGGCCGGCGGACTCCACTTATTGATCGAAAAACCTCTGGAAAGGAGGCTTCGTAGGTGGGGCGATTCTCACCTTTCACCTAAGGCATTCTGAGCCGAGGCCGTTTGAAAACGGAAGTGCTTTCAGCAACCGACCATTCAGTCAATGGGCTTTTCAAGAGCCCATTGGACTAGCGGCGCGCCCGATTCTTTTCCAAATGAAGGAATCGCTGTCATCAAATGGCCTCCGCTGAAGGGAACAGAAAATCCCTCGTTAGCGCCCAGGGCGGTAATACTATCGGTCATCAGGTCCCATCGATACATTTCAGAGCCGACATTTCCTGACCCATTGCCCCATACTGCGACTGAATCGTTCAACGATAACGCAATTCCATCGGACTTTTGATAGACCCACCCCGTGAAAGCATCCTTTTCACGATCGAAGCGCCCCAGCCAAGAACGCGCGGAGCATTGATCCTGGAAAACTATCACAATAAAGTGTTCGTCGCCCGCAAGCCACTGTACTTTGAAAAAGTCACCTGTCTGAATTTCAATATCGTGTCGGCTCGGCTTCGCCCAGTGAAGGGTGAATACGTCAGATTCTGACTCTGGTCCGTTCCAGGTCGTGTCACGAATCCATCCCACGTCTGTACCAATGGCAGCGGGCAAACGCCCCTGTTCGCGCGAGATGACAGTTCCAGGATTGTTCAAAGCGACCTGGAGGATTTGTTCCTCATATGCATTGTCCTGTCCATCGGCCGGGAGCACAGCTGGTACATACGCATATGTGCCATCGAAAGCAGGTGGAACCCATCCGGAGGCGACGGGAAGACTGCTCTGACCAGTCAGCGCCCATGATGAGAGCAATTCGGTCGCCATCTTCTGACCCGTCAGCGGCGCTCCCATCACACGCCACGCCATGGACCACGCGTTGGACGGCGTCCCGTCGAAAAGCTGTTCGGTCCATATCGCGTGGCCATGTGCGATTGTCCCTGCAAGAGGAGCCGGCGTGAGCGCGGTAGGCGGTTGCTCCGGCAGCAGTTTCGTCGACACAAATGGATAAAACTTCTTGCCTTCAATGATTCCTACATGAGTCGGACTGGAATGTTCAGCACGCGGCAGTTCCTGCGCAACCGCCAGAGCTTCGCCCCTTTCGCCCATGCCGATCATTTGCAGTGGAGATCCGCTGTCAATAGTCGACCCGACAGTCGTGCTTCGGAAGGGGGCAACTGCTTGCGAGGTCGTATCAATAATGACAGATTCCGTCGAGATCGGTTCGCCTAAGACAGCCAGCACTGCACGAGAAATATCAGCGGGTTCACGCGCCTGTCGTTCACACGTGCTGGGATCCCGCAGACCTCCTGCTGCGGGCAGGGATTGCGGCTCGCTTTGCTGAGCCACACCGGTATTCTCCTCAGGCGCGCCCGATTGGCCATGGTCGCTCTGGATACTCCCTGTAAAGGAACTTGTACATGCGCACAGCCCCGACATCGCAGCACACGTTAGTGCTCCAGCTACAAACTGCAGACGGGTACGGCGCATCAATACACCATTCCATGGCCGCCGCCGCCATAATTGCCGAGGAAATTCTCCGCAAAACGGTTAGCGTCAAAGTAATCAAAGTAACGCTGCGCGCTATATCCGGTAATGGCAGATCCAGGCCCTCCCGGATCAACAAACCCCACTGTCGCATTTGATTTGTGGTAGCGATACGCAACAATGATGTGCGAACTGGTCCCAGTGTGACCGTTATAGTGGGGGCCTCCATAACTCTCAATCGTGTCCACCAGAACCGGGCGCCCTGTCTGAAAACTGTCGAGAACCTTGCTTCTGAAATCCCACCCACTGGGGAATGTTGTCTGTCGGTAGGACTGAGTTCCCATCCATCGGTTCAGGCCGACAGATAACCGGTGGTGTTCCCACGATGTTCCCCCTGAGGCACCACTTCCTACTGCCGCGTAGCTTGAAGATGCGAGATTCCAAATCGATAAGCTGTGCGTCGCATAGCGAGATTGCTGGTAACCCAGGTAATTGAGAACCATGTACATCGACGTCGGCCCGCACGTTGATCCGTCAGGTTGTCCCTGCCACGAAATGGGATGCGTGAGCCACTGATCGGTTTCCTGTACCCGATGAGCATACGTCGGTTTCGGTAAGGGAATACTCCTGAAGGAGCGGTTAGTTCCTCTGTAGGTGAAAGAGTACAGGTGCAGGATCCCTCGCGTGTCCACAGCAACAAGCTCCTTGGATGAATGCGAGGTATTTCCAACAAGAAGTGGCGACATACTCTGCCATCCCCACCCTATGAGTCGTGGTGGTTCGAAGCGCCCGCTCTGGCTCTGCTGAAGAACGTACAGGTGACCATTGTCATCACGGGAGATGAGATCTGAACGACCCGAGCTATTCCAGTCGTCTGCAGAAAAAGCATGAGAGAGCAGGTCATCGACTTTTCCGAGGTTGCGTGGCGGCAGGAACGTTCCTTGGCCATTTGTCGAATAGAGCATGAGACTTTGATCAGAGTCCAATGCGTAGATAGCCGGGTGGTGATTCGGCCCATTGCGTAGCAACCAAACTTTCGCGAAGCTGCCCCACCCCTGACCAACGTAGTACGGCGCAAGGAATCCACCGCGTGCATCGCCAGGATACAGTCGCAGCCTTCCATCTGGCATGCGGGCTAATATATCGCTGCGATTGTCCCCATTAAAGTCAATTCCTGTGTAAATGTCTCGAACTGCATTCCACCCCTGACCAATAACGCGCGGACTGCCAAAGCGAGTAGATGAGTTCATGGGATAGAAAGTCAGCTGACCATTCGAATTAACCAAAGCGAAATCTGCATGGCCATTCCCATCAAAATCGCCCATCGAATACACCCTTGACTGCGGCCAGCCCACTCCGATCATTTCGTGGGTCGACAAGCTAATGTCGTACCACACGTCGTCAGGTCCAGGAGATTCAGGTGCTGGATGCGACGGCTCCGAATCACTTGATCCACTCAAGCCTGCAACCTTCACAGAATAAAGAAGGCCGCGAGCATCGGCAATATCGATACTCCCCTCACCACCGCCCGCATAACCGTTGGACTGGGCGAAAACAGGTGCCTCGAAAGAGGTTTTCAACGAAGCGTACGACGAATAAGCCAGTCCATCGGTCGTCGCACGCATATTAACGTCACCATCTGATGACAGGCAAATAATCGATGAATGACCCGTGTCGAAAAGATCGCTCGCCGGGAATGGCGCGCAATGATGATTCGGGAAACTCCCGGGACGGGGCGCTTTCCACGTTCCTTTACCATCTGTTCCGTATACGCTCATCTGGTTATCTCTGAAAGCGAGAACTGCTGCATTGCCACCTGGACCACGCTGAATCGCAATCAACCGATCAAAAATAGCCCAACCCTGTCCAACCTGTCTGGATGCCTTGAAGGATCCTGATCCCGACCCCGGGTACAAAACAAGCGCCCCATTGGGGTGAACGCCCAGGACATCTGTGTGGCCATCACCATCAAAGTCGATGCCAGCCATCACATGCGGCAGTGCTGCCCATCCTTGGCCGACACGTTGACGTGGTTGAAAGGTTGTGGGAGAGGAACGGGGATACAACCACAGCGTTCCGTCACCCGTGACAAGAAACAGGTCGCCGCTTCCGCTGGCGTCAAAATTCCCGGCGTTGTATATGTCCCCGACAGTCCAGCCGTTGCCGATGACTTCTGTTGACTGGACGGACACGATGCCGCCGTCATGTGATCTCACAGAAGTCTGGGGCGAAAAGTCGTCAGGTGGATCTTGCGGTTGAGAGGAATCTTCTTCGCGAGCACTGGTCTCTTCTTCAAGCCCGCTGCCTTCAGGATCTTTCCACTCATCAGCTTGGCCAGTATTCCCAGCCTCCTCAGGAGCTCCTTCTACCGCACCAGTATGTGCTGGATCCTCAGAAGAAGATGTCGACCTGTCTTCTTCGGTCGATGTTCCTTGGCTTCCTGCCGTCTGGTCGTCTCCCAAGTAGTCGCTATCCGTTGCGAGAGCGGCGACGGGCATACTCGCAGCCGCAAGAGAAAGGAAAACAGCGGCACTGAAATAACGAGCGATTTTTATCATTCCACCTCATATCATCAACGTGCTCATAGCATTCTAATATGCACATATTGGCGGTTCTTCAGGTCACTCAGGGCAAGTCCCCCACATAAAGGACAGCCAAATGTCACATCACTTTCGCGCTTTCCAAGCCGCATGACGATACGCTTTCTGATCTACCCCGTGATAGCTTCGATAATTGTGAATGTTGAAGCACACCCGCGTTCGACATTGAGCCGCGAGCGCCCACAAGGCTCTGTGACGGCTCCTCATGTAGCCGCGCAGCCCATCAAAGCGTCTCCCCGTCGCTTCGATATCCAGGGTCTGCGGGCGATCTGCATGGTGCAGGTGCTTCTCTACCACGCATGGCGCATCGGCTCCCCATCGGTGTTGACGCATTCATCATGATTTCCGCTTACCTGATGACGTCGTCATTCGTGCGTCGTTCAGAAGCCGGACGCATGCCGTTTTTCCTGGAGCGCTGGGCCAACACATTCAAGCGCCTTCTTCCGCCCCTCGTCGTCACTGTCTTCGCCACCGTTATTGCCTCCTTCATCATTCTTCCGCGCTCACGGTGGGTCGAACAGACCATCCAGGGATTCGCGTCAGTGACCTACTGGCAGAACTGGCGCCTGGTGTCGGTTGCCGCCGACTACTACGCCAATGACTCCGGGCTTGCCAGCCCTCTGCAGCACCTGTGGTCCATGTCAATGCAGGGCCAGGTGTTCCTGCTCTGGCCATTCCTCATGACGTTGTGTGTTCTGCTGGCACGCAGGAAGCGGCACCTGATTCGCCCTGTCGTCTGCGCTGCATTCACGCTGCTGACCGTTGCGTCACTGATGTGGCTCCTGACAGCGGCCCCAGATGACGCGAGCATTTATTTCGATACACGTGCACGAATCTGGGAGTTCTCCCTCGGCTCAGCAATCGCAGCCGCAGCGCCATGGCTCCGTCACCTGCGCCCCTGGGGCCGCCTGATGTCATGGGTGGGTCTGGTCGTCCTGCTGATCTACAGCCTGGTGAGCATCGGCACCTATCCAGGTCCCATGGCCGCAGTCCCCATGCTCGCGGTTTCCACAATCCTTCTCTTCCCCAGCAAATCGCCTCGCTCAGCCGCAGCATTTCTGTCCACGCGGCCGCTGCCGAATCTGGGCGACATTTCCTACGCCGTATATCTGGTTCACTGGCCCATTTTCACGCTCACCCTAGCTGCCCTCGGCCAGCACCGACTCACGGTGGTCGAGGGACTGCTTGCCATCGCAGTGTCCATCGTTGTCGCAATAGTTCTGACCCGTGCGGTCGATGATCCGGCGCGTAAGGGTCGCTGGGTCAATGCACGTACCCACAACAAGGCGATCGTGGCGTTGGCAAGCGTTCTGGCTGGAGCTGTGCCTCTGGCCGCCACGTATTGGACTCTGCATGTCAAAGCTCAGGACGACCTGATGAACCTCACGGTTCTGCAGAATAACGTGGTCTCCGAAACTCACCCCGGTGCCACGATTTTCGACACGAACAGTGAGAGCACATACTCCGCATCTGACAGCGATGCGACCACTGACGGCAACATGCAGCCGGTTGTTTTTGACGAGGATCCGCTGCCCAGCCCGTTTGCCCTGGACAAGCAGTGGGCCTCGTATTCCAATCCGTGTGACGCGGATGGACAGCGCCTGTTCAACACTGACGACGGGTCGTGTCGAACCTATGCGGCAGATGACCAGCACTCCGAAGGTCACATTCTGATTGCCGGAGATTCTCACGCTGAACAGATGATTCTAGCGCAGGTCAGCATGTTCCTGGACGCGGCGCATAGGAATGCGACTGCCGTCCTGCAGGGCGGGTGCTCGTGGGGAATGCCGGACAGCTACGAGGGGACCTGTCAGGAACGCAACCAGAATCTGCTGGACTACATGGACATGCACGACTTCGATGCGGTGATGCTGGTCAGTACGGCCGCTTCTCCTGATTCCCCTGATGAAAGCCTGGTCAGCGGTCTGGAAGACCTCGTCACCTACTTGAATGAGCGTGGGATCCCGGTGGTCGGTGTGCGCGACAATCTGCGCTCAGAGCGGAACCTCTTTGACTGCTCTGATTCCAATCCAACCGACGGGACGTACGGCGGATGCCTGTTGGAGCGCGCTGCGTATTTCCCTGACGCTGATCCGACCGACCAGCTCAGCTCCAGCCTTGACTTCACGCAGATTGACATGACGGATCAGGCTTTCTGTTTCGATCAGGTGTGCCCGACCCTCATCGGAAACATTTCCGTCTACCTTGACGACAATCACGTCACGCTCGACTATGCGAAAACAATGGCTCCCGCATTCAGCCGGAAAGTTGGTGAGGTTCTGGGCGCATGAACGCCCTCGCCAATCCACATGGAATGAACGAGGGCGTCCGGCGGTCACCTTGATGAGGGGCGACCTGACAAGTGCGTCAGTATTCAGTTATCGAAGTGCACGACCTCATTGGATGAAGCGGACTTCAGGATTGCTTCGACTACGCGCAGCGCAGCAAGGCCGTCATTCATCGTGACGTGCTCATCGCCAACGCCCCAGATGGCGTCGCGGAAGTGCTCCTGCTCCACGGCGATCGGCTCACGCTTGGTCAAGGCGTAGCGCGTCATGGTGCCTTCGGACACTCCGCGGAATGCGGCGATCTGATCCCACTGGACAGGCATCTGGCCGTTTTCGAAGAAGGTCAGATCCCCCATCACGGTGTTGGCGACCAGCGCGCCATGCTCGCCGGTGACGATCGTGGTGCGGTCCTTGTACGGAGTGAGCCAGTTGACCAGGTGGTTGACCAGCACTCCGTTGGCGAAACGACCCGACACCGTGACCATGTCCTCGTGTTCACGCCCCGACCGGTACGCGGTCTGTGCGAATAGTTCGGCATAGGTGGAGCCGGCGACCCATGCGGCCAGATCCACGTCGTGAGTGGCCAGATCCTTGACAACGCCCACGTCTGAAATGCGTGCAGGGAATGGGGACTGGCGACGCGTGACGATCTGGTAGACCTGACCGAGCTGGCCGTCCTGAACGCGGCGACGCATCTCCATGATCGCCGGGTTGCAACGCTCCACGTAGCCAACAGCGCCGACAAGTCCTGCTGCGTTGAACGCGTCAGCCAGACGCTGTCCGGCCTCGACACTTGCGGCAAGCGGTTTTTCAACCAGTGTGTGAACCTCAGCTTCAGCCAGTTTGAGAGCCGCTTCCTCGTGGAAAATGGTGGGGACAGCAACAATGGCGGCGTCAATCCCGGTTTCGATCAGAGCATCAACGTCTGGAAGAACAGGCATGTCACCGGCAACGCCGAAGCGGTCACCGCTGGGATCGGCAATGCCGACCAGTTCGAACCCTTCGGTTGAGCGTGCATTGCGCACGTGGTGACGTCCCATCGAACCGATGCCGAGGATACCTACGCGAATAGGCTGTCCTTTTTCGATGCGATGCCGCTCGGGTGCTGATGATGTCATGCGACTCACGCTCCAGCCTTGGCGCAGGCGGACACGGCCTCAACGATGCGATCCAGGTCTTCAGCCGACAGGGAGGGGTGAACCGGCAGGGAGACAACCTCGCGGGCAGCTTTTTCCGTGTTCGGCAGTTCAAGACCCTCAGCGTAGGGTGCCAGGGACTGCAGGCGGTGATTCGGGATCGGGTAGTACACGCCGGAGCCGACCTGCCATTCGTCTTTCAGTGCGTCACGGAACGCGTCGCGCTCTTCTCCGCTCGCGCCTTCCAGACGGATTGTGTACTGGTGGTAGACGTGTGAGTAGCCTTCCGGCACGGTCGGGGTGACCACTCCGTCCACAGAGGCGAGGCCCTCGTTGAGCTTTGCAGCGTTCTCCTTGCGGGTCTTCGTCCAGCCTGCGAGTTTCTTCAGCTGTGTGCGTCCAACAGCGGCAGCCACATCAGTCATACGGTTGTTCAGACCGACCAACTCATTGGCGTACTGCTTTTCCATGCCTTGGTTACGGATCAGGCGGCAGCGGCGAGCAAGCTCATCGTCAGCGGTGGTGACCATGCCGCCCTCAAGGGACGTCATGTTCTTCGTCGGGTAGAAGGAGAAGGATCCCCAGCTGCCGAACGTCCCCACCGGCTTGCCGTTGATCGACGCGGCGTGTGCCTGAGCGCAGTCTTCGAAGACCAGCAGATTGTGCTTCTTGGCGATCTCAAGGATGGCTGGCATGTTAGCCGGCAAACCGTACAGGTGCACGACCTCGATGGCCACGGTCTTGTCAGTGATTGCAGCTTCAACGCTGGCCGGATCCAAAGTGAACGTATTGACGTCAATATCAGCGAACACAGGGTTGGCTCCCGCGATGGCAACCGAGTTACCGGTCGCGGCGAACGTGAAGGACGGCACGATCACTTCAGCATCTTCAGGAAGCTGCGACGCCAGAGTGGCGACGTGCTGAGCTGATGTGCCGGAGTTGACGGCCACGCAGTTCACGCCTGCGACAACCTGCTCAGAGAATTCTTCTTCGAAAGCCTTGACCTGAGGGCCCTGAACAACCATTCCGGTTGCGAGCACGTCGTCAACAGCCTGACGCTCGTCGTCACCGATCAGTGGCTTTGCAGGCGGAATAAATGCACGTTCCATTAGTGAGAAACCTCTTTCAACGTTGTCTGTCCATCACTTGATTGTTCTTCGTAGTACACGTCACCGGTCAGGGGGCAGCGGTACAGTGTCTGCCCCTCGTTCACCGATTCGAGAGCGCTGCGGGCGCCTTCGTCAATGTCATGTCGATCCACTGGTTCAAGGCGTGCACCCGAGCGGCCGACCCACCCAATGCGCCTGGCTGGCACGCCGGCAACAAGGGCGAAATCAGGGACGTCCTTCGTGACGACTGCTCCGGCAGCGACTGTGGCCCATGCGCCGATCGTCACGGGCGCCACGCACACGCTGCGAGCGCCAATTGCGGCGCCTTCCTTGATGGTGACGCCAACCGGCTCCCAGTCAGATGCAGATTTGATGGTTCCATCCGGGTTGACGGCCCTGGGGAAGTGATCGTTGGTCAGGACTGCTGCCGGACCGATAAAGACACCATCGGCAAGGGATGCGGGCTCATAGACAAGGGCGTAGTTCTGCACTTTGCAGTTGTTCCCCATGTGAACGCCCTCGCCAATATAGGCGCCACGGCCAACGATGCAGTTTTCACCGATGTGAGCATCTTCGCGTACCTGGGCGAGATGCCAGATGCTCGAGCCCTCGCCTATCGACGCGCTCGATGCAACATCGGCAGTATCAACAATTCTGGGCATATACCCTCCTGACGTACTGTAGCCACTTAATCATACGCACTCACAGCCCAAGATCACAGGCACCACCCGCACACTTCGGCAATGCGCAGGCAGAGCGTGCGCACCGGTGTGGAATAATGCCAGCATGGAGCGATATGAGGACACGTGGCTGATTGTGCCTTTATATAACGAGGCCACAGTTGTCGGACAGGTGATCCAGCAGGCGCGGCGCACGTTCCCGAACATTGTGTGCGTGGACGACGGGTCAAAAGATGATTCCGCCAGACAGGCGCGTCTAGCCGGGGCACACGTGGTGACGCATCCCATTAACCTCGGTCAGGGCGCAGCGCTACAAACTGGATTCGAATACTTCCTCACCCGCACCGACGGCACCTACGCCGTCACCTTTGATGCCGATGGACAACACCGCGTCGAAGACGCAGTGGCAATGCGCCGCACCTCAATCGATACCGACACGCCGATTATCTTCGGCTCCCGCTTCCTTGAAGGTCACGTCGATATTTCCAATTTCAAGCGTGTGGTGCTGAAAACGGCAGCGCTGGTGACTCGCGTGCGCACCGGAATGAAACTGACCGATGCGCACAACGGTCTGCGATTGCTGCGCCGCGACGCTGTCGAACACGTGCATTTGACGCAAAACCGTATGGCACATGCTTCTCAAATCGTTGCCCAACTGGCGCGTTCAAAGATGAAGTGGCTGGAATTTCCGGTCACGATCATTTACACCGACTACTCGCGCTCCAAGGGACAGTCACTGCTGAACTCCATTAATATCCTCGTCGAATTGCTGATGGGGTGAGCGACATGTTGACAAATTACTGGCTTATCAAGCTACTCCTGCTGGCGGGGCTGCTACTGCTGGCATGGTTCGTCATGCGTCCCATACGCAATCCGAACCAACTGGCGCTCAAACGCCTCGGCATGCTGCTGATGATCGTCTTTGCAGCATTCGCGGTGCTCTTTCCCGGTCTGCTGAACCGTCTGGCCGCATGGCTGGGCGTGGAGCGAGGCATCAACCTCCTGCTCTACGCGTTGGTTTTGGCTTTCTTCATGCAGGTTGCCACGACGTATCGACGCGATGCCGATACGGAAAAACGCTTAACTCAGTTAGCTCGCGCTATCGCGCTGTCAACGCACCCGCCGCTTCCTCACTATCGTGATGACGATGCATATTCTGGGACAACCTCTGACAGCGTTTTCCCTGCCGATGCCACGGAATCAACGGAACCTGTGCCAGGTGGCGATGAAACGAAAGATGCCGGCGCCCCCCTCGACAATGACGCTGACGACAAGTAGCATCGGCGGTCAATCTGGGCAACGACGGCGCTTTGACCTCGGGCTGCGTACGCTAGCACGCCAGGGGCCGCATACGCATGGGGAACGACACGACAAACGGTGTAGTCTCAATAACGTTTGGATAACGATTTTCCGGTACAATCACACTCAATGAGTACAGCCAAACGATTTCTTACGTTTCGCGCAATGCAACATAGCGCCACTGAAGTTCGATACTTCAGCGCGATTCGCGCTGTCCTCGGCGTGCTGGTCTCGCTTGTATTGTTAGCAGGCTGTACAGGCTTCTTTGTGATTAAAGATTTTCGTGACCAACTCTCCGAAAACATCATCGATATCAGCGATTTCGACAAGGGTGGCACGACCGACGAAGAGAAACCACCAGGGGACCCTTTCGCCGGCAAAGCACTGAACATTCTGGTTTCCGGCATTGATTCGCGTCTCAACGCAGACTACGCGTATGGCGATCCCGACAAGATCGACACCATTCGCTCCGATACCACGATGATCGTGCACATCTCGCAGGATCGCTCGAGGGTACAGGTGGTGTCGATTCCGCGTGACCTGATGACGACGATCCCCTCATGCCAGTCAGCCGAAGGCTACGAGACCTACGAACACTATGGCCAGTTCAACTCTGCCTTTGCTGACGGGGCAGGCAAAGATGACATCGCCGGCGGGATCGCATGCACGAAAGCGACTGTCGAGTTATTGACAGGACTTGAGCTGGACGGGTTCGTCGTCGTCGATTTCGCTGGTTTTGCGCATATGGTGGACGCGCTCGGCGGAGTCTGGTTTGACGTGCCGTCAACCATTGAAAACGACGACTCGAACATCTACTTTGATCCAGGATGCCAGCATCTCGACGGGCGTCGTGCCCTCGACTACGCCCGCGTACGCTACGGAGTGGAAGATTCCGACGGGTCCGACCTTGAGCGCATCGGCCGCCAGCAAGCACTCGTGGGTGTCATATTCAACACACTACTGTCCAAGAACTTCATCACCGACTTGCCGGCATTGCTGTCGTTCCTCAAGCAGACTCTGGCGGCGCTCAAGATGTCCAGTGAATTCGCCGACATCACTGATGACGCGGGACTGCTCATGTCACTGGCAAGTATCAGTCGTGAAAACATCCAATTCCTCATGATGCCGAACACGCCAGACGACTACGACCCCAACAGGGTCGTCGCAGTTGAGCCCGACGCCACTGAGGTGTGGAATGCTCTTGCCAACGATGAACCGTACCCACCTGGCAGCGAGTACCGCGATGGCAACGGCGTGATGCGCACAGTCCCCTACCCTGAGGGCGATGGGCAATCCAGTGATGACAGCTCCGGGGCATTCGACGACTCTGATAACACCGAGATTGACGGCGGTAATGCAACCAACGAGGCGCCG